>Ga0209121_10002578_pt1 | contig 18288 bp, 16 predicted proteins | sample Cruoilmetagenom3_FD_187292 | JGI IMG/M metagenome (GOLD analysis project Ga0209121, IMG submission 187292) | Oil polluted marine microbial communities from Coal Oil Point, Santa Barbara, California, USA - Sample 3 (SPAdes) (version 2) | ecosystem: Environmental > Aquatic > Marine > Oil seeps ... | reverse complement strand
ATATTCACCTAAAGCTTATAAAATAAAATCAAATCAAAAATTAAACGTCGAAGAAATTATCTCTCAAATTGAAAATAAGAGAAATACTTAGAGCCTCTCAAAATTTTCACGTTAAATTTAATTGAATCAGCAATTCATCTAATTTTTTCCGACTTTCTACATTATCCTTGTCGTTAATTAACCTTTTTTGATAAAAAATAATATTTCCATATTTTATTTCTAATGCGTTGAATAATTTTACCCACTTGTTAAAGCCAGATATTAAATCTATAACTTCTGGATCGTCCTCAAAAGATTTTACATCCTCTTTTTTTTCGGGAGATAGTGATAAAGTCTTATATTTTTTAACTGAATAACCTTGCTTTTTAAGAAGCGTAATGTTAGCTTTTCTCACAAAAGCTTCTATATTACTTCTCCACCTAACATATTTTTCATTAATATTATCAATTGTTTCTTGAATCAGTTTGATTTCTTGAGGAAATATTGTTTCATTCCGTTTCACTAAGATTTTTTTTATTTTTTCAAATTCAGTATTGAAGGTTTTAATATATGCATTTATCATTTTCTCACACTCAAATAGTACGATATTATAATCTTGAGCGAAAATTACGTCGGTACTAGCAAAAGTTAGCGTTTCATCGTCAAAAGTACCTTTCAGCTTTTTATTATTAAGTAAAAGGTTAAGAATTGAATGTAAGAGCTCAATTTCTTGATCGTTCAATTTTTTTCCGTAAAAAATGTCGTGGAAAGAAAACATCATACTATTTTCCAGCATTAAACTTTCGATTCCTTTTTCTGTGTAAAAAATCAATTCACCTTCATTAATATGAAAAATTCCTTTTATTTTTTCATCGCTTTGTAATTCCTTTAATAAATTTTCAACTATACTTGAGGAAACATCAATATCTCCCAAATGTATAGAATTTTCAGATTTAGATTTTTTTATAAGCATTAATTTGATGTCTTTTTTAGCACCATTAATTTTCAATTCGTTAAAAATGAGAAGTTCTCCCTTTCTAAAATAATTTAAACCCAAGTTATTGATATATTCTATAAATCCATCGTTATTCATCCCCGTTTTCTCACTATATTCATGGATATTAATTTGATCCTTTTCTCTTATTTCTTCCTCAATAAGTTTTAAATTTTCATCTAATTTTGTAAGAATGTGATTTCTTTCTATGTTAAGTTCCTTTGCCATTAAATTTATTTGTACTTCTTTTTTATCTGGATTTGCTATAGAATTTATTTGCTCAATCTTTTGATTTAAAAACTTTAAGTAATAAAAAGTTTCTCTGTTTTTATCGAAAATTCCACTCCTTTTATCTATAAATACATCTAAGATCTCGACGAGTAAAGCTTTTTTAAGGTTTAGCTTTTCAGAAATCGCTGGTATTGAATAATACCCAATCAATTTAGAGTTTTCTATCTCATTTTTAACCTTCAATAGCCCTACATTGGTTAACAATTGAGTTCCTTTCCGATATGGAGTTAAATAACCCTTTGGTAAGTTTTTTATTAATTTAATAAAGTCTTTTTCCGTTAATCGCGCACGATAGGTTTTTAAATCGATAGAAGTATTTTTTGCAGCCTCGGTATTTATTTGTTGTTGGATTTTTTTTAAAGAATAATACGCTGTATTGTTTTTACCGGATAGATATACTTGTTTAGTCGAATTTGATATGTATTTTATAACTCTATTATTAAACTCCGGAGGTAAGTAATCAAAATTTTTGAGGTTCACCATTCCCTTCTTATTTAAACTTTCTAACAGGTTTGATTTTACATAGTTAAAAGAATAAAAATAACCCAATTTTGAGTAATATCCATCAATATGATTCAACTTTATTAACGTATTTAAGAACGACCTCAACTCACGTTCGGTGTCGATTATTTGATTAAATTTATTGAAAATCTCTCTTTTTTTTAATTTTTCGCCCTTTCCAAATAATTTAATTAACTTCTCTTTCTCAAGCTCATAAAAATAAATTAATTTTTTCTCGTTAAACTTAACGTAAAAATAGGTTTTATCGTCTTTTCTCTCCGTTTTTTTTTTGATTTTAATAAATTCTTCTAATTTAACTCCCGTTTTTTGAGATAATTCCGTAAAGTTATATCTTTTCATAAGAAATATCTTATCTAGTATGTTTAAAAGCTCGTCTAATTCGAAACTTTCAAGATCTATTTCCTTTAACGATGGAAAAGTAGTTTTAATCAAATTTATTAATTTTGAATAAATTCCTGAGTGCTCTTTACTATAAAATTTAGATAAAAGTGATTTCGAAATGTCTCTAAAATCAAATAGGTTTTCAAAATCAAAATCATCACACTTCTCTAAAAAATTTATAATTGAAACGAGATTTTCCTTATCCTCTTCTATATTTAAAGCGTTTATCAAATCCTTTCTATAGGAACAAATTGAATTTGGTTTTTTATCAACAATTTCTTGCAAGAAGTAATGGACATTATCTCGTATGTCTTTATTTTCGTTACTCAAATTATTAACGAAATTTTGAAAGTATTTATCGACGTACTTTTGATTTCCTAGCATCGCAAAGCCGATTATTATTAGTGTATTGACCCTTAATTTTGGATCTTTGGAATCGCAATAACCTTCTACTTTCTCAAAGATACTCTCAGAAATCAATTCGAAATCGTGTTCTGCTAAGATGCTTAATATATAAGTTATTGGAACTATGTGTTTTTGTTCCTTCAATAATTGATCCAGTTGTTCAATTGCTTTTTCTGCTTTTGCAGTCTTGTTCTTATCGAGAAACTTGCTGAGTTTCTCAACTATAGGATAAATAACTTGATCTCGTTCAAACTCTTCCAAATTAAACATTATCAACGAAATTTAATGTTTAATCCAATAATAATTTTTTGAATGTGTCAATTTGTAAAATCTCCTTGATTTCTCGAAGAACAATGCTTGGATTAGCCTTTTCCAAACCATTTTTTGTGCCATGCCCAGAAAGTAGCGCAATACTAGTGATTCCCGCGTTATTTGCACATTCTATATCTGTAGGAAGGTCTCCGATTAGAAACACTTTTGTTTTATCTATAGGGACTTTTAGGTTTTGTTTAATTTGTTTTAATGCGACGAATACAGGATAACCATGAGGTTTTCTTAACGGAGTATCATCGCGGGAAACAAAAGCAGAAAAATAGGAGTCTAAATTTAATTTCTTCCTAAAAAAATCTAACCTTTCTCCACTTGTATTTGAAACGATCCCAAATATTACTCCACACTTCTTTAATTCCTTTAAAATTCCTTCTAAATTAGGTTTGAACGTTTCGTATTTTTCGTATTTAGGATACATCCTCCTAAATCTGATAAAAAAGAAGATTCTCCTCCATCTACTCGGTATAAATCTTTTATATGCTCGATATACCTTAATCAAAGCCATAATTTTATTTTGTGAATCTGCTTCCTCAAAAAGTCTCGCAATATCTATAAGCCTTAAAAACTCAATATTTTGCCACTTATAGAAGCTTTTCCTCAAATGAATCAAAGCGGAGTATTCTAAAGCTTTTTGCGTGATAACAACTCCATCAAAATCAAAAAATAAAATTGGAGGATGAGACATAAGTATTACTAAAAATATAATTTAATTCTTAAACCTAATTATAATCAAAAAAAAAATAAAATTTTTTTATCTAATTTGATATTAAGAGAGGTTATGCGTCCAATTCATCAGGCTCTATTGAGACATGGCTCAATAAGTAGTCTATCTGATTCTGTTTCTTGTTGATATTTAGCACTGTAGGTAAATTGATGACATCACCGTGTCCAGGCATCAATGTAATGGATCCTGCACGTAATATGAAAAATTCAAACACATCTGGGATTTCTTTCTTAATTCTTAGACTTTTTGTTGGTAGTCTTTCAGCAGAGCTGAATATACCCGCTTTATGGTAAATCTCGTTTCTCTCAATCTTCCAGTAATCAAACCTTGAACCAAGAACGACAAGTCCTAAAATAGCTGCCATTATTAACGTAGTTGCCAAGTAGAAACTCGCTGTTAACCCGGGATTAAAGGGTTCCCCTGAAACACCCGCAAATAGGTCAGGTATTAGAAAAATTATCAGTATAATCACAACAGCGATAAGAAGAATTAAAACAAAAAATTTCGTGCTACCAAAATCGAAAGCAACAATAAACATGTTTATAGCAAATACAGTGAGCCAGAAGTTTCCCAACCAGGCGACTGGTGTTGGATAAATCAGTTGTAACAACCACATAACCAACGAAACAAGCGCTAAAGGCCAGAAAAATATGATCTTCGGGTAAGAACGCAGATAAATTTCGGTTACCGCCTTTTCTTTTTTTTCAGACATTTTAATCACAAATTTTACTTTATTCTTTTTTTTATTTTATTTTAAATTAGGTGATTAACTTCAATATAGATTTTTTATTTAAAAAATGTTCTCATATATCAAATAGTATACTTGATTAATATTCGTAAATCCTTAACAGAATGAAGCACTAGGATAAAAGCATTTATTTTTAAAAAATTTAAAAATAATTTCCTATTGATTGAACCATTCTATAAGAAGATTCGATTTGCTGATTACCATTAACACTTATGTTCATATGGCCTGGAAGTAAATATTTTACATCTAAATTGTTTACAAACTTAATTGATTCAACTAGAGCGTTTAAAGAACCTCCCGGGAAATCATACCTTCCAAAACTGCCCCCCGAAAATACTAAATCTCCAGGAATTAGAATTTTTTTACTTCTCTCATAGTAACAGATTGATCCGAGAGAATGGCCTGGTGTGTAATAAATTTGAAAATTAAATTCTGAACCTATACTAATCGTTTCTTCTACTTTCAAATCGCTAACTTTTAAAGGTATAATTTCTAGTCCAAACATCCCTGGGCTGATCCCGAGATTCCCCGGAAAGATTTTTGATTCGTCCCCCTCCCTCAATATCTTCGCCGTTTCGCCATAGGCAAATAACTCAGGAGGATTATTATTTAATAATTTAATCAATGGGTATATGCCAAGCACATGATCTACATGTTCGTGAGTAAGATAGACTTTGGTAATTTGTTCGTAATTCAAACCTAGTTTACTCATCCCTTCAATCAGCCCTTTTAAAGAAAGACCATTTCCTGCGTCAAAAAGCGCTAATTCATCGTTTTTTTTATCAACAATTATAAACTGATTACAATCCAACATCGGATTTTCGGCAAAATAATACACATTTTCGATTACCATTTTACCCATTTTTTCAGAACTACTTACGCCAGAAAATACCATACTTAGTCAACAAATTTATATTTACAAAAAAAAAAAATGACTTTCCTTTAATGTTTTTCTCTTTAGCCTTATTAGTTTTATAAAAAATAATTTAATTCAAGAAAATCAATTAGATAATATGGAAAAACAATCCGATATACTACAAGATGATAAACCCGATATCGAAAAATTAAAAGCTAAAATAGGTTTTGGAATTAAATTTTGGCTAGAATTTCACAACGATGACCGTAAAAATATTTTAGGATCTGGTTGGGCTAATCTTCTTGAAAAAATCGATAAACCCGATGTTAAAGCCCCTATATCTTTAACTCAAGCGGCAAAAGAATGCGGCTACTCTTATAAATATGCGTGGAATATTTTAAATAAAATTAAAGCTAGAACCGGAATATCACCCGTAGAAACAAAGAAAGGCGGTCTTGGTGGAGGCGGTTGGGTGAAATTAAGCGATTGGGGCCTGTATTTATTGAAAACATACAAAAACCTTTTAATTGAATTAGAAGGGATCGAAAAGAAACTAGAAAAATCTTTAAAAATCGATTAAAATTTAACAATTGATTCTTGTTTTTAAGTTTAAGCATTATTCTTTGTAAACGACGATAATCAATTAATTTGTTTAATTACTAAACAATCTATTATCGAAAGATTATTTAAAAATCTAAAAGAATAGAAGATCATCTATTAAGATATTCGAATTAATACTTCCTCTTTTGGAAAAATTATTTAATTAAAGAAAATCATTTTATAATATTATTATACCAATATTTAAATTTAAATTTGGAAATTTATATAAAAGCACATAAAAAAAAGAAAATAAATTATGGCGATACCCCTTCCAGGAACCCCAATTATAGTCGACATAGGCTCAGCGTATACAAAAATAGGATTTGCTGGAGAACCAAGCCCTAGATATGTTTTTCCCACAATCACGGGTACTGAAAAATACAAAGCTGTTATGGTCGATGTAAGCGCTCGAAACATATATATAGGAAACGATGTTGTTAAGATGAGGGGCGTTCTTAAAATAAAGCGTCCTATCGAAAGGGGGGCTATCATGGATTGGAACGATTATTACGAGATTTTAAATTACATTTTCTATTCACTTTTAAGAATTGAAAATCTTTCTAATTACCCCGTATTATATACCGAACCACCATTTCTCCTACGAGAAACTAAAGAATATATTGCTCGTGTTTTGTACGAAACTCATAGAGTAAAAAGTTTAATAATGGTTCCAACACCAATCTTGGCATTATTTAGCGTAGGATTAACGACGGGTTTGGTAATTGAGAGCGGTGATGGGATTACATGGATCACTCCGATTATAGGTGGGCAGATTGTTGATCAGTCAGTTCAAAAATTAACTTTAGCTGGCACGGATGTAAATCAACATTTAAAAAATTTATTAATGAGGGAGGGAATTAATATTGAGTCTAGTGCTGTTGACGAGATAATTAAAGAAATTAAAGAGAAAAACTGCTATTTCGTTTTGGATCCCGAAAATCCTCCTAAATTAAACGAGAGTTTTAGCTTTGCCATGCCAGACGGGGCTAGTATTGAAATTCCTAACTATATTTTCCACGAAGCTCCCGAGGTATTATTTCAACCCAATTTATTAGGTTATAACATATTAAATATTCCACAAGCAGTAATTAACAGTCTACAAGGAATTGACAAATATTATTGGAGCGACCTCCTCTCCCATATTATGATTGCAGGTGGTAATCTCCAATATTCGGGGTTTGAAGAAAGGTTGAAATTGGAATTAGTCAAATTAATCCCCCAGTTGGGAAAAATTCCTAAACCTAAAATTGTTCAACCTTCTAAAAATAAAAAAATGGAATTAAAGGGAAAAACACGAAAGCAAAAAGATACTTGTCCAAATTGTGGTGTATTAGTAGACCTATCTGATGGTAAGGAATTCTGCCCATCTTGTGGAGGGAGAATGGTTTTACCAGAGCTTTCTATTGGTAGCTTTCCCAAAAAGAAGAAGATAGAGATTGTGGACGGTAAAACAATTTGCCCTAAGTGTAAAAAAGTAATTAAAGATAATGACTCTTTATTTTGTCCTTTTTGTGGGGAAAGTTTTCAATCAACCGATATACCAGAGATACCTCGCGAGATTATTAAACAAGCAGCTCACGCTAGAGAATTTTCAGGTTTTTACAACTCATCTGATGAAGTGACAAGATTTTTCGTTCCTGATAACCTCCAATTTGCCATATTCAATGGCGCTAGTATATTAGGAAGCTTACCATCGTTCCAGAGCTTGTTTGTTACGCTCGAGGAATTTCAGAATAACAGTGACTTATTATACAAAGATATTAGCGAAATTTTTTAAAATTAAATTTAGCCTGCCGAACTAAATTTATTGATTTTTAAACGAATTAATGAGATAATCTAACTAAAAACTCAAAATATCGTTAATTTTTAATTTCACGTTAAATTTAAAAAATTAAAATTTAGTTAAAACCAGATTGGGGTTTTTTTTTAATTGAAATATAAAGTTCGGAGATTAACGTTTTTAGCGCTAATAATAACCTTGTTATTGGGTATTGCTCCCATAGCATCAGCAAAAACCCGACAGATTCATTTAATCGATTTTCTTTACGAAAACCAAAATAACGACGAGAGTTTTGGCATATCAACACAAGATACTGCTAACGCTATAGAAATTATAGATTTTTATAACGCTTATCTTATTGAAGGTTTTTTACAAGCGACTAAAAAGGTGGAAATTCTAACTTTAGAAGTTTACTTGGAAGATGAAATTACTTCTGTGCTTAACAATGAAGAAATTGACATATATGACTTATTTTACCTTTTAAGTACGCTAGGTTTCCTTGGAAAGCTAGATCCGTTAGATTCAATTTTACACGATAAGATTTACGAATATATAAATGAGACAGTTCAGAGTACAGGTGGATTTAGCCCTACTAACACGTCTACTAATGCAAATCTGATCTCGACTTTTTTCATATATAATATATTTACTTTAATCGGCGAACCAGTTGAGAATCAAACAATTCATAAAAATTGGGTGTTATCGTGCAACAATACCGATGGTGGTTATGGGGGAGACCAAACTTCATCATCTACCTTGCTTACTACTTATTACGCCATTTATTTGGTTGAAAAGTTAGGATTTGTTAGTGATTTAGCAAATCAGACTAGCACATTGAATTATCTGAAATCGTTTTACGTAGATGATGCTAATAATCTCGAAAATTTCGGTGGATATTTACCTGACGCGTTTGCCGAAAATTCCTTATTAAGCAGCACTTATTTTTGCGTCGAAGGAATAAGGTTAATAGATAGCAACGAATTGAATAAAAATCCAACTGTAAATTGGGTTTTAAACCATCAAAACTTTCGGGACGGAGGTTTTAGCGACCACGATGAAGAAAATGATCAGGAACTCTCTTCCATTAGCGCTTCTTACTATGCCTTTGAAATACTTAAAGGTTTTGGTTCTGGTGATCTTTTAAACGAAGAGATTTTCATGGTTGAGTTTAATTTTTTAACGCTAATTATAGTTACGTCAATTTCTGGAATTATCATAGCTGCTATTTATCTAGTTTGGCGTAAAAGAAGAATTTAAACATTTTTTAAATTTTTAATAAGTAAATAATAATATCTATTTATTTCATTGAAAACCTACTTTAACATATATTTTATTTAATTTTATTTAAACAAAGTTTATCATCAAGATTATCATGGGAAAAATATTAAATGGAAAAGAATTGGCGTTAAAATTAAATTTAGAATTAAAAGATAAGATATCTTCTTTTATTAAGACGAGTGAGATCACCCCTAAATTAGCTGCTGTTTTAATTGGAGACGACCCTGCTTCAAAATTGTATATAAGCATTAAAAGGAAAACCTGCTCTGAAATAGGAATAAGTTCAATATTGGTCGACTTAGACAAAAATATAACAAAAAGTAAATTGTTGGATGAAATTGAGAAACTAAATAAAGACAAATCTGTTCAGGGTATTCTTCTACAATTACCATTGCCAAAAGATTTACGACCCTACACTTCTGAATTTATTGAGCAAATCGATCCGATAAAGGATGTAGACGGGTTGCATCCCATAAATCGGGGCAAATTGTTCGATTACAACGAAGATTTTGTACCTTGTACTCCTAAAGGCATTATTACACTTCTGGCACATTACAACATTGAAATACAGGGTAAAAACGCTGTTATAATTAATCGTTCTAACTTAGTTGGCAAACCTTTAATCTTCATGTTATTAAAAAGAAACGCTACAGTTACAGTCTGCCATTCTTACACAAAAAACTTAGATGATTTTACCAAAAAAGCTGATATTTTGATCGTTGCCGTAGGAAAATCAAAGTTCATTACCAAAGAAAAGGTAAAAGAAGGTGTAGTAATTATCGATGTAGGGATTTCGAGAGAAAATGGAAAATTATCTGGAGATGTAGATTTTGAAGGAGTTTTTGAAAAATGTTCGTGGATTACTCCAAACCCCGGAGGGGTAGGTCCTATGACGGTTAGCTTCTTGCTTCAAAACACGTTTAACGCGTATAAAAAACAGTTGAAAATGCTAAAATAGACAATTCTTACAAACGAAAAAATCGTATAGAAGCGGAATAAAAAATGGTCTATTAAACAGTTAAAAATTTAAGTTAAATTATTAATATATCTACGACCTAATATGCTTAGGATTAAATTTTATCCCAATCTTAAAAGTTAAGAAATTTTTAAAAATATGGCTATTTTAGAACTTGGTATAAATTTAGGTATACGTAATATCCTAAACAAAAGATATTACGATTCAGATACCGGAGTGGGGTTAGATCCAGAATTGAGAGCGGGATTTTTATCTGCTCTTGAAAGCTTCACCACAGAAGTCTTTGGAGATGACATTAATGTTATTTCTTTAGCCTCGTTTAAACTAGTTTGTTATTGTGATTTAATTTCATTACCTAATGACGAATCAAATAAACAACCATTGATTTCTTTTGCCATTACTGAAAAAGAAACGGACTCAGAGATGGTTAAAAGACATCTAGAAGAAATTAATTCTCATTTTCTTAATAGATATTCTCTTAATGATATTTTTTCAAAAAAAGAAAAGTTCTTTAAGAAATTTGAAAGTAGAATTGATGATATTATTGGAGATTTAAAATTAAAAACGGAAGATAGATTTCGATCAATTTTTTAATCCTTTTTAAGAGGGTATTATTTCTATGAGCTCAAATATAGGAGCCGAAGCTCAAGCAGCATACAATAAGTATCTAGATGCTTCTTCTATAGACGAGAAAATAAAACGTCTTGAAGAATTTCTGTCTCTAGTCCCTAAACATAAAGCTACGGAAAATATTGTGGCTTTGAATAAATCTCGCCTTGCAAAACTTAGGAGAGAACAAGAGTCGGAAAAAATAAGAGTTAAAAGCATTGGAAAACTGGTTAGTCCTTTCTCGATTAAAAAGGAAGGTATTCAAGTTATATTGATAAGCGATTATCACACTTCTGGTGTAGGAAAAACTTCTCTATTAAATTTATTAACGGGGGCTGCTAAAGGAAAAATTGGCAAATTTACGGCTATCCCGGAGATAGGCATATACGAATACGATAAAATCCGTTATCAAATTGTTGATATGCCTTCAATTATGGAAGGTGCTTCAATTGGAATAGGAAATGGTAAAGAGATCATATCGCAATTAAGAGCGTCTGATTTACTGTGCTTATGCGTCGATTTATCTCGAGATTATAAGGAACAAATGGATTTACTTTTAAGCGAGTTGAACAAATCACATATACGAATCAATGTTTCCCCTCCTCCGATTACGATTGAAAAAACGGGAGCTAATAAGATACAAGTATTCTATCAAACAAATGAATCTAAAGAAAACGCCGACATTGAAGAATTGACTGAAAGAATCAGAGAAATAACCCACGCAGGAGGTATACGGAATGCTATTGTAAAGGTTTTCGGGAAGATTACTCTCGATCACATTGTCGATACTTTAAATTCTTCCGTAGTTTATAAAAAAGCAATTATTCTGGGAACAAAAGGAGACCTATCGCTAACAAAAAATACCTTTTATAACTTAGAAAAGTCGTATTCAGACAAATTTCCCCTAATAATTGGGACAAGCGTAAGAAAGAAAGAGATTCCCAATAATTTTGGGAAAGTGATCTTAGACTTTTTAAAAAAAATAAAGGTTTATACAATGAACAAGGGAGTCGTGGCAGAAAAACCTCTAATTTTGGATATTGATCCTATCCCTACGGTAAGAGATATAGCCATTAAAATACACCACAAATTTTTTGAGTCTTTCGATTACGCAATAATCGTTCGTAAAGATGCTCAACAACAAAAGAAGAAAGTGGGATTAGATTACGAATTAAAAGAAAACGATATTATAGAATTACACATAAAATAAGTACTAAGTTTTCTTCATAAAAATTTTTAATTTAAATAATCCTCCACATTGGTACTCATATTTAATAAAGTTTGAATGATTTCAGAGAGTTCGTGATCAGATAAAGAATCTTTATCAATGAGCTTGCTTGCTAGTTCACGGTAAATTTCCCAACCGTTTTCCTTTACTAGTTTTAGTTTTGTGCTAAACGAATACAAATTTAGATAAGAATTTTTAAAATCTCCCAAATGAATTGGGTCATTACCTAAATTATCAATAGCTTCGTTTACCGAAGTCTTGATCTTGTTTAAATAAAAATTCAATTTGAACTTTGCATCCTTCAATTCATTTTTAAATCTGTTTACCTCACCTTGGTATTTCAAAAATGTGCTCTCATCTTGTAGCTTTTCTGAAAGTTCTACAACCGTTTGAGTCATCGCTAATTTACTTGGGATATTAACAGTGTTTTCTATCTTGTAAATCAAGAGATCTCTTTCCTGGACTAGATTTTCAAACTCTTCTTCTGTTAATTTCTTTTTATGTACCCATATTGATTTAAGTATCTGCTCGGGGCTTTTCAGCAATGTTTTCTTCAAATCTTTTACATTTGCTGATACTAATTCGGTAAGTGGGTGGTCCAATAATTTAAATTCTTCGCTATTCCCATCCCAAGAAAGAAATAGTTGCTCGTGTTTCTGAAGTAATTTAATTAATTTAGGTATTAATTTGTTTATAGCTTTTGCATCCTCTTTATCAGCTATAATAACCATATCAACTTTAACATTAGAGAGCGAAGTAATCAAAACCGTATATTCGCCTAGCTCGACGTTTTTTAATTCTTTTGAACCGTCAATAACTAGTTCAGAAACAAAAGATTTTAGAGTTAAAAAAAATGAACTAAACATTTCCATTTTTCCAGCATTTATCTCTTGAAAACTCTTATCGTATATCAACAAACCGGTGTGGCTCTGATAAAGAAAAATAGTATAAATCATATAATTAGAAGTTTGTTTATTTAATTCTTTACTTTTATCTTCGATTTAATCAAGTAATTAATTATCGAATAATATTTTATTTATTTTATTTTTATCACAAAATTAAAATTCAATAATTAAAAATGTATTTGTAAAATCAATTTTTAATTTTTCCTTTAGAAATATTAGGAAAGAAAAAAAAAAAAAAAATTAGAATATAAAATTTACTTATGGCCCCGTTGCTATTATGCCAATTTGAGTATAAAATGTAGTAAGCATCATGACAAATAATACAATACCAGCAATAGTTAAGTGCGTTCTTTTTGTTTTTTCATCTATACGATCATTTGTAGCGTATCCAATAAATCCAATAAACAATAAAATTAACCCAAGATTGACAACAACTCTAGCAGCATTTCCAATAACCAATCCTTGTTGTTTCATCCAAAGATTAGTTAATATTATGTCTTGTTCTTTTAATTGATATTCTTGATATCCATAATTACCTAACCAATAATTCATCTGATTCTCTTCATCTGCATAAGTTTTCCAATTATCTGCATTAATTGCCAGAGATGTACTGATCATCATTATGGTGCCTGCTCCAACCGCAACAATAATTCCAATAATTAAACATTTTTTTGCTATATTTTCTTCCATTTTATTTAATCACCTTTTATGTCCTCTGTTTTTTTGAATTTATTAATGCAATAACTATAGCTACACAAATTACGCCTCCTCCGATAAGATAAAAAAGTATCGCAGCTTCCTGACCTGGACCGTCTATTATCACTTTTATATCAAAATACGCATGTTCTCCTAAAGTTGAGTTTGATCCCCACGAATTTGCACCCCATATTAATATCACGTAATCATTAGGAATGCTATATAAAACACTTCCTGTATAACCTCCCATAAATTCCATATAGTAGTAAGAACCCATCGTTAAAATTCGATCATTATCATTATGTCTAACTATAGGTTCTCCAACGACAAAATCATCATAACTAGCATATAACATTTGTAAACCATCTCCAGCATTAGGAGCTCCATTAACTTCAAGATCATTTAAATATTCTGATTTTTCTACAAAAATTATATGAACGGTCATGTTTTCTAAATCTACAGACATTTCAACATCAATTTTTTGGTTTTTCTCCAGTGTAAAGCTTAATGCATAAGTTGAATTCATTAAATTCATACTATCATCATGTACAGTTTTTCCCTTCTCATCCAATAAAGTTATCTTTTCATTAACAACACCCACAACTGGACCAGATGCAATTAAAATCATTCCAATAACAGCTAAGGCTATAGAAACATATTTTAAAGTTTTTTTTGACATATTAATCATTTTTTTATAAATTGATATTTCTATTTTATATCGTTATTATTTAAGGTTTTACTCTAATTTCAAATGATGTTTTTTTTTCTTATTTTCATTATTTAATGAAAGACTAAAATAGCTTGAAATGCTAATAAAATAAAAAAAGAAAGAGAATTTGAAATAATTATTTTTTGGTTTTTTTGATATATATTTATTTGATTGAACTTTTTACTTTCTTAATGAGCATTAGATGATTAATTATTATGCCATATGCGATTGTTTTACTATTCGATATAAAAAGTTCTGATTCTATATATAGAGTTTTCAAGAGATTAAAAAAAAATAAAATTAGTCACAAGGGTTTAATTCACGATCTTAAAATAAAACCACATATTACTTTTTCTATTTATGAAAATATTGACGTAAAGATAGTTAAAGAAAGACTAAATCAATTTTGTAAAAATCATAACGAATTTAAAATACAAATTAGTAGCATTGGTTACTTTCCTTCGGAAGAGAGTGTTTTATTCTTAAATCCTAAGGCTAATAATGAGCTTTTAAGCATTCAACAAAAGATTTTTGAGCTTTTCGAAGATTTTGAAGCAGAAAAGTCTCCAAAAATTTGGGTTCCCCATTGCACACTATGTATGTATCTCCAAAAAGAAAAATTAGCAAAAGCAATTGATATCGTTAAAGAGGAAATTGTAATAACTAAAGAAAACCCATTTTATATCATAGGAGATTCCATTTCAATTGTAGAGTTTGAACCTTTTAAATATGCTGAATTTTTATTTGATTTTAAATTAAAAGAATGAGTTTTGTAATCAAAATTTAAAAAAATAGTATGTGAAAGTAAAAGAGAACCGAAATTAACAATTTTATATAAATTTCTTCAATTCTTAATTCTTTCTATTATTTCGGGAATCTCTAAGAGCTCCTTCTTATAATCAGAATCCAGTTTGGGTAGCCCTTTTGAAATATTAAATATGCTTTCAAACGAATATATTAAACTTTCCAGATAGTTAATAAGATCCCCTTTAAATACTAGAATGTTGTATTCTTCTTCTAAATAATTACTAAGCTCTTCAATTGAGAAGTTGTCCTCAATTCTTAAATTCAAGATGATTCTCTCTAAGTTCAACCTTCCACATTCACAGTAAGGGCTATCCTCACAATCGCAGTTGAAAATTTCTCTCGTCCATTTGACAATATATTCTATAAATTCTTGGGAGAATGATTTTCTTTTCTTCACATAATTAGCGTCCATCAGCGATAAATTGCTTGAACTGAAGAAATTATTTGAGGAATATTTTGCTGGTCTATGTTTTGATAAATCAGCGACGACTTTTTTAGTGAGATAAACATTTCTCAACGCTTTTAATTCAAGAACAATATCAATAATCTTTTTCTCTTTCTTTTTTAAGCTATTGATAATTTCCAAGCTTTTTTCAACGGTTAAAAAAGATTTAGCAACGGCTTGACCTAATAAAGTGGGTTTATATAGAGTATTATTTTCTATTTGGATAAGTTTAAGTTTTAATAATTTAATTAGAAACGCTTCTAATTCGTAATCAGAATTAATTAAAAAGTTATAGAACTCGTATATTTTCTCTTTCTCGGCTCCTTCATTATATATTGAGATGAATGCTAATAGCTCAGTTAAAAATTTATCCTCGTCAAGCTGTAATTCAAAGTCTTTTATTTTTCCATTTAATAAGTTAATAGCAATATTTTCTTCTGTTATTTTAGTTTCGTGAGAACATATTTTTCCCGGTTCTACAAGTAAATATGCTAATCCAACATCGTGTTTTTTTAACCTTCCTGCCCTTCCTAACATTTGTTCAAATTCGGCAACAGTTAATAATTTGATCCCCATAATTAACGATTCAAAAATTACCTGTTTTGCAGGAAAATCTACTCCCGCCGCTAAAGCTGCTGTTGCGACAACCGCTGAAATATGTTGCTTTTGAAATTTAAATTCAATTACTTTGCGTTCTTCATGTGTAAGCCCAGAGTGATATGACATCACTTTTAATCCTTTATTTTGAAGGTAATTAGCAAGTGATTCGCACTTTTTTCTTGAATTTGTGAATATTATAGATTGACCTCTAAACCCATATGTAGATGTTTCTGAGTATGCAGCTCGCACTAAATTTGTAATATTTCTGAGCTTTATTGATTCGTTGAGACATAATATTAAATGGCGTTCAATAGGAACAGGTCTATTATTGTAATTAATCAAAATGCAACCCAACTTTTTCGCTAAAGCTTCTGGCGCACCTATTGTTGCGCTTAAATACAAAAATTGCACGTCTTTAGAGATTGATTTTAACCTCGCTATTAAACCGTCCAAAATGAACCCCCGTTCTTGATCGCTTAAAGTCTGAATCTCGTCGATAATTATAGTTCCTATTGTTCCTAATTTATCTTTATTACCACTTCTTAAAATGTAATCAATAGCTTCATATGTACCGATAATCACATCAGCGGATCTCAGTGTGCTTAAATCGTTCGGTTCATTTTTTTCAAGAATAGATTCTCCTACTTTCTTAATAATTTTTAACCTAAGTTTCTTATATTTACTCTTAAACTCTTCTGTTCTAACATTAGCTAGAGCTACTATTGGTACTAAATAAAGCATTTTACGCTTTTCACTCAACACTCTTGTAATCCCTGCGAGTTCGCCAACTAAAGTTTTACCTGCAGATGTGGGTGCCATAACCAATTGATTACTGTATTCTTCTATCAAGCCCCTTTCAATTGAAATTACTTGTATCGGTAATAAAGTCAAAATATTAAGCGCTTTTAATAAAGCTTTAAAATCTTTGTGAATTTTAAGATTATCAATCGAATAATTGATGTATTTTTTGCTAATTGGAGGATTTCTTTCGACATCATACAATGTCAAGTCCTTGTTTTTAACGGGATTAAAATCCACTTTAAAAGAGTTTAGTACTCTATTAGTATCCCTAAATTTTAAAATTAAATGATTAAAAAAATTCTTAAGTTTAAGATTGATTTTATTAGAAGAGATAAGGCCCGCAGCTTGTACTTGTTTTAGAACAATATCTAAAGCACAATTAGAGCAAATAAATTGATTTTTTAACGATTTTACCTTGGTTTTTTCGCTTAAAATGGTGAATTTTTTGACCTCTAAACAAGATTTGCAAAATGTTAGGTAGACAATATTATTTTCGTCGAACTGAAAATTTTCAAGCATTTGTTTTATCAGCTGGAATTCTTCTGGATCAGTTTGACTTGAAAAACCAATAAATTTATTTTTTTCGTCAATTAAAAATTTTTTAAGGAGTCGCGGATTTACTGGCTCTAAGTGGTCATTTTCTTGAATCTTGAAAAAATTTACAGGCCGCACTTTGCCTTTAAAGTCTAACCCAAAAAGTACTAACCCTCTAAAGAATGGTTTATTGATGTAAGAAAAGATTTGCTTTTTTTTCTTATACGATTTCAGATAAAAGAAGTTTATGTTGAAATATAGTTCATGTTTATGTTGATAATTCCTGTCGAAAACAATGAAGTAATCTTTAGAAGGAGTAGCCAAAAGAAAAACCATTCAATTTAAACGAAAATAATAAAAACAAAATTCTAAAATCCAAAAACAGCTTTAATTTTATCGTAAATCTCTTTTATTTGCCTTAACTTGGCCTCATCTCCTTGGTCAATGTAGTGCTGTACCCAATCTTTAAGACCCCCTTGTTGAATCCATTGTAAGAAGTACTCTACACTCTGTCGTTCTTCAGCTGACATTTTTTTTAAATTTTAATTTTAATTTAGTTTTAATAAAATTATAAATTATTCTATTTTATATTTTTATAATTCTAAAGTTATAAAATAAATAAATCCAAGTATTAAAAAATTAATGTGATATAGTTTTGCCTATAAAAATTAAAACTCCAAATTTAGACGAAATTTTTGAAAAGTGGAAACACCGTGCTGTTAGAAGCGATAAAAAAAAGATGGAAAAGCAGTTCGGAACTAAGGGCGCAGTCTTTTCATTAGATGCTATAAGTGCAGCGGAATACGTTAAAGATACCCAAAAAGAAGCCGCAATTTATTTTGCGATTAAAAAAACTGTTGGTGCGGTACCCAAAGGTGCGGAAGAAAAAATTATTCTTGCCCCAAGAGTTGTGAGAGAAATTTTTTACTCTTTTAAGGGTGAAGGTAAGCTTAACAAAGAAAATTGGAAAGGCGATGAAAAAGTACCTACATACGAAACAATTCAAGCAGTTTCTTGTAAAAAATGTAGTGGTAAAGGCTATGTGGAAGAAAAATGTAAGACATGTAAAGGAACGGGAAAAATCGAAGAA
>Ga0209121_10002577_pt1 | contig 18289 bp, 13 predicted proteins | sample Cruoilmetagenom3_FD_187292 | JGI IMG/M metagenome (GOLD analysis project Ga0209121, IMG submission 187292) | Oil polluted marine microbial communities from Coal Oil Point, Santa Barbara, California, USA - Sample 3 (SPAdes) (version 2) | ecosystem: Environmental > Aquatic > Marine > Oil seeps ... | reverse complement strand
ATTATATTGCAGAAAAAATACCTGCTAATATTCGGCAATTAGAAGGAGCATTAATTAAATTAACTGCTTTTTCTAAATTAACTAAAAATAAAATAACTATGGCTTTGGTTCAGGATGTATTAAAAGATATTATTCCAATAGAGAAGAAAGAAATATCTATTAGTCTAATTCAAAAAATAACTTCTGAATATTATGGTATTAAACTTAACAACTTATTATCTAAAAAAAGAACTAAAAATATTGTTTTAGCCAGACAGGTAGCTATTTATCTCTGTCGTGAACTTACTGAACATTCTTTTCCGGAAATTGGTGATATTTTCGGAGGAAAAGATCATACTACCATTATGCACTCTTATAATAAAATAAAAAATAAAATAAAAAATGATAAAGGGTTGAAATCAAGTATTGATAATTTAAATTTAAAAATTAAAAATGTATAATAATAAGTTGTTGATATCACTGTTAAAAAAGTGTGAACAATTATATGTTTTTTTAATTAAGAAAATATATTGGGGATACTGTTAATATCTTTTAAATTTATTCAGAATATTTTCCTCAACTTGTTAATAATAAAACAAAGGGTTTTTTTATTATTTCCCCAATATTAACAAAGCTTACTATTAATACTATTACTTTTCTTTATAAAATTATATATAGGAGAATAAAAAATGAAATTTATATGTTCTCAGGAAAGTCTTATTCATGGTATTCAAACAGTACAAAAGGGGATATCCAATAAGATTGGATTACCAATTTATAACGGGATTCTTTTTGAAGTAAGTAAGGATAACAAAGTTCATCTATTTGCTACTGATTTAGAAATTGGAATAGATTGTTATGTACCAGCACAGGTAATGGAAGGCGGTGCGGTAGTAATACCAAATAGAATTATAAGTGAATTGATTAGAAAATTTCCTGAAGGAAACATTGAAGTAGAAAGTAAAGAAAATAACGTTACTACAATTAAGGAAAATAATTCAGTATATAATATATTAGGATTTTCAGCAGATGAATTTTCTAATTTTCCTGAAATAGAAATCAAATCTAAAATAAAATTGTCTCAAAAAATTCTTAAAGATACAATTCAAAAAACAATATTTTCTGCTTCAAAAGACGAAAATAGATCTTTCTTAAATGGTGCTTTATTTAAAATAATTGATAATAAAATTGAAGTTGTTACTACTGACAGCCATAGACTTTCCTTAAAAACCATCCCCACTTCTAAAATAGATGAAAATATAATACAAGAGAGTGAAGTTATTATACCTTATAGAACTTTATCAGAATTATATAAATTATTAACTGATGAAAAAGAAGTATTTGTGGAAATAAATGTGGGAGAAAAACAAATTGTTTTTATATTATTTCCAAATGGTCAGAAAAATAGTATTAGAATATATTCCAGGTTGATTGAAGGTCAATTTCCAAATTACCATCAAATAATACCAAAATCGTTTAAAACTGAAATAAAAATAAATACCGATGAATTTAGAAATAAGATGGAAAGAATTTCACTTTTTGTAAGAGAGGACTTAAATACAGTAAAACTGAAAATTGAGAATGAAGAAAATGTTTCTGAAGAAAAATGTGAAATTCTTATAAAAGCCTTAAGTCAAAATATTGGAGAAGCTCATGAAACCATTATTTGTTCTAAAAAAGGAGAAGATATTGTTATTACCTTTAATTCAAAATATATATTAGATGTATTAAGGATAATAAAAACTAAAAATATTGAAATAAAATTTAATGATCCTTTAAATCCTGTTATTATTCAACCCGAGAACGATAAAAATTATTTATATATCTTAATGCCGGTAAGAATAGATTAATTATTTCCATATTTTTTCTCCTTTTTATTTTCTGTACCATACAGTAATTCCTCTTTAAGATATAGCATATATAAATAAAATCATGCAGGATAAAAAAATTGTATTTTAATCAGTTAAGATTGGTAAACTATAGAAATTTTATAGATATAAATTTAAATTTTGATCGCAATATAAATATTTTTATTGGGGATAATGCTCAGGGAAAAACCAATATATTAGAAGCCTTAAATTTTATTGTAAAAGGAACTTCTTATAGAACAAATTGCGATACACAATTAATAAATTGGGATAATAACTCAACTTATCTCCATGCTTCTATCTATAAAAAAGAAAATGATTATCAAATTAATATTTCATTAGAAAAAAAAGTTGAAAATTTTGATAGAAATAAATTAATTAAAACAATAAAAATAAATCAAAACTTTAAAAAAAAATTACAACTAAACAAAGAATTTAAAGGAGTGGTTTTTTCCCCGGAACATCTGCAGGTTATTAAAGGATCTCCTTCATTAAGAAGAAAATTTTTAAATGAACAAATATCTCAAATTTATCCTTTATATTATAAGTATCTTCTAAAATACCATCGAATTTTATCTCACCGGAATAATATTTTAAAAAACAGCTATATTAATCAGGAAAAAGAAAAAAATCTCTCTCTTTGGGATTCCCAATTGATAGAATGTGGAACTTTTTTAATTCTAACCAGAACCAGGTTTTTAAAAAAAATCAGCCAGATAGCCGATAAATTTCATAAGGAAATTACTGAAAATCGGGAAACTTTAAATTTAATTTACCAAACCAACGTATATAGTAAATGTGAAGAAAAAACCGAATTAATAAAGAAAAAATTTAAAGAAAAGATTGATAAATTTAAAGAAAAAGAATTAAATAGCAGGACAACATTGATTGGTCCGCACAGGGACGATTTCCTGGTTTATATTAATCAGGCTAATGTTGCATTTTACGGATCTCAAGGACAACAAAGAACCTCAATTCTTACATTAAAACTGGCAGAGTTGGATTTAATAAAAGAAAGAGAGGGAATATATCCAATCCTTTTTTTAGATGATGTCATGTCAGAATTAGACGAGAAGAGAAGATATTTCTTATTGGATTTAATTATTAATAAAGAAATACAAACCTTTATTACCAGTATAAGTTTAAATTATTTTAATAAAAATATTTTGGATAAAGGTAAAATATTTAAAATTGAAAAAGGAAAGGCCGTTATTTTATGAAGAAAAAAAACCTGACCCCGATAAAACATATTTTAAATTCTTTTTTAAAAAGAAATAAATTAGAACAAAAGATAAAAGGATACCAGACTGTTTATAATTGGGTTGAAGTAGTGGGAAAAAAAATTGCCGGTCACTCTCAACCTATCAAAATTCAAGGACAGACCTTGTTTTTAAAAGTGGAAAGTAATGTCTGGGCTAACGAATTAAATATCAGAAGAGGGGAGATTATAAATAAAATTAATTCAAAGGCAGGAGAAGAGATTATTGACGATATTAGATTCAGAATACAACCACATTTTTTTAAAAATATTTCCGATTAACAAGATATCATTATCAATGTTATTTTGACAAAAACCCTATTATATAGTAAAATTATAAAAGAAAATATTAAAATAAAATAAAAAATATCCTAAGTAAGTATAGGATAAAAACCGTAGCCAAAGCTGCGGTTTCATTTTGGTAGGAGTTAAGAATATTGGCAAGGAAGAAAAAAACAAATTCTAAGAAAGAAAATCAATATACTGCCAAACAAATACAGGTTTTAGAGGGATTGGAAGCGGTTAGAAAAAGACCGGGCATGTATATAGGAAGTACTTCAGCTAGGGGATTACACCATCTACTGGATGAAGTAGTAGATAATAGTATTGATGAGGCAATGGCCGGTTACTGTAAAAAAATTGAAGTAATTATTCATCCTGATAATAGTGTTACGGTTACCGATGATGGTCGGGGAATTCCGGTAGATATACATAAGGAGACAAAACTTCCGGCAGTAACCATAGTGTTGACCAAACTACATGCCGGCGGGAAATTTGGTGGAAGCGGATACCGGGTTACCGGTGGGCTTCACGGAGTAGGTATTTCAGTTGTGAATGCACTCTCGGAATGGTTGGAAGTAGAAGTAACAAGAGATTCAAAAGTATTTTTCCAGAGGTTTGAGAAAGGAAATGCCGTATCAGCCTTAAAAAAGATTGGAAGATCTTCTCGAACAGGCACCAAAATTACCTTTAAGCCCGATCATGATATTTTTGAGGAGACCAACTATGATTTTGACACCATCACCCATCGTTTAAGAGAAATTGCTTTTCTAAATGCCGGTGTAAAGATTATTTTAAAGGATGAAAGAGAAGAAAATAAAGAAATTTCCTATAAATATAATGGTGGAATAAGCGAATTTGTTAATTACTTAAACAAGAATAAAGGTGTTTTGTTTTCAAAACCAATTTGTTTTAAAGGGAAGAAAGAAGATATAGAAGTAGAAGTTGCTTTGCAATATAATGATGGTTATGTAGAAAATGTCCTTTCTTTTGCTAATAATATTAATACTGAAGAAGGCGGTACTCACCTTGCGGGTTTTAGGACGGCAATAACCAGGGTTATTAATGATTATGCCCGCAATAATATAGCGACTAATGGTAAAAAATCTCCTTTAAAAGGAGGAGATGGCAACTTATCCGGAAATGATGTAAGAGAAGGACTAACTGCGGTAATCAGTGTAAAACTATTGAATCCTCAGTTTGAAGGGCAAACCAAAACTAAATTGGGAAATAGTGAAGTGAGAGGAGCAGTTTCTTATGTTGTCGGGGAGGGCTTAAATAATTTTCTTAATGAAAATCCGAATCTAAGTAAAAAAATATTGGCAAAAGCAGTCTCTGCACTAAGTGCCAGGGAAGCCGCAAGAAAAGCCCGGAATCTGGTTCGCCAAAAAAATGGCCTTTTAGGGTTAGGAACTCTTCCCGGAAAATTAGCGGATTGTTCAGAAAAAGATCCTCACTTCAGAGAAATATTCATTGTTGAGGGAGATTCTGCCGGTGGTTCTGCCAAACAGGGCAGAGATAGAAGATTTCAGGCAATTTTACCTTTAAGGGGGAAAATAATTAATGTTGAAAAAGCTCGTTTACACAAGATACTTGATAATAATGAAATAAAATCTATTATTACTGCTTTTGGAATAAATATTGGCGAAGATTTAGATATGGAAAAATTAAGATATTATAAAATTATTATCATGACTGACGCAGATGTGGACGGAGCTCACATAAAAACATTATTATTAACTTTTTTCTTCCGTTATATGAAACCTCTAATTGAAAGGGGCAATATCTATATTGCCCAACCACCTTTGTATAAAATTGAATATAATAAAAAAAGTCATTATTTATTCGATGATCAAGCACTACAGGATAAATTAAAAGAAATTGATGGAAATCCTCGAATTCAGAGATATAAGGGTTTGGGAGAAATGAATCCTGAGCAATTATGGGAAACGACCATGAATCCGAAAAACAGGATTTTAAAGAAAATAGAATTGGAAGATAATATCGAAGCAGAAGATATGTTTACTATTTTAATGGGGGGTAAAGTTGAACCCCGAAAAGATTTTATCTATGAACATAGTTTGGAAGTAAAGGATTTAGATATTTAAAAACAATAGTCCCCCGTTTATCATTTACTAACAATTATATAATTGGAGAGTTATTATTTTATGAACGAAGAAGATAACAAAAGCAATATAGAAGAAAAATTTATAGAAAAAACCAGAGATATTCCCACCGATGTTGGAAATGAGGTTAAAGAAGCCTATCTCAGTTATGCCATGAGCGTTATTGTAGGTAGAGCTTTACCTGATATTCGTGATGGATTGAAACCGGTACATCGCAGGATATTATATTCTATGGATAAAATGAGTAATACCCCCGATAAACCCTATAAAAAATCTGCTCGAATTGTAGGGGATATTATAGGAAAATACCATCCCCATGGTGATACCGCAGTATATGATACAATTGTAAGAATGGCTCAGGATTTTTCATATCGTTATCCCCTGGTTGATGGTCAGGGAAATTTTGGTTCTATTGACGGAGATTCTGCTGCTGCGCAAAGATATACTGAAATCCGTATGTCAAAAATTTCAATGGAGTTACTTGCTGATATATATAAAGAAACTGTTAATTTTGTCCCGAATTATGATAATTCACTTAAAGAGCCGGAAGTACTACCGGCTAAAATTCCCCATCTCCTGGTTAATGGTTCTGCGGGAATTGCTGTAGGAATGGCCACCAATATACCACCTCATAATTTAAATGAAGTTTGCGACGGCGTAATCATGATGATAGAAGACCCGGAAGTTTCCATCCAAAAACTAATGACAGTAATTAAGGGACCTGATTTTCCCACAGGGGCAATCATTTGTGGTAAATCCGGAATAAGAAGTGCTTATGAAACCGGAAAAGGAATAGTGAAAGTCCAGGCGGCAGTATTTACTGAAGGTGTGGAAAACGAGAATACTGAAACGAAAAAGAACCCGCGCATTATTGTTAAAGAAATTCCTTATCAAGTAAATAAAGCGAATTTAATAGAAAATATTGCTCACCTGGTTCAAGATAAAAAGATTACTGATATTATAAAATTAAGGGATGAATCTGATAGAAAAGGAATGCGGATTGTTATTGAATTAAAGAAAAATGCAAATGTTGACATTGTATTAAATAATCTTTATAAGCATACTAAAATGAAAACTACCTTTGGGGTTAACCTTTTAGCTATTTCTGAAGGTCGTCCCAAGGTCTTTAATCTGAAAGAGATGTTAAAGTGTTTTTTAGCTCATCGTAGAGATGTGGTAGAAAAAAGAACCAGATACGAGCTAAGAAAAGCCAGGGAAAGAGCCCATATTTTAGAGGGATTAAAGATTGCTTTATCTAATATTGATGAAGTAGTGCAAATTATTAAAAAATCAAAAAATACAAAAACAGCCCATGCCGAACTTAAAAGTAGATTTGCTTTAAGCGATGTTCAGGCACAAGCTATTTTAGACATGAAGTTACAACGCCTTACCTCTTTGGAAACTGAAAAAATATTAAAGGAATATTTGGAATTAATAAGACGTATTGCCTATTTAGAGGATATTTTGCAAAATGAAAAGAAATTGATGTTAATTATTAAGGCCGAATTATTAGAGATGAAAGAAAAACACGGGGATGAAAGAAGAACCGAAATAGTTGAAGGTGAAGAAGAATATGATATTGAAGACTTTATCGCTCTGGAAGATATCGTTATTACCTGCACGCGTGACGGATACTTGAAACGCCTCCCTTTAAGTACTTACCGAAAACAGAGAAGGGGTGGTAAGGGCAAAATTGGCATGACTACCAAATTAGAAGATTTTGTTGATCAGGTTTTTGTCACAACCAATCTTCATGATATTTTGTTTTTTACCAATAAAGGCATCGTTCATCGTAGAAGGGCGTATAAAATACCCGCAGGGGGAAGAACTTCCCGGGGAATAGCAACTGTTAATCTATTAAAACTTCAAAAAGGAGAATATGTTAAAACGCTAATTCCGATAAAGGGAAATACATTATCCGAATTAAAAGAAAATGAAGATAAATTTCTATATATGGCTACCCGTAAGGGCAAAATAAAGAAAGTGCCTCTTTCTTATTTTTCTAATTTAAGAAATATGGGTATTATTGCTCTTCGCCTTGTTCCCGGGGACGAGTTGGTTAAAGTCAGGCTTGAAAATAGAAATAAAAATATTATCTTAACTTCCCGATATGGTAAATCGGTCTGTTTTTCCGGAGACCTGCTTAGACCCTTAAGAAGAACAGCTATAGGAATCAAAGGAATGACCTTACAAGGTGAAGACTATATTGTAAATATTAGTCTGGTTCCCAGTGACAGTGATGACGACCTGCTTGTCGTTACGGAAAAAGGTTATGCTAAGAGGACAAATTTAAAAGAGTTTAGACAGTTTAAAAGACAGGGCGGAAAAGGGATGTACACCATTAAGATAAATAATGAAAAGGGTTTGGTAATAGCGGTTAAAGTAGTACGGGAAGAAGATGAGATTGTATTAATCAGCCAAAACGGAATTGTTATTCGGGTACCGGTAGTAGAAATCCGCGAAACCGGGCGATATACCCAGGGGGTTAAAGTAATGAATCTTTCTCCCGAGGATAAAGTAGCAAGCCTTGCCCTGGTATCTAATGAAAATGTTGATTTAAGTTAAGATATATTAGTTACTAAGATAAATACGTTTTTATTTTTTCTGGTTTTATATTAAGTTAAATACTCACACCTAAATAGGTGTGAGTATTTGCGTTATTTCAAGAGTGATTAAACTGTTAGCCCTGTTTTTTATGAAATTAACAAATTAATTTATAGAAATTTAGAGAAATTTTGACAAATTTAAAACCAAGTGCTAAAATTATGAAAATTTCAAAAAATGCCGATGAAAGGAAGAGTAGGCAGGCGATTTGAATGAATAAATTAAATGCCGAAAACCAACCTCGAGGCCTAAGATGAATCTAACAAAGAGTAAATCTTTTTAAGGGAAAGACCTTTATATCTTACAAGAGAGTTCTGAAAAATATAATTTCAGAGAAATAAAGTGGAACCGCGAAATCTTTCGTCTTTATCAATATGGTAAAGTGAAAGGTTTTTTTATTTTTATATATAGTAAAGACAAAGGTTGGTGTGTAAATATGAAGAAAAAAGAAATAAACGTTGGGATGTTAGGATTAGGTACAGTAGGCCAGGGAGTGCTTGGAATATTACGGAAAAATCAGGAATTTATCAACGAAGGAGTACACCCTTATAAAATAATTGTAAAAAAAATAGTTGATAAAAATAAAAAAATTACTCTTGGAAATAAAAACGATTATGAAATTTTAACTGACTCCGCCGAAGAAGTTATTAATGACCCGGACATAGATATTGTAGTAGAAACTATCGGTGGTTTTGAACCATCAAGAAGTTTAATTCTTCAAGCATTGAAAACGGGAAAACATGTCGTTACTGCAAATAAAGAAGTTGTAGCTAAAGCAGGATACGAAATAATATCTTTAGCGAAGAAAAATAAGGTACATTTTCTCTTTGAGGCAAGTGTGGCTAGTGCAATTCCTATTATTGGTGCATTTTCACGTTCTTTAACTTCTTATCCAATTATGGAGATAGCAGGAATATTAAATGGTACCACAAATTATATTCTAACCAAAATGAGCGAAGAAGGTAGAGAATATGCGGAGGTTTTAAAAGAAGCGCAGGAAAAAGGTTTTGCAGAAGCAGATCCCGGCAAGGATGTTGATGGTTTTGATTCTCTTTATAAAATATTTATTCTCTCCATGATTGCATTTAAGGCAAGGATTAATTTGGATGATATTTATTGTGAAGGAATAAGAAATATTTCTAAGACAGACATAGAATATGCCAGGGAATTAGGGTATAAGGTTAAATTGTTGGCCTTGGCAGAAAACAGGAACCGGGAATTAAATATAAAAGTGCATCCTGTGTTATTACCTGAAAAACATCGTTTGGCAAGTATTGGAGGAGCGTATAATGGTATTTTAACCAGAGGAAATGGTTTTGGAGATTTAATTTTTTCCGGTCTGGGAGCAGGCGCTTTGCCTGCAGGGAGCATGATTGTCAGTGACATAATAGAAATAGTAAAAAATTACGATAATTATAATAGTAAGTTCAAATATTTCAAAGAAAAAAAAGTTAAAGATTTTAAGCAGACTTATTCTTCTTATTATCTGAGAATTAGAGTAAAAGACAGACCGGGAGTATTTGCGGAAATTGCCGGCTCATTTGCTGAAAAAAAGGTTAGTTTTGCTTCAGTGATCCAGAAAGGTGAAGTAGGAGAAATAGTAGATATCGTCTTTTTAACTCATAAAGCCAAAGAAGGAAATATACAGGAAGCGCTTAAGAAAGTTGTCGGATTAAGTTGTGTGGAAAAAATATGTAATGTAATTAGAGTGGTGGAAATATAAATTAGCGTAGAGCGTGCAGCGTTTAGCGTATAGTGAAGAAGCCAGAATCCAGGAGCCAGAAGATAAATTAGTATAGAGCAATGGCGTAACTCCCTTCCTCCCGTAGGATAGGCGTCCCGCCTGTCTATTGGTATTAAAACAGTATCAAGTATCCAGTATCTAGTATATAGTCCAAGATAAGATGCGGGTAGGAATTGCGGGTTGGTTTAGTTAACCTGTTAGCCGGTTAACCAGTTAACCGGTTGAAGAAAATACAAAGAATAAATACAAGAAAAAAATATTAGTATTTAGTGAAGAAAATCAAAGAATAAATGCAGGAAAAAATAGCGGATAGGGAAATAGTATAGAATATATCCCTCTCCCTCCCGTAGGATAGGCGTCCCGCCTGTCTATTGGAATTAAAACAGTATCCAGTATCTAGTATATAGTCCAAGATAAGATGCGGGTTGGCGTATCGCGTATATAGTATATAGTAAAAATGAAAAGATAAAGAAGCAAAAATAGAACTCAAAATTTAATATTGAGATAAAAAGTTTAGAGTTTTGAATTATGGTTTTTCGCTTTTCGTTTTAAGCTTTTCGCTGTGTAATGATAACCGATAAATGAAAACCACATTTGAAACTAACAACTTTGTTAATAACTAATACAGGGAGAGAGAATCTATGATAAAAATTAAAGTTCCGGCAACTACGGCTAATTTAGGACCCGGTTTTGATTGTTTTGGAATGGCTTTAAAGCTATATTTATTTTTAGAAATTGAAGAAATAAAACAAGGTTTGATTATTCAGTCACAAGGGGAAGGTGCCTCACAATTTGAAGAAAATGAGAATAATTTAATCTGGAAAGCCTTTAAACTGGTTTTAGATAAATTCAACAAAGGGAAAGATGTTAAAGGATTAAAAATAAAAACCTTAAATCAAATTCCGGTAACCAGAGGATTGGGAAGTAGTGCATCTGCAATAATAGGTGGAATTGTCGCTGCGACCGGACTTTATAACTTGAAACTTTCTTATCAAGAAATATTGGAAATAGCGCTATCTTTAGAAGGACATATGGATAACATCATTCCGGCTTTACTCGGTGGATTTACCCTGGCATATTCAACCGAAAAGGAGCAGGTAAAATGGGTTAAAATAAAAATACCTGATGATTTACGGATTGTCGTCGCAATACCGGATTTCTTCTTAAGTACTGAAAAAATGAGAAGTGTATTACCCGGAAAAATACCTTTAGCTGATGCAATATTTAATTTGAGCCGTTCCGCTCTTTTAGTAAAAGCACTGCAAGATTCAGATTGGACATTGTTGGCTGAAGCCATGGAAGACAAGCTTCATCAGCCTTTTAGGACTTCTTATATTCCGGGGATAAAAGAAATGTTCTCTCAAGTTAGAAATACAGGCCATGCCGGCATTGCTTTAAGCGGTTCAGGTCCTACCGTTGTATCCTTGACAAAAAGAGGATCTGAGAAGATAATAGGCCAAATTATGGAAGATACTTTTTTAAAAGCAGGTATTAATTGCCGAGTTTTAGTTTTGGAAGCAGATTTGGAGGGAACTAAAACAGTATATAGTGAAGAGAATTAGCGTACAGCGGATAGCGTATAGAAACACAGTAAATAAGTAATGAGGAAAAGATGCAGGATAAGAAAGAGGAAGCCAGAAGTCAGGAGTCAGAATGAAGAAAAGAAAAAGAACATTTATCGCCCGCATGTGTGAATTTGTTTAGACTGTGTGATCGGTAAACGGGAAAACCGGTAAATTGAATTGATCTATTACTAAATTAAATTGTTTTGTATTTTTTCTTTATTTTTTTCTTCACTAAATACTAAAGACTAACGACTAAATACTATTTTAATTGGTGAATTAGCTAATTGACAAATTGATTAATTGTATCATCTTGAATTTTTTTACTAACGACTATTCACTATTCACTATCGACTATTAGAGGGAGTAAATTTTTTACTAATGAATGAAATTATAATACAAAAATACGGAGGAAGCTCTGTTTCCAACATCGATAAAATTAAAAGAATAGCCGAAAAAATTGTACAAAAAGCAAAACAGGGATATCGGTTGGTAATTGTTGTATCAGCCATGGGAAAAAGTACCGATAAATTAGTAAAAATGGCTAAAGATATTACAATAAATCCCAGAGAAAGAGAATTGGATATGCTTCTATCTACAGGAGAGCAGGTCTCCATTGCTCTATTAACTATGGCAATTCATAATTTAAATCGGGAAGCCATTTCTTTTACCGGTCGACAAGCCGGAATCGTAACGAATGCAGCTCATACCAAAGCTAAAGTGACTAATATTCATCATGAAAAAATAAAAAATGCTCTTAAGAAAGGTAATATTGTGATTGTTGCCGGTTTTCAGGGGATTAATCTGAATGGTGATGTTACTACGTTAGGTAGAGGAGGTTCGGATACTACAGCTATTGCATTAGCTGCCCAACTACAAGCAAGTATTTGTGAAATATTTACAGATGTAGATGGTGTTTATAATGCTGATCCCCGTATTGTACACAATGCTTGTCGTATTCCGGTAATCTCTTATGATGAAATGGCTGAGATGGCTATTTTGGGAGCAAGGGTAATGCATTACAGGGCTATAGATTTAGCCAGAAATTATAAGGTAAAAATTATTGTTAAATCATCTTTTGAGCCGGGAGAGGGCACAATGATAAAGGAGGTGGATGCCATGTTGGAAAAGGTGATTGTAAGAGGGGTAACCCAGGAAAAGAACGTAGGTAAAATTGTCGCCGAAGGCGTTCCGGATATTCCCGGAATAGCTTATAAGCTATTTAAAGCTTTGGCCGAGAAAGAAATTATTGTAGATATGATTATTCAAAGTTCTCGTCGAAAAGAAATCAATGATATTGCATTTACAGTTGCTATGAATGATTTTGATAAAGCAAATAAAATTACTAAAAAATTTGTCAAAGAAGTGAAAGCTCAGGGAATGATATCTGATTCGGAAGTTGCCAAGGTTTCCATTGTAGGTGCAGGAATAACCAGTGATCCCCTGGTAGCCTCCAGAATGTTCGGTGCATTATCAAAAGAGGGAGTTAACATTGACATGATTAGTACTTCCGGTATCAGAATATCCTGTTTGATAAAATCTGAACATTTAGAAAAAGCAGTTAAAGCTATTCATAAAGAATTTAATTTGGAAAAAGCAGGTGAAAAAAAGTGAAAAAATATAATGTTGCCGTAGTAGGAGCTACAGGTGCAGTAGGCGAAGAAATGAGGGCAGTCCTGGAAAAAAGAAATTTTCCAGTTAAAAAATTAAGTCTTTTTGCATCTGAAAGATCAACCGGGAAAAAATACATGTTTAAAGGAGAAGAGATTAATGTTCAGGAATTAAAAGATGATTCTTTTTCCGGAGTTGATATTGGTCTTTTTTCGGCAGGGGATAAAGTAAGTGCCCATTTTGCTCCTTTGGCGGTAAAACAGGGAACGGTTGTAGTAGATAATTGTAAATACTTCCGTATGGATCCGAATGTTCCCCTGGTCGTACCGGAAGTAAATCCTCATGACCTTGATTGGCATAAAGGCCTAATTGCTAATCCCAATTGTTCTACCATTCAAATGGTAGTAGCTCTAAAGCCAATATATGATGAAGCGGGTATAAAGAGAATAGTGGTCGCTACCTATCAAAGTGTTTCCGGAACCGGGAAAAAAGCAATAGAAGAGTTAAAAACCCAGGCAGCAGCAATTGCCAATGGAGAAAAATATGAAATAAAAGCATATCCCTATCAAATAGCATATAATACACTTCCTCATATCGGTTCATTTGAAAAAAATGGCTATACCACCGAAGAGATGAAAATGCTCTATGAGACCAGAAAGATATTTGGAGATGATAAAATTCGAGTTGCTGCCACCACAGTAAGAGTACCGGTTTACCGGGCTCATTCAGAAGTGGTTCACATCGAAACTGAAAAGAAAATTTCAGTACAGCGAACCCAAGAAATATTAAGCGAATTTCCCGGAATAAAAGTAATCGATAATCCAAAAGAATTGGAATATCCTTTACCTTTATTTGCAGAAGGAAAAGATGAAGTCTTTGTGGGAAGGGTTAGAGAGGATATTTCAGTAGATAATGGTTTGGTCATGTGGATTGTTTCTGATAACCTTTTAAAAGGTGCAGCACTTAATGCTGTTCAGATAGCGGAGAAGATTATTGAAAAAGAATTATTCTTGTAATCTTTTAATCTTTAATTTTTGAAATAAAAGTGACAACCGATAAAATTAGCGGAAGTTAAGATAGAAAAAAGTAAGTTTCTTATTAAAACCAAATTTGATAGTTTGGGTAGCAAGATTTTAATGCACATTTTCATTTTTTTATTTGTTTATAAATAAGGGGTTTTGGAAGATTAGGTGTCAAAGTCAGGAAAAAGATTTTAAAAATAAAAACATTAATTATATAATAAAAGAAATAAATGAAAGAAGGGAATATGTGATGGAAAAAAAGATCATTCTTAACAGTGAAAAGGTTCCTGCAGCTATCGGGCCTTATTCTCCGGCAGTAAAAATCGGAAAATTAATGTTTATATCAGGACAGCTTCCCGTTAATCCTGAAAATGGAAATTTGATCAAGGGAGACATAAAAGAACAAACAGTACAGATTTTAAAAAATCTATCTGCACTTTTAGATCTATATTCTCTTACGCTGAAAAATGTCGTGAAAACAACCGTGTTTTTGAAAGATATGAATAATTTTTCCGAATTTAACAAAGCTTATGCCCAATATTTTAAGGAAGAATTTCCGGCAAGAAGTTGTGTAGAAGTAGCCCGACTGCCAAAAGATGCAGAGATAGAGATTGAAGCGATAGTGGTTTGCGATTAATAAAAATCATTGTTGCTCAAGTATAAATTCAAGTGGAGGAAATTTTATTGGATAAAATGCAAAAAGAATTACTCGATTTGTTGAGAAAAGGAATTAAACCGGCCACAGGCTGTACGGAGCCTATCGCTGTCGCTTATGCCGTTGCTACAGCCAGAGATCAAGTTGATGGTAAATTGGAATCTTTAGATATTCAAGTTGATCCAAATATTTATAAAAACGGTTTGATGGTGACCATACCGGGAACCAAAGAAAAAGGCCTCATTGCAGGCGGAGCTTTAGGATTTGTTGCAGGAGACCCTAAAAAAGAGTTAAGGGTGATAGACGATATTACAGAAGAAGATTTAAAGAAAGCCAAGCAGATTATCGACCAACAGAAAATTAAATTGAGTTTAAAAGAGAATTATCAAGGATTATATATTGAAGTTGTTCTAGTTACAGATGAATCAAAAGCAAGAGTTATCATTAAAGATAATCATCTAAATATTATTAGTATTGAAAAAAATGATAAGGATGAAAATTTTAAGCCATTTTTAATCGAAAATGATGAAAAAAATCCAATTGGAAAACTTATTCGAAAGTATGAATTGAAAGATCTGGTAAAATTTTCCCATGAAATTTCTATTGATGAATTGAATTTTCTAAAAGAAGGAATAAAGATGAATTTAGCTATAGCTGAAGAAGGTTTGAAGATTAAAAATGGTATTAGCTCAAAATTTGTTGAAATGGTTGAAGAAGGTTTGATGGCGAATAATATTATTGGTCGTGCCCAGATTCTTTGTTCGGCTGCAGCACAAGCCCGGATGTCGGGCAGCAGATTTCCGGTAATGAGTACCGCAGGAAGCGGTAATCACGGCATCACTGCTTTTTTAACTCCTTTTGCGGTTGCGGAAAAAAAGAATATTAAAGAAGAAAAATTAGTAAGGTCTCTTGCTCTGGTAAATTTGATTACCATGTTTATCAAATCATATACCGGAACATTATCTGCCATGTGCGGTTGTGGAGTGGCAGCCGGAATAGGAGCAAGTGCCGGGATCGTATATTTATTGGATGGTAATAAAGATCAAATGCTTGGAGCTATGTATAATATGGTTGGGTCGATTGCGGGAATCATTTGCGATGGAGCTAAAGAAGGGTGTGCTTATAAATTGGCACTTGCTTCGGGCTGGGCGATTCAATCTGCGATTCTTTCTATAAAAGGTGCAATCATTAACAAAAATGACGGAATATTAGCTGGTAATTTTAAAGAATTATTTAAAAACCTGGGCTACACCTGTAATCCCGGAATGGTGCCGACAGATGAAGCCATACTTAAGGTAATGATGGAAAAAGAGAATTAAGGATTAGCACTACTCTGTAAGTTTACTGTAATCATTAATTGAAAATTCCAAATTTAAGAATTTTTATAAAGTTATTATACCCTTATGATAATGAGGCATAATAACTACCAAAGATACCTGAAGTAAAGATATACAGAAGATAAAATAATTGAGGTTATCATAATAGGAAAGCCAACCCGCGAGAAATCTCTAAAAGTGATAATTTTGCCCTGTCTTTTTAATATATTTATCCCAACCAGATTAGCAGCAGCTGCAATAAAAGTACCGTTTCCCCCTAAGCAGGCGCCCAGAGATAAAGCCCACCAGATAGGATTAAGGTTGAAGGAAGTTACTGCTCCAATATTATGAATTATCGGAACCATAGAAATAGTATAAGATATATTATTAATAAAAGAACAGGACAGAGCTGAAATCCACAAAATGACCATGGTGGTAAGCGGTAGGTTTTCTTTGGTTAAATTGATGATCTTTATGCTTAACCATTGGATGATTCCTACCTTTTCTACTCCGGCAATGATGATAAAAAGTCCCATAAAAAAGAAGAGTGTAGACCACTCTACTTCCAAAAGGCTATCTGCAGGATCTATTCCACTCACTAAAAGTAAAAGCGTTGCCCCGGATAACGCAACTGTAGCTGCTTCCAAACCCAAATTGTGATGAAAAATAAAAACGGTAATTGTGATAAAAAAAGAAATTAGAGATTTTTTAAGAAGTAAAGGATCTTCTATTGCTTTATTTTCGTCGAACTTTTCTATTCTTTTCCAGTTTTTACTTGCATTTTGAGACATCTCTTTTTTAAAAAATAACCGGACAAAGAAAGGCAAAAGTATTAATAATACCAGAATAAAAGGAGCGAGATTTATAATAAAATCCATAAAGGATAAATGAGCGGCACTTCCGATAATTATGTTCGGCGGGTCACCGATAAGGGTGGCAGTCCCTCCTATGTTTGAAGCAAATATTTCAGATAATATTAAAGGAACAGGAGAAATTTCCAGGTTTTCACATATGGCCAGAGTAATGGGAATAATTAATATTATAGTAGTTACATTATCCAGAATAGAAGACAGGATCCCGGATATAATACTTAAAGAAAACAAAAGATAAAATATATTTCCTTTTGCAAATTTTGAAATTTTAATCGCTAAATACTGAAATAAACCGGTTTTCTTTATAATGGAGACCATAACCATCATACCGGTGAGCAATCCAATCGTATTAAAATCGATTGCTAAAAATGCTTCATGTTGATTTAATATTTTTAAGAGGATAAAAAGGAGAGCTCCGCATAATACAATAACAGTGCGATTAATTTTTTCCAAGCTTACAAAGATTAGAGTAGTGATAAAAATTATAAAAGCTATAATAGTCTGGTTCATATCTATTTTTTTATTTATTCCTTTCTTTTTGCTAATTAGTTAGTAAAGTAAATTTAAAAATTATTTTTCCATTATTTTATCGTAATGAAATTTCATTTTTTAATCCATTGCATGTTTTCCCAGAGATGAAGGGGTTAACACTCCTACTAATTTTCCTTCTCTTACAACAGGAAGGATTCTCAAATGTTTTCTAAATAATAAATTGGCCGCTTCTGTCCGGCTGGTATTTTCTTCAATGGTGTAGACTTTACGGATCATAAATTCTTTTACCGGCAGATGAGCTATTTTTTTAGCTTGTTTGGAAAATTGATTAAAATCCGGAAGGAATGAAGGATTTTGTAATTCCTTATAATAACCAGGTAAACAGGCTTTAATAATATCACTTTCGCTAATTATACCGATTACATTTTGTTCATTATTAACAACAGGTAATCCAAACAGGCGTTGTAGGTGTAAAATTTTAAGCGTTTCTTTTATCGTGGTATTTTCGGATACGGAAGTTAAATCTGGTATCATTACTTCTTTAATTTTCAAGATTATTCCCCCTCTTAATTGGTAATTTATTTAATTATATTCCTTTTTATGTTTTTCGCAAGCCCAAATAGTCGTTAGTCGTTGGTCGTTAGTATATGGTGTAAGAAAAGATAAAGAAGGTTGTAAGTTAGCTTAGTTTGCCAGTTACCCGGTTACCTAGTTAGTAAAATACAGTAATGAGTAACTAGTGATGAGTGATGAGCGGGGAAGATAGAATTCAGGAGCCAGGAGACAGGAGCCAGAATAAGGAAAAGAAAAAAATTAAATATAAGAAATGGAAAAACCCCACCCCCGTAGGACAAGTGTCCCGCCTGTCTATTTCCCTCTTTCATTCTTTTTCTGTCATTCC
>Ga0209121_10002576_pt1 | contig 18293 bp, 18 predicted proteins | sample Cruoilmetagenom3_FD_187292 | JGI IMG/M metagenome (GOLD analysis project Ga0209121, IMG submission 187292) | Oil polluted marine microbial communities from Coal Oil Point, Santa Barbara, California, USA - Sample 3 (SPAdes) (version 2) | ecosystem: Environmental > Aquatic > Marine > Oil seeps ... | reverse complement strand
ACACGGAATATAACCGCAGAGTACGCAGAGGGGCGCGGAGGGAAAATAAATGGTTAAATGCTCTGCGTTCCTCTGCGCCCTCCGCGGTTATTTTTCTTGTTCTACATAAAGTATAACTTTATGGGCTCAAGTAAATCCGACCGATTGGAGGATTTTCTTGCCAGAAAATACAGGATCGCAATCGGGAGACCAATCAACATACCTGAGTAGTTACTATAATTTTTAATCTTGTCTTCCAATCGTTGATTCATCCTCCCACCATCCTTCCCACAAGCTCCCATCCCATCATCCTCTCGCTCCCCCTCTCCTTTGCCTCTTTCTCGCTGAACCTCCGCATCTCGTCGGCCTCGACACCAGCGCCCACAATCGCAAAGGGCACCGGCTCCGCGGTGTGAGTCCTCAGAGCAACAGGCGTGGGATGATCGGGAAGGACGCAGACCCGCCACTCGTAGCCTGACCCTCTCAGCCCTTCCAGAACAGGCGCCACGACCCGGGCGTCGAAGCGCTCGATGGCCTCTATCTTCTTCTCCAGGTCGCCGTCGTGTCCCATCTCGTCCGGCGCCTCTACGTGCAGATAGACGAAGTCCACCCTGGCGAGGGCGTCCAGCGCCGCGCGCACCTTCCCCTCGTAGTTAGTGTCCAAGAGGCCGGTGGCACCCGGAACATCTATGACCTCCATACCGGCGCTTTTTCCGATGCCCTTGAGCAGGTCCACCGCAGAGATCATCGCTCCTTTTATCCCCCGCATCTCCCGGAACCGGGGCATATTGGGCGCTTTTCCCTGGCCCCAGAACCAGATCATGTTCGCAGTACGCTTGCCCTCTGCGATACGCTTTTGGTTGACAGGATGCCGGGCCAGCAGGGGCACCGACGCTTCCATCATCTCTCTCAGGATATCGGACCCTTCGCCTCTGGGAAGATGACTCTCGATGGGCTGGCCCATTATGTCATGGGGCGGGGTGCACTCTGCACTCTCGCCTTCTCTCAAGACCAGAAGGTTCCGGTAGCCTACCCCAGGGCGGAGCTCTCCTTGAGAACAGATCTCTTGCAGCGATGCTACGATCTTTTTGTTCTCCTCGGTGGTGATGTGACCTGCGCTGTAATCCACCATCTTGCCGGTCTCCAGGTCCACGTTCACCAGGTTGCACCTGAACGCCACGTCTTCCTCGCCGAGGGTGACATTCATGGCCACCGCCTCCAGCGGTGCCCTCCCGCTGTAGTACCGGCGAGGATCATAGCCCATCACCGATAGGTTGGCCACGTCGCTCCCCGGCGGCATCCCCTCGGGCACCGTGGTCGCCAGCCCGCCCTTGCCCAGGGCCGCCACCTCGTCCATACCCGGTGTACGGGCCGCCTCCAGAGGAGTCTTCCCATCCAGAGACTCGATGGGATGGTCGGCCATCCCGTCCCCCAGCAGTATCACAAACTTCATGTGCCCCATCCGGATTAGACGAAGACGGCCCCGGTCTGCTTCATATTGTTCATATTCTTCTCGGGTATCTCCTCCGATCGATCCTCCATCATGGCCAGATGACGGTTCAGCACCTTGGTCAGCTGGTTCAGCTTCACCCGGGTACAGGTTGCCCCCCTGGTGACCCCATAGACGATATCCACCACGGCACCCTTCGTCTCTACCTTATTCCTGGTGGGCATCACCAGCCTGGTCTTGACCCCCACCCTGGCGAAGTCCTCGAGGTCAACCGGGCACTGGCAGACCACCACCGCAGGGATGTCGGCCAAAGCCAGTATCTCCTTGGCCTTGTAGACGACATGAGACCTTACGTTGCCCAGATGTATCACCGCGATCTTGTGCCGTCTGATCTGTTCCACCTCCCGCGGCGTCAGCCCGAAGGTGGGGCCAAACCCCTTGGAGGCCTGAGGAAAACTATCGGGCACGCCGGACCCTGCCTCCAGAACCAGGACGCTGGTCTGGATGGCCTCCCGCCTCAGTCCATAGGTGATCTCGCATACCGGCTTGGTTATGTGCCTCCGTCCCGGCGACATGGCGATGGCTATAACGTCCGGTCTCGACGCCTCGGAGAGCGTCCCCCGCTGGGCCAGCCCGCCGCCCTTGGCCAGGCCCATGCTCTCCCGGCAATCCACAACCTGAGTTGTCCTGCCGATCATGCTGGAGACAAAGAGTTTCAACGCATATAGCCTTTGCCAAAAAATTTTATAAAATTTGGTAAGTGTTTTAAAGCCCGCGGCATCTACCCCACTATGCTTTTCTTTGTCGGTCTCGGCCTCTACGACGAGAAGGACATCTCCGTGAGAGGACTTGGGGTGATCAGAGAGGCGGATCTGGTCTGTGCCGAGTTCTACACGTCCCGGCTGATGGGAGCCTCCAAGGCAAAGCTGGAGCGGTTCTACGAAAGAGAGATCCGTCTTCTGAGCAGAGACGAGGTAGAGGTCGACCCAAACTGGCTGGTCCAGGCTCGGGAGAAGAACGTGGCCTTTCTGGTGGGCGGCGACCCGATGGTATCCACCACCCACCTGGACCTGAGGCTCAGAGCCCTGGAGATGGGGATTAAGACGAAGGTGGTCCCATCGTCCTCGATAGTATCGGCGATATCCGGGCTTTCCGGCCTCCAGAACTACAGGTTCGGCAGGTCGACCTCCATACCTTTTCCTTATACCGCACGAGGAAAGAGGATCGTGGTGGAGACCCCCCACAGGGTCGTCATGGAGAACCTGAAAAGAGACCTTCATACCCTTCTATTCCTGGACATCCAGGACGAACGATACATGACTGTGAACGAGGGCGCCCGGCTCCTCCTGGAGACAGAAACGACTATGGGGGGAGACGTGCTACACAGATCCCTGGGCGTGGGAATAGCCAGGGCAGGGTCCGAAGACGCCTGCGTATGGGCGGATCTTCTCCCCCGCCTGGCGGAGTATGACTTTGGCGGGCCCCTTCATGTATTGATCATCCCGGCGAAGCTCCACTTCATGGAGGCCGAGGCCCTGGTGGCTCTGGCCGGAGCGCCTCCCGCGATCCAAGAAAGCTATTAATAATACCCCGGTATTCTCCTGGCCCTACCGGAGGATTATTTTTGCCCAAGGTATCCATAGACATCCCCCAACACATAATCGACGACATCAACGATCACGTGGGCGACGACAAGAAGTTCGTGAACTTCTCCGACGCCGTGAGGACATCTCTGAGGAAGATGCTGGACCAGCTGGACGAGATCGACCGACTCAAGGGCAGGCTAGAACGATGAAGATAGGAATAGTCTCTCATTTCGACGCCGCCCACCGCCTACCCGGCTACGATGGCAAGTGCGCCCGGGTCCACGGCCATACCTATTCCGTAGAAGTGGTAGTCAGTGGTCCTGTAGGCGAGGACGGTTTCGTCATGGACTTCTACCATCTGAAAGAGGCCCTGAACGTAGTTTTGGAACAGTTCGACCATCGCGACCTGAACGATATTTTGCCCAACCCCACCGCAGAAGCCATCGTCGTTCATATGAGACGGCTGCTGGAAGAGCAGCTCGACGCCTCCGCCGTCTGCCTGGTATCGATCAAGCTCTGGGAGGGAGAGAACAAATGGGTGATGACGGACTGAACAGGCCGAAGGCGATCAGGCCGAAGGCGGTCTGTCTCTGCTCGGGTGGCATGGACTCCACCGTCGCCGCGACCATCGCCAAGGGCGAAGGCTACGAGATATATCTATTCCACGTCGGCTACGGTCAGAAGGCGGAAAGAAAAGAGCTGGAGGCCGTAACCAGGATAGCCAGGGTCCTGGAGGCGAGAACGATGAAGGCTGTGCATACCGACCTATTCTGGAACCTCTCCGCCCTGACCACCGCGAAAGCTCATTTGCCAGTGGGCGACGAGGTAGACATCCAGAACCCCTCATCGACCCCTCCTACCTGGGTTTGCTGCCGCAACCTGGTCCTGGGGTCGATGGCCGCTGCTTATGCCGAGGCCGTGGGGGCGGAAAAGGTCTACGTGGGATTCAACGCAGAAGAGGCGAGATCCTATCCGGACAACAGGCCCGAGTTCGTGGAGCGGTTCAACCCCCTCCTGGAGAAGTCGGTGGCCTCCTTCAGCAGACCGCCGGTCATCGAGGCTCCCCTGATCAGTCTCTTCAAGTCCGATATCGTGAGCCTGGGTGCAAAGCTGGGCGCGCCCCTGGAGCTGACCTGGTCATGCTACCTGGAAGGAGAAACACATTGCGGCGAGTGTGAGGCCTGTCAGCACAGGATGAGGGGGTTCGAGGAGGCGGGCGTGGTTGACCCCACAGGGTATAGATAACGGCGGCATCGTAGGTGAGATATTCTCCAGCTTCCAGGGGGAAGGTCCCCTGGTGGGAAGAAGACAGATCTTCGTCAGGACCGCAGGATGCAACCTCAGGTGTATCTACTGCGATACCCCCCGGTTCCGGTCCCGTCTCGATATCTGCAGGGTCGAGGATCGGGCAGGTTCGGGACGGTTCAGGCAGGTCGAAAACCCCCTCAGTCCGGAGATTGTGATGGACCTGATACTGCGCCTGAGAAGTCCCGGACTGCATAGCGTATCGATAACCGGCGGCGAGCCCCTCTGCCAGCCCGAGTTCGTGGAAGCGCTGGCCATAGGATGCAGAGCAGCAGGACTGCCGGTCTATCTGGAGACCAACGGCTTCTCCTCGACACGTTTCAGCCGCCTGATAGACTGGATAGACTTCGCGGCCGTGGACCTCAAGCTCCCCAGCCACCAGGCATCTTCGCCGGAGGGCAGAAACGAGCTGGTGGAGAACGAGCTGACCTGCCTAAAGACCGCTTCCCGGTTTGGGGTCTTCACCATAGCCAAGGCGGTGATCCTGAACTCCACCGTTCCTGCAGAGCTGGAATCCATCTATCCCCGGCTGGAAGGACTGGACATCTTTATGGTAATCCAGCCCGCCTCTGGAGAGCACCGACCGGACCCAAAAAAGCTGATGCGACTCCATGAGGCTGCATCGATGTACCTGGACCCTGAAAAGGTGATGGTCCTCCCTCAGGTGCACAGGATGATGGACATCCTCTGAGGCGGTTACGGCGGTCTACTCTTCCTGTTTCTCGTCCTCTTTGGGATGGGTCTTGTAGTACATCTCCTTGTATCGCTCCGTCCTATCATCGCCCTCATCCCAGCGTTTGATCCTTTTGTCCAGGGCCTCGAACATGTACTTCTTGGCATCCATCACCGTATCCAGTTCGCCTCTGAGCACAAGGATCTCCCGTTCCTCCTCCTCGTCGTCTATCAGGCCCACCCTGGCGTTTCTCCTCACCGGATCCAGCTCGAACTTGTCCACCAGCTCGTTGATGACGCTGACCGGCATGCCGATGGGTATCGCCATGTCGTAGAGGCCTTTGATCTCTTCTTTGTTCTCCTTCCCAGGATCGGTCATCGTAAAATCACCAGGCGTCCCTTACCTCTTCACGATTTAAGACTTTTGGAACTGCGAATATTTCGTCTTTTGATGAAGCTTTGGCTATCATCTTTTCCTCAACGATCCCAACTTCAATCCCGGCCGGTATCGGACCAAAAGTCATCGATACCGGCATTTTGTGCCACCGGACTACTGCATTTGTAATCAATTTCTGCATGTCTAAATAGACCATGAATTCCAGGCATATCCGGCACAAGTAGAAGTTTTCATAAAAACAATCCGTACTTCCTTCCGTACTGGTGAACAGCCTGATTAACCGGAACTTAATTAAACCTTCGCTTGGAATGCAATATACTAGAATTGGGGGATGCTCGTTGAGCAGAAGGAATTTTATGCACAAGTCCCAGCAGATTACGCTTGAGGGTGTATCCCTCTCTATCATGCCCAAGGTCAGGACCACCGACGGTCACCTCATGGACTGGAACCGAGAGGCGATAGTGAAACAGCTCCTGAAGGAGACAAAGTTATCCGAACAGTTCTACAAGGCGTCCGGAATCTCCGAAGAGGAGGCGAAGGAGATCGCCAAAGAGACGGAGCGCCGGATCAGGTGGATGGACGTGAAGTTCCTCAGCGGTCCTCTGGTCAGGGAGATCATGAACGTCATCCTCCTGGAAAGACACCACCTGGAATGGAGGAATATCTGTACCCGGGTGGGCACACCGGTCTACGATGCCCATCTGATCGACGTGGGCTCGGGTTTCGAGGCCAACGAGAACGCCAACCTCCAGGAGAACGCCGAGACTAGCCACAAGAAGAAGGCAGATAAGATATCCAAGGAGCAGTACCTCCTGTTGATCCCTCCCTACCTGGCCGACCGACACCTGACCGGAGATCTTCACATCCACGACCTGGAATACTTTGGGACTCGCCCATTTTGCCAAGATTGGGACCTACGATATTTCTTTTATTACGGTCTAATGCCCGACGGGACGGGGACCAGATCGAGCGTGGCCGGTCCTGCCAGGAAGGCGGAGGTGGCCATCCTCCACGCGGTGAAGGCCCTGGGATCTGCCCAGACCAACTTCGCCGGGGGACAGGGTTTCTACAACTTCCTGACCTTCATCGCCCCCTACTTCGAGAATCACACCAAAGAGGAGATCTACCAGCTAATGCAGATGTTCGTCTACGAGATGACCCAGATGATGGTGGCCAGAGGCGGCCAGGTGGTCTTCTCCTCGGTCCAGCTCAGCCCCGGGGTTCCCGGGCTCTGGCGGGATATGCCTGTTGTGTACAAAGGCAAGATCTGGAACGGTGAACAAGCGCCTCTGCGCACCTACGGCGAGTTCGAGCGCGAGGTAAGGCTGGGCTTCGAAGCCCTGATGAAGGTCATGCTGGCGGGAGATTACTGGGGCAAGCCCTTCAACTTCCCCAAACCGGAGATCAGCATCGAGCCCGACTTCATAGAGGAGGACGAAGAGTTCAACGCCGCCAACCCTGACATGCCCTCCTACAGGGACCTGTACCTTCTCACCTTCGAGCTCGCCGCCAAGTACGGCACCCCCTATTACGACAACCAGCTCCCGGCCTACCGGGGCGCGGGCAAAGGGATATCATGCTATCAGTGCTGTGCCTATCAGTTCGCGGCTAATGCTGATAACGACGACCTGTTCGACGAAAAGATGCTTTTCAAAGATGGCATGCACTTCTCCATGGGGTCCTGGCAGGTGGTCTCCCTCAACTGTCCCCGGGCCGCCTACCTGGCCAGGGGGGACGACGAGCTCCTCTTCGAGTATCTGCGAAACCTCATGGACGTCGCCGTGGACATCTTCAAGGTCAAGAAAGAATGGATGGATCAGGTGGTGAGGAACAAGAGGATGCCCTTCGCCACCCAGCGACCGAAGGACCCCCACACAGGGCAGAAAGGGACCGTGGCCGTGGACCTCGACGGCCTGGTCTATACCATCGGCGTCGTAGGCGTCAACGAGATGGTCCAGTTCCATACCGGCCACCAGCTGCACGAGTCCAAAGATGCCTGGAAGCTGGCGGTCCGGGCCATGACCGAGATGGAGCTCTACTCCAAAGAGCTGAGCGCGCGCCATGGCATAACCATCGCCCTGGCGAGAACCCCTGCCGAGACCACCGTCCAGAGGTTCGCCGTCTCTGACCTGATCCATGACGAGTTCAGGGAGCACGCCGAGAAGGTGGTCAAAGGTGACCTTGCGACCTCCCTGGTCTCCGTTCACAAGACGCGCGATCTGCCCGTCTATTACTCCAACGGGACCCATCTGCCACCCTCTGCAGAGGTCTCCATCTTCGAGAGGGCCCAGAAAGAGCACGTATTCTTCCCCATCGTGGACGGCGGAAATATATTCCACATATTCCTGGGCGAGGCCATGCCGGACCCTCAGGGCCTGATGGACTTCGCCATGAAGCTGGCCAAGAACACCCAGATCGGATATTTCGCCTTCACCAGGGACATGACCGTCTGCCTCAACTGCTACCACGTGGCTCCTGGCCTGAAGGAAGAGTGTCCCCGCTGCAGCTCCGAGAACGTGGAGCAGATGAGCAGGGTGACCGGCTACATCCAGGCTGTCAGCGGCTGGAACGCCGCCAAGAAACAGGAACTAAAGGATCGGAAACGATATTCAGAGCTGGCGTGAAGACGCCAGCGTTCTGGTACATATATTTCAGTCGTTTCGAAATCCTCTTCTATCATCTCAGACACATATACTATCTCATGAGACCAATATCCTCTGCTGAGATGAGTGCCGTGGATGCCAACTGCGAATATTTCGGCCTGCTACCTCTCCAGCTCATGGAGAACGCAGGCGCAGCGCTGGCCCGCCAGATCAGGACCAGAGCCACAGGAGACAAGATCGTCATCGTGGCCGGCCGAGGCAACAACGCCGGCGACGCCTTCGTGGCCGCACGCCATCTCGGCGACCTCCGGGTCACGGTCCTCCTATTGGGCAGGTCCAGGGATATCGCCACCGAAGAGGCGAGACGGAACTGGAAGATCCTAGACGAGATGGGGTTCGATCTAAAGGAGGTACGGGATCCCGAGGATCTCGATGCACTCTCCAGCTACGATATTGTGATCGATGCAGTCTTTGGTACGGGGGTGAGGGGGACCGTTCGCGGTATCGAGGCATCGGCCATAGAGGCGATGAACTCCTGCAAAAGGACCGTAATATCGGTCGACGTGCCCAGCGGCATGGGGACCGATAAGGAGGTCAAACCAAAGCTCACCGTGACATTCCATCGTCCAAAGGTCGGGATGTCCGGCGAGGTCGAGGTCGCCAGCATAGGCATACCACCTGCCGCCGAGTTTCTTGTGGGACCCGGTGACCTCATCCCGGTGACCTTTCGCTCCAACCAGAGCCACAAAGGAAATAACGGGAGGGTGCTGGTGATCGGGGGTGGGGCCTACAGCGGCGCCCCTGCTCTCTCTGCCATGGCCGCCCTCCGGGCAGGTGCCGATATCGTGACCGTGGCCACCCCGTCCGCCGTCTCCAAGACCGTGGCCGGTTTCTCGCCCAACCTTATCGTGAGGGAGCTCTCCAAAGACCACCTTTCTTCCGACGATCTAGATGTCCTGAGGGAGCTGATACTTCTTCATGATGTCGTGGTGGTGGGCATGGGATTGGGTCGAGACCCCAAGACCAAAGATGCCCTATCCAGGCTCGTCCCCCTCTGCGAGAAGGTGGTAATGGATGCCGATGCTCTCTTGCCCGGCGTCCCCCTGAAAGGCGTGATCACCCCTCACGAGGGCGAGTTCAGGAGGATCTGTCCCGTTTTGATCTCGCCGGGAAAAGTACCCTTGGATGTGGTGAAGAACGTCGCCAAGGATCTGGAGGTGACCGTCCTCCTCAAGGGGAAGACCGACCTGATCTCCGACGGGCTGGTCGTCAGAGGCAACAAGACCGGGAACCCGGGGATGACCGTCGGCGGCACCGGCGACGTCCTGGCAGGAATCACCGGGGCCTTCTACTGCAAAACGTCCGCGTTCCAGGCGGCGGTCGCTGCAGCTTTCGTCAACGGCAGGGCGGGCGATATCGCCTGCGCCGAGAAGGGGTTCGGCCTGACGGCCACGGACGTCATCGAGCAGATCCCCGTGGCGATGAGGCGGTGATCGCGTGAGGACTCGTTCCCGGGGGATGGTAGACATAACCGAGAAGCCGGTGATGAAGAGGACGGCCACCGCCATCGGGGTGGTGAGGCTCAAGAGGTCTACGGCGGAGGCTATCGGTTCGGGAAATGTGAAGAAGGGCGATGTCCTCTCCACCGCCAGGGTAGCGGCTATCCTGGCAGTAAAGGAAACCCCCAGAACGGTGCCGATGTGCCATCCCATCCCCGTCACCAGCGTCGTGGTCGAGTTCGATCTCCGGCCGGAGACTGTGGAGGCCACGGTTGCCGTCACCTCCGTGGGCAAGACGGGGGTGGAGATGGAGGCCCTCACCGGGGTCTCGGTGGCGCTCCTGAACATCTGGGACATGGTGAAGTCGCTGGAGAAGGACGAGACCGGGAACTACCCCACCACGGCGATCGAGGCGATAAGGGTGGTGGAGAAGAGGAAGGAAGCGATCTGATGGGGCATGTCGGGTCCATCTTTTGGTCTAGCAGGAGGTTCTACGACTGGCTCCCGGTGAGAAGCCCTCTCGAAGGGGTGGGTGCGGCACCGGTGGGATCGCGGCCTGGGAAGCGGCGCTCCGGCTGGCGGACGACGACCATTTCGGCACAACCCTGCCTGGGCGGGGACGCCGTTGAGCCAGGCCTTCTCTGCCCGCCTGAAGGCATGAGGCCTGGCCACGGGAAAAGAGAATACGGCGTAGGTACCGCTCATGACCGCCCGGGTGGCGCAGGTCACAATGTCTACGTCTTCGAGCACGATATGCTTTTTGCTCGCCGCCTTTGTGCTTGCTCACGGAGTTGACATGCATAAGCTGCACTATCCTCGCGGTCTCTCCAAAGCCCAATCAGTCCGGAATGAATCATCTGACGGGCTGTCAAATGAGGACACCTGAGCACAGCCAACGGTTCAATTAGCACGATCATCTCTACATACTGTCCTTTCTTGCCATGAAGATGATGACCCAAGCTGCCTATGCCTGCCGATTTTCATTCTTCAGGCATGAGACTGGGTATCATGAACGTTTACTTGCCAGATGACAAAGCTACCCGCCACATCGGTCTTCTTATATCTGCCGTGTATTAGACGCGCACCTCAGATAAGAATGTTACTTTTCAAATTTACTGTGACTATGCCAGATTCATCCGCGACCTCAGCCTGGCCGCCAGGTACTCCGACACCCTGGACGATCCATACGTGGTGCCTGTGAGGCCTCTCAACGGCGACGGGCACGATATCAGATCCGACCCGACCGGGTATGAAGAAACGATGAGACAACCAAGATGGAAGAGTCACCAGAGGAAAAAAGGCAGAAGAGGGTGCCCAGGCCCGAGCCCGAGCACCGCTGTCAGGAAGACGATGGTGAAGCCATGTTTTCCACCACATCGGCGGCGTGTTACCAACGAGGTCACGGTATGGTGAACACACCACCAACCACTAATAGATATCACTTGGTATTAAACTTTTCGGTTTAGGTATTACACAGCGCTGTGGTTTGGTCAACGCTACATCGTATCGTGCCCTGGTCAGAGGGAGAACCTCCTGTACATCATGGCCTGGATGTTATTGATCCCCAGCATTCTGGCCACGTGGCCGGCTTCGTCGCCCTTAAGGGTATGCGCCCTGGCCGGTGGTACGGGCTTGCCGTCCCGGGCAAAGATCACTCCGCCCTTCATCCGGGAACAGATGTATCCGCCTGCGTCGCCCTGGACAAAGATCTCGCCACCCCGCATCTCGGTACCGGTGAAGTCCTCGCATCTTCCCCGGACCACCAACCTTCCGCCCCTCATCAGAACCCCCGTGTTCCTGCCCGCATTTCCGCGAACGCCCAGCGATCCCGAGCGCATCAGTATACCGGCGCTCATCCCTGCATCTCCTTTTACCCGGATCATTTTGTCCGCGACGTTCCTGGCGGCCAGGGTCTCTCTGACCAGTCCGTCCGCCAGGATCAGGTCTCCTTCGTCCAGATGGTTGGGCTGGAGGATGGGGCCGCCCCGCTCCAAGACCTCGGTTATGGAGACGTACTTTTTATATCCAGTCTTGTCGGTCTCCACCTCGACCACGTTCCCCACGGGCGAAGCCACCTCACCGCTGACGTAGACCGCACCTCGCAGCATGCTGATGCCCATGCGGCGGCCCACGTTGCCGTCCACGATAATGTAACCAGTTCCTTCGATGGGACCGCCTTCTCCCCCGAGTTTCACCAGATCGACGCCCAGGCTCGACCCCAACCGGCCACCGACATCGCCCCTGATCAGGACCGTCTCGCCACGTTTGAGGCCATCCACCATGTCTTTGTAGCTAGAACCGCCCACCTTCTGATGGGGGTCTAACCTCGTCCCCTGGTGCTGCCAGCAAAAATCGAAGGTGAAATCGCAGATACAGTCTTCTCCCGAAGCCTCGATCTCTATCAAAGGATCACATCACTAGGTCCGTCTCTTCTCTGCCATCCGTCTGGATAACTTGACCCCCGCCAGGGCGATCAGTATGGCCAGGATCGACGAAGCTGCCAGGTATTTGGCGCTCTGCCCGGGGAAGACCAGGTCGGTGTTGTTGGCCAGGATGAAGACGCTGGCGCTCCAGAAGATCAGTCCTGTGGCGAATATAAAGAAGGGATAGGAATAGGTGCGCTCGTCGCCGACGCCTTCGAGGTAAAAGTCCAGGATCTTGCCCAGGTTGACACAGATTCCCGCGGCCACGTACCACCACACGCTGGCGTTGATGAAGATCATGACCAGCGTGATGTAGCCGTACCAGATATCTCCCGTATAGTAGTCCCAGAACCTGGTGGCACCCTGAATGGTGGCGATTACCACCAAGACCGCGGCCAGGACATAGGTGATGAAGGCGACCCTTCCTCGGTAGAGAGAACCCGTGAACGTCTCTTTGGTGTCGCCGATGAAGTCGTCCAGCCCCAGCCACCTGGAGAAGAAGTATATCCCCACCGCACCGGTGATGGCGACTACGGCCAGCTCAGACCTGCCGAGGATGCTGAATATGGTGTATATGAGAAGCGGGAGACTCATGAGGAGGAAGAGCGGGTGGCTGATCTTCGGCTCCTCGAATAATTTCTTGAGCAGGTAGTAGGTGCTTTCCAGGTTGTGGCTCTGCTTCACCAGGACCCGACGTACACCGTCGACCTTGACCCGCGACTGGATTATGGGGAGGATTGCCTCGTCCTCGGCACCATCGGAGACGACGATCACCCCATCGGGGTGGAAACGCTCGACGAGGACATCGAGCTGCTCGGCTATCTTTTTGTCGGAGACCAGGCCGACGTTGGTATCGCCCGTCAGGGTGACTATCTCCACGTCCTTGCCATCTGCCATGAACTCGTCATAGGCCTTGATCCCGCCGAATATTGTATTGAGGTCCGAGTCCTCCGGATCCGCGATCCCCATGGTCAGAGCCGCTTCGGCGTTGGCCGCCCGCCCCACTACAGGACTATCGATTCCCGCCTTCTTTCCCAGATCGTCGTCTCTGTCGATGCAGAGCACCAGAAGGTCCATAGCTTAACCTATCCGTGAGGAACGTACTTAAACAATTCTCTGGTCACCGAAAAACCCGGAGAAACAGAGACGTATCTGGATAAGATAAATAGTCACAAAATATATATGCCGCCCCCACAATCTAAGGTTATATGAGGTATTTCGATATGAGGTATTTTGTATTTATTGTCGCGCTGGTCTTGGTCGTCACCGTATCGGCCGCGGCAGCCTCGGGCACTTCCATCGACTTCGAGTTCATCCAGCATGGGGTCGAGTTTTACAACGCCAGCATGGAAAACGCGCCCGATCTGGTGAAGAGCCTTCTAGGCGACGAAAGAATCGAGATTAATATCATCAGGGAGAACGGCACGATCCTGGTTGCCGGGCTGTATATGGAGAACGCCCTGGTGGTGAAAACAGTTGAAGGGGAGATGGATTCTCCCACCGTCGTGATTGAAGGGAAGGAAGATTCCATTTCCAGGATCCTCGATGCGGAGGATCCGGTAGAGGTATTCCAGCAGGCCTGGAACGATGGCGAGATCCGTATCACCGGCAAGACGTTCAAGGCGAAGTTTAAGATCGCCGCTGCCCTCTCCAGCGCCACTCTGTTGGAGTTCTTGGCCGATATGGCTGCCAGATAGATCTTTTTTGGATCGATATTATCTGCAACGATCTTGTGTGAACAGAAGTCGCCGCACACGGTGCAGATTGGGCTGCTGGGGACCTCTCGGCACCTGCATCGTCTTTTACAGGAAGTATCCTGCCCGGCTTGCCCTCGATGCCCGGAGAATCACTTTTTCAGATCGATGTTCTCCGCGACGATCTTGTGAGCGCAGAAGTCGCCACACATGGTGCAGACCTTGCTGTCGGTAGGAGACCTATCGGCTCTTACCTCTCTGGCGACAACCGGATCTATGGCCAGATCGAACTGCTCCTCCCAGTACATGTCCCGCCGGGCCCGTCCCATGGCCAGGTCTCTGTCACGAGTGCCGTTCTTGATCATATCGCCGACGTGTGCCGCTATTCTGGATGCCATCACCCCTTCTCTTACATCAGACTCGTTGGGCAGCGCCAGGTGCTCTGCAGGGGTCACATAGCAGATAAAATCGGCACCGTAGGCGCTCGCGAGGCTGGCACCGATGGCTGCCACCAGGTGATCGTACCCGGGGGCGATGTCCGTGACCAGGGGGCCCAGCATGTAGAAAGGCTTCTCGTTGGAGAGCCTCTTCATGACCTTCACATTTGCCTCGATCTCGTCTACGGGTATGTGTCCCGGCCCTTCCACTATGGTCTGGACGCCGAAGTCGTGTGCCTGATCGGCCAGCTCGCTGTTTATTATCAGCTCCTGGACCTGGGTGCGGTCGGTGGCATCGTGTACGGCCCCTGCTCTCATCCCGTTGCCCGTACTCAGGGTGACCTCGTGCTCTTTCAAGATCTCCAGTAGATAGTCGAACTCGCTGTAGAGGGGGTTCTCTTTCTCGTTGTGGAGCATCCAGGCCACCATGAAGGCTCCGCCCCTGCTGCACAACCCTCCGAACCTGCCGCCCTGGCGCTTGAGCCTCTCCACGCAGATGCTGTTGATCCCGGTGTGGATGGCCATGAAGTTGGTGCCCGCCCTGGCCTGCTCCTCGTGGGCCCGGAAGAGGTCGTCTTCGGTCATGTCTACCCCGGCCCCGTACTTCCTTATGGCCTCGATGAAGGCCTGGTAGAGGGGAACGCTCCCCACGCTCAAAGAGGTGTTCTCGATCACTTTCTTCCTTATCTCGGCGAGGTCTCCTCCCGTGGAGAGCTCCATCAGGGTGTCGGCACCTGCCTCCTCGGCGATCCTGGTCTTCCTTATCTCCATATCCAGGTCCACGATATCGCTGCTGGTGCCTACGGTGGCGTTCACTTTCGTCCGGAGACCTTTGCCTATGCCCACCGGCCGGGTCTCTCGGTAAGGGCTGATGGGGATGACGAGCTTACCGCTGGCGATCCCTCGCCGGACGAACTCGGGGGTGACGCCCTCCTCCTCAGCCACGGTCTTCATCTCTTCGGTCATCTTTCCGTTCTTAGCATCGTCTATGATTCCCATGAGTGATCTCCAGATATCGGTCATAAGGGAGTTGTATTTAAAGGTGACCGGGATGGTTAAAATGACCCTTTAAATAAGGCGAGCGCCAAACCACATGCCTGAAACTTTCGGGCACCCACCCGGGATGTCCGATAGGCGAGGTTCCCACATATGTCAGGCAATGCTTTCGGCGCCCTGTTCAGGGTCACGACATGGGGAGAGAGCCACGGGCGCGCGGTGGGCGCGGTGGTGGACGGTTGCCCCGCAGGCTTACCATTGACCAAGGAGGACGTCCAGAAAGAGCTGGACCGGAGGCGCCCCGGTCAGAGCGAAGTATCCACGGCTCGCCAGGAAGATGACTGGGTGGAGATCCTCAGCGGCGTCTTCGAGAAGAGGACCACCGGCACCCCGATATCGATGCTGATCCTGAACAAAGACGCCCAGCCCGGCGCTTACGAAGCTCTCAGGCACCGGCCCCGTCCGGGCCACGCCGACTACACGTACATCGCCAGGTACGGCATACGGGATCACCGGGGCGGAGGCCGGTCATCGGGCAGAGAGACCGCGGGCCGGGTTGCTGCAGGCGCGGTGGCCAAGATCCTCCTCGCCCGGGAGGGTGTCGAGGTCCTGGGTTATGTGATCGAGCTGGGGGGCGTCAAGGCATCGGTCACCGCCGCCGACCTCGCCCGCCTCGGAGAACTCACCGAGAGCAACTCGGTCCGCTGTCCCGATCCCGAGGCGGCGGGGAAGATGATCTCCGCCCTGGAGGATGCCCGGCGGGGAGGCGACAGCCTGGGCGGGATCGTGGAGATCGTGGCCAGGGGTGTGCCTCCCGGTCTGGGGGATCCGGTATTCGATAAGCTGGATGCGGACCTGGCCAAAGCACTGATGAGCATAGGGGCGGTCAAGGCCGTGGAGATCGGCGCAGGTATCGAGAGCGCCCGGATGCGGGGGAGCGAGATGAACGATTCGCTGATAAAGGGCGCGGAGGGTATCGAGTTCGAGACAAATAACGCAGGCGGGATCCTGGGCGGCATCTCCAATGGCGCGGACCTGGTCTGCAGGATCGCGGTCAAGCCCACGCCTTCCATCTCGCGACCCCAGCGGACCGTTGACCTTTCCACGGGGGAGCCGGTGGAGATAGAGATAAAGGGTCGTCATGATCCATCCATCCCGCCCAGGATCGTGCCCGTGGCCGAGGCGATGGTGGCCCTGGTCCTGGCAGATCACCTTCTGCGGGCGAGGACGGCCCGGATCTGAGACCGATAAAACTTGGCAGGCTGCGGGCATCCAGACAAGAAAATCCGCCAGAAAGTTTTCCATCTCACGGAGAATGGCGTCTTCGCGTGCCCCCTACTTTCTTACTCACGCGAAGACGCGAAGACGCGAAGTCCTGATGGTTGTTCACTACCCGTCTGATGCCTTCCTTGAAGGTCGTTGCACCGAAGTTGATAAGCAATCCGACAGGCAGGTTCAGGAGGCGCAAGTAGGTCAGCAACTGCCTGGCATGGACGGGGGTAAGCTTCTCCACGGATTTCAACTCGATCACCAGGCAGCCGTCCACCCGCACCCCGCGCTCTTCAAGCATACGCGCAAGGACAGCTTCATAGACCGATTCGAGTAATCCCGGCCCGAAATCCCGATGAAGGTGAAAAGCCGTATCCACCGCGACGGAAGAGACTTTTTCCACATTCATCGACGAGTCCCCCTTCGCGCCTTCGCGTGAGAGCTTCCCCCAAACGATCTCATCAAAAAGCCCCAGCCCTTCGCGCCTTCGCGTGCCCCCCACTTTCTGACTCACGCGAAGACCCTCGTCGAAATGCATGCCATTGAAGTCAAAGGCAACAGACACTTGCCGTTCCACCCGCAAATACGCGCTCTTCAAGCATACGCGCAAGGACGACCTCTTATATATAACAAAGAACTAGACCGGATGCAAAACCAGCGTAAGTCCATGCACATAATCTCCCGCCCCTTCATCCGCAGTATCGATGCCGGTGGGCGCTTAGAGGTATTCCTGGTGACCGCAATCACCACTATACTAGCGATCCGCCTCTTTCTCCATCTGACCGGTTACCCCCAGCTCGGCGGTGGTAGACTCCACATCGCTCACGTTCTGCTGGGCGTCTTCATGATGGTCGCCATCGTCATCCTCCTCGCCTTTTTGGACACACACTCCGCCGACCTGGCAGCCCTGCTGGGCGGTTTCGGTTTCGGGGCGTTCATCGACGAGCTGGGTAAGTTCGTAACCAGCGATAACGACTATTTCTTCCAGCCGACGATAGCTCTGATCTACATAATATTCATCCTCCTCTACCTCTCATTCCGGGCGATCGTCAAAGATGACAGGCTCTCTCTCACCCCGCAGGAGAAGATCATCAACGTGATAGAGATGACCAAGGACGCGGTGATCGACGACCTGGACATCCAGAAGAGGCGCCGAGCTCTGGGGCTGCTCGACGAGTGCAACCCCACCGATCCTCTGGTAGGGGCTCTGAGGGACGTGCTCAAAAGCATCGATTCTGTGCCTCCTCCGGATCCCAGCCTGTACGCCCGGGCAAAAGGGCAGGTGGGAAACCTATACGCCAGACTCGTACAGATGACCTGGTTCGTCAAGGCTGTAATCGCGCTATTCGCCCTCCAGTCGCTGGCGACCCTATCCGTGGCCATCGCCCAGGTACTCTCCAAGACGCAGCAGGTATCTTTATCCACGTTCGAAGGACTTGCGGTGGCCGCCTCGGTCTTGGCAGCGGTCTTCGTGCTGGTCGGTGTTCTCCGGATACGTCGGGATCGGCTTGCAGCGTACCAGCTCTTCAAAAACGCCATACTGATCCAGATATTCCTGGCCCAAGTATTCATATTCTATCAAGACCAGCTTCTGGCCGTCTCCGGGCTGGCAGGAAACATCCTGACACTGGCGGTATTGCGATATGTGATCAGCCAGGAAAAAGCTACGGCAGCACGCCATGCGAGCGGTTCAGAACCGCCAAATTATAGTCCTGAATGCTAAGTTTGACACTTATCCGATGCACAAGACGATCCTAGCCCAAGAAAACGCTGGTCTTGTAGCAGATGACTTCTTTGAGAGGCTCCACTAAGTATCAAGTCTAACTTGACAATGTCACACGGGACCCTCCAATTGAGGCTACTGGTATTTTATATATTTTGTTTGGGTCAAGTTCTTAGTCGTCATGTATCTATTGATTAAAATCATTATCAAGCGAGTGATTCTGAGGGCGCTAAACACATACTCACTCCTTATTTCAACCG
>Ga0209121_10002574_pt1 | contig 18296 bp, 12 predicted proteins | sample Cruoilmetagenom3_FD_187292 | JGI IMG/M metagenome (GOLD analysis project Ga0209121, IMG submission 187292) | Oil polluted marine microbial communities from Coal Oil Point, Santa Barbara, California, USA - Sample 3 (SPAdes) (version 2) | ecosystem: Environmental > Aquatic > Marine > Oil seeps ... | reverse complement strand
TTGCAGCGGCTGATTATTTTCACAGGGTTGTTCGGGATGGTAATGTTATAGGTCTTACCTGGGGGGCTGCATTGGCTTCAATGGTTGAACACTTGGATAATGAAAAAAAACCGAACTGTTTGGTTGTTCAATTGGTCGGTGGACTAGGAAGCCCAAACACAAACACACATGCAACAGATCTGGTGACAAAAATGGCAATGGCTCTGGGGGCAAAAATTTCTTTGATGCCAGCACCGGGAGTAGTTAGCTCTGTTGATTCCGCAAAGTTGTTGCTTGCAGATAGTCAAATTCGCCAGGCCCTTGATCTGGTAAGAAAGACGGATATTGCTTTTGTTGGTATTGGTGCGACAATAAACAATCCTTTTCTTTTGCGTAATGAAGAAGTCATCACTAAGGAAGAAATGAAAATATTGCAGATCAAAGGCGCTGTAGGGGATATAAGTTTGCATTATTATGATATCGAAGGCATAGAAATTGATAGTGAATTTCATCGACGCGTTATTGGAATTAGTTATGATGTGCTAAAAAAGATCCCCCGTGTTGTAGGCATAGCTGGCGGTCCTGAAAAATACCATGCGATATTGGGGGCTGTTCAAGGTAAAGTGATTAATACTTTGATAACAGATCAACAAACAGCTCAAAAATTACTTGAAGAAGGAAATTAATCCAAACGATTGAAGTTTGTTTGCTGGAGAGTTCATTGGTGTGAAAATCGAATTATTTTCTCTGGGCTCAGGGAAAATCTAAGGACATCCTGAAAGAAATTTTGATAAACTCCCCGATGGGAAAGATCGAGTCTAGATACGATAATTTAGATGAATTGCAAGACTGTCTGTGTGTGAATTGGCAGAGCCATCGAGAAAGAAAAGATTCCCTGATAGCTGTTTTCAGTTTTACGTATAATTTTCCCAAATTCTCAGTACCAGGTCTGCATAGGAATATCCCATATCCATTGGTCCGTAATGATAAAGCGCCTCGCGATAGGAACCATATTTGGCGTGCAATCCAGCCAGCAGCTGGCTGCCAAAGCTCACGTTGAAAGAGGGGTCCTGAAGTTCTTCTATTGTAGGACGGGAGGCAAAACAAGGGCCATTGATGCACATAAATTCTACAGCAATACCATCCCGGGGCATTACCTGCATCAATCCAACCGCACCGCTGCTGGAAGTGATCAATGGATTTCCACCGCTTTCTTGCAGCATGATAGCTGCGATCAGGTTGGCAGGCAGCCCTGTCTCCTGAGCGGCGGTTTCGATCAGCATGCACCATTGTTGGATTTTTGTGGGATAAGCACCAGAGAGGGAGCAGTTGATCTCATCTTCAACAGCCCTTTGAATAACTACAGGGTTTCCCTGGCTTTTATTCTCTGCATCAGTTATGGCTTTCTCCGCTGCTGCTGTGAGGGTGGGGGCCATAAGTTCTTGAGATGGCATATTCGCGGCAGCTACCGTACCGACCCAGATGACAACCAAGCAGCCTATGAAAACAGCTGGAATAACGACAATTCTACGCATAAAGACCTCAACATTCAATAAATAGAAAATATGTTCTACTCTCTATCAACAGTATAGCACAGATGTTCGATTTTTCAAGTAAGGGATGTGTTTTTTATCAATTTTTAAGGTTTGTATATGCTATTGGGTTGGAGTCTGAAGCTATCCCCCATTGAGTGAAGCTTAACATCCTGAAATCAGATTTCAGATGATTGAATATATGACAAAGGAACGAGCAGAGGTTTACTAAAGTTTCTTCAAACCAGGATGGCATCAGCCTTATTTATCAAAGCCTTCTCAACTATTACCTAACCTGGTGGAGATCAAATGGCACTCCAATCTTTTCGCCGGCTTGTTTGAGTGAATTGACAACTTCGGGGATCAGTGGGACACCCGACCTTATATTTTTTTCTGCCTGCTCGAATTCTTTTTCACCATGGATGTAAATTCTGCTCTGGCCGGGAAGTTTAGGTGTGTTCTTAAGCGAGCGGATATATTCATCCATATCCGCTTTGAAGTGATTGACTGGTCGGAAGTTCTCAATCTTGATCGCTGCAAAGAAATGACCGATATTAGCACCAACTTTGTCTGAAGGGCGGCCAACATCCTTACCAAAAGCAGCCCCAGCCAGTACTCCGGAGAGCAGGTCTACCAATAAAGATAGCCCATACCCCTTATACCCGCGTAATTCAGCCGGGCCGCCGAGGGGCAATAAGGCACCGCCATTGATCACATCTGCAGGATTATTGGTTAAAATGCCATCGCGGTCAATCCCCCAACCTTTTGGAATGGCTTGCCCAGCCTTCTGACGATAGGCTACTCGTCCCAGAGGCACAATGCTGGTTGCCATATCCAGAACATAGGGGCGTTCATCTCCGGCAGGGATTGCCACGGCAATCGGGTTTGTTCCCACTGCTGGGCGAATGCCAAATGTGGGAGCAACCAGAGGACCCGAATTCGTCAGGCTGATCCCAATCATATCTTCAGGAAGAGCCATCATGGCATAATAGCCGGCGATTCCAAAATGATTGCTGTTGCGGACAGTTGTCACTGCTAACCCGGCCTGATCAGCAAGTTTGATGCATCGGGACATCGCCCGGTAAGCAACTACCTGCCCGAGACCGTTAGCGCCATCCAAAGCCAGCGTCACAGGGCTTTCTTTGAGCACTTTGATGGGTGAAGCAGGGTCAATTTGATGCTTACGCAGACGATCCCCATAGTAACTATGTAAGCGGATCACTCCGTGTGAATGGACCCCTCTCAGATCAGCGGAAACCAGGACATCAGCTGCGATCCGGGCATCAATTTTGGGGACATCTAAGGCGCCAAAAAAGCGAACCACATAATTCTTCAAATCCTCAAACCGATATCGAACAGCCTCTACCATGAACATCCCTCCAATTCTGTGTGAATAAATCTGTTCTATTATAATGCACTGCGCGAAGATGGAAAATTTGTGTGAAGTATGATGATGACATGACAGGCTGAAATCATTATCGCTGCGTGCTATAATTATTGATGCACGGGAGAAGAGAACTAATGACGCCAAAAATATATGCTCATCGCGGCGCAAACGAGCACGCCCCTGAAAACACTATGGCTGCTTTTCAGTTAGCTCTGAATCAACACGCGGACGGAATTGAACTGGATGCAATGTTATCCGGGGATGGGCAAGTTGTTGTTATCCACGACGATACTGTGGATCGCACCACAAATGGATCGGGTCGAGTTAGAGAGATGACCCTTGAGCAGATCCGGTCCCTGGATGCGGGTAAAGGTGAAAGAATCCCAACTCTAGAAGAAGTATTAGAGCGTTTCGGGGGGAAATTATTGATCAATATCGAATTGAAGAATTATGCCTCAATCTTCGACGCTTTACCCATAAAAGTGGCAAAACTGATTAACCATTTTGGACTTGAGGACTCAGTATTAATTTCCTCATTTAACCCATTAAATTTCCCTCGTATACGCCGCCGGCTTCCTGATGTAAAAATTGGAATGCTTACACAGCCTAATCAAGCCAAATTTTGGATGTGGCGTTTGTTCAAATATGACGCTCTCCATCCCCATTACAGCGATGTAGACAAACCACTAGTGGAAACTACGCATGCACAAGGTCGACAGGTCAATGTGTGGACGCCGGATGACGCTGAAGAGATCATTCGGTTGGCTGAACTGCATGTCGATGGCATTATTACTAATTTCCCTCAGCGAGTACGGGAAGTCCTGGAGTCCTGATGGATAAGCTATGTAGACAACTTTGGAAGGCTTTTCTCATCCCGGTTCTTGTACTGACTTGTCTTACCGTCAAGCCAGTTAGCGCCGTCAATCATTCAGATGCTCAAGAGCTGCTTCAATCGATGAGCGCAGAAGAAAAGATTGGGCAGTTGTTCCTGGTAACATTTGAGGGGACGAGTGTAGGGGAAGAATCAGAAATTTACAATCTAATCGCGGAACATCACATTGGGGGCGTGGTTCTGCTTGCTGGGAATAACAACTTCACCTCCGAGGATATCATCTCTCGCACACAAGAAGCCATCATCGATCTCCAGCTTATTGAATGGAACGCATCTGCGAAAGGCAATAATGAAGGAAGTAGTGAAAGTGAATCCTCTTATGTCCCATTATTGGTTGGTATAAATCAACTTGGCAACGGTTTCCCAAGCGATCAGATTTTATCTGGTTTAACCTCAATGCCTTCACAGATGGCCATCGGAGCGAGTTGGGATCTTAACCTGGCTGACCAGGTTGGGCAGGTCTTGGGACAAGAGCTGAGTAGTTTGGGGATCAATCTGTATCTGGGTCCTAACCTTGACGTTCTGGAAACAGCGAACAATGAAGCTGCCAGCTCACTGGGAGTAAACACTTATGGTGGTGATCCTTTCTGGGTAGGCGAGGTTGGCAAGTCATTTATCAAAGGTATACATACTGGAAGCGAAAACCGGATCTTGGTTGTCGCTCAGAATTTTCCTGGAACGGGTAATTCTGATCGGTCTCCTGAATCGGAAGTAGCTACCGTTCGAAAATCATTGGAGCAGCTTAAACAGATTGAGTTAGCGCCTTATTTCACAGTGACAACACCGGAACTTGGAGATGCAGGTAGAGTGGATGCTGTGATGGTTTCCCACATCCGCTATCAGGGTTTCCAGGGGAATATTCGTGCGACAACGCGACCGATCAGTTTTGATTCGAATGCACTGCAGCAAATTATGTCCCTGGAACAATTTACAGCATGGCGAGACGCCGGTGGACTTCTGATCAGTGAAGATCTCGGGAGCGGTGCAATTCGCCGTTTTTTTGATCCGAATGAGACTAATTTTGATGCACGGCAGGTAGCGCTCAATGCTTTCCTGGCCGGCAATGATGTTTTATACGTTGATGATCTGATCACCACAGGTGATCCGGATGCTTATACGACTTTGCTGTCTACTCTGGAATTTTTTGTGCAGAAATATCGAGAAGATTCTGCCTTTGCTAAACGGGTGGACGCATCGGTTCTTCGTATTCTTCTAGCTAAGACGGCGATTTATGATGACTTTGATATTCAGAATATTATCCCATCCACAGATGCTTTAGAAACTGTTGGGCAATCTCAGGAAGTTACCTTTGAAGTTGCTCAAAGCGCCGTAACATTGATTAATCCTTCAAGACAAGAAATTGACTCGGTTTTACCATCCCCCCCACTGTCATATGAAGACATTGTGATTTTTACAGATATTCGCCAGGTCTATCAATGCGATGAGTGTCCCCCGTTCAGCGTTGTCAGCGCCAATACCTTAGCCTCTGAATTGCTTGATCTATATGGACCCCAAGCAGGTGGTCAAATACAGGATTATCGGCTTACATCATATTCATTCAAACAACTGGTTTCTTTTTTGGATAATCTGGAGGGAGATTCGAGTGAAACCATTCTAGCAAATTTGGATACCGCTGAATGGGTTGTTTTTAACACACTTGACCTCGATTCAGCATATCCTGAATCAACAGCACTTCAACGTGTGCTGTCTGAAAGACCAGACCTGCTGGCCGGCAAGCGTGTAATCGTTTTTGCCATGGGAGCACCGACGTATTTAGATGCGACCAATATTTCTAAAGTCACTGCCTACTATGCCCTGTACAGCAAGGTACCCTCATCGCTAGATATTGCTGCCCGCGTGCTGATGAAAGAATTAGATCCACCTGGTGCTCTGCCTGTTTCGCTAAATGCGGTAGGTTATGACTTAATCTCGGTGATGGCGCCGGATCCAAACCAGATAATTCCACTTTCTTTAGTCCTTCCTGAGGAGGAAGAAATTGAGACTGAGGAAGAAACCTCTTCTGTAACCCAAACTCCTGAACCCACGCCTATACCGAGTTTTACAGTTGGTGATACTTTAATGATCCGCGCTGGACAAATTTTTGATCACAATCAAAACGTTGTCCCGGATGGCACGATCGTCCGCTTTAATTTCCTTATATCTGGCGAGCCGGGGATCACTCAGCAATTTGAAACCACTACCAAAGCAGGGGTGGCTTATTTCACATACCGGATGGAAGCCGCTGGCGGGTTACAGATCAGTGCGACGAGTGAACCTGCCATACAGTCTGAGATACTGCAAATCAATATTTCACCGGATGGCAGCACTTCGGTGATTGCTTATACTCCAACGCCGCGGATCACCCCAACACCGACAGCGACACCTTCAGCCACCCCCACAGGGATACCAACACCGACGATTACTCCTACACCTTTCCATAGTGACTTCCCCACATTTGGGGATTGGGCATTGGGTGTGATTGTGATCACCCTGGGCAGCGGACTGGCTTTTTTGATTGGGTATTTTTGGTGGGGATCATTTCATTGGGGGCTGAGGTCTTCGATGTGCACGATGATTGGGGGTTTATTGTCCTACATTTATCTCAATTTAGGTGTTCAGGGGACAAAGATTTGGATGGAGAAATCCGGAATGTCTTTTGTGATTGAAGTTATTATTGTAGGGCTGTTATTGGGCTGGATTGTGGGATTGGTTTGGTGGATGAGGACGGCCGGCCGTCATTTCTCCCGCAACCGTCGAAAATTATGATAAGGGAATTATTAACGAGCTTTGAGATAGCGCAATAGGGATGTCTATTAGAAATTTCGCAACACTGTAAGCAGGAAGCCGATCACAAATAAAGAACCCGCCAGGAAAAGCAATACTTTTTCGGATTGACGCAGGGTGCTTGGCTGCTGGCGCATGGCTCGGTAGGGCTTGGTGATCGGAGCATCCTCGACAAATAACGCATTTGTAAAGGCGTCGATATTGTTTGGACGATCTTCTGGATGCAGCTGCAAAGCCCAGTGAATTGCACGCTCAGTACGTATGCTGACATCGGGATTGATATCACGAATGGGGGGAAGGCTGCCGGGGTTGAGGAATCGGTCTCGTACGTTAACGGGCGGTTGATTGGTCAATAGGTGAAAAAGCGTTCCCCCGAAGGCATAGATGTCGCTCCGAGCATCTGTGTGTCCTGAATCCCCGCCGTACTGCTCCAGCGGTGTATACAGCGCTGTGCCCTGACCCTGCAGAATGGTGATGGTGACTTCTCCTGGTGCGAGCATTTTTACCAATCCGAAATCTACGAGTTTGACCAATCCACTGGGTGTCAGCTTAAGGTTGCTGGGTTTGATATCTCGGTGAACGATTGGTTGTTCCTGCGTATGGAGATATTTTAGAGCACTTGCCAGCTGGTTTGCCCACTCGAGCACATCCATTTCCGGGATAAAGGTTTCTTTTGCGCGGGTTTCCATCATTATTTGGCGAAGGTCTTTCCCCGGCACGAAATCCATAATTAGATAATCACGATCATCAATAGAGAAAAAATCTGAGACTTTAGGTAAATTTGGGTGATCCAGGCGTGCCAGAACGGTCGCCTCCCGCTGGAATTGGTCGCGTGCTTCCTTGAGCATGTTTTCAGGCAGAGCGCGGTCATATTCAACTTCCTTCACAGCACAAAGGCGGCCTTCAAGACGAAGGTCATCAGCAAGGTAAATACACCCCATTCCCCCCTGACCGATGATTTCCTTGACCTGATACCTGTTACGAAGAACCGTACCAGTCTTGATCGGGACTGGCATTGTATCAAACCTCAATTGACATCTTTCTAACCTATCATTGATAGGTTTGCAATAATGAATGTTCGGTCATATTCTCGGCGTGTGACCGCACCCCAAGAGTTTGGATGAAAGGCGATATTATGGGAAGCGATCATCCGAACACTTAGTAATTTGATTTAATTCTACCAGAGATGGTATCAGATGGTAATTAATCAATAATTCACTCATTGCACGGACGTCCTGGGCTGGGCATGATGTTGACGATCTTTAACTCAAATGGCAGCCTATCTCCATTCGAGTTAAAGGTAAAATCAACTTATGCAAACCTTTGTTGAGGTCGCGATTAACCTCCCGAATATCTCTGATTGTTTTCATTATCACCTGCCGTCTGCACTGGAGGGATCTGTCGAGCCGGGAGCCCTGGTGATTGTGCCTTTTGGGAATCAGAGGGTTCAAGGGGTGGTCTTACGTTTTATCGACAGCCCTGAAGTTGCAGAAACACGTCCAGTAGAGGCTGTGGTGGACGAAAAGCCAGCCCTGACCTCCGTTCAGATGGAATTAGTGCGGTGGTTAGCAGAGGAAACGCTCTCTCCCCTTGGAACTTGCATTAACCTGATGCTTCCACCAGGCTTGAGTCAGCGTACCGATACTTTGATCTCCTTGAACACGAAACATGTTGTTGATGAGGATCGTCTTGCACCCTTGGAAAAGCGGCTGGTTGGGATGTTGAGAAAGCGTGGCGATTTGCGCGGCCGGCAAATAGACGCTGCCATACGCCATGTTGAGTGGCGCGGTACACTGCGTAAACTCATGCGGGCAGGGATCGTTTCGACACGTGCTATCCTGCCTCCATCCCGTGTGCGTCCCAAGATGGTGCGCAAAGTTCTCCTGGAGGTGGGGCCTGACAAGTTCGATCATCTTGACAAACCGCTCAGCAGGGTAGAGCGAGTTCATGAACGGCGCTTGGGAGTGCTGAAGTTTTTAACTCAGCGATCAGACCCTGTTGAACCAGGGCTGATCTATGCTCAAACCGGGGCGAATTACAGCGACATCAAAGCCCTGGAAAAGGCTGAACTGATCAAAGTTTTCAAATCACAGGTGTGGCGTGATCCTCTCAAAGACATTCCCTTTGTTCCAACTGATCCGCCTGAACTGACACAAGATCAGAATCGCGTTTGGCAGCGGATTGCTACAGGATTAGAGGGGGCTTGGGCCGGAAAGGAGACGCCGCCTTTCCTGCTGCATGGCGTGACAGGTTCTGGTAAGACCGAAATTTACTTGCAGGCTGTTAAGACTGCTTTAGCGGAGGGAAAAAGAGCGATGGTTCTTGTTCCTGAAATTTCGCTTACACCCCAAACGATCAATCGGTTTTTATCTCGCTTTCCCGGGGAAGTTGGTGTGGTACATTCCCAGCTTTCTGAAGGAGAGCGGTATGATACCTGGCGGCGTGTAAGGCAGGGTGAAATCAAGGTGATCATAGGGCCACGCAGTGCCCTGTTTTTGCCCCTGGAAAACTTAGGTTTAATAATCCTTGATGAATGCCACCATGAATCCTATGACCAGCAGGAAAGCCAGCCATATTATCGCGGTGTTACAACGGCAGTGGCTAACGCAAGGTTATCTGGGGCGGGGATCATTCTTGGTTCGGCAACGCCGCGTTTGACACAATATTATCAAGCTGACAAAGGGCACTGGATATACCTCGAACTTCCAAAGCGGATACTGGCTCATCAAGAGACGATTAAGCTTCATGCACAACGCCTGGGCATTAAGCTGCCTATGAAAGATGGTGAAGGTCAAACTGCAGATTTGGGTTTGCCTGCCGTATCCGTTGTGGATATGCGCCAGGAGTTACGTTCTGGCAACCGCAGTATTTTCAGTTATGAATTGCAAGATGCTATTGAGTCAGTCTTACAATCGCATCAGCAAGCGATCCTTTTTCTCAATCGGCGAGGTACTGCGACCTATGTATTTTGCCGTGACTGCGGTTATGTGGTTAAGTGCCCGCGGGATGATAAACCCCTCACTTATCATCGCTCTCAAAATGGATTAATTTGCCATACCTGTGGATATAAGCGTAAGTTGCCAAAAATCTGTCCTGAATGTGGTGGGACGCACATCCGCCAGTTGGGCACAGGCACAGAAAAGGTTGAGCATATGGTGCGTGAACGGTTTCCTTCTGCGCGCACCCTGCGATGGGATGCAGAGACCGCACGAAAAAAAGGCGCTCATGAACGGATACTTTCACAATTTTCCCACCACAAGGTGGATATCCTGATAGGTACACAAATGCTGGCAAAGGGGCTTGACCTACCGCTGGTGACCCTTGTGGGTGTCATCCTGGCAGAGGTTGGATTGAACCTGCCGGACTTTAGGGCGAATGAGCGCACCTTTCAGGTGCTGACCCAGGTAGCAGGACGTGCCGGGCGCAGTCCGCTTGGGGGGCGGGTGGTTTTGCAGACCTATTTGCCAGATCATTATGCCATTATGACCGCCGCCCATCATGATTACCAGGGTTTTTATAAGCAGGAGTTGGCTTACCGGCGCGAGCTTCGTTACCCGCCATTCTGGAGACTGGTTCGCTTAGAGTATCGCCACCACGATCAGGGGGCTGCAGAGGCAGCTGCGCATACGCTTGCTGCCCGGATCAAAACATGGATCGAACAAGAAAGCCCTCGAACAGAGATGATAGGCCCGGCGCCTTGTTTCTTTAGTCGTTTGTATGGGCGCTATCGCTGGCAAATTATCTTACGTGGGAAGGACCCCAAGCAGCTACTGCGTCATCGCCGACTTACAGATTGGTTCATTGAGGTAAATCCTTCAAGTCTCTTGTAATTATCTTCCTTGTCTAAAATTTAGACTGACAGAGAATTCAACCTCACGTTATAATAGAAAAGAAATCTTTTTGATTCTGGCAGGAATAGTTTGATGCAAAGTTTAAAATACGCTTTTCGATTCATTGGCCGCAGTTTTCAATTGGCAATAGAAAATGAACTACTCCAAAAGCCCTGGATGTATCAGACCCTGGGTAATTTTGTGTTTTTGGTGTTGTGGTTTATTCCACTGGCGTTGGTGATCGGACTGATTGGTCTTCGTCCGATTGGGTTGATCCTGGTTGGTTTGATAGTGATTCTGTTGGTGTTAAGCTGGGTGGTGTGGGGTGAGATCACAGCATCAAGAACATGCCAGGTCCTTGATACTTTGATCCTGAAGGGGGATATGCCATCCGAATCGCAATCCGACTGGCAAGTCTTCAAAGAGTATTGGGCGGACATCTTCCTCTTTACGTTAATGTTACCGGGAGCACATCTGCTTCACACTCTCCGACAATCATTTTCGAAAACCGCATGTAAACAACCTGACTGGATTGAAGAATTCCAATTGATTCAACCGGTTATTATTCTGGAGGATCTTGATTTGGCTGGTGCAGTAGCGCGTGTTGAACAGATGGGTGAACAACACCTGCTTCGAGTCAGAGCTGGTTTTATGCAAGTGGACTTAATTGCCCGGTTTGTAGAAGGGTTGATGCTGGCTGCTGGGATTGCTGCAGGTCTTTGGATCAGTACGAAAATTTCAGACCCTATTGCGGCAAGTTTCGGCCAGCGAATACTCAGTTTGGGCATTGGGCTTCTTATTACCTGGGTTATTACTTTGTTTGGTTTCTCGTTCAGTACATTCTCGCGCACCTGTTACCACACAGCGCTTTATTTTTGGGTTCGGAATGTGGAATCTGCGAGAAAGTCGGGTGATCGCAGCGAGGCTCAACCACCAGAAATCCTTGCTCAGGTGTTGGGAAGTGCCGTAGTAAGTAAAAAGGAATGATGTTATGCAGCAAAGAAAAGAAGTCCTCACCTGGAATGATGTTGACCAATTAATGGATCATCTGCTGCCACAATTTGATATAAACTTTGACGGCATGATCATGATCTCACGGGGCGGGATTGTCCCCGGGGGGATGCTCGCTGAGGCAACGGATATTCAGAAGCTGCTGATAGCGTCTGTGGATTTCCCTTCAGAACTGGAAGAAATGGAGCGTACGCGCCTGTTGGCATGGCCTAAATTTCTCATGTTTCCTGAAGATGATCTGCTCAATGGTGAACGGATCTTGATTGTAGATGATGTCTGGGGGTCCGGAAGAACGATCACCTCCGTCAAGAATCGTGTTTCTGCTGCAGGTGGATTTCCTTATACCTGTGTAGTGCATTTCAATCCCTACCGTAATTTATTTGGAACCAATCGACCAGATTACTTTGCTGCAATCACAGATGCTTTCATTGTTTATCCATGGGAAATTGATCGAGATCTACACGGGTCTCTATTGAAAGACTTCTAAGGGAACCAACGATTGTGTATGCACAGGTACGATTGGTTTTACATCGACCGGGAAAAATCTTGAGATAGGATTTGCAGCATTAAGGAGCGCATTCTGTGGATCACCCATTTCAATTAAGACGATACCGACCGATATATCTTTGGGGGGGACCAGGCACGATCCGGATGAACCGGGTCAAGTTCATGGATTATCCAGTGGATGAAGAAGTACATCCCATTTCGGGTCAGAAGTCACTGTGGTCATGATTTCTCCCGATACAGATGAAAGAAACACCCTTACGGGCAAGACACTGATATATTTGTTGGTTATTTATTGCATTCTGCTTCTTATAATGAGAAAACCAGATATGGACTGAACAATTTTGAGAATGAATATCAATCATTACTTTGAAGCGTTAACCAGGAGGATCGAAAATGGAACGAAAAATCCGTTGGTATGACTATATCACCATCAACATCTTCTATTTTGCACTGACTGCCCGGTCACAAACCCTGACCCCTTTAGTTTTGCCATTATTGGTGCAGACTTTTATGGGGGATGCGGTCAAGGGGTCTGCTTACGGCAATTTACGATTATGGTCTCTGATGATCGCAGTTTTGATGCAAGGTCTTGTTGGGATCATATCTGACCGCAGCACGTCTCGCTTAGGACGACGGCGTCCGTTTATCCTGATAGGCGGCATAACGGAGGTATTGGTCTTCATCGGGATTGGTGTGATCGCTGCCACTTTTGAGGGGGAGACTGGCTACTGGATGTTGTTTGCTGCAACGATATTATCCATGCTTTCCTCCAATACAGGCCATGCTGCAGTTCAAGGACTGATCCCTGATATTGTCCCGGAATCGAAGCATGGTATCTTTTCTGGCGTTAAGGCCTTTTTTGAGTTACCGGCACCTTTAATTTTTGTATCTTTTGTGATCACAAAATTGGTTGAAAATGGAAACCTCTGGGGTGCCTTAATCGTCTTGAGCGCAATTGTGTTGATCTGCACAGCACTGGCTATGTTTGCCCCGGAGAAACCCATCAAAGAACCCCCTTACGAAATGGATTGGAAACCTGTCCTTCGTTTGGTGGGGATGACAGCAATTTTCACTGCAATAATTCTTGGTTCTGGGGCGCTTGTGAATTATGTCAATAAGGAGGCGAGCACCTTGCCAGATACACCCGCATTGATAGCCACAGCAGCAATAGGTGTATTTGGTATGGCAGTTGCGGTGATTTTGGGCGTTTGGGCGAGTGTGAGCGTTAGTCTTGGCGGTGAGGGGTATGGAGATAAGAACTCTTTTACATGGTGGGTGGTAAACCGGTTGGCTTTTTTGGTTGGCGCAACCAACCTGGCCAGTTTTGCCCTGTATTTTCTCCAGGAACGTTTTACTGACTTGGAAGGTGCAGCGGCAGCTGGACCAACAGCAATGCTGGTGATGTTTGTTGGTGTCGCCATACTGATTTCGAGTATCCCGGCAGGATGGCTGACGGACAAATTTGGACGAAAGCCAATATGTGCTTTCAGCGGGGTACTGGCTATGGTCGGTACAATTGTGGTAATAACCTCAGTGAATATGGTCATGCTGTATATCGGCGGCTTGATGATTGGTATCGCCATCGGATTCTTTTACTCTGCAAGTTGGGCTTTGGGAACGACCCTTGTCCCGAAGAAAGAGGCAGGACGCTACCTCGGTATCCAGAATCTTGCGGGGGCTGGAGCGGGAGCTATCGGGGCTTATATCGGGGGTCCAATTGGTGATGGCGTCAGCTTCACACTGTTGATGAGTATTTTTGGTCTGTTATTCCTGGTCTCGACCCTGGCATTGTTTGGGATCAAGGATAAATCTCTTAAACAAGCGGATGTGTAAGCCCAGAGTCAATTGAATCTCTCTCATATCAGATCGGGATCCCGGGTACATGCTAAGGTGTTACCCGGGGTCTTTTTTATGGCATAACAGATTTTATTGATTGTGGATAAGAGGAAATTTGTGTCAATCCAGAACCCACAATTGTAAATCCCCATCTTACATTTCGAGGAAAACCGGAACCTGAAAGGGCTATGATTTATTAGCGATAAGAAATCTCAGATCAAAATCATTCCACCATGAATCCGTGATATTAAGTTTAAAATCCGTTATAATAAAGGCAGATTAACAAGTAAGGAGCTGTGAGTGATTCGCATCAAACTGTAGCATTCTTGGTATATTGGGAAGCCTGATAATTTTAATGTATTCATAACCGAGGGCTTTCCCTGGGTTTTTGTTTTAAGAAGGCAGGTTGATGTGTTAAAAGTACAGAAAATTTATAAATCTTACGGTCTTAATACCGTTCTCAAGAAAATTACATTCAGTTTAAACCAGGGTGAACGAGCCGCATTGGTTGGCCCAAACGGCTGCGGTAAATCCACCTTAATGAACATTATCGCTGATGTTGAAGCAGCAGATTCAGGTCATGTTGCCTGTACCCCCTCGACGTTGAGGATAGGTTATCTTCAACAGGGGATCACTTTTGACCACCAGGAGAAAATTGGTGCGTATCTCAGCCGTTTTGCATCAAACCTTGAAGAAACACTGGAATCACTGAAGAAAATTTGTGATTCCCTGGCGCAGCAGCCTGAAGATCATAAATTGATCGCTCGATATGATAAGATACTGCAGGCTTTGGACCGCTCACAAGAGATGGAAGGTGTGCGCCTGGATGTTTTAGCCAAGTTCCAGCTTGTTGATATCCCGCAGGATACCCCAATTGCCCTCTTGAGCGGAGGTCAAAAAATGCGATTGGCGCTGGCGGGGTTATTGCTCGAGCGTCCTGATATGCTTCTATTAGATGAGCCGACCAATCATCTGGATCTTGAAATGCGCGTCTGGTTGAGGGATTGGATCTTATCCTTTCCTGGTGCTATCTTGTTGGTATCCCATGATCGTGCCTTTTTGGATGCGGTCATCCATAAGGTGATCGCCTTTTCACCAACTGGAGAGGGCGTTAGAGAATACCCTGGGAATTACACCCAATACCTGTCAGTGCGGGAAGCTGAATTTGACGTTGCCATGCAGGCTTATGTCGATCAGCAGGATGAGGTCAAGCGGCTGAAGAAGGCTGCTCGAAGCGTGCGTGCGCAGGCTAAACCGCACAAGGGTGGGAAAGCTGATGCCAAGAATACTGATGGGTTTTCTGTTGGTCATTTCAATGACAGAGCCCTTGAGACCGTCAGACGTGCCAAGCAAATTGAAAAGCGAGTTTCATTTCTTGAGGGGGAAGGTACTCTTCAGAAGCCCAGCCACGCCTGGGATGTGCGAATGCAATTCACTGAGACTCCCAGAAGTGGAGAGATTGTCTTACAGCTGGATCGATTGTCGATCGGGTATGATGATCAACCACTTTTGGCGCCGATAAGTCAGACAATCACACGGGGGCAGCGGATTGCTCTAATTGGACCGAACGGTGCAGGGAAAACCACGCTCTTCAAGACGCTTCTTGGTGAAGTGCAGCCCATTTCAGGGGGACTTAATTTCGGGAGAGGTGTGCATCCGGGCTATCTTTCACAGGAACAGGAAATGCTTGAACCTGATCTGACCGTATTGGAAACTATCCAACAAATACCTGGTTGGTTCAATCACACTGAGTCGCGCTCTTTCCTTCATCGGTTTTTATTTAGCGGTGATGAAGTGTTCCAGCCGGTGGAAACTTTATCCTTTGGACAACGTTCCCGTTTGATGCTGGCCTCATTGGTGGCAGCTCGCTGTAATTTTCTGCTTTTGGATGAACCCCTCAACCATCTGGACCTCAGCTCTCAAGAGTCCTTCGAGAAGGCTTTAAGCAGCTTTGAAGGGACGATCCTCGCCATTACCCACGATCAATATTTTATCGACCGGTTTGCACAGATCATCTGGCGGTTCTCAACTGAGGCATTGCATGTGGACCTCACACAGGATGCTCTTGAGAAGATTATGCTTGCTTGAAAACCCATACAGTGTACGTTGGGTTTGGTCAGCGTGAATCTGGAGCGATGAAATTTACCTGATTTAGTGGTTGGTTTTGCTGTCGGGGATGTTTGATTTGGCAATCTTTAAAACTTTGTGATATGATTTTTGAAAGCCTATCCAACCAGGAGAGTTTTGTATGACTGAACAGGATTACTCTTTCGAAGAAAAAGTAAATGGGCTGGTCGACCAGCTTAATGCGTATATTGAGCAATATCACGGGGGCTCTGTTGAAATTGACCGGATTGAAGGCAGCAATGTGTATGTCAGGCTGGGTGGTGCCTGTGAGGGTTGCCCACACGCCCAGGCAACACTGCAAGGATGGGTGGCAGGCACACTACGTCAGTTTTTCCCAGATATTAGTGTCACGGAAGTAGACTGAATCTATTCCATAACTTACCAATATGATAGACCCGTGGTGACCCACGGGTTTTTTGTTATTACTTAATTTCTTTTCATGTGTCGGTTTGGGTACCTGCATTATTTTTGAGTTCTGGTACCAGGGCTAATATTGATCTCATTTTGCACAGCCCGGTAAAGGGTTTCACTGCGTAATTCAGCCAGGGTATAGCAGGGGGCTTCCAAATGTTCTGCGAGTGCTTGTGCCAAACCCTGGTCAAATGCCTCATGTTCCATATTGATCACGACCGTACGGATATCTTCACCGGCTATTTGTTCAGCAATACCATGAGATTCAGCTTGCGGTGAACCTGGATTAATCGAGACATTTCCAGCGCCATCAGTCAGGATGATCAAAAGCGGCAGGACATCCGGATGGAGTGTTTTTTCTCGTTTTAGCACCTGATAAGCCATGAATAACCCGGCGCTCAGGGGCGTTTTCCCGCCCACGGGGATATCTGCCAGGGAGCGCCGCGCCAGAAGCACAGAATTGGTGGGGGGTAAGACCAGGGTGGCGCGGTCCTTTTGGAACACGATCAAACCCACCCGATCGCGCCGTTGATATGCATCTGTCAATAGGGATAGGATGGCTCCCTTTGTAGCTGCCATACGCTCCGCTACGGCCATAGACCAGGACGCATCTACCAGGAACAGGATCAGGTTGGAAGCCCGGCGCACACGCACTTTCCGTTGATAGTCCTCACGCCGTACTGCAAAAGCTACCTCTTCCTCTTTCCTAATATCCTCTCTTGCTTTTTGGAAAGGCGCGGCAGCGCGCAATGTTGCATCAAAGGCAAGATCGTCAGTTTTGCCATTCGCCGGACGGGACTGAATGTACCGGCCGCGTTTGCGGTCAGTCTGTGTTTGCGATCGCCTCCCACCCTGTTTTCGCATCATGTTATCCAGGGGTGTATCCAAACGGCGAGGCTCAAAAGTCTCACCTGGTTTAACTTTCTTTCCACCATCCCACCAGTGGGCAGTGGTGTCCTGGAAGATATCCTGTTTTGTGGGAGTTAGGGGCTCGGATCCAGGGGGTTCGTTGCTAACCTGGATATGGGGGGATGTTGACTTTTTTTTTGCGTGGTTTTCGGAGCGTCAGGTTCTTTGTCCTCTTCAGATGGGGCACCTTGGGAGGCAGTACCTTTCAACTGGTCGATTTGTTCCTCAAGCTGTGTTACACCCATTTCAGATTGTCTGAATGGCCCGGCCTTTACCCGATGCGGTAGAGCTAACTCTGCAGCCAATGCGATATCATGGGGGGTGATAGCCTCCCGCCCTTCGAAGGCAGCATGTGCGCGTGAGGCTTTTAAAATGACCAGGTCAGCTCGGTGCCCGTCCACCTGCATTTTGGCAGTAAGATCTGCGATAATCAAAAGGTCTCTGCTGGAATAGCGCACACGGTTGACTAAATGGCGTGCTTGTGCAATTTGTCCTGAAAGTTCCTTCTCCTTGGGCAGCCACTCTTTCCGGAAGGCTTCGGGATCTGCTTCAAAGGACAGGTTGCGTTCCATGATCTGAACCCGCTGCCGGCGATCCAGGATGCCGCGGATTTCGACTGAGAGTGCAAATCGGTCCAACAACTGTGGTCGAAGGTCGCCTTCCTCAGGATTCATCGTCCCCACCAGAATAAAACGTGCCGGATGTGAGAAGGAGATGCCTTCCCGCTCGACGATGTTCATACCCATGGCGGCGGAATCAAGCAGGACGTCCACAACATGGTCATCAAGCAGGTTGACTTCATCAATATACAGCAACCCACGATTAGCAGAGGCAAGCACACCAGGTTCGAAATGCCGTTCTCCTTTTTGAATGGCTTTTTCGATATCCAGGGTGCCCACAACGCGGTCTTCTGTAGCCGAAATGGGCAGATTAATAAATGGTGTCCGGCGGGTTTCGATGGGAGGGTCTTCAGTTTCTGCGAAGCGTTCTCGACATTCGGTACACCAGGTGATGTGTTTGTGTGGGTCACAGCCAAAGCGACACCCATGCACAACCTCCACAGGAGGTAAGAGTGCTGCCAAAGCTCTGGC
>Ga0209121_10002573_pt1 | contig 18300 bp, 16 predicted proteins | sample Cruoilmetagenom3_FD_187292 | JGI IMG/M metagenome (GOLD analysis project Ga0209121, IMG submission 187292) | Oil polluted marine microbial communities from Coal Oil Point, Santa Barbara, California, USA - Sample 3 (SPAdes) (version 2) | ecosystem: Environmental > Aquatic > Marine > Oil seeps ... | reverse complement strand
TTAATCAGTTAACTAAATTTTTAAAATAAAAAAGCAAACTATCTTAGATAGTTTGCTTTTTTATTAGTGACCCCGACAGGATTCAAACCTGTAACCGCTGGAGCCGAAATCCAGTGCGCTATTCAGTTGCGCCACGAGGCCTTCTTAAAAAATTTATCCTAAAAGTTGTTTTACAACAGTAGAAATAGCTTTCCCATCAGCCTTACCTGCTAATTGTTTTGAAGCCATTCCCATAACTTTTCCCATATCTTTTATTGAAGTTGCTCCTACTTTCGCCATAATTTCAGCTATAATTTCCTTCAAATCCTCTGCACTCATTTGTTCTGGTAAAAATTGAGCTATTATAGCTACTTGTGCTAATTCAGGTGCAGCCAAATCATCACGACCTTGCTCTGTAAATATTGAGGCACTATCTTTTCTTTGTTTTACTAATTTTTGAAGTAACTTTATTTCTTCTTCTTTAGTTAAACCGCTTGTATCTCCTCCTTTTGTTTGAGCTAATAATATTTCAGATTTTATTGCTCTTAAAGATTCCAAAGCTACAGTATCTTTAGCTTTCATAGCTTCTTTCAATTTAACCATTAACTCTTGTTGTAAACTCATACTTAATTGTTTTTGTTTTGCGAAGATAAATAAAAGAACTCGAAAATCTTTATTATTAATAAAGCTTTCCGAGTCTAAAACTTAGAAAATTCATCTAAGGGCAATCGTCTTTGGGCAAAATTTTAATCTACATTATCATGTAGAAAAGAGTTATTAGATCGAAATTGAATATCATCATTATCATCTACCTCAAGAGTTGTTCTTGATTGTGTAACTTCTGATGAATGCGAGGTTTCTTCAAGTTCAACTCCCATCCTTTTGTAAGCTGGTTGTTTTTCAATTTCGTCAATATTTTTATTTACTTTATTTACGAATTTATAATTAAAGTTTTTCATTTTTTCACGCCTTTGAGCAGCTCTTTGTTGTAGTTCATCAATTGTTAAATCTAGAGGTGAAATTTCTTTATGGTCTATAACTTCGTAATTTTCAATACTTATTTTAGGTTTAGTCTTTGTTTCAGATCTGAGTGTGAAATTTAAATCATCACTTTCTTCTTCTAAAGATAAACTTGGCTTAGAAGCTTTCTCTAAATTATCTTCTAATTCTGTGTAATCTTCTAAAGAAAAATGCACTTCTTCTTCCACTTCTTTTACTGATTTTACTACTTTGTGGTCAAAAACTTCAATATTGTTAATATCTAACTTTGTTTCTTCAACCACAGGTTTTTTTGTTACTTCAGCAATTGGTAAATCAAATGTTAAAGAAATTTGATTCTCTTCTTCAACTTCCTCTACTTCTTCAATTGGTTCTGGTGTTATAGAGGTAATCACAAAATCCTCAACAGTATCTAATGAAATTTCTTCATAAACAACATCCATATTTTTAATAAAATCAGTTGTTGGAATAATTTCAAAATCTTCTTCAATTTCTTCCTCTAAATTATATACAATTTTATCTTCAGTTTTATTCGATTCACTCATAGGGTTATCAATCCCTTTAGGTAACGAACTGTTAATTCTTTTTTCAGTAAAATCAAACGTAGCTTCTTGCTCATCATCAAGCGTGTGCATTATTATTTTAGGGTCGGTGTTTGAAATTTCATGTTGTTGATCTTTATTGAAACCTGTTGCAACTATAGTAACTGAAATTGCGTCACCTAATGCTTTATCTTCTCCAACTCCCATAATAATATTAACATCCGATTTGGCTTCAGCTTGAATAAAATCATTTATCTCACCTATTTCATCTATAGTAATTTCTTCAGTTCCAGAAACAATTAACAATAATACATTTTTAGCTCCAGTAATTTTATTGTCGTTTAGTAAAGGTGAATCTAGTGCTTTTGAAATAGCTTCTTCAGATCTATTCATTCCAGATGCCGTTGCTGACCCCATAATCGCAGTTCCACTATTTGAAAGTACTGTTTTAGCATCTTTTAAGTCTATATTTTGAGTATAATGGTGGGTAATTACTTCTGCAATACCACGTGATGCGGTAGACAATACTTCATCAGCTTTAGAAAATCCTGCTTTAAATCCAAGGTTTCCATAAACTTCTCTTAACTTATTGTTGTTTATAACCACTAAAGAATCTACATATTCACGTAACTTTTCAATTCCTTTTTGAGCTTGTTCATTACGCATTTTTCCTTCAAAAGAAAAAGGTGTAGTTACAATACCAATAGTTAACAAATCTAGTTCACGAGCAACCTTAGCAATTATTGGTGCAGCTCCAGTACCTGTTCCTCCACCCATACCAACAGTAATAAATACCATTTTAGAGTTTGTAGACAACATATCTTTTATTTCCTGAATGCTTTCTAAAGCGGCTTGCTCACCTACTTCAGGATTGGCACCAGCTCCTAAACCTTCAGTTAACGAAACTCCTAATTGAATTTTTGTAGGAATAGGACTGTTTTGTAATGCCTGAGCATCGGTATTACAAATAACAAAATCAACTCCATTAATTCCTTGTGAGTACATGTGGTTAACGGCATTACTACCTCCACCACCTACTCCAATAACTTTAATAACGTTGGACTGATTTTTTGGTAAATCAAATGAAATGTTGTTAAAATCTGAACTGCTCATAATATATTTATTTGGTCTTTTCTTTAATTTTTTTACTTACTCTGCGTTATCTAAAAAATCTCTAAACTTTTCTCCCCATTTATCGAAAATGGATTTTTTAGGTTCTACAATTTTTGCTGCTTCATCAATATTATCTACTTCATCTAGGTTTTGTTCTTCGCCAACTTTAATAGCATTTTTTATTCTTTCTTTATCAATTTTATTTAATCCATTCATTAAAAGTCCAACTGCTGTTGCATATTGTGGACTTGATAAATTTTCATCTGAATCACCTGCTAAGTTTTCGTTTGGATACCCAATTCTTGTATCCATTCCTGTAATATATTCTACCAATTGTTTTATGTGTTTTAGCTGTGCGCCACCACCTGTTAAAACAATACCTGCAATTAATTTTTTCTTAGGCTCTTCGTGACCGTAATTTTTAATTTCTAAAAACACTTGTTCAACAATTTCTAAAACACGCGCATGAATAATTTTAGATAAATTTTTAAGTGTAATTTCCTTTGGATCTCTACCTCTTAAACCTGGAATAGAAACTATTTCATTCTCTTTATTTTCTCCAGGCCAAGCCGATCCAAATTTTGTTTTTAGTAATTCAGCTTGTTTTTCAATTATTGAACAACCTTCTTTAATATCTTCTGTAATTACATTCCCTCCAAATGGAACTACCGCAGTATGGCGAATAATTCCATTTTTAAAAATGGCTAAATCGGTTGTTCCTCCTCCTATATCAATTAAAGCAACACCTGCTTCTTTTTCTTCGGTACTTAACACCGCTTCAGCTGAAGCTAGTGGCTCCAAAGTAATTCCGGCTAAATTTAAACCTGCACTTTTAATACATCTCCCAATATTTCTTATGGAAGAAACTTGACCAACAACTACATGAAAATTAGCTTCTAATCTTCCTCCATACATTCCTACGGGTTCAGTAATTTCAGCTTGCCCATCTACTTTAAATTCTTGTGGAAGCACATGAATAATTTCTTCTCCTGGGAGCATAACCAATTTGTAAACTTGCTTCTCTAATTTTTCTAAATCTTCATCATTAATTACTTCTTCAGAATTTGGGCGCGTAATATAGTCACTGTGTTGTAAGCTTCTAATATGCTGTCCTGCAATTCCAACAACTGCCTCAGTAATTTTAATTCCAGAAACCGCAATAGCCTCATCAACAGCCATTTGAATTGACTGTATGGTTTGTGTAATATTGTTAACAACACCTCTATGTACACCTAAACTCTTAGCTTTACCTGTACCAAGTAACTCAATTTTTCCATATTCATTTCTACGACCAATCATAGCAACAATTTTTGTTGTTCCTATATCTAATCCTACTGAAATATCATTGTGTTCCATAATTTACTTTTTTGTACACACAACTTGGTTGCTGTATTTTAAATTTATTGCTATATAATTTTCTATTGTTTTATCAGCCATTGTTTTGCTAAAAAATGATTTTAGATTTTTCAATTTCTGTTTCAAATTATCTGTTTTTCCTAAAACTATTTTTTGACCGCCCACTCTAGTATCCAAAACAAATTCTTTATTCGGCATTTTTTGAATGCTTATTATTTGCTTTTTTAAAAAATCATCTTTTAAAATTGTTGTTACTAAAAGATGAATTTTACTAATATCCTCCTCATTAATATTGCCAGAAACTAACATTACTCTCGCTGAGTGATTTGCTGATAAAGGCATTACTTTAGCCTGTTTATCAATATAATAACTCTTTGTTTTTGATAATACTCTTGCAATGGGGGTTCGCTGTTTTATTTTAGCTTTCAACAAACCATCAACAGTTAAAAAAATAGCTGCATCTTCTACCATGGGGTGTGATAGCACACTTGCCTCTAATGAATGTAAATCTATAACAGATTTTGCTTTGTTTTTAACTGTTACTCCATTTTGTATTAACAATTTATTAACCATTTGGTAATTCATAAAAAGGTTGTTTCCTTCTTCAAATTCAACCTCAATATCATGCACTTCTTTAATACTGTTTTTATTAATTGAAAACCCAAATAAAAACACTACTAATGCTAGTAATAATAAACCTTTTATGTAATTCCAGTTAATTTTTAACACTTAAATTATCTTTAATTAAATCTACTAATTCACCTATATCTCCAGCTCCAATCATAACAATTATTTGCGCTTTTGACTTTAAAATATTTTCAACTAATTTTTCTTTTGAAGAAATACACTTATTTTTTATCGCTACTTTATTCAACAACCAAGTAGATGTAACACCTGCTATTGGTAATTCTCTTGCTGGATAAATATCTAACAAAATCAATTCATCAAACTTTGCTAAGCTTTCAGCAAAATCATTAGCAAAATCTTTTGTTCTACTGAATAAATGTGGCTGAAAAACTCCTAAGACCCTTTTTGATGGATACATTTCTTTAACCGAATTTACCACCGCATTAATTTCGGTTGGATGATGTGCATAATCGTCAATCAACACCAAATTATTCGTTTTAATTTTATACGAAAATCGCCTTTTAATTCCTTTAAATGTTAGTAAAGCCTTAGCAATGACAGGAAGTGAAATTCCAAAATTATTTGCCATTGCCAAAGCTGCCACTGCATTTAGCACATTATGTTTTCCTGGTAAGTTTAATTGTATATTTTTTATGGTTTCTGAAGGTGTTCGCACATTAAAAATATAAATCCCATCTTCTATTCTTAAATTTTTAGCATCGTAATCCGCATCCTCATTAATTCCATATGTTAACCCTTCAATTGGCAACCCTTTTCTAACAATCAATTTATCTGATACTTTAGCTGCAAAATCTTTAAAAGATTTCTCCAATTCTGAATGATTACCATAAATATCTAAATGATCTGCATCCATTGAAGTAATGCAAGCAATGTTTGGTGAAAGTTTTAAAAATGACCTATCAAACTCATCAGCTTCAACCACTGAAATTTTGTTTCCTCCTAAAATTAAATTAGAGTTGTAATTTTCAGAAATTCCACCTAAAAATGATGTAGCGTTTACATCAGCTTCTTTTAAAATATGCCCTAAAATTGTTGATGTTGTAGTTTTACCGTGAGTGCCTGCAACTGCTAAACAAGTTGTGTTTTTAGTTATTTCACCTAGAATTTCGGAACGCTTTAAAACCTTAAAATTATAATCTAAAAAGTACTTTAATTCTGAGTGATTTGTAGATATTGCTGGAGTATAAACTACAATGGTATTTTGACTCTTTTTAAAATCTGGAGGGATTAAATCTACAGCATCTTCAAAATGAATATCAATTCCAATATGTTGAAGTGAATTTGTGATTTCAGATGAAACTTTATCATAACCCGCTACATGTTTGCCATTACTTTTAAAATAGTTTGCAATAGCACTCATACCGATTCCTCCGATACCAATAAAATAAACGTTATGTATTTTATCTAAATTCAACCTTAACTAATTAATTTTTCAATTTCCTTTACTATATCCTTTGTAGCATTTGGCAATGCTAATTTTTTAATATTATCACTTAATGTTTGTTGTAATTTCTCATCAGTTAACAATTCACTAAACATTGTTTGAAACATTTCTAATTCAGATTCTTTTAATAACAATGCCGCATCTTTATTTACAATTGATAATGCATTTTTTGTTTGATGATCTTCAGCAACATTTGGTGAAGGAATAAATATTACTGGTTTACCAACTATACACAATTCTGAAATAGAACTTGCTCCTGCCCTACTAATTAAAATATCTGCCGCTGCATAGGTTAGATCCATTTTATTCAAAAAAGCATAGGTTTGTACGCCTTCTAACTCATCATATTTTTTGAATTCATCATAATACAATTTACCTGTTTGCCAAATTACTTGTACCTTATTTGAAACCAACCAATGAATGTGTTTTTCAATTAAATTATTTACTGCTCTAGCTCCTAAACTTCCTCCAATAATAACCAGTATTTTTTTATTTGGGTTTAAATTAAAATGAGCTTGTGCTTCATCTCTTTTCCCATCAATAGCTAATAAATCTTGACGAACTGGATTTCCTGTTTTAATAATTTTATCTGAAGGAAAAAATCGCTCTAAACCATCATAAGCAACACAAATTTTATTAGCTTTTTTTGACAATAATTTATTGGTAATTCCTGGGTAAGAATTTTGTTCTTGAATTACCGTTTTTATACCTTTTCTACTTGCCATATACAAAGTTGGGCCACTTGCAAAACCACCAGTCCCAATTACAATAACAGGTTTAAATTTTTTGATGATTTTATGAGCATTCCACAAACTGCTTAATAGCTTAAATGGGAATGATAAGTTTTTTAAAGTCAATTTTCTTTGAATTCCCGAAATCCATAATCCTTTAATATCATATCCAGACTGAGGAACTTTTTCCATCTCCATTCTATCCTTTGCACCTACAAACAAAAAATTTGCTGTAGGATATTTTTCCTTTAGCTCATTTGCTATTGAAACAGCCGGATAAATATGTCCGCCTGTACCACCGCCACTTAATATAATGTTAACTGATTGCTTCATGTAAAATATCTAAAGGGTTTTCTTCATTTTCTAGATTCTCTTTTTTTACTTTATCTGCAGTAACACTTAAAATAATTCCAATTGCAAAACAGGTCATCCAAATTGAAGTTCCTCCACTACTAATTAGCGGTAAAGTTTGCCCTGTTACTGGAAATAAGTTGACAGCTACTGCCATATTTATAATTGCTTGGAAAATTATGGGTAAACCAACTCCAATTATTAATAATGTCGCAAATATGCTTGTAGCTTTTTTTGCCGCCATCACTATTCTAAATAATAATAAGAAGTACATAAGAATAACTACCAAAGCTCCAAACAAACCATATTCTTCAACAATAATTGCAAAAATAAAATCGGAGGAAGATTGTGGTAAAAAATTCTTTTGAATACTTTTCCCTGGTCCTCTTCCCTGTAAACCTCCACTTGCTATGGCTATTTTAGCTTTTTCAACTTGATAACCCTCTTCAGCATTTTTATTAGAAAAATTTTCAACTCTACTAATCCAAGTATCAACTCTATTTGGCATTGCATCAGGAAATGCTTTTGCAGTAAGCACAAACAGAGTTAAACCTAGAACACCTATTCCCACAACAGATAAAATATATTTTAGTGGATAACCACCTATAAAAGCTACTAATAACACCATTGAAAAAACAATGGCTGTTGTTGAAAAGTTAGCTGGTAATATTAATGCTAAAATAATAGCTACAGGCAACCACAACTGAAGTAGTGTTTCTTTAAAAGTTATTTCTTTATCTTTATTTCTAGCTAAGTAACGAGCAACATATACCATAATTACTAGCCCAGCCAATGTTGATGTTTGAAAACCAACACCTATAAATGGAATTTGAATCCAACGACTTGCATTTGCACCTCCAATTGTTGTGCCTTGAGTTAATGTATAAGCAAGTAATACAAAAACTAACGGAAGCATTAAAACTGAACCTCCACTAAAGTATCTAAATGGAACTTTATGAACTGCATAAATAATTAAGAATCCACAAGCCAACAAAAAAGCATGCTTAAACAAATGAAAAGTAGTAGTACCATTGTTTACTACATAAACCAAATTGGTACTTGCACTATAAACAGGTAAAAAAGACAATATAGCCATCACGGTAACTATTGCCCAAATTGCTCTATCTCCTTCAATATTTTTAAGGATATTCTTCATTTACAATTCTCTAACTGCTTTTTTAAATTTAGTACCTCTATCTTCATAATTTTCAAACAAATCAAAACTTGCACAGGCAGGCGATAATAGGACTGCATCACCTTTTTCGGCTATTTTATATGCTACTTTTACTGCTTCTTCAGCACCTGCAGTTTCAACTATTAAATCAACTACATTATAAAACGTATTTACAATTTTCTGATTTTCAACACCCAAACAAATAATAGCTTTAACTTTTTCTCGTACCAATGGCATTAAATCCAAGTAATCATTCCCTTTATCTACTCCACCCACTATCCAAACGGTTGGAGATTTCATACTATCTAAAGCATAAAATGTTGCATTTACATTAGTTGCCTTAGAATCATTAATATATTGTACACCATTAATTTTTAAGACAGATTCAAGTCTATGCTCAGCACCTTCAAAATCTTCTAAACTTTCTCTAATAGTGTCTTTTCTAACTTTTAACAATGAAGCCGCCATAGCTGCTGCCATTGCATTTTTTGTGTTGTGTTTTCCTTTTAATGCTAAAGTTGAAATACCCATTATTTTATGTTCTGTTTTATTATAGTTTATTATTATTTTATTCTCTTTTAAATACACTCCTTGTTCTAATTCTTTTTCAATAGAAAAAGGCAATAAAGTAGCTTTAACTTTATTGTTTTTTAACCAATTTGATATTACTCTATCATCAAAATCATAAATCAAAAAGTCATCTTTGGTTTGATTTTCAGTAATTCTAAATTTTGAATTGATATAATTTTCAAATTTATTATCATACCTATCTAAATGATCTGGTGTAATGTTTGTAATTATAGCAATATGCGGTGTAAAGGTTTCTATCCCGTCTAACTGAAAACTACTTAACTCTAACACATGAATATCAGATTTTTTTTCAGCTACTTGTTGCGCAAAACTGTCTCCAATATTCCCTCCCATACTTACATTGAGGTTTTCTTTTTTCAAAATATGATTCAACAACATAGTTGTAGTGGTTTTTCCGTTTGAACCGGTAATACCTACAACAACTCCGTCTGTATATTTTGAAGCAAACTCAATTTCAGAAATTACAGAAACACCTTTTTCTCTTAATGCTATTATTAATGAAACTGTATCAGGGATTCCTGGACTTTTCATTACCAAATCAGCATCAAAAATTTTAGCTTCGGTATGATTTCCTTCTTCAAAAGAAATGTCATTATTTAAAAGAACTTTTTTATATTTTTCTGCAATTATTCCTTTATCAGAAACAAAAACATGATACCCTTTTTGTTTTCCCAAAATGGCAGTTCCTACACCGCTTTCTCCAGCTCCTAGAACTACTAATTTCATTTATCGCAATTTTAGAGTTACTATACTCAGTACCGCTAATAAAATTCCAACAATCCAAAATCGGGTTACAATTTTACTTTCATGATAACCTGATTTTTGATAGTGATGGTGCAACGGTGACATTTTAAAAATTCGTCTTCCTTCTCCATATTTTTTTCTGGAATATTTAAAATAACTCACTTGAAGTATTACTGATAATGTTTCAATAAAAAATACACCCGCTAAAATTGGAATTAATAACTCTTTACGAACTGCAATTGCTAAAACAGCAATAATACCACCTATTGTTAAACTTCCTGTGTCTCCCATAAAAACTTGCGCGGGGTAAGTATTGTACCATAAAAACCCTATTAGTGCCCCAACAAATGCAGCAATAAAAATGGTCATTTCACCTGAATTTGGAATGTACATTACATCCAAATAATTAGCAAAAATTATATTTCCTGATACCCAAGCGAAAATCCCTAATGTTAACACTATTATGGCTGAGGATCCTGCGGCTAAGCCATCTATCCCGTCGGTTAAATTTGCTCCATTTGATACAGCTGTAATAATAAAAATTATAATAGGTATAAAAATTAACCATGCGTAATCTCTAAATTCATTTCCTAAAAAGCCAAGAGCATCTGCATAATCCAGTTCGTTATTTTTTAAAAATGGGATTGTAGTTTTAGTTGATTTCTTTGCGTCAGCAAACAAAACTGGCACACCTGTTTCTGAAACATATTGATACTTAAGAGGAAGTTTTTCTTTCATAGTAATACTTGGGTGAAAATAGAACATAGCCCCAACAAAAATCCCCAAAGTAACCTGACCTAAAATTTTAAATCTACCTTTTAAACCTGCTTTGTCTTTTTTGAATATTTTAATATAATCATCTAAAAAACCAATAGCACCCATCCATAAAGTAGTTATTACTAATATTACGATATATACATTATCTATTTGTGCAAATAACAACACTGGAATTAACGTTGCCAAAATAATGATGATTCCACCCATTGTTGGTGTTCCTGCTTTTTCAACTTGCCCTTCTAACCCTAAATCTCTAACTGATTCGCCAACTTGTTTTTGTTGTAAATAGTTTATAATTCTTTTACCATATATTGTTGAAAAAAGTAGAGAAACAATAAAAGCTAAAGCAGATCTAAACGAAATGTATTGAAACAATCCAGCTCCAGTTAGTTTGTAATGATTTTCTAAATATTCAAATAAATAATATAACATGGTTTAACTTTCTATAGCTATTAGTAATTCAGTTATTTTCTCATAATCATCAAAATGTGTACGTTTCCCTTTCACTTCTTGATAGGTCTCATGACCTTTTCCTGCAACTAAAATGATATCTCCTTTTTTTGATAATTTTGTTGCTGTTTTAATTGCTTGTTCTCTATCTAAAATTGATATCGTTTTTTTGAAATTTTGAGGTTCAACTCCTGCTTCAATCTCATCAATTATTGTTTGTGGATTTTCACTTCTAGGATTATCAGAAGTAAAAATTGCTTGGGTACTTAATTGAGATGCTAAACGACCCATAACAGGTCGTTTAGCTTTATCTCTATCGCCACCGCATCCCACAACGGTAATAACTTGTTCGTTCCCTGTTCTAATATCATTTATAGTTTCCAATACATTTTTTAATGCATCCGGTGTATGTGCATAATCAATTATTGCTGTTACACCACCTTCTGAAATAAAATGTTGAAACCTTCCGCTTACACTTTCTAATTCACTTATACGAGTTAAGGTTTCTATAGCATCTAAACCTAATAGACTTGCCACACCGTAAACCGCAGCTAAATTATAAGCGTTAAAACTTCCTATTAATTTTGTCCAAACTTCAGCTCCATTAATAGTTAACAATAAACCTGAAAATTGATTTTCTAAAATTCTAACCTTATAATCGGCCATTGTTTTTAAAGCGTACGACTGTTTTTTTGCTATTGTATTCTGAAGCATTACAACTCCATTTTTATCATCCATATTCACCAATGCAAATGCAGCTTTTGGTAAGGAATCAAAAAACGATTTTTTTACATCTCTATATTCCTTAAATGTGCTATGATAATCTAAATGATCGTGTGTTAAATTGGTAAAAACTCCGCCTGAAAATTGTAACCCTTCGGTTCTTTTTTGATGAATTCCGTGAGAGCTAACTTCCATAAAACAGTAATCAACACCCAACTCAACCATTTCATTCAAATATTTATTAATTAATACTGAATTTGGTGTTGTGTGTGTTGCATTATACTGAATTGTATCAACCAAAATTTTTACAGTTGATAGCAAACCTGTTTTATAACCTGCTTTTTGAAATAATTTATATAATAATGTTGCAATAGTGGTTTTACCGTTTGTACCAGTAATCCCAATTAATTTTAATTTTGAAGAAGGGTTATCATAAAAGTTTGAAGCTATAATTGCTAAAGCGCTATTAGAATCTAAAACTTTAACATAAGTTATATTCTGAATTAAATTTTTAGGAAATTCTTCACAAACAATAACTGTAGCACCTAACTCAATTGCTTTACTAATAAATTGATGTCCATCAAAAGTCAATCCTTTTTGAGCCACAAACAACGTATTTTGCTTTACTTCTCTTGAATCAAAAACAATAGCACTTATCAATTTTTCAGTACTACCTTGAATTGAATCAATACTAACTTTATATAATATGTCTTTAGCTAACTTCAATTATATTAAATTTAAAACTATTGTTGTTCCTTTTATTAACTTTTCCCCTTCATTAATTGATTGATCCTTTACATTTCCTTCCCCATTAAAGCTCACTTTAAGCCCAAGATTTTCAAGTAAAGAAATGGCGTCCATAGCCGCCATTCCTTTCACATTCGGGATTGAATTAAGTTCCTTATTTGACACTTTATAATAAGCATCATAGTTATTTTTTACACTTGCAAAATCTGGTGTCACTTTATCAATGGTATTTATAATATGGTTTGAAGTGTAAATTTTTTGAGCAATATCTTTAAAAACTGGACCAGAAACGTCAGCTCCATAAAAACCTATTTTTCTATCTGGCTTATGAATCACTACTATACAAGAATATTTTGGATTTTCAGCAGGAAAATAGCCTGTGAAAGATGAAATATAACGTCTGTTAGTTGCCCAATCTTCTTTCCAATACTCAGTACGAGCTGTACCTGTTTTACCTGCCATTGAAAAGTTTTTGTCAAATAATTTTTGACCAGTTCCACGAACTACAACATTTTTTAAAACTTCTTGAACCTTTTTAACAGTTTCATTTGAACAAATTTTTGAATCAATTACAACTTTGTCAAAAATTTCAACCTGATTATCCCAGGAACGAATTTCTTTTACAAATTGAGGCTTCAACATTTCTCCATTATTTGCAATAGCATTGTAAAATGTTAATGTTTGAAGAGGTGTTAATGTTAGGTTATATCCATAAGCTATAGAAGGCAATGCATTTTTACTCCATTTTTTATCATCAGGTCCAGGAATTTCAGGTTTTCCTTCACCTTTAATAACTAAGCCTAGCTTATTATTTAAATGCATTCCTTTTAAAATATCAATAAACTCTTCAGGTTTTTCATTAAAATTTTCATCAATCAATCTTGCAAATCCAATATTTGAAGAAACTTCAAGTGCTCTTGCTGCAGAAATTTCTCCATAACCACCTCTTTTAGAATCGTTAATATATCTGCCGTACATTCTATATTTCCCTTCACCCGTATCAACCACCGTACTTGTATCAATTACACCTGCTTCTAAGGCAGCTACCATCGCCATTACTTTAAAAGCAGATCCAGGTTCATGAGATTCATAAACAGCATAATTTCTTTTTTCGTAATATTTACCTAATGAGTTTTGACCTAAATTTGAGATTGCTTTAATTTCCCCAGTTTTAGTTTCCATAACTACCACACAACCATGTTCAGCATTATAAAACTCTAACTGCCTTAATAATGAATGATGAGCAATATCTTGGATATTAACATCAATAGTTGTTACAATATCTTTACCATCAACTGGCTCCTTTTCATTTGTATCATTAATTGGTTTCCACTGTCCTTTAGCAATTTTTTGCTTCAACCTCCAGCCATGATTCCCTTTTAAATAATTCCTATAAGCTCCTTCTATCCCTGGCGCTCCTCTATAATCATCATAACCTATAGTTCTTTCAGCAACCTTTCCTAAAGGATGCGCTCTAACGGTAGACTGTTCAGCAATAAAACCTCCTTTATACATTCCTAGATTAAAAATTGGAAAACCTTTAATTTTCATATAATCATTGTAACCCAATTTTCTGGCAATAAACAAGTATCTGTTTTTGTTATTTCTTGCCTTTCTAAATTTTGTCTCCCAATGAGAAACTGTATTTCCACGCATTTTTGATAATTCCACAGCTAAATTTCTTACCTCTTTTTCAAAAATTATCGCATCAACTGTAACAACATCCATTCTAATTTCATATTGCGACATTGATGTAGCGAGTAAGCTTCCATCAGCTGAAAATACACTCCCTCTATTTGAAAAAATGGTGTCATTTCTTAAGGTTAGCTGCTCAGATAAATTTCTATATTTCTCACCATCAGCAAATTGAATATCAGTTAACCTAACTATAATAACCACCAAAAACAATGTGATAAACACAAGTACGAAGTACAATTTGTTTAATATGCCTTTTTTTGTAGTTGCCAACAGTTATTATTTTTTTAAGATTACTTTTATTACTTGTGGTGGGGTTTCACTTGGTTTTAATTCCAATGCTAAAACCTTATTTTTTATTGTTGATTCTAATTTTAATCTCATTGAGATTGAACGAGTATCAAGAAATTCTGATCTTAATTCTTTTATTTTTTTATTAAGTCTGGCAATTTCCATTACCTTTTTATCTGAACTATGTGAACTCGCAATCATCAATAACATTAACCCAACTATAAATAAGATAAAACGCCAGTTTTTAAAGGAATCATTACTTACTAAAAAATTCCCTTTTAATATTTCATATATGCTTTTTTTGAATTTAGACATTACTTTAATGTTGCTATTCTCAATTTTGCACTTCTCGCTCTATTATTTACTTTAATTTCTTGCGGTGTTGGGATTATCATTTTTCCAACTTTTTTCATTGGAACATCAATATTTCCGAAAAAATCTTTTTCAGGCTCACCTTCAAATAAACCATTTCTAATAAATCGTTTTACCAACCTATCCTCTAAAGAATGGTATGATATTACACTTAACCTTCCTTCCTTATTTAATATTTCAGGTATTTGCTGTAAAAATTCTTTTAAAACTTCAATTTCTTGATTTACTTCAATTCTAATTCCTTGAAATATTTGCGCTAATATTTTATGTTCAATAGCTTTTGGAATGAATTCACTTAAAACTTCCTTTAACTGAAAGCTTGTTTTAATTTTCTTTTCCGCACGTACTTCAACAATTTTTTTAGCTATTGCTCTGGCATTTCGCAATTCTCCATATTGAAACAATACATCACTTAATTTTGCTTCATCATAAAAATTGACAACTTGAAATGCTGATATTTCACCCGATTGATTCATTCTCATATCTAAATCAGCATCAAATCGTGTAGAAAAACCACGTTCAGCTTCGTCAAACTGATGTGAAGAAACACCTAAATCAGCCAAAATACCATCCACTTTCTTTACACCATAAAACCTTAAATATCTTTTTATAAATCTGAAATTTTGTGGAATTAATGTAAATCGGTCGTCATCAATTATATTTCGTTTTGCATCTTCATCTTGATCAAATGCAAATAATTTTCCTTCTTCATTTAGCCTACTTAATATTTCCTTTGAATGACCTCCACCACCAAAAGTAACATCAACGTATATGCCGTTAGGTTTAATATTTAAACCATCAATACTTTCTTTTAATAAAACTGGATTATGATACTCCATCTTCACCATCAATTACGTTACCCATTACTTCTTCAGCTAATTCAGAAAAATCAACTGTTGCATCATCAATAGCTTTTTCATAACTATCCTTATCCCAAACCTCAATAATATTTACGGCTGAGGAAAGCACAACATTTTTTGTAACACTTGCAAATAATTGTAAATCTTTAGGAATTAATAACCTTCCAGAATTATCTAATTCAATAATTTTTACACCTGCAGTAAAACGACGAATAAAATCATTGTTCTTCTTAACAAACCTATTCAACTTGTTTACATTTGCCATTAGAATATTCCATTCAGACATTGGATACAACTCCAAACATGGTTGAAAAACAGAACGTTTTAATACAAAACCATCCTGAAGAATTGGTGAAAGCTGCTTCTTTAACGCAGCAGAAAGAACCAGCCTTCCTTTAGCATCAGCTTTACATTCGTATGTCCCAATTAAATTTACCATTGTGTTTTGTGTGTATTCAAAAATATAAATTTTTTCCCACAATTATCCACTTTTACCCACAATGTTAATAACTTTTAACACTTCTAATAAATTTTGAAGTATATTTTTGAATTTCAAGCTGTTAAAACTTTATTTATCTGTATTTATAAAAAAGACATGTTTTAGAAAAAAAGGTTAACTTTGTCACAAGTATAAAATCAAAATTTAATGAGCAATAATCTTATTACTGAAGGGAAGTTTAGTTATGTTGAAGCTGGTGAAGGACAACCAATAATTGTACTTCATGGTCTTATGGGAACTTTAAGCAATTTTGATGGTGTTTTAAATTATTTTTCTACTAAAGGATATAAAGTATTAATTCCTGAATTACCTATTTATTCATTACCACTTTTAAAAACCAATGTTAAAAACATTTCAAAATTCTTAAAAGAATTTATGGCTTTTAAAAATATTGACAAAGCTATTTTGCTTGGAAACTCGTTAGGAGGACATATTGCACTTTATTTCACAAAATTAAACTTAAAAAATGTTACTGGATTAGTTTTAACAGGAAGCTCTGGTTTGTATGAAAAATCAATGGGTGACTCATATCCTAAAAGAGGTAATTACGAATATATTAAGAAAAAAGCTGAAGAGGTTTTTTACAATCCTGATATAGCAACAAAAGAAGTTGTTGATGAAGTTTTCTCATCGGTTAATGATCGAAGTAGAGTTATAAAAACACTTGCTATTGCTAAAAGTGCTATTAGACACAATATGGCAAAAGACCTACCTGAAATGAATACACCTGCTTGTTTAATTTGGGGTAAAAATGACAATGTAACACCGCCAGAAGTAGCCAAAGATTTTGAAAAATTACTACCTGATGCCAAATTATACTGGGTTGATAAATGTGGACATGCACCTATGATGGAACATCCTGATGAATTTAATAGAATTCTTGAAAGCTGGTTAAAAGAAAGAAACCTATAACTAATGAAAATTAAAACAGCTGATTTTGTAATTAGCAATTCTGATGTTTCCAAATGCCCAAAAGAACATTTGCCTGAATATGCTTTTATTGGACGTTCAAATGTAGGAAAGTCTTCATTAATAAATATGCTTACGGATCGAAATAAGCTTGCTAAAACCTCAGGAAGACCAGGGAAAACACAACTTATTAATCATTTTAAAATAAATAATAATTGGTTTTTGGTAGATTTACCAGGTTATGGCTATGCAAAAGTTTCAAAAAGCATAAAAAAAACATTTCAAAGTTTTATTAAGAGCTATTTTTTACAACGTGAACAGTTAGTTTGTACTTTTGTTTTGGTTGACTCTCGCTTAGAACCTCAGAAAATAGATTTAGAATTTATGGAGTTTTTAGGTGAAAACGGAATTCCGTTTTGTATAATTTTCACTAAAAGTGATAAATTAAAATTGAACGAGATAAACAAAAACATTCAATTTTATAAAAAGAAAATGACTAGTACTGTTTGGGAAGAAATGCCTCCTTATTTCACAACTTCTGCTACAAATTCAAGTGGAAAAGAAGAAGTTTTAAACTACATAAACGAAATAAATACACAATTAGAAAAAAACTCCTAAAATGGCTTCAACCAAAAGTAATTTGGAAGTTTTATTTGAAGATAACCACTTAATTGTTATCAATAAACAATCGGGTGATATTATACAAGGTGATAAAACTGGAGATACTCCTTTAAGTGAAATTGTTAAAGACTATATTAAGGATAAATACAACAAACCTGGAAATGTTTTTTTAGGTGTTGTGCATAGACTTGACAGACCAACAACTGGTGTTGTTGTTTTTGCCAGAACTTCAAAAGCATTAGAGCGTTTTAACAAAATGTTACGTGATAAAACGGTGAATAAAACATATTGGGCCGTTGTTAAAAACAAACCTACTAAAGAAGTTGATACACTTACTGGGTATTTAAAAAAGAATCCTAAAAATAATAAGTCCACTTCGTATTCTTCTGAAATTAAAGGAAGCAAAAAAGCCATTCTTCATTATAAAACACTAAAATCTTTAGATAATTATCACTTACTTGAAGTTGATTTAGAAACTGGTCGTCACCACCAAATTAGATGTCAGTTATCATCTATTGGCTCACCAATAAAAGGTGATTTAAAATATGGTTTTAACCGGAGTAATAAAGATGCTAGTATACATTTACATGCACGTAAAATTGAATTTATTCACCCAGTTACAAAAAAAACTATGCTAATTATTGCACCAACTCCAAAAGATGCAATTTGGAAGGCTTGTAATTA
>Ga0209121_10002572_pt1 | contig 18301 bp, 25 predicted proteins | sample Cruoilmetagenom3_FD_187292 | JGI IMG/M metagenome (GOLD analysis project Ga0209121, IMG submission 187292) | Oil polluted marine microbial communities from Coal Oil Point, Santa Barbara, California, USA - Sample 3 (SPAdes) (version 2) | ecosystem: Environmental > Aquatic > Marine > Oil seeps ... | reverse complement strand
CCATAATTGCTCCCGACGGAAGCACATGGACGAAACGTACCCCTTTCAGTCTAGTATTGGCTCAAGCAGACGGTACACAATACACTATAATTACTGAAGAAAACAGATTTGTGAGATGGGAAAACGATGAAACTACACCAACACGCACGTACACGCCAACTTCCCAAAATACTTTAATCGCCTACTACCAATCCATCGTGCAATACAGTCTAGTGATAAATAGTAGTCCTACAGGAAAACAAATAAAAATAGGACCTTATGTTCTAACTACTCCCGTGCCTAAATGTGTTTTACACCTTTCGCCAGGTACATACCATATTGAGGTTGTAGATACCGCGAACTTTCTAAAGTGGGAGAACGGGGATACGAATCCAGCTAGAGACCTTGTTTTGGAAGGAGACCTCACAATCGAAGCCTTTTTTTCTGGTGGAAACGGCAATGGCAATGGCGACGGCGGCGACATTATACCTTGGATTTTGCTTGGAACAGGAGCAGTTATAATTGTTGCTGGGATTATTTGGGCAAAAACTCGATAAGATATTAGAAAAGTCTGAAAATAGGGAAAATCTTTTTAAGGCTTCATTGATAATTAAAGCTTGGAGAACCAAGAATGAAAGCCAATTGGAAGAAAATTGGAAAGGGCGTTGTTTACGCTTCAATCGGCGCAGCAGCTTTCGGAGCAATACACTACATGTTCCTCGCAAACATTGATTTGGGAATGCCAGACATTGCAGGAATCCCAATGACTGTTATACTGCCATTCTTAGTCGGTGTTGTAGGATTTGTAGCTGCAGAATCATTCAAACTCGGCGACACAGCTAAGAACATAGTGCGTTTCGGTAGTGCTTCAGTTATAGGCTTCGGCATAGCAACATACGCAAACTGGATAACACCAGTAGTAACTTCTACACCATCTGCAAGAGCAAGAGCACGTTACATCCCGCCAGTAATCCGTAGAGCACCAATACCAACAAGAACAGTGGCTTCAATAACCAAAATGATTTGAGGAGATGAATGAAACATGCCATTAAATTATCCTGTATTATACAGGTCGATGGACGCTAAAACAGACCAGATAGTTTCAAATGCTGTAGCAGCCGCTATTGCAGACGCTGAACAATTGTGGAGTCCAGAAAAATTCGACGGAGTATTTCCAGTGAAAGGCTTCGGAATAAAGAAACTTGAAAAATTCGATGTTGACGACTCGTTAACAGGTTGCCCATACACAAACAGCTGGGTAATGTCAATCACGACAGCACGCACATGGACAGGTGTCTTAAGCAACATTCTCAGCGACGCTGTTTACGTTGTTCTAACAGGAATATTCAACTATGATGCAACCCCCGACGTGAGAGCAATCAAAATCACTGCTGACGGTGTAGAATACCCAATCATGGACGTAGAGGAAATGTACGGATGGGACGTAGCAGTAGCATATTTCAGCCACCCAATAATCATCAGACCAGAAAAGAAAATCATAGTAGAAGCTATAGCAGAAACTGCAGGACAGAAACTCTTCGGTTTCATTGGATACGCAATTGCAAAACGCAGCTACCTAATAGGGAAAATGAGCTGAAACAGCTAAATTCCCTCCTTTAACACAAACAAAACGGGAGGAACATGAATGCAAACTAAGCCCTTTACGACAGTTAAATCCCCCTTTAATTAAGGAGTGGAAACTCTATGAATGAAGATATATTCCTAAAAGAAGGACACATCGTTTGGATAGATGACCCGTACAATGCGTTTTATCGAATTGTTAGGAAAGAACCTTTCGATTATGAAACAGGCGAAGAATCCACAGCAATTTTCAGTGCAGTTACTTCTGGAAACGAAAGCGGTTTCAAACCAATTGAAGCGTTAGAACCAGACAGTAATCCATTACACTTGTTTCAAGTACTCTGGGGCGTCCGTGATACAGGCGACATTAAATATTACATGAAAATTCCAACAGGACAAAACCGTTTCGGCATAGACGAAGACAAGGAAATCGGCTTTTTAAACGCTGACAAAAGCCCGTTCTACGACCCGAATTCACTGTACCAGTTTTACTTGATTAACGAATGGTATCCAAGCGTAAACTGCAAAAACCACAGTCCCGTAACAATCACACCGAAAATCTGGTTCAGAGGAATGAAGTATGACATCGAAAAAATCAAGGAAACAGCAACATTAAACGCATTACAAGCAGGTGCTCCACACCGAAAAATTATATTCGGAGGAGTAAAAAACACGCCATAAAGGTGAAGATGTATGCCAGGATTTTTAGAAAATTGGGTTGAAGATAAAGCAAGAAACCGTATAGTTCGAGAAATAGGTCCACTTCAAAGCGAATGGCCTGCACACACAGGAAGTGCTGTTGCAAGTGGGTATCTAGCAAGTCTTGAACTTGGAAGTTGCGCTTGTTTGTTAAGTGTGCCCTCATCCAGATGGTTTAAACTGCGCACGTTATGGATAACCAACAACAACGCAGTCATGAACAAAATACTGCTTTACACGGGAGGAAGCAACGTGGGAGACGTTAGCGGTTCACTAGGTGAAATTTGGGTTGGTCCACGTACAACCGAATTCATAGCTATTGACGGTATAACATTCGGCGGAGACTTACATGCAAGCTGCCTAGTAGAATCAATAGGCATCAGAGTAGCAGGAATCCTTCTATCTAGCGGACCAGAAAACTAACCATCACCTTTCTTATAATCATTATAATATATGCAAAAGAATATAAGAGCTGCTGGACCTAACTATTTTTAGGAGAACCAAAATGACTAGCGGTAAATATTTAAGAACTAATTATCGACGGACAGGCGGACAATTAGACATTGTAGCTGTTGGAGCACATATGCTTTCCACATGCATGTTCGGGGACAGTGTTGGACATAACTATCCTAACGCAGGATTCATGGTTTTCAGCGTTTGCGGCAGCATTCAAGGAGCCGAAGTAACAGGAGGCATGATAGATGGAGGGTCATTGGTAGGAGTTTCACGAGCATGGATTGACTCAACCTATGGATTAATGAGCAGATACTATGGTGATGGACAATTTGACTCGGGCTACAAATTTATGCCTGTAGGTTTTAGATTCTTAAGTTTCAGCGACGTAGGCATGGCGGACCACGATGCAAGTATACCGATTGCCAACATGGTTGGCGTTAGTTACCTTAGCCAATCTTTGCTGCTCGTTTCACTCGCAATACAGCTTGCAGCGTCAGGACTCTCTGTGTGCTTGCGAGGAACTGCTGAGTTCAAAGCGGCTGTTTGGGGATTCATCATATCGTCCCCATAACCTTTTTTTTGAAAAAATTTATTACCCAGTTAAGCTACTTCAGTAATATGCCTCGAATGAGAGAGTTCAAAGCGAAAATTCCTTATGATACTTACCAACGAATTTTTTTCCGCAAAGAAAGAGATGGATTCGGTGACAAATCTTGGGCTGACTGGCTCGGTTGGCTATCTAAAGACGTATCACTGAAACTGACAATAGGAGGAATTATTCAGCAAACTACACGTAAAGGGCTTCTAGACCTCTGGTTGAGCAACTTTGCAGAAAACCTTCCGTATATAAGGCATGGACAAAATATCCAAATACGAAAATCTAAGAAACCAAAAGTGCACACGATTGCAGATTTAGGTAATCCTGAACCAACCAATAAACCTGAGCGTTCAGCAATTGTTGTTGGAGCTGGACCAAGCGTTTGGAAAAATAAACATTTAGATATGCTTGCTAAAAGCGACTATTCTGGATATGTAGTGGCAACTGACCGCATGTTGGTGCCGTTGCTTGAAAAAGGCATAATTCCACATCTTACCGTAACGGTTGATGGCTCAGAAATAATTAAAAAATTCTATGACAATCCCCTAGTCAAAAAATATGGACCACACCTTAAACTTGCGTTAGTTACCAGTGTTAATCCAAAGATTGTTCAAATCATAATAAAAAACAAATGTACTATCTACTGGTTTAACCCCATGTTCGATGTATGGTCGAAAGACGACAGTTACACCAAAATATTATACACTCTGTCAAAAGTGGCTGACAAGGGACCGCCTCTCACTCAAGCAGGCGGCAACTGCGGAACGACATCATGGGTCTTCGCATGGGAACTACTTAAAGCATCACCTATAGGTTTAATTGGAATAGACTTTGGCTACCTAAAAGACACTAACTTAAAAGAAACTCCATATTACAGTTCATTACTACATTTGGGTAAAAAACAAGCTGTTCATTCAATAAAAGAAGTTTATCAAGAAGTTTACCATCCTGTATTTAAAACATGGGCAAAATCAGACTATGTCTTTCGACATTATAAGAAGGCTTTCTTGAGCTTAGTTAAAAGCGCTAAGCCATGGGTGCACACAATAAATTGTACCGAAGGCGGAACTCTATTCGGTCCCAAAATAGAATGCATGCCATTCGCAGACTTTTTAAGGCGGTATCCAACATAATTATTAAAGAGAGGCAAAAGAATGAGTCGATATTTAAGGGGAAACACAAAGAAAAAACGGAAAACTGAGCTGCCTGAATCAGTATTTGCACGTATAGTTTTAGCTAATTTAGGTGGAAGCAGTGTTTATATTGAACCGAAGAAAACTAAAAAATTTTTGGACACTGAAAAAATGGAGTAGTCTGCAAAAATTTTATAAGCATTATAACCTATCTTCTTATGAATTGTCTTGTCCGAAAAAACCACTATAGCAATAGACAAAAACGTTCAAAAAATACTTAGCAGACTCAAAAGAGGATTTGAAACCTACAACGATGTAATTAGAAGACTAATAGAAAGCCGCGTAGATGTTTACGTTGAATTTGTTTTAATTGACAACGAGTTGCCGCAGACGCATACTGCTGTTTTTCAGATGGGTGAAGACTCTCAAAGCGTATATTTCTTCAACGGCTCTGATATACAACCAATCACGATTGAAAAAACGCAGGAGTTACTGAAACAGCCTAAACCCAACATGACAATAACCCGTGAAGAAGCACGCATCCTTTATGGACACTTTGACTATCCAACAGATACTAAAGAAGAAAAAATCGCTGAGCGCATAGAAAAGTTTTTGGAGCAAAACTAGCATGAGTGAGAAGATGTTTGACGACGGCTTTAAACGTTGGGCATTTCTTCCTAAAACAAAAATCAGTTACATGACTCTTCGTAAACTTAGAAGCCTAAAATCAAAACATATTGGAAGTAAAAGCTGGCGGGAATTCTTTGAATACTTAACTCGCGACGTAAACTTGCAGCCAACCTTACATGAACGCGTTCAAGAAGGAACAGCTAGAACATTACTGCCGACATGGATGAAAAACTATGCTGATAACCTACCGTATATTCGTTACGGAGACAATGTGAAAATTGAAATTCCAGAGGATTATCATCAGCAAACCTTCGCTGACCTTGTTGAGCCGACGCCTATTTTGGAGCCTGACCCTGAATATCCAACAGCTAAAGGAGAAATCGGAGAAATTACTGGAATGAACGTAAAAAATCCTGTGAAAGGAAGCGCAATTGTTGTAGGTCGTGGTCCAAGCCTGTTCAAACATAAACATTGCGAAATGCTATACGAAAACAAATATCAAGGCATGATTGTTACAAGCGACGGCGGTATGATTCCTCTTCTTGAAGCTGGAGTTGTTCCAGATGTAGTAGTAACCGTTGACGGGGCATTAATAATCAAAAAATACTTTGACCATCCACTTGTGCGAGAACACGGACACAAAATTAAATGGATAGTCACTGTCACAGTCAATCATGAAGTGTACAAAACCGCCAAGAAAGCGGGACTACGGACTTACTGGTTTAATCCGATGTTTGACGATTGGCGACAAAACGAAAGCTGGACACGCCTACAAGTTCTACTCTCAAGAACCGACAAATTTAACCGTGGAATTCCAAGAGCAATGACAGGCGGAAACAGTGGCGCGTTTGCATGGATAACCGCTATGGAAATCTTCAAACGTTCACCTATTGCCCTGATTGGATTCGACCAAGGGTATCCTGAAGGCACTAAACTTGAAGATACTCAGTACTACAGTTCAGTTTTGAAAATGGCTAAAGGCGACGTTTCAGTAATAAAAAAAACATACAAACACTTTTATCATCCAGTCTTCAAAACTAAAGCTTACGTAGACCTCATATTCTACCATTACCGACAAGCATTTTTAGAAATGCAACAGGAAACGGCTTTATGGTACAAACTGTATGGTGGAACAATCAACACAACTGAAGGTGGCACACTTTTCGGGAAAGACATAAAATGTATGAAACTCAAAGAGTTTCTATCTAAATATAGGAGGTAATAAAATGCAAACTGTGAAAAAACTTGAAACAGAAAAACAAATTGTTTTTCCATGCATTTATGGACGTGAAGTGAAAGAAAACTGTTCCGTCAGAAAAATATTGGCTTCGTCAGGAGAAAGTGCAGCTGCTAAATATATCAGACCTAAATCTGAAATGGTAGGTGACTTTAAAGAGATTATAGATATGGCGACGCAAGCGTTAAAGTCGAACATCACTTTACTGCACAATTTCTGCGCCTGCTGTCCACATGCAGCTCTCTACATTTACAAAAATGGAGAAAAATAAAATGTCTCATAGAAAACTCAGAAAACTTAGAGGCTTAGACGTGCGCATGGATAAAGCTGAAAAAAGAATTGAAACAACAGAAAAAAATATGCAAGCTATACAATTGGTCGCTGACGCTTTCAAACCAGTCAACAAGGACATTGCTGAAATAAAAAAGAAACTGAAAACAGTAGAGAAACAAATTGGCAGGTTCGACAAAGCCGTAACTAAACTTGAAAAGTTCATGGCGGAACAGAAGAAACCAAAAGGCAGGAGTGTAACAAAACATAAAAGTACTCTTAATTCACCCCCGAATTAGAGCAGTACAGCCACCGCAACATCCACCGTATGGAATGTTACAACTGGCAGCTATCACAGATTCGTTAGGTTTCAAAATAGCTCTGCTTGACAATAATGCTTTTCGTCTTCCTATTGATGCTGTTCGCCAAACAATTAAAGAGGAACAATGGGACGTAATCGGCATTGGCGGTTTAACAACTCAATACAGATTTATTAAAGATTTGGCTAAGGTTTGCCGAGAAGAGCATCCAGCTGCTTTGCTTGTTGCGGGAGGAGGATTCTTGTCTGCTCAACCACACGATATGATGCGTTGGATACCAGAATTTAACATTGGGTGTATTGGAGAGTCATATGTTACTTGGCGTGAAGTATTAGAGCACACTAAAGACCAGAACTGGAAAAAAGTGAAAGGACTCGTTTACCGCAAAGGCAAAAAAACAAAAATGAGTAAGATGCGACCTTTAATTCCGCAAAAAGATTTAGATGATGAAGTTCCATGGCCTGCTTACGAGTTTAGTCCAGTTGAAACTTACCTGTTGAACAGTCGCATTCCATACAGTCCAGAAGCGATGCATCCGCAATGTAGACGTTTAGACGTTCTCTCTTCATATGGTTGCCCGTGGCATTGTAGCTTCTGTTTTCATCTTGGTGCTTCTCCGCATTGTCAATCTAAAATCTACGGGAAAAAAGTTACTGGAAAACCATTTAGGCAACATAGTCCCAAATATATTGTTGACCTTATAACTCATTTAAGGCTTGTTTACGCCGTAAACTTTGTAAGTTTTCTGGATGAAAACTTCACTTTCAACCGTAAATGGTTTTACAGTTTCTGTAACGAACTTGAAGAGTCGGGACTGGCAACGTTGATTCATTGGGGAGTAGTTGGACATAGTAGAACTGTTGACCAGAAAATGCTTGAGAAAGGTAGAGATTGTGGTTTATCCTACATTTCTTATGGAGGAGAAAGTGCTAGTTTGAAACTTTTGAAGCAATGTCATAAAGGACAAACTAAAGAGCAGATGACTACGGCGATTGAAGCTACGCAAGCAGCAGGCATAAATCCGATAATGAGTTTTATAATTGGCTTTCCCAACACAACCATTGACGATTTAATTACAGACTGCCAGTTCTACATCGACAATCAAGTGCATGTAGTACCGTTTTTTCTTCAGCCTTACCCTGCTACTGAACTCTTCGAGAAATATAAAGATAGAATTATAGAGCAATATTTAACAGAAGACGAGAAAGCTTTTCTTGAAGAGCCTACGCCAGAACGGTTGTTAGCGGTATATGGTGATGATAAACCGAAACCGTCTAAAAGTTTAGTTGCGAAAAGAGCGCCTATACTGAAACAGAAAATAAAAGATGCTGCTTTGGAACGTTGGGTTCTTGTGTTAGATGACGCTGTTAAGTTTTCAGTGAATTTAACTGATGATTTTAACGATGTAGAACTTGCAGGGCTTCGATATATGCTTAGCACATGGGATATTGAAAGACTTAAGAAATTCAAGAAAATATTGGAAGAAAGAAGTGATAAAAGGAGTGAGAGAAATGAAAGTTGAAAAAATCGAAGTTATTACAGTTGAAGATGCAAAAGACTCTCGTTATTTAGAGATTTGGTTTACAGGAAAAGATGCTTTAACAGGAAAAGATAAGATGTTGCATGTTAAAATGCCTGTTGAGAAGCGCGGGTGGATTGCAGTTGAGTGAAGATGTTGTTCCTGCTGCTCCTGACGCTTTACGTACACACACTTACAACGTGTTGATTGAACTTTGGCTGGATAACATCGCTGAAAATCTGCCTTCAATAAGAAGTAACGGTAAACCTCTTGAAGCTTTACCAAAAAGAAAGAATGACCCAGCAATATGTCTTGCAGGCGGACCAAGCATTTCCCGTTATAGCCACTTGAAACTAATTGAAAAGTCAAGTTGGAAACACACCGTTTTATCCTGTGACAAAACATTAGTCGCTGCGTTAAAACATAAAATTGTTCCATATGCTGTAGCAAGTGTGGATGGAAGTCCCGCAATCGCTAAATTTTTCAGTCATAAAATTGTGAGGAAATACGCTAAAGAAATAAACGCCACGTTTAATGCTATGGTTCATCCTAGTGTAACGCGAAGTTGGAATGGGGACATATACTGGTTTCTCAACATGATTGACGCTTTATATACCGATGATAAAAAATTCAACAATAAAAGCATCACTTACATTCTACATGTTTTAACAAGGCGACGTGCAAGTTTAATCTCCACAATCGGTAATGTGGGAGCTTTTCTTCTTAATTTAGGCTTCGTCCTAGAATGTGACCCTCTTATTTTGGTTGGCTATGATTTCAGCGAACAAGTTAAATATAAATCTCAAGCAGTTTACTTCAATTCTTTTGTGGAAATGTACAAACAGAAATTTAAAGATGAGAAGAAAGCAAGGGATAAAGCTGCTGCTTTGCATCAGGTTGAACTGAACCCTGATTTTGGCACGTTTTATCTTGTGAATCCTATTTGGAAAACTTACCGTGACATGCTGGCAAAACATATTATTGAAAGCAAAAAACATATAATTCAAGCGACTGGAAACGGGTGTTTGCATACTGGAGCAGTTAAATGTTCAAATTTTGAAGCCATGCCGTTGAAGAAAGCCTTGAAAAAATATAATTAAACGTTCTGTCCTCACACCATAAAGTTATTATGACTTCCAATCTACAACTTAAACTAGGTTGTAGATTATCAATGGATACAGAAGAACTTGTTAAGGCTTTAAGAGAATTGGCGCTTGTGCCGTTTAGTTCTATTCCTTTTCATAAATTTGCGAACTTATCTACATCCAGTGCAGATTGGAAAGAAGTTTTGAAATGGAAAGGTGCACCTGACAGAGTTTTTTACATCACCACTTATGATTTTGATGTTGAGTGGGCAGTAGCAACTGGAAAATGTATTATTCGAGTAACGTCAAACGGCGAAGAAGTAGCTCAAACAAACAACGATTTTATCTCTGAACCGTCTCTTTACTGGTTTTCAATGGGGCAATTAAGATTTGAAGGGGTGAATCCTGCGGGGCATCTTGCGTTTTTTGCTAAGTCTGATGGAACTAACACACTGTTGGCTAGAGCAGAAATTTGTGGTCTGCAAGTAAAGCTTTAAAAAGAAACTATAACAATTATAAAGGCTGATGAATATGAAAGCTGCAGTTATTGGACTTGGAAGAATCGGATTTTTATATTCTTTAGATGAGAAACGTAAACAGCCAGCTTCTCATGTTGCCTGCTATAATGCTCTGCCCGAAATAGATGCGATTGCTGTTTGCGATTCAGACACGGATAAGCTTGCTCCAGCCTTAGCTACCATAGACAAAACTAAAAAAGCCTACAGTAACTATCATGAGATGATGCGGGAGTTTCAACCTGACGTTGTTTCTATTGCAACTCCTACTCCTACACATCTCGAAATTGCTTGTCGTGTAGCTGCTTATCCGTCTGTTAAAACTATTTTTTTAGAGAAACCATTAGCCCAATCCATTAAAGAAGCACGGAAAATTTTGAAAGCATGTAAGAAAAACCGTGTAAGACTTGCAGTTAATTATACGCGAAGATGGTCACTTACTTACCAAGCAGTGAAAAGAATGTTCGGTTTTGGACGGTTTGGGGCCATTTTTCAAGTTATAGGTGTCTATTCTGGACCTTTACTGCGGACTGGCAGTCATATGATAGACGTTTTTAATTTTTTTGTTGGAGAACAACCGATTTGGGTGCAGGCTTTCGGTCGTCCTGAATCAAATTATTTAACTCTCGACAACAAATCAAACGATTTTAACATAAGTGGCATTATCTCCTATGCTGATGTTGATGCGATTCTAATCAGCGGTAAACAAAAACCTTATCTTACGTTTGAAGTTGACATTTTCGCTGAAAAAGGTAGAATTCGCATAACTCGAAACGGCAGTTTTATTAGAGGATTTGAAAGCTTCAGCAGCGAGAGATATGAAAATATACGTGAGTTGAAACCAGTTCTGATGAAAAGAAAAATTGACCGTGAAAGTGTATTGTTACGAGCAGTTCGCGAAGTAGTTGGAAATGCCGCTGTTCCCAAAGACAGTAAAATTCAGAAAGCATTATCTTGTAGTGGCGAAAAAGCATTTGAAACTTTAGTTACAGCTTTAGCGCTTCATAAGTCATCTGCGCATGTTAATGAAATGACATCAGTAGATTTGGTTCCTGAAAATTACACAGTGAGGAGTTATTAGATTCACCGAAATGGATGCCAGACATGATGCCTAACATTTTATCTACGCGAATACCCGCGTTCCTTCAAAAGAGACGTTTCAATCCTAACAGTAACTTTGACACGTCAGCGATGATTTACAGCGGTGCGAGGTTTCGTGTTAACATGACGTTAATAATGGAAGAAGACACTTTCATAGGTACAAACGCTGTGATTCTGGTTCCGAAGTTGACGATGAAGAAAGGAAGCCAAATCAATGCGGGTGCTATTATAGCTGGGAAAGATGAAGTTGTTCTTGAAGAAAACGTGGTTATATCATATAGCTGTGTCTTATTGACTGCAACAGATTCTCCTGAAGGCAAGTTTATGAATGATGCTAGTCCAGAGAAAGACCGCATTATCAAGCGTGGACCAATATTGCTTAGGCGTAACTGTTTTATAGGTAGCTTATCTCTTATCATGCCAAACGTGACAATCGGCGAAAATACGGTTGTTGGCGCCCAATCTTATGTCGCTAAAAGTTTAGAAGCAGACTTGGTTAGGATTCCATCACAAATTACTCGACAAGACAACCGTAAAACCTAAAAATGAAAAACAATTATAATGCTACATATGCCAAGATTTGATAGTCGTGAAGTTGAAGCTGTCAACAAAGTTATTGTAAGTGGAAAACTTAGCCGTTTCTTTCAAAATTTCAGGGGCGGCGAAAACGTGCGGGCTTTTGAGCGTGAGTTCGCTGAGTATTTAGGTGTTAAACATGCAATCAGCGTTTGCAATGGCACAGTTAGTCTTGAAACTGCTTTAACTGCTCTTGGAGTGGGAAGAGGCGACCAAGTCATAACTACGTCTCTCAGTTTTATAGCAACTGCTACAGCAATCCTTCGTGTAGGAGCATCACCTGTTTTCGTTGATATTGAACCTGACACTCTTAACATAGACCCGTTCCAGATTGAAGATGCAATAACTAAGTGCACAAAAGCTATTTTGCCTGTTTCCCTCTGTGGAATGCCTGTTGCTATGCCGCAGATAATGAGTATAGCTCAAGACCATGATTTACCCGTACTGGAAGATGCAGCCCAATCTTTAGGCGCTTCAATTGGAAACTATAAAATTGGAAGCTTCGGCAATTTAGCTTCCTTTTCGTTTCAAGAAACAAAATCTTTAACTACGCTTGGAGAAGGAGGAATGATTGTTACTGATGATGATGAACTTGCAGAAAAATGTAGACATATTCGAAACCACGGAAACGTTTACGGCGATAACGAAAACTTTAAGGAAGATTTAGTTTGCACTAATCTTCGCATGACTGAAGCTGCGGCTGCTTTCGGCAGAGTTCAACTATCCAAACTTGACATGTTCAATAAAACTCAAATAGAAAACGCTGAATATTTTCTTTCTCATCTTCCCCGACCTCTTTCTCCAGTTTACCGAAAATCTGCACAGATACACCCTATTTATTTGTTGATGCCTGTTATAGCTAATGACGTGAACCGCGACGACTTCATTGAATACTTGAAAGAGAAAAACATTTCTAAAGGAGTTCCAGGTCAAAACGTTGGATACTACAAGTCTTTAATTTATGACGCTCCGATTTTTCATCCTTATTACAGAGTATGCTTAAATGCAGAATGGGCACGTGACAATGTAATGGTTTTTGACATTCACAGGTGGAAACCTTTTAATATCTTTCAGCTTGAAGTAGAGATGGTAAATAACATAATAGCTGATTACTTTGATTAAGAAAGTATGTCCAATATGTAACAAGATTTTTTATGTTTTTCCTTCAGCAGGAAGTAGGAAATATTGCTCAAGAACCTGTTATCACCAAAAACTAAAGAACGAAGGTCCTTGGAATAAGGGCATTCCGCGTTCTGAAGAAACCAAGAAGAAATTGCGTGCACACCCTAGACCATATGCCAAAAAACTTATGGAAGCACTATGGAGTCGTCCTAGTTTTCGTAAGAAACATCTGGAACGATTGAAAAAAAATAATCCTGCAAAAAGACTCGATGTAAGGAAAAAGATGAGCGCACACCATAAAAGTAAGCGAGGTTTTCCTGCTCCATACAAAGGGAAAAAGCGACCTAATTTCTCTGGTGAGAACCATCCTTGCTGGAAGCCAAAAGTACTTATAACCTGTCAGGAATGTGGAATAATCTTTAAGGTACGTCCTCATCGAGCTGACGCGAAATATTGCTCAAAAACCTGTAGTGGACGAGCAAGGGCTCGAAAAATGAACAAAAATAAACAAAATCGAAGGAAGGCGTTAAAGTCTCTGCGTCAACGACCAACAAAACCTGAACAACGATTTATTGAGATAATCAAGAATCATAATTTTCCCTTTAAATATACTGGTGATGGTGAAGTTTTTATAGGCTCCCTTAATCCAGACTTCATTAACAAAAATGGCGAAAAACAGGTGATTGAGGTTTTTAGTAGAGCTTTCCATCACCCTGCCTTCAGTTTTGTTGAAAATATACCTTGGTACCAACAATATTTTGGTAGGATGGCGTGTTATGCCCAACAAGGATATAACTGTCTCATTCTATGGGATAATGACTTGCAAAGAGAGGAATATATTGCTGGTAGAGTTGATGAATTTTTACGAAAGAGTTGGAAAATTACCTAGAAACTATCGAGAGTTACTTCATCTGAAGTAAATGTTTTATATGAAATCTTACTATTAGCAGTTGCGAGGAAAATTAATGAGTTCTGGCGATGGAGTAGTTTTAGGCGTAATCCCTGCCAGAGGCGGAAGTCGTAGAGTTCCGAGAAAAAATATAAAATTGCTTGGAAACAAACCTTTAATCGCATGGTCAATTGAAGCCGCGCAGAAAGCTAAAACCTTAGATTATTTTCTGGTGAGTACGGGCGATGAGGAAATTGCTAGATTAAGCAAAGTGTATGGAGCGCGTGTTCCTTTTAAGCGTCCAAAGAAACTTCGAGGCGATGTTGATTCATCTTTAGTTATTAAGCATGCTGTTGAATGGTTTGAAAGTGAAAAAGGAAAAAGGGTTGATTATGTTGTGACGATACAACCGACAAGTCCTTTTAGAACGTCGGAAGATATAGATACTTGTGTTAACATCGCTAGGGCTTCTGGTGTTGAATCTGTTATCTCAATAAAGAAGGCTAGTGAACACCCGTTCTGGTGTTTAACTTTGAAACCGTTTGGTCATGAGGTTGAACCGTTTTTAAACGACATAAAATTGGAGGGCGACTTGTTAGTGAGTCAAAAATTGCCTTTAGCTTTATATCCAAACGGAGCGGTCTACGTTACAAGACGGGACGTGATTATGAGTGGACGTTTATTTGGGCGTCACATGTACGCTTATATGATGCCTAGGATTCGTAGTGTGGATTTGGAGGAGGAATACGATTTTTATGTTGCTTCAGCTCTTATTCCCATTTTAAAAAAGGAAGAACCATACGCACAAATTTCATGGATGATACCGTGATGCATGTTCACGTGCTAGCTGAAATTGGCTGTAATTGGGAAACAATTGATGATGTGGAAACAGTTAATGCTGTTGATATGATTTATGCTGCAAAAGAAGCAGGCGCAAATTCCGTGAAATTCCAATTGTTCAATAAAGACAACATTAAGAATTCGCCAGCCTTTGACAGTTTGAAAGATAAGATACTTACTGAAGAAGAAGTTAAACATCTCAAAGAGGTTGCTGACAAAAACAAAATAGGTTTTATTCTAACACCTATGCATCTTGAAGCTGTTGATATAGCAGCGAAATACTGTGATGAATACATTAAAATCCGTTTTAAAGACCATGAAAACGAAGAATTAATCGATAAGGCTCTTGACACGGGTAAAACCTTGTTAATCAGTGTTCCACACTTGCCTGTTGAAGCTCATAAAATGTTTAGTCCAAGAATGAAATTTATGTATTGTTTGCCGAAATATCCGCCTGAAATAGAAGATTTCAATCTTGAATTTGCCGCTGGTTGCCACGGTTTTTCCAGTCATTTTCCACACACTCTTTGTGACTTATGTTATGTTCTCTACACAAGTTATGAGAACAGTTTCGTAGAGAAACATGTTATGTTACCGAACACGAAGCCTTTAGATGAAGCTGTTTCTATCACTTTCAGTAAGCTGCGAAGGTTTACGGAAGAATTGAAGATGGTTGAACGCATAAGGAGAATAAAACTGTGATTTTCTTAATAACGGGAGGAGCTGGTTCGCTTGGAAGACGTTTAGTTAAAGAGTTGCTTAAACCAAAGTATAAAGTGGACATAATTAGAGTTTTAGACCATGATGAAAATGGTTTAGCACGGATGCAAATTAGATTTAAAGACCCGCGAATCCGAATCCGCTATCTGCTAGGCGATATTAGAGATAAAACTCGTGTTGAACGTGCTATGGAAAACGTTGATGTTTGCATTCACTGTGCTGCTCAGAAACATGTGGACTTATCCGAATTTAATCCTTTTGAAAGTATTAAGTCGAATGTGATAGGCACCCAAAATTGTATAGAGGCAGCTTTAACTAATAAAATAGACAAATTTTTATTCATCAGCTCTGATAAGGCTGTTCATGCAGTAGGCACTTATGGGAGATGTAAAGCTCTCTCTGAAAGTCTCACGTTAGATGCAAATAACTATAAAGGTGACCGTCGCACCAAGCTTTCTGTTGCTCGTCCACCTAACTACGTTAATTCTGATGGAAGCGTGTTTGAAATTTGGAAATATCAGAAATCTAAGGGTTTACCTCTTACAGTAACTTCTGAAAAAATGGAAAGATTCTTCATGAGGTTCCCTAAGATAATCAAGTTTGTAATGCGAAGTGTTGAAATGATGGAGGGCAAAGAAGTTTTTGTGCCTATAGGCGCGGAGAAAATGAAAATTATTGATTTAGCTAGAAAAATTAGTGATAAAATCGAAATTATCGGGTTGCGGAAAGGTGAAAGGTTAATGGAATATCTTTACACTGAAGAGGAAATAGCTTGTGCAGAACAAAAAGATGGATTATGGGTTATTAAACAATGAAAGTTGCATATCTGAAGGTGGTAGACCCGATAGCATGGACTAAACCTGATGCTGAATTTTACGAAGAAGACGTTCCCTTTCTTGTTCTCCACTACATTAGAGTTGCAGGTTTAATTATCTATGAAGACGCTAACTTAATAATTATTGGCGAGATTACTTGTGCTGAGGATAATCCTAAACTTGACGAATTCGGAATTAAATTTCCAAGATACAGGTATGTCGAAGTCGTCAACAAGAAAGATATTGTGGATAGACAAGATTTTGAAGTGGAAGAGAAATGAGGAAGATTCTTGTTGTTTCAGCAAATAGAGCTGAAAGCGGGTTGCTCGCCCCTATCCTGTATGAGTTGAAGAAAAGACATGATGTTAAAGCTGAATTTTGTGATTTAATACTAGATGAGCCGCCGAATAAACACAGCATCAAACACATAATATTTCGGCTTCAACTCTTTTTATCAGCCTTTAATCCACAAATAATTTTGATTCCTACGGACCGTTGGGAAATGGTTTATGTTGCCGCGTACACTTTTCATCTTGGTTATGTAAACTGTCATTTTCACGCTGGAGACGCTGGGTCGGGAATTACTGATGAAATGAATCGTTACGCTATTTCCTTTTTGAGTCACATTCTCTTGTGTAACAGTGAAGAAAGCAGAGGAAACTTGTTGAAAATCGGGTTTGAACCTGAACGAATCTTCGTAGTTGGGACGACAGCTTTAGACGGAATTAAATTAGTTAAACCTAAAATAGGTCAGCCTTATGACCTGATATTATTACATCCCGACCCTATAAGCGAAGAAGCTACAGAATCCGACTTGGAAGAAACTATACGTATTTCCCGAGTATTCGACGCAACCAGAGAACACTTTATTGTTTGGCTCCGTCCTAACAAAGACCAGAATTATGAGATTATCGACAATTTCTTAAATAAAAGAGTGGGGGACATCCCTAGAATTTTGGTTCTGGATAATATTTCTAGACCTGAATTTCTGGGATTGCTTAAGAACTCTGCACGATATATTGGAAATAGCAGTGCCTTTAGCCTAGAAGCTCCACTTATAAGTCCAAAAGGCAGGCTCATTAAGGTTGGGTTCCGTAATAAGAACAGAACTCCACCAAGTGTACAAATAGGTGCATCCAAACGAATCGCCGAAATACTTGCCACGATACCTATTAATGACAGGCTCAAACGTAAAATCTTGAGGTATTAACATTGACTACACATGGAATGATAGTTAGATGTTGCAAAATTTGCGGTAAGCAATTTCTTAGTCATCCATATAGAGTTCGAGCAGGGAAAGCACAGTTCTGTTCAAGAAAATGTTCTGCTATAGGTAATATACACTACCCTAATCCGCCTAAACCAATTTCTAAGTCAAGACTAATTCAACTCTACATCCATAAAAAATTAACCCAACGGGCAGTAGCTCATGTAATTGGCTGTTCTCAAGCACATGTCTGGAATCATTTAAAAAAATACGGTATCAAATCTCGAACGACAGCTGAGGTAAATAGAGGTCGAAAAAGTTGGAATAAGGGCCGAAAAGCTTCAAAAGCCGAAGCTGAGAGATTAAGAGCAATGGGCTTCCAGAAAGGACAAACCCCTTGGAATAAAGGCAAGCCATGGTCTATAGCTACACTGGAAAAAATTAGAGCGGCTCGGAGAAATCAAAAAATCCCCGAATTTAAAACTAAACCAGAACTAAAATTAATAGAAATTTGTAAGAAAAATTGTTTGCCGCTTGAATATACCGGCGACGGAGCATTCTGGATTGGTGGTATTAACCCCGACTTTGTAAATCATAGAGAGAAACTAGCTGTTGAGGTATTTGGAAGAGTTTTTCACGACCCTAAATATACATTTAAGAAGGAAATTCCATTCCATCAGACAGAAAATGGTCGGCGAAGAATTTTTGAGAAATATGATTGGAAACTGATAGTTTTTTGGGACAACGAATTAAATAGTGAAGATTCGGAACAAATAGTGCTTCAACGTTTAAAACAAAGAGAGTTCCCTCATCAGGGGATATAAACTGAAAATCTTTTTTAGTCCGCCGCAATTTTTTCCACCGTTAAAATTTTTTTTCAAACTAATTAACAGCGACGTCTGGTTTATTCTTGACCATTTACGCTTTAAAACACGTAGCACACAATGTCGATGTAGAATTAAAACTGATAGTGGCGTGCAACAGTTAAGCATAGCTGTGAAACGTCCCT
>Ga0209121_10002570_pt1 | contig 18304 bp, 20 predicted proteins | sample Cruoilmetagenom3_FD_187292 | JGI IMG/M metagenome (GOLD analysis project Ga0209121, IMG submission 187292) | Oil polluted marine microbial communities from Coal Oil Point, Santa Barbara, California, USA - Sample 3 (SPAdes) (version 2) | ecosystem: Environmental > Aquatic > Marine > Oil seeps ... | reverse complement strand
AGATGAAGATAAAGATGTACGAATAAGTGTAGTAGAAGCTCTTGGAAAAATAGGGGATTTAAAAGCAGTAGAACCATTAATTCAGACCCTTAAAGATGAGGATGCGGTTGTTAAGAGATACACAGCAGAAGCTCTTGGAAAGATAGAAAACATAATGGCAATAGAACCCCTAATTCAAGCTCTTGGAGATAAGAATTTATATGTTCAAGCAGCAGTGACAGCAGCTCTTGGAAAGATAGGAGAACCGGCTATGGAACCTTTAATTCAAGCTCTAAAAAACAAAGACGAGGATCTTCAGAAGGCAGCTAAAAGGATTTTAATTAGAATCAGAATGAAGAAATCTAAAAATGATAAGTAAATTTTATAACTTAAACAAAATAAGGTGAAAAATATGAAAAGAGAAGAAATATTACAGAATGCAAAGGGTTATTGTTTTTTCATTGGTTTAAATGATAGTGGAGCAGAATTATGTAGAGCTAATACTGTTTATGGTATTGCAGCAATTCATTATATTCAGCATCAACTGGGCATGAGCCCAAATGCTACTTTTATTGCTTCACCAGATATGACCATTACTAGAAACACGAATAGATGGAAAAGCGGGTTTGGATATGGAGGGAAGATAAGCTGGGGAGAAGGGGAAGATGAATTAATTATTCTTGATACAAAACCTAATGCATGTGGAATGCTTGCTGGTGGATTAGATAAATTACCTGATAGTGAGGTTTTAATTAGGAGATTGCACAGGATGGAAACGAGTAAAGTACAGATAGATGGTGTTACATTGGAATGGGACTTTTATAAAGGAAATCACTTTATAGATATATTTGAAGTAGAACCTGTTGTAAAATTTGATATAAATCTACCTCCATATGCTTTTGTAATACACGGGTCTGCTGATGAATTTAGAGGGGATAATAAATTAGGTTTTGGAATATATTATGATAAGAGCAAACAATTGTATAATATGGCAGAACATATTAAAACACCTTTCGGAATCTTTAATATCCTAACAGGTAATGATGCTAAAAAGTATTTTGAAAAATATAATTATGTTGAGAATTTTGCAAAAAAGAAAAGGAGAATGGGTGCTAAACTCTTGTTTGAGGAATTCACAGAAATTTCTAATGAAATGCATCAAGGCCTTATAAATATGAATGAGATAGTTTTGGGTTGTCATTATTTAAGAAACTTGAATACACTTTTTTCAATAACGCTAAGAGGAGATTTACCTGCTTATTTGGTAAAAGGTAACCCAAATTTAAGTCCCCAGAGCATAGAGTTATTAGGTTTTGAAAAAAGAGCAAAAAGATTGGGGGTTTATGATAGGCTTATAAATGCTAACATAATACCACATGGTGGAGGATATGTCTTTCCTGATATTTTGACTGTAAATAAAGTGATAGAAGTTGAAGGGAAAAGATATTTTGAAGTTGAGATGCAAAATGATAGAGGTAAGAAAATTATATCAGAAGTGCGGGAGTTAGCTTATGAATATAGGGGGCGGAACGTAGTGCTGCGCGCCTTAGAAACCGGAATAATAGATATTGTTGCTAAGTTGATTCCACAATATGTCCTAAAAACATAACTTATAAGTTATTAATGATTTGAGATTATTACCCATTCCTTTTAACATTAAAAGGGATAAGCCTTAATATCTTATAGATAATCTATTTAAAGCTTATCCCAATTATTAATTTTAACCTTGTCTATTATTATAATCTCCAGAAAATTCTTAAGTGGAATAATGAGCACAAATTATAAATTGATTATCTCATTGTCTTTTTAATTCTTAAAAGAATTCTTTGTTTAAATAATACAGTGACTTTTTGATGTTTATTCTACAGTTTCTGTCTCTACTTCAAACTCCACTGGTATTGGTTCTTTAAATATTCCAACAACAGGACAGTTTGCCTTAAGCAGCTGTTCTCGTGCCTTAGCAGAAACATTAACTTTAACCTTTACACCAGTTAATATTGGTGAATCTTCGGGCTTTTCTGCTTCTGCACTACTTTGATGTCTTTAACTTCAATATTACTTTCTTTAGCTACCTTTGCAAATATGGTAGCTGTACAATCTGCTAATGCCATGACCGCCAGTTCTATTGCAGTTGGCCCTGTATCATCTCCTCCCTTAGCGGGAGGAAGATCACAAATAATAGTATGGGTTCTATTATTATCAACAAATGTGCGAACATTTTCAATATATTTGGCTGTAGCGATATCCTTTGCCATTTTCTCACCTCCAATCTCTTTTTATCTTTAAAGTTTAAGAGCAATCTCCATTTAAGTAAAATGCAAAGAAACTATATAGCTACAAAACATTAAAGTCGAATTTTAAATATAGATTATAAATAATTATTAACCTCTTTTATAAAAGTTGTATAAAGTTTTATTACTTCATTAATGCTGTTAAAAACAATATCGTCCTTTATCTCATCATATTCATGAACTAATCTATTTCTCAAACCAGCCAAGGGAGCTAATTTTTCTCCCAGTTGCTTTGATATTAATCCAATTTCAATAGCTTTTATAAATGAGTCATAATAATCAGTTGGTGGATTTTTTCCAATCTCAACAATAACATATGAATTTATATCAGTCGCTACTTCTACAAGTAATAAAATTAATCTTTCAACTGCTCTTTTTTTGATAAAATCTCTTTTGTATTCTTCAAAAGTAATGTTGGAAAAAGTTTTTAATTCTTGTATATATTTTTTTATTTTTAGTAGTTTGCTTAATACAAGATCCTTGTTTATCAATTAATCCCCCTTAACTAACATAATTAAACTACCATGATTCGAGTAAGAAGCTTCACAACAAAAAATTTAAATTTTTTGTTTCTGATAAAAAGTTTTTAATGCTTTTTTGATATAACTGACGAAATATTTTTGTATCCATATAATACTTTAATGACTTTATTTTGAAATTATCCACTATTGTCTTCTCTCTCTCAAATATTGCCATTCCTTTAGTGGCCACCTCATTTTTGAGTATTGGATTTGCTCGATTAAGAATTACTAAGTCAATATTATCCATCTTTAATAGTCTAACAAGGTCAGAAGAAATATCTAAAAGTAATTCTGAGTATCTGTCTTTGCTTATATCAGTTTTGAGAAGAATTCCAACATCTAAATCACTTAAAATTGTTGCATCATCAGTAGAGTAGGAACCAAATATAAAGGACGCAATTACCTCAGGACGGTTTTTAAAATAAATTCTAATTATTGAAAAAAGCTCAGTTTTCTTTTCTTTAGATATTTTTTTAATTTTTTCTACCGTGATTGTTTCTTTAGCTTCTGAATAAATGAGACCTTTTTTTTGTTCAACCGCCGTATCTTTATCTCTTCTACCCATGTATTCTCTCAATGACTCTCTGATTAACTCACTTCTTTTTCTATGTTCTTTTTTTGAGAATTCGTCAACCTTTGATAGAAAATCTTTTGGGATGGTTATATTAATTCTCTTAGCCATATTTATCACCAAAATCTATTTTTAGTTTATTTAAATAAATACTACTATAATTTTATAAAAAAATCAATATAAAATACACATAAAGTGTGTATTTATTAATTTTAATGAAGTATTTATATCTAAACTGGTATTTTCTATTTTAATGATTTAATTTAATTTTAATAAGAAATTTTTAAACTTCAAAAATGTATTTCGCTTAATATATACTTATAATTAATAAAAATCGTGTAGTTAGAAAAAATAGTGCAATATTAAAAATTTCTAATTAACTAACTTAGAATGTTAAATATTAAGATGTTAAATCACTTATACTATATTAAGTGAAGGGAGATTAATATGAAAAAAGAAAATAAGATAATTGCAGTTTGTGGTTTAAACTGTAGCAAATGTGACATTTCTGAAGAAACAAATAATACAAAAGTAGCAAAGCAAATTTCAGATTGGTTTAAAGAAGAAAAAGATACACTAAAGCTTTAGAGCAGCTTATAAAGATGAAATCTAAATGATAACCAGAAATTCAAATTTAAAGGGGAGTTTTAATGTTAGACATGAATAGAATGATAGAAATCATAAAGAAAAATCAAGATTTTGAAAAAGTTGGAATGATTCTTTGTCACAATGGAATAGTTAGAGGATATTCTAAAGATGGAAGGAAAGTAAAAGCATTAAAAGTAAAATTAGACAATGCTAAACTAACTAATTTAATTAATAGAATTAAAAGGAAACCAGGAATAATCGATGTCTTGGTAGATATAAGAGAGGGAGAACTATCAATTGGAGAAGATATCATGTATGTAGTAATTGCAGGTGATATCAGAGAGAATGTTTTTCCAGCTCTCAAGGAAGTAGTAAACAGTATAAAAAGTTATGTAATAAAAAAAGAAGAAGAAATCTTCTAATATTAGTATAAATAAAAGAGGATTAAACTAAAATGAACATTCGAAAAATCCTTTTTTAAATAAATGAAATAATATATATTTTTAATAGAAATATTAAATTTTGAGGAAGGATTCAATGCAATATAGAAAATTAGGAAACACAGGTTTGGATGTTAGTGTAATAGGATTGGGAACAGAATATCTGTTTTCACAAAATAGAAATACAGTTACACCAGTAATAAATGAAGCTATTGATTGTGGAGTGAATTACTTTGACATAGTTTTTAATATATCAAATTATCTAAATAATATTTCAACTGGGATAAAAGGTAAAAGAGATGAAATAATTCTGACTGGACATTTAGGTTCTGGTGAAAAGAATGGAAAATATTACAAGACTTACAAGGTTAAAGAATGTGAAAAAATATTTAAAAAACTACTTTCTAAATTGAATACTAATTATATAGATATAGCCAATTTACACAATGTTAGAAATGAAAAAGAATATAAGAAAGTAATATCACCTGGTGGATTATTAGAATTAGCTCTTCGATTTAAAGAAGAAGGTTTAGCACGTTTTATTGGTATTAGCACACACGATGTTTCAGTTGCTAAAAAGGTTGCAGAAAGTGGAATGATTGATGTAATTATGATTCAGGTGAATTTAGCAAACAATGCTATGCCAGGAAGAAATGACATGTTAGCTACATGTGCAAAAGAAAAAATTGGTCTTGTTGCAATGAAGGTTTTTGCAGGAGGAAAGTTGCTTCAGAGAAATAGAACAGTTAATATTGCGGCTTGGCGAACAGGGGGTATGAGACTTAAGAAAAAGATTTCTCCTTCTATAACTCCTATTAAGTGCATAAGTTACGCCCTTTCACAGGTAGGTGTTTGTACAGTTGTACCAGGAGTTAAAAATATTGATGAGTTAAATGATTCTTTTGCTTATTTGAAATCAACAGGTGAAGAAAAAGATTTTTCAGAATTATTAGCTGATTTTGATGAATACATTACAGGAGAATGTGTTTATTGTAACCATTGCCTTCCATGCCCATCAGATATAGATATAGGTCAAACTATACGATTATTTGAAGTTGCTAAACAAGAGTTAACTAAAGAAATTCAGAATGAATATAACAAGCTTCCAGCAAAAGCATCAGATTGTAATGAATGTGGAGTGTGTATAGAAAGATGTCCCTTTGAAGTGGATGTCATTTCAAAAATGAAACAAATTAGAAAACTATTTGAATTAAATAATCAGAGTAATTAATTCATGTCTTAAAAAGCAGCTTGATTCACAAAAAGAAATAGCTAAACAAGCATTAAAAGGAATTAACCTTCCAAAAATTTGAAATACAACATTTCCAAATCATTAATAAATTTATAAATATATTAAAAAATTCACTAACCTGGATAAAGGAATTTTTAAGTGGTTGAAAGATATTATCTATAGATAATTACGAAATGGAGTCATTCTGAAACCAACCACTATAATATTTGAATTTAGAATGAGTTAAAAAAGAAAAGCAATTATGAGAGTCGAGCATTATATCATTTTGAAGCTCTTATGAGTCTGCTCAGGCGCTCAGTTCCAAGACCTAATCCAATAAGTAATGCCCCTATGATTAGAAGAGTGACAGGCATCCCTATCCTATCAGCAAAATGCTCAAAGTTTATATAAGTAATCCAGAACAGAAGGAAAGCTGATCCACTATAGAGGAAAGTTTGCGACTGCTTTTTCATGCTGACAGTGATGAAGGAAATACTAGCTAAAAAAGCTATTGCTTCCATTACTGTATTTTGCCAGGTTTCAGGATATTTATCCATAGCTGAAACTAAGCTGAAAAACAAGATGGTCAGGGCTCCGAAGATGCGAGATACTATAACAAGACCTTTCTTTTCTCTTGCCCGTAACCACTCAGATAAGGCTAACCATAAGCTACCAAATAGCAAACCTATCGCAAGAATACCTAAAGCCTCATAGAAATCGTTTAAAGGTGGAAGAATATGACTCAGCCAGCCAATGAACGAGAATAACACTGCGCTACCACAAATATGAAATGCAATACTCTGAGTGATACTGGGAAGTAGAATAAAAGCAGTACCAGCCAATATAGTTGCCAACAGGCAACTCACCAGTATCATTGGGTCACCAGGTCCTATATCTAAATCGAGAAAACCCATTTCATAGAATATTACTCCAAAGACTAACCCACTAAGTAAGCAAGCTACCAACCACAAGGCTTGTGCACCCCGTCTGAGTTGTACTCTCTTAGATCTACTAAGCCACCAACCCAACACAAACATTAAAACTGTGGGAATGAGCACTGTGACTATTCTACCAATGCTCCCAAATCTTCTCCAGTTAAGTAACACAAAGAAAACCAATGCTAAAAAGATAATTAAACTACCAAGATAAACTAAGATTTCATTGAGCTTCATTCGATGAGCAGGAGATATTATTTTAATCTCTTTTTCCCTCCGTTTAATCTCCTCAGCTTGCTCAGTAGATATCAAGCCCTCTCTTACCCATGCTTCAATCTTGTTTAGTAAAGATTTCTGTTTATCCATTTCATTCTCCTTTCTTAAGAATTAGTTTCTTTTTGGTTCTATTAAAACACTAGTGAGTTACAATTACAAGTATAAAAGATGGACTGAACCCCTATCACTGGACACAGTATATACTAAAATTAATTAAGTTAGAATAGCGGATGAGACAAAAAGAGAAGGATTAAATAGGAGGTCTCATTGTGAAAAAAAGAAGGAGAAATATATTAATAAAGATTTTATTATAGATTGTTCTATGATAGTAATGTGTTTTAAATTTCAAACTTAATTCTTCTTGGTCCCAGAATTTTAAATTTACCCTCTTTTTTCTTAGACTCAATACGCGCTTTGTCAAGTTTAATTAAAATATCTCTTTCCTTTCCATCCCTGACTCGTGAGGAGGACTGTTTTCTAAAACCAAGTCTTGCTCTGATCTTAATAAAATTAGATCTTTTTACTTTATAATCACTCCATTTAACTTTTCTCATTTCTCTTGATCACCTCCTTTAGCTCAATGAGGGCAGTTTTAACCTCTTCCTCCTTAGCTCTTTTCTCTAAATAATCCCAATTAATCTCATCCAAATGCAAAACAATTAATTCTTTAGCCCAAAATTTGTCATCTGATGATTTCCAATGAACATAAGCAGCAAGTCTGTCTACTATTAAGTCTTCGATGCCAATTATGTAAACAAAAAGACCATCAATCTCAACTTCATAAATCATATCGTACTGTTCCTGACTATCCAGAGAAAAAGCAGGCGCTTCAATAGCAATCACCAGCTCCTCGCTTATCCAATGCCTACCCTCTTTCTCAAATCCCCATCTTTTTAAAATCTTATCAAGAGGTTCGCTTGGTGCGACAACATCAATATCCCCAGTTGCATATCCACCAGAAGTATAAAATTCAACTGCATTTCCACCAACTATAATTGGTCTGATTTTATCTTGCTTAAGCTCTTTTGTTAGTAGTCCCATAAATAACAACCTTTTGGTAAGAGGATCTGCTTCCTCTTTAACTCTCTTTAAATCTACTTTAACCTTCATTTCAGTTTTTTTCTGAAGCCACTCATCAATTGTTTCTCTTTTAAATCTGTACCGCCCCCCAACTTTAATATAGGGAATTTTGTTGCGCTTAATCATTGTGTAGATAGTCCGCTCACTAAAATTCAAATAGTTAGCTATTTCCTCAACAGTCATCAAAGGTTCTACCAAATTTTTCTCCCAAAAAGCATAGTTTTTTTAAATATGAATTTTACTATTATTTTCTTATTTATCTTTAAAAGATTATAGTAGTTATAAATAATTCTTATACTCCTATTAGTTAATGAGTTAAAACAAGAAATACTTTCTTCTATTATTAACCAAATCTTGTGAAAAATCAAGAAAATATAAGAAAATTTATGAAAAAAGTTCATAATAAAAATTAACATTTAAAAGTTTAGTAGAATTTTCCTCTAAAATGTATATAGCTCTTAAAATAAATCTGGTAGCAATCGCTATATGCAATTACTAACAAGTAAGTGACTTTTAAAAAGGGTATTAATCTTACAGAATCTCGTAAAATATTAAAAAAATAAAAAATTTAGTAGATTGGAGTAGAAAATATAAAATATGAGAACTAAAGATGAAATATTAAAAGAAATAGTAGAGCTGGAAAAGAAGGTAAGGGATCTTGAAGCAAGGATACCTCCCCACTCTATCCCGGTAGAGTTACTGCAGGAATTAGAAGATGCGCAGGAAGAATTAGATAGAAGAAAAAAGGAACTTGAAATGGTTGAAAGAGAGGTATAAGTTTAAAATGAAATGTAAAAATCATCCTGATAGGGAAGCTACATGGATTTGTTAAAAATTCGATTATGGATATTGTGATGAATGTTGTAAATGTACACTCCCTGATGAATTCTGTCACTTTCGAGCAAATCATCTTTGTCCAATCTATGAAATCTGTTTACCAGAAAGAAAGTATGAACAAAAACTACAAATACAAAAAGAATCTACATGATGTGCAAGAGGTCTTTAAGGGGTCATCTATAAGGTGTCAAGTCTTGAAATATAACATTCTATAGATATAGAGGTGAGGAAAAATGGAAAAGAGAGAAGGTGAAGTAAAAGATTTGGTGGACTGATGTGGCCTATCTTGTTGCCAATTATCCTCAGTACAAAAATTCCGTTCACCCCTCTTTCAATCGCTGCTATCATCATAATGATTGTTTACTTATACTATGGAGTCTATGCAGAAGAGAAGCTTGATATAGAGAAATGGGGCAATGAATATAGACAATACATGAAAGAAGTCCCAAGATTTAACTTCATAAAAGGATTATGGAATTTAAGAAAAAGAGGGAACTGATTATTAATAGTGTTAAAATAGTTGACCTGAATAAAAAGGATTGAAACTTAGAGGATAAGCTAATCGTCATATTTAATATTATTTTTTCAGTAGAAATACTTGATCTAAATAAAGAAGGATTGAAACGTTGATGGTTATATTCCCATGTCACCCACCCGTAATAGTATAGAAATATTTGGCGTAAATAAAAAAGAATTGAAACTAAAAAATGAGATAGGTAAAGCTTATTACCATTTCTCAAATAAAGTATAAACAGGAGTGTTAATATGAAAATACTTCTTGTCTATCCAGAGTATCCAGACACCTTCTGGAGTTTTAAGTATGCCTTAAAATTTATCTCAAGAAAAGCAACCTTCCCACCCTTAGGATTGTTGACTATAGCTGCAATGCTTCCCAAAGAATGGGAGAAAAAACTTGTGGATATGACAGTGGCAAAATTAAATGATAGTGACATTGAGTGGGCTGACTATGTATTTATCAGTGCTATGTCTATTCAACAGGAATCTGTGAAAAGAGTAATTGCTAAATGCAAAAGGTTGGGAGTTAAGATTGTTGCTGGTGGTTCTCTCTTTACGACTGGATATGAAGATTTCAAGGATATAGATCACCTTATACTCAATGAGGCTGAAATTACACTAACATCTTTTTTAGAAGATTTAAAAAAGGGGTCCCCTAAACATATCTACACATCGGATCAGTGGGCAGATATAAAAAAGACACCCATCCCACTTTGGGAACTGGCTAATATGAAGAAATATGCCTCCATGTGTATTCAATATTCACGAGGTTGTCCATTTAATTGCGAATTCTGCGATGTAACCTTACTTTTTGGGCACAAGGTGCGAATAAAAACTAAAAACCAAGTATTAGCAGAATTAGAGAGCTTATATTCACAGGGTTGGAGTGGTGGAGTATTTATTGTTGATGACAACTTTATCGGAAATAAGAGAGAGTTAAAAAAGGAAGTTCTACCCGCTATGATTGACTGGATGAAGAAAAGAAAACATCCTTTTTACTTTACCACACAGGTCTCAATAAATCTCTCCGATGATAAGAAACTTATGCAGTTGATGGTTCAGGCAGGGTTTAATTCGGTATTTGTTGGTATTGAGACTCCTAATGAAGAGAGCTTAGCTGAATGCGGGAAGATTCAAAACCAAAATCGTGATCTAATAGCTTGTGTTAAGAAAATTCAAAGGTTTGGTTTGCAAGTTCAAGGAGGATTTATTGTGGGCTTCGATAGTGATCCACCCTCAATTTTTGAAAAGTTAATTACATTTATTCAAGAAAGTGGAATTGTTACAGCCATGGTTGGGTTATTAAATGCTCCTCGTGGTACAAGACTCTACCAGCGCCTTGTAAAAGAGGATAGATTATTGAAGGATGTATCAGGTGACAACACAGACCTTTCTATCAACTTTATTCCAAAAATGAACTATGAAGTACTTATCAATGGCTACAAAAAAGTTCTCCGCACAATCTATTCCCCTAAATATTACTATGAACGGATACTGACACTTTTAAGAAATTTTGAGCCTTTGCAAAAAAAGAAATATCAATTTCATCTCTGCTATCTTAAGGCATTTGTTAAATCTATGTGGCTTCTGGGCATAAGGGGAAAAGGAAGGATTTATTATTGGAAACTCCTTTTCTGGTCTTTGTTTAAGCGTCCCCACCTTTTTCCATTGGCAGTAACCTTTGCCATTAACGGATTCCATTTTAGTAAGATTTTTAAAAATTATTAAAATGGATAATGAGTAGAAATAATTGACCTAAAGAAAAAGGGATTTAAATGATAAAAATTATTCAATATAAGTTTTCACGCAAGTTAAGGTTTTAAACTTGCGAAGAAAGTTAATAAAGAACTCTATGTATTGGAATCAGAAGATATTCACATGATAAAAACATTATTATCATTTAAGATAACTAATTTGAACAAAGGAATGTTTTGAAAAATGCCCAAAGACATTATTAAAGTCAGTGCCTCTAAAAAATTGTCTTGGCCAAAGTCCTGTGTTCTATGTTTAAAAGATGCAAAGAAGGAGAAAAAAATGGTGATGGGTTACGACTGCGCAGCCAAACCCTGGGCATATTGGAAAGCGTATAATGCCTGTTTCTTAGTATTCCGCTCTGCCTCATCGAAGCTCTGGGCTTCATTTAGGCAGAAGCTGAGAGTGCGCAGATTCCAGATAGCGAATAACAAGTTATGGTAGCGGTCATTAAAGCGCTGGGCGATGTAACTCCGGACTAAGCTATCCAGGATGCGCACCCAAGCTTCGATATTTAGTTTCTTACTCCGCTCTTTGAAATCTGCACTGGGACTAAACAGTTCTAGTAGCAACTCAGTATCTTCAACCAAGAGTGATAGTTCGCTCATTAGCTTGGTGGTGTCCCTCAGTTGTCCTACAAATGCGAAGAAGGAGGCTATTTGCTCGTCCAGATCCACGTATATTTGGGCCCGCACATCATCACCGACTCGCTCGATTTCCGTAGCTCTAGGCGGTAGTACCCGCACCAGTGATTTCTTGTTTATTGGCACCACCCGATCCCGTCCATGGATATGCACCTGTTTGACCACCTCGTCGAAACATTCGATAAACATGCCCCTCAATTTGTCCATGCTTTTCTTCTTATGTGTCTTCTGAGTCAAATACAACTCCGCCAAATGGTATCCCCCGACCAAGGTATTGATGACCAGGAAAGTATCAATACCCCATGTATGGGGTGGCGCAATTCCACAGTTAAGGAGATTGTGAGCTAATTCAGCGGTCAGGCATAACTCGCCTCCCAGCGGCTGGTTGATCTTCCGACCTTCTGGGAAGAAAAGGTTGATAAGCGGTCGGGTTACGTGGCGGGTGATCTGGGCGTCGAAGGGGCTACGGTCGAAGTAGCCTCGAGTCATGGCTACATTGTACTTGTCAATCCCCTCTATCAAGACATCGCACCATTTACTAGTTATAGAGGTGATGTCGGCGTCTAAAAAGATGATGCGTTTATGGCTGTCAGCTAGAGCCCGTTTGATACCAGTTACCATGGCTCCGCCTTTGCCGGTATTACGCAGCTCGGAGTAGATCAGCTTGACTCTCTTGTGGTACTTCTCCTCTAGGATGGGTAATTGCTTACTCAGAAGGGTTACGGTATCATCAGTGGACCAGCCATCAACAACCAGTACTTCATCCACACTCGCAGACTTAAGCCCTTCCTCAATGACTAACAAGGGTCGCTGTCCCTCATTCCTCTCTGGCACAATTAGCACATTCGAGGTCATTTGGCTCCTCACAGTTCCACCAACGAGCGATAAAGCTCTGGCCGTTGGCTTCTTAACACCGGTTCTTGCTTCCTTTCTTTAAGAATCAGGTTTAAGTCCAACTCTACCACCAATAATTCTTCCTCAGTATTAGAAGCCTCAGCAATCACCTCTCCGCGGGGGCTTACTACTTTGCTCAGGCCACAGTAGGTGATATTACCCTCGCAGCCCACGCGATTAACAGCCACGGTAAATAACTGATTGTCCTGAGCCCGGGCGCGGGTGCGAAGATTTAGCAAGTACTCATAACCCACAGGAACAGCAGAAGGTAAGAAGATTACCTCAGCTCCCTGCAAGGCTAGGATGGTGAAAATCTGGGGAAAAGCGTGCTCGAAACAGATAGCCACTCCCACAGTGAAACCGCCTAAATCGAAGACTGGCAACAGGTCTCCGGCTCGGAAGTAACGATGCTCCGCTGGGTATAGATGTGATTTACGATACTTCCCCACCAGTTGACCTTTTGCATCAAGGAGGAAGGTGGTGTTGTAGAGCATCCCCTTTCTGGCGTTGTCTTGTTCCACGATGGCACCCAGGATAGCCAATTCATGTTCCTTAGCTTTTCGTCCCATCAATTCCGTCGTCGGACCGGGGATGGGCTCAGCCAGATCGTAGAAGTCGTCGCTGATTAGGTCCAGGTTATAACCGGTGGTAAAGAGCTCAGGGAAGCAGACGATATCGGTCTTGCCATTAAGCTCATCCAAAAAACCAAGAGCCTTTAATAAATTCCCCTCCTTATTTTTTATTATACAATCCATCTGAATCAATGCTGATCTTATCTTTCTACCATCCAATTTCTTAGCCTCCTTTGGAAGTTATTAAATTTAGATTCGAAATCCAAAATATTCGTTACGCACGTCTCAGGAAACCATCGATCATAATATAAGTAGCGATGAACATAAGAGCAGAGAATACTACCCTCCACTGTATTAATGTTTCGGATAAATAATAAAAGAGACCACCAGACGCCCCGATACCAATAACCAAACTTACAATTTTTCTCGAAATTTTCATGGGCTCCTCCATATATCAAAGTAAAACTTCCCCCGATTTTTGATCAAAAATGTAGATTTTTTCCTCATCAAAGTAGAGCCAAACCTTATCCCCAACCCTTAGATCTTGGGTGGAACTTCTTATCGCTATGAGATTGGATCCCCCTGCCTTTAAGTAAACATTGAATTCTTTCCCTATTAGCTCTATGTGGATAACTATTGCCTCAAAGGAGTTCCTTTTGCTCTCCTTCATAATTACAATATTTTCTGGGCGTATTCCTAAAATTACTTCTGATAAAGTGGTTTTTTTCATCAATTCTCTTGCCTTTTCAGAAAGTTCATAGATGCAAAATTTCAGATCAATGACAAGATCCCCATTCTTCTCCTCCAGCCTCCCTTCCAGCATATTCATAGGTGGACCCCCTATAAATCCAGCGACGAATATGTTACGGGGGTTATGATATAATTCAGCTGGCGTACCCTCTTGTTCCAAGTGACCGTTATTCATAACAGCGATCCTGTCACCCATCGTCATTGCCTCTACTTGGTCATGAGTAACGAATAAGGTGGTTACACCCAACTCCTGTTGCAATTTTTTCAGTTCCACCCTTGCGTGGACTCTTAGCTTAGCATCGAGATTCGCAAGGGGCTCGTCGAGTAAGAAGATTTTAGGGTTCCTGACTATCGCTCTCCCCAACGCTATTCTTTGCCTCTGGCCGCCACTTAGTGCCTTAGGTTTTCTATTAAGAAGCTCCTCGATTTCCAATAGTTGGGCGGCTTTCTTGACATGCGCTTCGATCTCACGTTTGTTGACCTTCCTGATCTCTAAAGGAAAAGCGATATTGCCAAACACAGTCATATGCGGGTAAATAGCATAGTCTTGAAATACCATTGCCGCTTCCCTTTGTTGCGGAATTTTAAATATGCCATGCTTTGGAGAGGTCACGAGCTCATCCCCAAACCATATCTCTCCCTCATCTATTTCAATCAAGCCAGCGATGCTATTGAGAATCGTTGTCTTGCCACACCCAGAGGGACCTACTAACACTACAAACTCTTTATCTTTTACCTCTAAATCTAAATTTTCGACGGCTATCGTTTCTCCATATCTTTTTGTCAAACCCTTTATAGTCAAACTAGCCATTTAATACCTCCTACATTCCAGTATATCCACGCATTATGTATTTCCCTAAAAATAAAAAAATTATCAATGTGGGCAATGCTACCCACAAAGCTCCAGCCATCTGGAGATTCCACTCGGCCACAAAGGATCCCTTCAGGTTCGCCATTGCTACCGTGACGGGCAAATTTGCCTTTCCAACCGTTAACACCAACCCCCAAATGTAATCATTCCAAATCACAGTGATCTGAAGAAGCGCTGCAACTACAAAAGGGATTACGGAGAGGGGAAGTATTATACGCTGATATATCGTCCATGTCCCAGCCCCATCCACCTTGGCTGCATTTATAAAACTGTCGGGAATTTCATCATAAAGAGTTTTAAAGATGAAGGTGCACATGGGAATACCAAATAGCATGTACAATAAAACCAACGAACCCAAATTACCATGTAATCCCATCTTCGACATAGTCTGTACTGTCGGTATAAGTTGCACTTGGGGTGGAACATATAGGCAAAGTATAACCAGGATAAGTAAGATCGTGGATCCAGGAAATCTGCGCTTGGAGAAAACGTATCCCAGGATGGAACCGAAAAAGCAAGAGACCATTACGCCTGATCCCACAAGAACAAGACTGTTTATCAATGGTCTTCTTAAATAGTTGAGAGATTCCATCAATGGGGTCAGAGTCGGATGTAAGGGAGGTGTTACAGGAGTTGTAAGGATCACCTCTTTTGATGTCTTTAAAGCGGTTACAATACAGCTCCATAGGGGAAGAAGACTTAAAATTGCAAAGAGTCCAAGCAATATATACAATATTATACGGCTAAGTTTAGGAGCTTTCATTTTATTCCCCCCTATATACTTGGTATAAAAATGGTACAACGACAACGAGGCTAAGCACGAGTATTATTGTAGCATAAGCTGACCCGTAGGCAAATTTATCTAAACCAAAGGTCTCCTTATACATCGATACACCCAAGATATGTGATGAGTATCCTGGACCCCCTCTATTTAAGACCCAAATAAAGTCGAATGCCTTCAGAGCAAAACACATGAAGATAATAAATGCCGTCGCGAAAGAGGCTTTCAATTGGGGAAGGATGATACGCCTATATAAAGCGAATGTGAAAGCTCCATCTACCTTCGCTGCTGCTATCTGAGATCCAGGGATGGACCTTATCCCCGCTAAGAAAATTATCCCTGAGTACCCAGCAAATTGCCATATTAGAGCTGCAATGATACAGTACATGACTATATTTGAATCGGTGATCCACTTGCTTTTTAAGAACCCAAGCCCAAGTTTCTCCAATAAAACGTTTATGGTTCCCACCCTCGGGCTATACATCCACGCCCATAGAGCTGCGGTAACCACAAACGAGAGGGCAAAGGGCAGCAAATAGACAGTTCTAAAAACACCTTCCCCCCTCACTTTTTGGTCCAATAGTATGGCCAAGATCAAACCCACGAGAATAACGCCGGGCACAAAGATCAGGATCAATAGCAAGTTATTCTTAAGAGAGATCCAGAACAATGGGTCGTGGAACAAGGCCATGTAGTTTTTGAATCCAACCAGGTTATAACTGGGAACAAAGCCTTCCCAATCGGTAAGCGATATGAAAAAGTTCCATCCGCTGAAACAGTAAAAAAAGAAGAATATGCTTATGAAAGCCGGCAAGATGATGAGCGCAGTGATTATCCTTTCCTTCTTTTTCGGATCCAACTTGACCTCCACAGGTTGATCATATGAGGAAACAGGAGGTGGGGGTGGCTCAAAAGGAAAACGTCCAGATGAGCCGTCCCCACCTAGGATCGCTCTCTCCTACTCGTTAAGGAGTGAGATCCCATTCCATTGGCCACTCAGTTTCCGCTTCAAGGCTCGCTATCGCGCTTGCTGCTCCGTTTACGTCTCTATCCACCCCGATTTTGGCGGATATTATATCGGTTAGCTGGCCCATGAACGCCGGGGGCGCACCGCTCCACATCCCGGGACGGTAATACGTCGCGCTCTGGAAGTGTACCGCGGATTCATCCTTTTGATAGTCGGAGAAACCTGCCCCCATGGTCGCATCGGTCCGCGCTGGTATGAAGCCCTTTGGGCCGGCGAACGCACTTTGAGCTTCGGCAGTGACGATGGTCCTGAACCAGTTCATGGCGTTCGTTGGGTGTTTTGCACCCTTGGGGAGACTGAACACGTCGAGGCTAACTCCGAATATATCCTCCGCTCCTGGGAGGTAGAATGCTCCAAAGTCTTCGGGGTAAGCCTTTTCTGCGGCTATGAACTCCCCTGCCCCGCAGTCGCCCATGACGCTCATCGCTGCTTCCCCTGTGACCACGCGCGCCATTGCTTCGTCCCAGGTTAGGGCAGCGTGATCATCATTGACGTAGTCCAAGCATTTGTTGAGCGTCTCCAGTGAATCTACGAGATTGGGGCTGCTTGCATCGGTGACCTTGCCGTTGACAAAGTCTTCGTAGTGTTCGATCCCCTCGCTAGCCGTGAGTGCCCGGAACACATACGTCAGCGGCCATGCGTTTTTATCTCCCAAGGCTATAGGATCCACTCCCGCAGCCTTCAAGGTATCACATGCGGCCCAGAACTCATCCCAGCTTGCGGGTTTGGCAAGACCGTATTCCTCGAAGACGTGTGTGTTGTAGAAAACAACGCCTGCCTGCTGGACGCCGGCTGGAACGCAGTAATAGTGCCCATCAGGCATCTTGCACATGTCCTCTACAACATCCGGGACGGCGGCTTTAACCTCGTCGGTCCAGACCTCATCTATCGGCTCAAGCATGTCTGCTTCCCAGTAGGGTACCAGGCCGAATGGATAGCTCTGGAACGAATCCGGGGCTTCCCCAGCGAGCATCAGCGTGTGGATGACCTCTCTCATCGCCAGCCCGCCACCGCCACTTACTGGACTTTCCAGCACTGTGACGTCGGGATAGTTCTCCATGTGAGCAGCGATGAGCGCATTCATCGCGGCCTTTTCTGACCCTGAGGTCCACCAGTGATATACTTCAAGCACGGGCGCTTCAGGCTCGGCCTCTGGCGCCACCTCGACGACCCTGGTCACTTCGACCTCGACTTCGACCTCGACCGGCACCTCGACCTCTTCCTTCTCGGTCACGACACGGGTGACCTCGACGATCTCCGACGCGGGCGCCGCGCAGGCCGCCAGCAGGCCGATCACGATGGCGCCGAGCATCAACAGACTGGTGTACTTCTTCATCTCGAAACTCCTCCTGTTAGTGAATAGTAGGTTCAACCAAAGCCAATCAAGTGTTTGTTGTTCCTTATGGCGTATACCCATCACCTCCCTCTCGAACTCACTGAACCGCCGCACCACACGATTTCCGCACGAGCAACTGCGGCTTTAGGATCACGTGGCGCTCCTCCGGCGTCTCTTCTTGTAACAGGCGGATCAGCGTCTCGTAGAGCGATACTCGATCTCCTAGATGGGCTGCCGAACCATGGTCGGCAGGGACGGAGGGGCGTGCTCTGCCAGTGTTGACAAAAGGTTGCGGACTCAACGTCGTGGAGTGAAACACAGGCATTCCAGAGAATCGGATAAACGAACAAAGAGCAGGGGCAGCACCACAGTGCCACGAGGATGAGAAGACATGGTGTGAACATAACCTTCG
>Ga0209121_10002569_pt1 | contig 18308 bp, 16 predicted proteins | sample Cruoilmetagenom3_FD_187292 | JGI IMG/M metagenome (GOLD analysis project Ga0209121, IMG submission 187292) | Oil polluted marine microbial communities from Coal Oil Point, Santa Barbara, California, USA - Sample 3 (SPAdes) (version 2) | ecosystem: Environmental > Aquatic > Marine > Oil seeps ... | reverse complement strand
GATGATTCCTCTTTTGGTCCTGGGTGTTCCCATCTTCGATACGACGTTGGTGACGATTTCGCGGCTGCGGCGGGGGCTGAACCCGATCACAACGCCGGGGATAGATCACACCTCGCACCGTCTGACCTATGCCGGCCTCACCCGTCGTGAGGCCGTGTTGGTTCTCTATGTGGTGGCGTTCATTCTGGGACTGTTGGCCATCTTCGTGACCCAGGCCACGGTCTTCGAAGGCTACCTCGTGGGGGGACTTGTAGCCCTCAGCGGGTTGGTTGCGCTCTGGCGATTCGAACGGTCGCCATTTTGGACAGATCATCCCGACGACCCCTCGCAGTCATAGCCTCTGGAGATTTGACCGGCACTTGGGGTTAATTTGCTGGTATAATGTTTTTTAAATCCCTATTGATAGGAGTCAGTAAGATGAATAAGCTTAGGTGGAAATTGCCGACCCTTGGGTTGGTCATAATAATGTTGGCGTCTGCCTGTGGCTCGGGGACGGACGCGACCCCGACTGCGGTTCCAACCGATGTGCCGGCTCCCGAACCGACCGTAGCTCCGACTGAGGCCCCCGAGGTGCAGCCGACAGTGGCGTTGGCGGACCCCTCCGAGCCGGTGTCGGTGACGCCGCCCGAAGAACCTGGCTATTGCGAGGCCGCGCCGCTGCCGGAATTGCCGGTTCGCCCCGTGGATGACATGGACTGGGTGAAGGGCGCCGACGCCGAGGATGCCGAGGTCACGATTTTCGAGTATTCTGACTTCCAGTGCCCCGGATGTGGTGGCATATACCCGGTTCTCCAGGCGTTCCTGGAGGAGAACCCCAACGTACGTCTGGTTTACCGCCATTTCCCCCTGGATTTCCACCAGCATGCATTTGTCACGTGTGAGGCGGCTGAGGCTGCCGGTGCCCAGGGCAGATTCTGGGAGATGCACAATCTGTTGTTCGATCACGCTGCTGAATGGAGCGTGGTTTCCGAGGTTGAGGCACGCTCTCTGATGAGCGTCTATGCCAAGAAACTGGATCTGGATGTTGAGGCCTTTGATGCGGCACTCGACAACGGCACTTACAGAGAGAAGATTCAGGCTCAATACGAGGAGTCGCTTGCGCTGGGGCTCCCGGGCACGCCGAGCTTCCTCTTTGACAATGTGCTCTTCCCGTCGGATATCGGTCTCTCGTTCCGGGGCATGCAGTCCTTTATGGGAATCCTTCAGAACAAGGACGAGATTTTCTTTGATGCCCCGCCGGAGTTGACCGTTACCGCTGATGATACTTACGAAGCCGTAATCAGCACGAGCAAGGGAGATCTACTCGTCAACCTGCTGCCGGAATCAGCGCCGACGATGGTCAATAGTTTTGTCTTCCTGGCCAATGAGCAGTGGTACGATGGCTCGGAATTCTTCTTCGTCCGCGACAACTTTGTGGCGGTCACCGGCGACCCCACGAACTCGACCGTAGGGTATCCCGGATATTACTGTGCGGGTGAGGAACAAGGGACCTTTGATCGCGCCGGCTTGGTGGGTATGCTGTCAAACGGGCAGTTCTTCATCACGTTGGGCTCGGATGCTCTGCAACTTGACGGTCAGTTCGCGCTGATCGGTCAGGTGGTCGAGGGGCTGAAGGTTCTTGACGAACTAAACCGCGTGGTGGTCGGTGATCCGGCTGCTCCGGTGCCGGACGTCTTGGAATCGGTGGAGATCGTGGACTAGCCCCGTCGTAACCGATCTGTGATTGTAGAGTCAGGGGAGAGCGAGGGCTTCGGAGTTGTTTCTGGAGAGTCGCTCTCCGCTTTCTGTTGTATTCAGGAGGGACGCTAATGTGACCGACGGCGTACATATTCCTCAGTGGGTATGGGTCTTGGGGGGGCTGGTCGGCCTGGGGTTGATCGCTCTTGGGGGGCTGCTTGTCCTTCTGCCGCTGATTATGCCGGCGGCCCTTGAAGATGTGGTGGTCGTCGTTGCCAGCTACGGTCTCATCTCTCTGACCGTGGGATTGTGTCTGTGTGGGGTTGGACTCCGTGGGTGGCAGAACCGTTCGTCCCGGCGCTTCTACTCCAAGTGGGTTTGGGGTCTGTTATTGGCGCTGATCTTGATCATCGGGGTGATTGGGGCGAGCTTTCCGGCGGAAGGCCAGTCCGGCTTTCTCTTTGCCCCGCTTCACTTCGCACTGATCACGCTGCCCGGTCTGTTGCTATTCTCCCTTGTCTCGCTCCTGGCGGGCTCGGGTGCCGCGATCTCGATCCGCCGTATGCTCCTGGCTGTGATCGGCGGCGTATCGAGTATCATTCTGGCTCTGCCCGTTGAATTCATTGGGTTGATGCTCAGCAGTCTGGTCGGTGCGGCAATCACCCTGCTGACGCCCGGCGGTGAGGCAGAGATCGACCGGATCGTGCAGCTTATGATGCGATGGGTGGAGACCCCTCCGTCCGATGAGTCGGAAATCATGGGGATGCTCGCGTCCCCCTTGGTCTTGATGACCCTGGGGTTGACGCTGGCTATCATAACTCCGGTTGTTGAGGAGTTCGGCAAGACCCTCGTGATGGGACTCCTCGGGATTTGGTCACGACCATCGTTGTTACCGTCCTTCTTGATGGGTGCGGCCTGTGGTCTGGGCTTCGCCTGGTTTGAGGGTGTCGGCAACGGAGCTCTTGGGCTTGGGGCGTCGTCAGCGTGGGGGATCAGCGTCAGTATGCGGTTTCTGGCAACGGCGATGCACGCATTGACCAGCGGTATCCTGGGCTTGGGATGGGGCTGGTTTTGGCGCCGCCGGCGATGGGCATTGCCGCTGTGCTACGTAGTCTCCGTCCTGCTCCACGGCCTATGGAATCTCAATGTCGTTCTGAGTCTGGCGGGGGCGGCGCTGAACACTACGTCCGAGGTGATGGGGTCGGTGGCCATCATCGCCGGGGTCTCGGTTCAGGTTGCCCTGACCGGGATGGTCCTGGTGGCATTGGTCTCCATCCCCCTGGTTCTTCGCCGGCGAGATGAGGCTGTCTTGGCAACTCCGTGACCCCGCACAATCGTCTCGAACGTCTGGTCGGCCAACTCCAGGCCGACCCACGCTTCATCCGCAATGTGACGGCCTGGCGGACACTGCCAAGGCGTCGAGCGTGCACGGCGGATTGGCCGAGTGCGCTCGATCCACGATTGCTTGATGTTGCCGATCGGCAGGGCATAGCACATCCTTACACACACCAGGTGGCCTCCATTGAAGCTGCCCTAGGTGGAGCGAACGCGGTTATTGCCACCGGTACCGCGTCCGGGAAGACACTGGGCTATAGCCTTCCGGTGCTCAACACGTTGCTCCATAATCCCAACGCAACGGCGCTGCTGCTCTACCCCACCAAGGCCCTCGCACACGACCAGATCTCGGCGTTGGAGCGCTGGATCGGGGAGCTGAATGTGCCGATTGCCCTACGTCCCTACGATGGCGACACCCCACAGCGTCACCGTGCCGCGATCCGCAAGGAGGCACGGATTCTGGTGACGAACCCGGATATGCTGCACCTGGGGATTCTGCCGCACCATACGCGATGGATGCGTTTCTTCCAGGGTCTGCGATATGTGGTGCTGGACGAACTCCACACATACCGTGGGGTGTTCGGGAGCCACGTTGCCAATGTGCTCCGCAGGTTGCAGCGTGTTGCCGGGTTCTACGGCACCGCTCCCCAGTGTCTGGCCGCTTCAGCGACGATCGCGAACCCTCAATCCCTCGCCGAGCACCTTTGGGAGGCGCCGGTCAGCGCCATCGATGTGGATGGTGCCGCCTATGGGATGCGCCACGTGCTCTTCTACAACCCGCCGCTCATCGACCCGGCGTTGGGACTGCGCGCCAGCGCTTACGGAGAGGCGCTCTCTCTTGCGGAACGATTGCTGGAGGCCGAGGTTCAGACTATTATCTTCGCGCGGTCGCGCCTCTCCGTCGAGTTGCTGCTGCGAGAATTATGCGCCCGTGCCCAGGACCTCGGTCTTGATCCATCCACCGTCCAGGGTTACCGGGGCGGGTATCTTCCACAGGAACGGCGAGTGATTGAGCTGGGGCTGCGCAACGGGTCTGTTCGCACGGTCATTGCCACCAATGCTCTCGAGTTGGGTATCGATATCGGCGCGTTGGACGCGTCGATCCTTGTGGGCTATCCGGGCACCATTGCTGCCACGCGTCAGCAGATGGGCCGGGCCGGCCGGCGCGCCGGCACCTCGCTCTCCATCTTGGTGGCCACGCCGTCGCCGCTCGATCAGTACCTTGTTTCGCACCCGGAGTACTTCTTCGGGCGTTCTCCTGAGGAGGCGCGAATCAATGCCGACGGACTGAGCCTGTTGGTGTCACATCTGACGTGCGCCGCCTTTGAGCTTCCGTTCCAGCGTGGTGAGCGGTTCGGTCGGCATCTGGAGGTGGATGATCTACTGGAGGCGATGGCGGCGGAAGGGCTGCTCCATAGCAGTCGCAACCAGTACTCCTGGGTTGGCGAGTCCTATCCGGCACAGATGGTGTCGCTGAGGACTGCGACGCCGGACAATGTCGTCGTCCGTTCGGCTGAGGCGGGGGTGATCGGCACCGTGGACCGTCCGAGTGCGCCCTTGTTGGTGCATGAGGGGGCCGTCTATTTCCACGGTGCGGTGCTTTATCTGATCGAGTCCCTTGACTGGGACCACGGTATCGCTTTGGCCCGTGCAGTTGATCTCGACTACTACACGGTGGCGTCGATGGCCACGAAGGTGGAATGCCGCGAGTTGCGCCGCCGTGTTCCCGGAGGAGAAGCATACACGAATGGCCTGGCGCTCACCGATGAAGCGGTCATTGTCCATGCCAAGCCTACCGCTTACCGGCGTGTGCATCTCCATACGCGTGAGACACTGGGCTGGGGAGAGATCCGTCTTCCGGAACAGCAGATGGAGACCGAGGCTTTCCGTCTCACCCTGGGGCCCTCTGTGGTGGACGCCTTGGCCGACGAGGGAACAATGCTCGCGCCGCTGGATTATGGTCCAGAGTGGCCTGAGATTCGCCGAAAGATCCTTGACCGCGATAGGCACAGTTGCCGACTCTGCGGACAGCAGGCCGCGCCGAATCATCCCCTTGAGGTCCATCATCTGACGCCGTTGCGAGCTTTTATGGCGCAGTATACACGGCTTGTGGCGCGGCGGCTGGCGCATGCGCCTGAGAATCTGCTGAGTCTTTGTCCTGCATGCCATCGACAGGTGGAGCGGGCGCGCGGCGCGCGGACCGCGCTAAGCGGTCTGGCTTACCTGCTACAGCAGCTGGCGCCGGTCTTCCTGATGTGCGATCCGGGCGATCTGGGAACGTCGGTGGAGGCGCGTGATAGTGAGTCCGGTCAACCGGTGATTATCGTCTACGATGGGGTGCCGGGTGGGGTCGGGCTTACGCCGCGATTGGTGGACCTCTGGCCGAAGTTGGCGGAGGCGGCACTGGAGCGCGTCACTCAGTGCCCCTGTCGTGAGGGGTGCCCCTCGTGCGTCGGGCCAACCGGGGAGAGCGAACCGGGAGCCAAACGGGCCACCATTCATCTTTTGGAAGTCCTATTGCTTGGTGTATAATAGCCTCATTTCATTCTCTTCAGAGACCAATGCCAATCTTAACGAAAGACACCCTGGAATTTATCAGCCGCAGCCCGGAGCAGACGTGCCGCCTCGGAGCGCGACTCGGTCGCTACCTCAACGGCAGCGAGGTTGTGGCCATGGAAGGCGGCATGGGTGCGGGTAAGACGGTTTTTGCGCAGGGCGTGGGGATGGGGTGGGGCGCTACCTCTCGGTTGGTCAGCCCGACGTATGTGCTGATCCGGCCGCACAAGCGCCACCAGGATGCCCTCACACTCTACCATATTGATCTCTACCGGCTGAACTCTCTTGTCGAAGTGGATATGCTGGGGTTGGATGAGATCCTGGGCGATCTGGGTGCGGTCTGCCTGGTTGAGTGGCCGGATCGGCATCCCTCACTCATTCCGGGCGAACACCTCTGGGTTCACCTGCGCGTGCTGGATGAGTACCGGCGATCGTTGGTCTTCCAAGCACGGGGGGGACACCATCAGGCAATCTTGAAAGATTTTCGTCAGGAGCTCTTGGGGAACTAATGTTACTAGCACTTGATTCTGCAAGTCTGCGCGCAAGTATCGCACTTCACGATGGTACCACCCTGCGTGCGGAATGCACGTGGGAATCATCTAACCGGCACACGGTGACTCTGCTCCCTCGTGTTGTGCAGCTCTTGGCCTCGTCAAATTTGACACCCCAGGATCTGACGGCAATTGGGGTGTGCATTGGGCCGGGGTCCTATACCGGCGTACGGATTGGGGTTGCTCTGGCGAAGGGCTTGGCCTCTTCGCGTAAGCTGCCGCTGGTGGGGGTAACCACGCTGGATATTCTCGCCGCGGCGCAGCCTCAGGACTCTCGTCCCCTCTACGCGATCTTTGTAGCCGGACGGAGAAGGGTTGGCTTTGCCCGCTACCGTTGGAGAGAGGCCGGATGGCGTTCCGAGACGGGGGTCCAGGTCGTTTCCTGGGAGGAGCTTCCCGGCCGGCTGGAGCTGCCGGCCATCCTCGTCGGTGAGATCGAACCACCCGGGCGAGAGGCGCTCCGCAGCTTGTTCGGTCGGCTGGAAATACCGGCCCCGGCGCACCACCTGCGAAGAGCCGGCTACCTGGCAGATATTGCTTGGCAGCGACTGCGGGACAATCAGGTCGACGCGCCCTCCGCTCTGCTTCCGCTCTATGCTAGATGAGTGATAGCCCCTTCCGTATTCGCTTGATGGAGGGGAGGGATATTCCCTCCGTAGTCTCTCTGGATCGCCAGGTCTTCGCTGATTCCTGGCCTGAATCTGCGTATGTGCAGGAGATCTACTTCAATCCCAACGCCCACTACTTTGTTCTTGAACTGGTGGACCCCGCGCGGGCTCGCACCTGGTCCGGCCATCGCCGGCGGCGTTCGGCCTGGTTGCTGGGGTTTGTGGGGATGAGAGTTGAGGGAACCCGCGGTCATATCAGCACGCTAGCGGTGCGCAGTGAGTGGCGCGGGGAGCGGCTCGGCGAAGTGTTGCTGTTGACCTCCGTTGATCAGGCGGCACGAGATGGTGCCCTCGTTGTGGGGCTGGAGGTCCGCGTCTCCAACAGCGTCGCTCAGGCACTGTATGCGAAGTACGATTTTGAGGAAATTTCACGGCTGCACCGCTACTACGCAAATGGCGAGGACGCTTTTTATATGCGGGTACAGCTGGGGACGGATCCCGGTTACCATCAGCGGATCGTGACGCAGCTCAGCGCCCTCTTGGCAGAGCTGGAAATCGCAAAAAGCGCTACGCCATGATCTCTTGTTGTTGTTGGTTGCCCACGTGTTATCTGGAACTAAGGAGAACCTAGGGATGGATCGAGAGAAGGCTCTAGAAGAGATTCACGGGCAGATACGTCGTTGTACCCGGTGCCCTTTGCACGTGGGGCGCACAAAGACGGTGCCCGGTTCCGGCCCGGTGAATGCGCTGATTATGTTCATCGGCGAGGCCCCAGGTTTCCATGAGGACCAGCAGGGACTTCCCTTTGTCGGGGCCGCCGGTCGTTTTCTGAGCGAGCTCCTTGAACAAGTTGGGATTGATCGCAGGCGCGTGTTCATCACGAACGTCATCAAGTGTCGTCCACCGGGCAACCGCGATCCGCAGTTGGAGGAGGTGGAAGCCTGTAAAGAGTACTTGGATCGACAGATTGACGTCGTCAAGCCACGGGTCATCGTGACATTGGGCCGGCACTCTATGGCCAGGGCCTTCCCTGATGAAAAAATCTCCATAGTTCACGGACAACCGCGAAAGATCGGTGACCAGACTTACTTTCCTATGTACCATCCTGCCGCCGCGCTTCACCAGCCGAGTCTGCGAGGTGTGCTGGAGGCCGACTTTGAGCGCCTGAAGGATCTTCTGGACGGCAAGCTGGAGCCGGAAGTCTACAATCCGCCGCCGGAGGCAGAACAGCTTTCGCTCTTTTAGTGGCAACGTTCGTGCTCAAATACCGCGGCGCCCCGCGTATTCCAGGGCGCCGCGGTGTATAGACAGCGTGTTCGCCGGCGCACGTGTGGGCGCAGGCCGCGCACGAACATAAACGCCCCCCCTCTCTGCTCGGCCCTCGTCAGGCTGAGGTTGACACCGACCCCAGCGGATAGTGGACTATTCTCGAAGTAGACGCCATGTCCGCCGGCGGACACCACGTAAGCATGAAAATGCAGGACCCGTTCTGCTCGGGCCGGTGTCTCACCGCGCCCGTCTTTGAGTCGGGCGCCCAACGCAAAGAGGGGCACGGCGAGACGCCGGCCCCAGCGGATGGTGTGGTTGGTCATTCTCGAAGTAGCACCTCCGGTCCCCTCTCCCATTCCGTCCGCGTAGTATGGGAGAGGGCGCGGGCTCAGAAGCCCGTGGGTGAGGGCTCCGCCGGCCTCTAGTCGTCGCCGGCGGTGTCTCCCTGATAGCGCTCGCGGATGTTGGGTACCAGATACTCCGCAAAAGCCCGCTCGACATCGTACGCCGGCTTCCATCCCCAATCTCGTTGCGCAGCGCTGTCGTCCAAGTCCGCCGGCCATGTGTTCACGATCTTCTGACGTTTGAGATCCGGACTGAACGAGATCTGCGCATCGGGGAAGTACCGCAGGACCTGTCCCCTGAATTGTTCTGCTGACAGGCTGAAGCTCGTCACGTTGTAGACAGGGCGGGTGAGGTTCTTTTTCGGGGCGTGGGCAAGGTCTACGAGTGCTTTCACAGCATCGGGCATAGCCATAAAGGGAATCCTCACGTCCTCGCGTACAAAGCAGCTGTACGGGACGCCCTTGGCTGCAGCGTGAAGCATCTCTGGTCCATAGTCGCTCGTGCCGCCGCTGGGTACGGTATAGGCGCTGACCAGTCCCGGGAAGCGCACGGACCGGAAGTCCAGGCTGGTGGGCTGATCCGCTGCCAACTGACGATAGTGCCGGCTGAAGTAGATCCCGAGCATCTCACAATAGAGCTTGTTGCAGCCGTACATCGTTGTGGGGTAGTTCCACTCCCACTCACGCACGCGGGCATAGGTCTCTTTTGTCTGGAGATCGGGAAGGCCGAAGACGGCGATGGAGCTTGGAAAGATGAAGCGCACAGGTTCCCCGCGCCATTCGGACTGCCGGGCGGCGAGATGTAGCAGGCCCAGCGTCCCCTCCACGTTGACACGATGGGCCGCATCCGGGGAGAACTCGGCGCGTGTGGAGAGCAGTGCCGCCAGATGATAGATCTCCTCGATCTCGTACTCGCTGACAATCCGATCCAATAATGCCGTGTCGAGGATGCTGCCCTCTACCTGGATGACGTACTTCGCGATTTCGGGGGGCAGCGGCTTCAGATCCAGTGTCAAGATATAGTGCTCGTTATCTCCAAAGGGCTGCCTGCCATCTCCGGGTTCTGCATAGGCTTTTGTTTCGGCGAGACGCCGGATAAGTGCCTGCCCGACTTCACCGGCAGCCCCGGTGATCATAGAGATTTTTGCACGCATAAGGCCTCCTTCATAGCGATTTTGATCCTACTATGCTAACATCCTCCGGATCTGTGTACAGTGTCGATGCGCGCAAGCTTGAATTCCAATGTTCACGTGTTATACTATGTTTGGACGATGATTCAGTCCTGATGGTGTTGAGGTGCGTCTGTGCAGATGCTTGAAGTGTCTGTCTGGCGCACAATATGAGGAAGTCCGGTGAAAATCCGGCGCTGTCCCGCAACGGTAACTCCATCTTACTCATGATGGAGAAGCCCGACACTCTGCCTCAATTGTGCTGACTGCCCTTCGCGGAGAGGAGGCGGCATTTGACAATGTTACGTTGTCAAAGGGCCTTCCCTATTGCTGGGGAAGGCCCTTTTTCTTTTGTGGATTCCGGAGGAGGTTAGGTATGAAGAAAAGCGCTGTTCTTCTTGCTCTGGTGATCGTTGTGTTGGTCACTGCCCTGCCGTCACTCGCTGCTGAGTACTCACAGTCGGATGCCTCCATCGCGTGGCTGCGTCAGGCTCAAGAGCCGGATGGTGGCTTCTCCAGTGGCTTTGCGGCAGGATCTGACTTTGGCTCAACGGCTGAGGTGATCCTCGCAGGTGTCGCTGCCGGTCAGGATGTGAGCACGTGGGTCTCAGTCGAGGGCAATTCACCGCTCGACTATGTCGCCTCCCAGATTGCTGGGGGGACGGTTGAGGATACCGGCAACCTGAGCAAGGCTATATTGGTGGCCGTCGCGACAGGACAGGACCCGCGGGATCTGGTCGGGAAGGATCTTATCTCCCAACTGATCACGCAGCAGTCCTCGGATACCGGGCGGTTCGGTGACACGCTTTTCAAACATGCCTATGCGGTGCTTTCACTGCATAACGCCGGGGTCCCTGTGCCGGCGTCGGCGGTGACGGCTATGACGTCAACGTTCACCGAGGATGGGGCGTGGTCTCTGTTTGGTGACAGCGCGCCGGCCACGGCTGACACAAACACAACAGCCTTGGTGATGCAGGCCCTGGTGTCAGTCGGTGAGCGGGATGCGGCGGCAGGCGCCTTGCCCTATCTGCGCCGGATGCAAAACGAAGATGGCGGTTTCCCCTACCAGAAGCCGTCAGCCTGGGGGACCGATTCGGACGCGAACTCAACAGCGGTACTCATCCAGGCACTGGCAGCCCTGGATGAGCCGCTGAGCAACTGGACCGTCAACGGGACCGATCCTCTGGGCGCACTCTTGGCCTTGTGGGACGCAGAGTCCGGTGCCTACTACTGGCAGGCCGCGGTACCCTTTGCCAACGTGCTGGCCACTGCGCAGGCTGTGCAGGCAGCTGAAGGTATGACCTTCACTGCGCTGCCGAAAGTGGGGGCCTCCAATCCACCTCAGATGACGGACGTCGCGACTGATGTCATGACGGATGCCACGACATCCCCCCCGCTTCTGCCGTCGTCAGGGGCGCACGGGGCTGTCGCTACAGAGGTCGTGATGGGAACCATTCTCCTTTTGGTGGGACTCAGCGCGCTGCTGCGTCGCAAGTAATGCCGTCACTGTTGTGGCCTTGGGCCGGTGCGCAGAGGTTGGCGCGCGATGGTTGGCTTTGATATGACGCTGGATCTGTTCGAGAAATGGGTGACGCAGGGGACAAGGCTTGCCTTGCCCCTGCTGCTTCTTTCCCTGATAACGGCGATATCAGCGATATCGCCCGCACCGGCTCGGGCGCAAACGGTCGGCAATCAGGCCGGTCTGGTGGTTGTCCACGGCGACGGGCGTGTGACCACGCGCTGTGTGGCGTTTCCCGAACCTCAGATCTCGGGAGCCGATCTGCTCTCCCGGTCAGGGCTCTCCCTCGTCGTGGAGGCCGGCCCCTTGGGATTGACGGTCTGTTCTCTCAACGGCGAAGGGTGCCCCAGCACCGATTGCTTCTGTGAATGCCACGGCACCCCGTGCGTCTACTGGAACTACTATTACGGCAACCCTGATGGCTCGTGGACCTATGCTTATGCCGGGGCCGTGTCACGGCAGATCACCCACGGCGATGTGGATGCCTGGCTGTGGGGTGAGTCCTCGAAGCTCCCGCCAAGCTTGACTCTCAATACGATCTGTGCCCCAGCCTCGTCTGGCCAGGCAGAGCCCGTTGCCGTATCACCTCCGGTTCAGGAAACACCGGTGCCCACGGCAACACCGGAGCCGGCTCCGACGGACCCACCGACTCTGACCGAGACACCGATCCCAGAAGTGACGGCGATAGCAACGTTATCCTCTACACCGGCGGCAACCACAGCGTTGAAGACGTCCACTCCTGTCCCAACCGCCACGGCAAGTTCCACGCCGACACCTTCGCCGACTCCGGAGGTCCAGACTATCTCCGACGAAGGATCTGCTGTGCACGACATGCCTATGCCGGCAGCGGAGCCTACTCAGTTGGACGAGCCAACGCTACCCGCCGGCCTCGTCCAGGGCCGACCGGGCCAGATCGCGGCCTTTGTTGCCGTGCTGAGTATCGTGGTCGGGGCATTTGCCCTGTTCTCCCGGCGTCCCGGGGCCAAGTGAATCCCCGTGCATCCTCTCTCCTGGTTCGCGTGGCTCGGCGTTGCATCGCTGGTCACGCTGCTTACTCGAAATCCCCTCTATATCGTAGTGCTGTTTGTGATCTTCATCCTGGTGATGGATGTGGAGCGTGTTTCTCAGCGCGCCTCCGCTGACGGCGGCGGGTACGATGGTGCGCCGTCAGATCGCGGATTGCCCCTTTCACCGCTGCGCTTCGCGCTCTTTGCCGTTCCTGCCGGTGCTGTCTTCAACTTGTTGACCAGCCATGTGGGGGAGACGGTCTTCTTCCGACTGCCCCCCGCGATTCCCCTGATTGGTGGCGCCCTCACCGCTGAGGCCCTGCTCTATGGGGCCATCAGCGGCCTCGTCCTGGTCACTCTCTTCACGGCCTTCGCCGTGCTGAACCTAGCGCTTCCGGTGCGCGATCTCATTGCGTACATCCCGCGCGCCTTCTATCCGGTCGCGATCGTGTCGGCCATTGCAGTGACCTTTGTGCCCAACACGCTACGGCAGTTTCGCCAGGTGCGCGAGGCCCAGGCGATTCGGGGGTACAGGATGCGCGGCCGGCGTGACTGGCTGCCGCTCTTCCTTCCGGTACTCGTCGGCGGCTTGGAGCGCGCGCTGCAGCTGGCCGAGGCGATGACCGCGCGCGGCTTTGGCGGGGGCGCACGCACACATCTGGCGCCGGTCGCCCGGACCTCGCTGGTTGCCGGCCTGGTGGGGGTGCTGGCAGCGGGCGTGGCCCAGTTGACCCCTGCTTGGGCTTCTGCAGCGCCGCTCTTCCTTGCTGGCGGCGCTCTACTGATGGGCGCCGCCATCTGGCACGCCGGGCGTGGCCTGCACTACACGCGTTACCGCCGCCCGGTATGGCATTCGGTGGATACCTTTGTGGTGGTGGCCTCTGGTATCGCCGTCGTCCCTCTCCTGATTTGGGCGGACTCCCGTGCCTATTCGCCCTATCCGGCCTTGGTCTGGCCTCTCTTTGATCTGCGCCTGGGAGGCGGCCTCCTCGGATTGATGGCGCCCGCCTTTGCCCGGCGTTTCTCGGAGCACTCCGATGATCACATTTGACCGCGTCAGCTTTCGCTACCCCGAGGTGGCGCTGCCGGCATTGCATAATGTGAGCCTGACGCTGCTGGAGTCCACATTCACGCTGATCAGCGGCCCCTCCGGCGCCGGGAAGACCACGTTGCTCCGCTGCTTGAACGGCCTGGTCCCGCACTTCAGCGGGGGTGTGCTGACCGGGCGGATTCGCGTCGGTGTTCTCGATCCTGTTGCTTTGGGTCCGGAGGTGATGTGTCGTCACGTGGGCTTTGTCTTCCAGGACCCGGAGACACAGTTTGTGATGGACTATGTCGAGGATGAACTGGCCTTCGCCCTTGAGAATGCTGCCATGCCGCGGGCGGAGATGCACTCACGGGTAAACGACGTGATCGATCTGTTGGATCTCGGTCCCCTCCGACACCGCTCCCTGGCGACGCTCTCCGGGGGGGAGAAACAGCGGATCGCGATTGCTGCGGCGCTGGCTTTCCGGCCGCGGATTCTGGTATTGGATGAACCTACCTCCCAGCTCGATCCCCGATCCGCGCGTGAGGTGCTTGAGGCGTTGAACCGCCTCAACCGGGACCTTGGCCTGACCGTGATCCTGGCGGAGCATCGCCTGGAACGCGTGCTCCCCTTCGCCGACCGGCTTGTCTATCTCCCGGCAGCTGAGGCCCCGGTTGTGCACGGTCTGCCCGATGAAGTTCTGGGCCGGATCGACCTGGTGCCGCCGGTCACGGCGTTGGGCAAAGCCCTGGGTTGGTCACCGCTCCCTGTGACGGTGGCTGAGGGGCGGCGTTTCTGCGAGGCTATGCCTGGGGAGACCAAATCCGGCACAGACGCCATGTTGGCCTACTCTCATCGGGCCGGTGTCAGCCCCTCTGATCGGGCCGGTGTCTCACCGAGCCCGTCTTCGTGTCCAGCGATCAATGGAGGGGAAGGTGCCGACTCCGATCGGCCCTACTCTGATCGGGCCGGTGTCAGCCCCAACCGCGTCGGGGGCCCGAGCCCGTCTTCGTGCCCAACGTTCAGCGGAGTAGTGCCTACATTGGTGGCAGACGGCCTCTCAGTGGCCTATAACGGCAAACCGGTTCTGAGGGATGTGAGCCTCTCCCTCTATCCGCGCCAGGTGACCGCCCTGCTGGGACGAAATGGTGCGGGCAAGAGCACTTTGTTGAAGGCGTTGGTGGGATTGGTCCCACATCAGGACGGCTCGGTATGGTTGTCGGGCCGTGAGACCCGCGGCATGGCCGTGGCCGACGTCTGCCGTGAGGTCGCCTATCTTCCGCAAGACCCCAATGCGCTGCTCTTCGCCGAGACCGTGCTGGACGAACTCCACATCACGCTGCGCAACCACGGTATGACGGTGGAAGAGGTCGACCCGGCGCCCGAAGCCCTGCTGGAGAACCTGGGGCTGCTCCACAAAGCGTCCGCCTACCCTCGTGATCTGAGCGTGGGGGAGCGCCAGCGGGCTGCCCTGGCGGCGATCTTGGTCACACAGCCGCGCACGGTGCTGCTGGATGAGCCCACACGCGGGCTCGACTATGATGCCAAAGATCGTCTGCTCGCGCTTATTCACAGGTGGCGGGTGGAGCGGCGCGCCGTACTCCTGGTCACCCACGATGTGGAGTTGGTAGCTGAGGCTGCGGACCGGGTCGTGATCTTGGATGAAGGAACCATCGCAGCCGAGGGCTCCCCGGCGGACCTGCTAGGCACGCCGGTATTCGGCGATTCACAGCTAGCCAACCCCTTCATGCCACAGATAGCACGCCTCTTCCCGGGAACCGGCTGGCTCACCGTCGCCGACGCCCTGGCGTCTCTCCCCTCTCCCCCCCTTACCTAATTGTTTAGGCCGGAGAGATAGGTAACAAGTGGGGGGGGAGACCCAGAGGGGGGTCTCCTACCCTCCGAACCGCCGCCGGGCCGCTTCCTGCGCTGCCTGGGTGACCACGCGCAGCGGCACATGATGGGCTTCCGCTAGCTTCCGGCAATCATCGTGCTCCGGTGCGCTCTTGACCTCGCCGTGGCCCAGCTGCGCTACCTTCACATGGACCGTGCCATAAGGCGTGTCCACGTGCTCGATGGTCCTGGGCAGAGCGTGCCGCTCGACCGTCTGCTCGCGGATCCCCAGCGTGCTCGTCTCGCGGAAGAGGATGGTGGTCATCACGGTCACCTCGTCGGGTTCGCATAGCACCCTGACCAGGGTGGCCGGCCGGTTCTTCTTCATCTGGATCGGCGCGAAGAAGACATCCAGTGCCCCGGCGTCGAAGAGTGCGTCCATCACGTGGTCGTAAGTCTCCGGATTCAGGTCGTCGATATTGGTCTCCAATACTTTCAGCTGCGCCACATCCATACATGAATGGGTCCGGTGGCCCCCGTGCTCGTGGCTGTGGTGATGCTCTGGATCATCAGCACTCTGTTCGGGATCGTGCGTGTGTCCAGCATCGCCGTGGTCGTGATGATCGTGGGGGATAGTGACGGCAGCTTCGATCTTGTGGTCGTGGCCGTGCGGGTGAGCATGCGTGTGGCCTGAGTCTTCGTGGCTGTGGCGGTGACGCGTCGCCTCCGGCTCATCCTCGTGCCCGTGGGCCTCGTCGTGAGGGGCGTGTGTATGGGCATCGCCATGGCCGTGCGGTTGGCCGTGGGCATGATCGTGGCTGTGATCCCCGTGCGTGTGGGTATGGGGGGCGGCGGCACGTTCCAGGCTCTCACCGATGAGCAAGCGGATGACATTGGGGATCGCGAGATCCCGGTTGCCGGCTCCATAGCCGATGGCCTCCAGTCTCATCGGCGGGATCGGCCCGAAACCATCGCCCAGCGACGAGAGCAAAGCGGCCCCTGTCGGCGTGACGGTCTCGGCCTGCAGCGGGCTGCCGACGATGGGGACACCCTTCAGCAGAGCCACCGTGGCCGGTGCCGGCAGCGGAATCTGCCCGTGTGCCCCCTTGATGAAGCCACGGCCCAGCGGGATCGGCGAGACGACCACGTGCTCGATCCCCAGGGCATCCAGCCCCACCACTGCGCCCACCACATCGACAATCGTATCCACACCGCCGAGCTCGTGGAGATGCACCTCGTCCAATGAGGTGCCGTGGATGCCGGCCTCAGCAGCACCGATCTTGCGGAAGATGGCGGTCGCCTTCTCCTTGATCTTTGGCTCCAAATCGCTCTCGGTGACCACTCTGATGATGTCACCCAGGCGCCGCTCTGGGACGTTGTCGACAACGATCACGTCAACTTTCGTGGCGGTGAACGCGTTCTTGGCCACGCGCCGCGCGCGCAGGTCGAAGTCCGTAAGGTGCAGCGCGTCCAGCCGGGCCTTCAGCGTCTCCACTGGGAGTCCGGCGTCGACCAGGGCGCCGAGAATCATATCGCCGCTGGCACCGGCGATGCAGTCGAAATAGGCACTCTTCATAGGTACGGTCTCTCCTTGAGTTCTCGCTCCCTCGCCTTCTCGCCCATCTGCCGCAAAATCAGATGGGCGAAGACCGCGGCGCCGAAGCCGTTATCGATATTGACCACGGTCACACCCGATGCGCAGGAGTTGAGCATCGTCAGCAGCGGGGCGACGCCGCCGAAGTTCGCGCCGTACCCCACGCTCGTCGGCACGCCGATCACCGGTGCCGACACGAGCCCCGCGACGACGCTCGTGAGCGCGCCTTCCATCCCCGCGATCGCGATGACGACGGTGGCCGCCATCAGGCGGTCCACTTCGCCAAGCAACCGGTGCAGCCCGGCCACGCCCACATCATAGGCGCGCTCGACCCTGTGGCCGACAAACTCCAGCACCTGCGCGGCCTCCTCCGCGACGGGCAGGTCCGATGTGCCCCCGCAGACCACCATCACATAGGGATCATCCTGCGACGGCACCGCTGGATCCGTCCTTTTCAACGTGATCAGCCGCGACACGGCGTCGTAGGATGCTTCGGGGATCTGGCTCTGAATGATGCGCGCCATCTCGGCCGGCACGCGGGTGCCCAACACGCGATCGTGATGCTCCCACAGCCGCTGCAGGATCGCGATTGACTGCTCAGGCGTCTTGCTCTCGCAGAGGACCGCCTCAGGCATCCCGTTGCGTAGATCCCGGTGCATATCCAGACGTGCGAAATCCCCCAGGTCATCGTAGGGGAGCTTGCGCAGTCGCGCCATCGCGTCGTTGACCTCCACGTCTCCCTGTTGCACGGCGGTGAGTAGCTCGCGTACTTTATCTGCGTCCATCTTTGTCGATACCCTCGTTCATGCTGCCTGAGCGGAACCCGCTCAGATCCAGTGTGATAGTTGCGTAGCCCAGGGCCCGCAGTGCCTCTACGATACTCTCTCGATGCACCAGAATACGCTCAAAATCGCCGGTCGGAATCTCGATGCGGGCGGTGTTGTCGTGGTGTCGGACGCGCAGTTGCCCGAAGCCCAGCCCTCTGAGCACCTGTTCTGCCCTCCCGATGCGCACCAGGGCCTCCTCCGTGATCGGTGTGCCGTAGGGAATGCGCGAGGCGAGGCAGGCCGCGGAGGGCTTATTCCAGGTTGTCAGCCCCAGCTCCCGTGAGAGCGCGCGAATGTCGCTCTTGGTCAGCCCGGCCTCCTGCAGGGGGCTGCGCATGCCGCACTCCTGCGCGGCGCGCTGCCCGGGCCGGTAATCATCCAGGTCATCGACGTTGGAGCCATCGACCACCACGCCGTAACCGTGCTCCCTGGCAAAGACCTTGAGTTGTGCGCAGATACTGGCTTTGCAGAAGTAACAGCGGTCGGGGCTATTGGCTAGGATCTGCGGGTTGCCGGAATCCGCATGCTTGAGCACTTCAATGGCGGCATCCATCTCCTGGGCCAGGGCGATCGCCTCCTCAACTTCGCCAGGCGGGATCAGCGGGGAGACGATGGTGGCCCCCATCGCCCGATCTCCGAGGGTCTCGTGGGCGACCTTCAGGAGAAAGGTGCTGTCCACGCCGCCGGAATAGGCGACCAAGACGCTGCCCATATCTGTCAGAGCGTTTTTGAGCTGTTCGTATCTGTCCCACATTATCATTGCTCGGTAGTTGTCCTATTTGGTATCTGATGTCACCTTTGAGAATAGCACTTTCTGCCGCGCGGGCGAGTTCGGCGCAGAAGACGCTGCGCCGCAAGCGGCGATACCGGGGCGGTTTCTTGTGTTGAGGTGCTACTTCGAAAATAACCCAGCAGAGCCCTCACCCTAACCCTCTCCCATCCTCCGCGGACGGAATGGGAGAGGGAACCAGAGGCGCAGCCTCGAACACCAT
>Ga0209121_10002568_pt1 | contig 18312 bp, 28 predicted proteins | sample Cruoilmetagenom3_FD_187292 | JGI IMG/M metagenome (GOLD analysis project Ga0209121, IMG submission 187292) | Oil polluted marine microbial communities from Coal Oil Point, Santa Barbara, California, USA - Sample 3 (SPAdes) (version 2) | ecosystem: Environmental > Aquatic > Marine > Oil seeps ... | reverse complement strand
ATCCGACATGCCCCTGGCCATCGCCAACTACCACTAAAGCTCTGAACCGAAGGTGTCTACCACCTTTGACCACTTTAGTTACACGGTCGATGCCTAACAATTTTTCTTCGAGACTCAGTTCTGAGGCATCGATTTTGTCTCTCTTCTGTCTTATTTTGGTAACCGCTTTCATAAGCTAACTCTCAAAACTCCAATCCTGCTTTCCTGGCAGCCTCGGCCAAAGCCTTAACTCTGCCATGATATTTATAGCCACCACGGTCAAAAACTACCTGTTTGATCCCCTTATTTAATGCTTCCTCCGCAAGCAAAGTTCCCACCACCTCAGCCTTCTGGGCTTTCACCATTCCATCTGTCTTGCTTCTCATCTGAGAGTCAAGAGTGCTCAGCGAGACTAAAGTGTGGCCCTTAGAATCATCAATAAGCTGGGCACGGATATGATTCAAGCTACGGAAGACACATAATCGAGGTCGTGATATTGTTCCCGTTACCTTTCGCCGCACCCGTCTGTGCCGCATTTTTTTCATTGCCTTTGCAGCTGTCCCTCTCATTGTAGCCACTATCTCTTGCCTATTTTGCCCGATTTGCCAGGTTTAAGGTGGAGCTTCTCATCAGAGTATTTAATGCCTTTTCCTTTATAGGAATCAACAGGGCGTATCGCCCGAATTCTAGCAGCCGCTTCGCCAACCGCTTCCTTATCAATACCATTGACGCGAATGCGATTTGTCCCTTCAACGGTAATACTAATACCAGGAGGAGGGGGGACCTCCACGGTATTAGCATATCCCACCTGAAGCAACAGCTTGTCGCCAGTTCTTTGTGCTCTGTAGCCCACGCCATTTATTTCCAGGACTTTTTCAAAACCTACGCTTACCCCTGTAACCATATTTGCCAGAAGGCTACGAGTGAGTCCGTGTAAAGAACGATGAATCTTACTATCACTAGGGCGGGTTACAATCAAGCACCCATCCTTCAAAGCGATAGCAATGTCAGGGTGAAACCGTCGCCGGAGCTCTCCCTTGCTTCCTTTTACTACAACTTCGCTTCCATCAATCTTTACCTCGGTACCTTGCGGTATAGCAATAGGAAGCGAGCCAATACGAGACATAATTCACTGCTCCTGAGTTAATTTACCACACATAACATAGAATTTCACCGCCAAGACGCCGCCGCCATGCTTCCTGACCAGTCATGATGCCCTTGGATGTGGATAGAATAGCTATGCCCAAGCCCCCATAGACGCGGGGGATTTCGCGTCTTTCCACATAGACTCTTAAGCTCGGTTTGCTCACTCTTTCTAAGCCTAAGATTGCGGGTTGGTCACTTGTGTACTTGAGGTGGATTCTTATCATTGGCTGCGGTTTCCCTTTAAGCACTTCATAACGGTCAATAAAACCCTCTTCCTTTAGTACTTTGACGATAGAAAGCTTTAATTTAGAGGTGGGCACAAGCACACTCTCGTGACCTGCCATGATAGCATTGCGTATCCTGGTTAACATATCAGCGATAGGGTCACTAATTGTCATTTTTCTTTACCAGCTTGACTTTCTTATCCCAGGGATTACACCGGTTACAGCAAGTTCTCGGAAACAAATACGACACAAGCCAAATCTACGCATATAGGCACGCGGCCTACCGCATAACTTACAGCGATTACGCTGCTGCACCTTATACTTTGGCGGGCGCTGTGACTTAACAATCCTAGATAACTTCGCCATATCAAGTTCTCCTGAAGGGCATGCCCATTAGTTCCAACAAAGTCCTGGCTTCATCATCGTTCTTGGCCGTAGTAATAATGGTTACCTCGAGGCCGCGAATTTTGTCTACCTTGTCGTAATCAATCTCAGGGAACGCTATCTGTTCTTTCATGCCCAGGCTGTAGTTTCCTCGACCATCGAACGAATCTCGTGATACTCCGCGGAAATCTCGAAATCTCGGTAGAACAACATTAACCAGTTTGTCAAAGAAATCGTACATCCGCTTACCTCGCAAAGTCACCATCATCCCAATAGGCATACCAGCCCGTAGCTTGAAAGAGGAGATAGACTTTTTCGCACGTGTCGTCACCGGATGTTGCCCCGAAATTGTAGCTAGGTCCCTCTCCGCTGCTTCAAGAACTTTAGGATCTTGTGTTGCTTCGCCCAAACCAATGCTAAGCACAATCTTTCCCAACTTGGGCAATTGCATTATGTTGTCATAGCCTAGCCCAGCTTTAAGCTGAGGAGTCACTTCGGTCAAATATTTTTCCTCCAAGCGAGATTTCATGGTCAAACCCCTTAGTCAATCACCTCTTGACATGACTTGCAAACTCGCACCCTTTTGCCATCGGCCAAAAAGTGAAAACCAATTCGCGTGGCTGTGCCACATTTATCGCATAACAACATTACTTTGGATACGTGGATGGGAGCTTCAAGCTCAATTATGCCAGCTTGGCGGGCAGCCCTGCGGGCACGGGAATGGCGCTTAATCATATTGGCTCCTTCCACTATCACCCTCTCTCCATCAGGCCAGACACGGCGCACTTTCCCTTTTTTCCCCTTGTCCTTACCAGCAATTATGATAACGGTATCATTTTTTCTGATTTTCATTTTACAAGACCTCGGGGGCTAAAGATATTATCTTAGTAAAGTTTTTATCTCTAAGTTCTCGGGCCACAGGGCCAAAAATACGGCTGCCTCTAGGATTGTTTCTATCACCAAGAATGACCGCGGAATTCTCATCAAATCTGATATGGGAGCCATCAAAACGGCGATAGGGCTTAGCCACACGCACGACCACAGCCCGCACCACCTCACCTTCCTTCACCATTCCGTGAGGCACCGCTCGCTTCACCGTGGCTACAATAATGTCACCTATATAAGCATATTTCCTTGCCCCAATAGGCACATTAATGCACATAATCTGCTTAGCCCCAGTATTATCGGCTACCCTCAGTCTGGTATAAGTCTGAATCATTCTTCCCGCCTGGTTTCAGCTACTTCCTTCTTAGACATTATCTCTGTTACCCGCCATCTTTTCTCCTTGGACAAGGGGCGAGTCTCGACAATCTTCACTTTGTCTCCAATCTTACAGGCATTATTTTCGTCATGAGCCTTATATTTTTTGCTAACTCTGATAGCTTTCTTATAAAGTGGGTGGACTTTCCTGGTTTCCACGGCTACTACCACGGTTTTATCCATTCTGTCACTCACCACTAAGCCTTCTCTAACCTTTCTTTTCTCGAGATAACTCATCTTATTGTGCCAATTTCCCTTTCTCTTAAAATAGTCCTTATTCTGGCAATCCTTTTCTTGACTGTGGGAATTTCCCGGTGATTCCCCAACTGTCTAGTGGCCAAGCGAAAACGGAGGTTAAAAAGTTCCTCATGAGCTTCTTCGAGCTTCGCTAATAGCTCTTCATTGTTGAGAGTGCGTATTTCACTAGCTTTCAACTTTCTGCCTCTCCCTCCTGACAAAACTGGTAGCTACTGGAAGCTTGTAGGAAGCAAGACGGACTACCTCCGAAGCCACATCCTCCTTCACATCAGCCAATTCGAACAGGATTTTGCCTCTCTTGACTACGGCTACCCAGTGATCCGGAGCGCCTTTCCCACTGCCCATCCTGGTCTCCGCAGGTTTTTTTGTCACAGCTTTATCAGGGAAAACTCGTATCCATAGTTTACCACCACGATGCAAGTGGCGCACAAATACGCGACGGGTTGCCTCAATTTGTCGCGCTGTTAACCAAGCAGATTCTTCAGCCCTAATGCCAAAGTCACCAAAAACAATTGTATTCCCGCTCTGGGCCCTACCTTTTAGTCTTCCTCTATGTACCTTGCGGTACTTCACTCGTTTCGGCTGTAGCACTTTTCTCCTTCTTTTCAGGGATAATATCGCCCTTATAAATCCACACTTTAACCCCAATACGCCCCATCACGGTATGGGCTTCAGCAAAACCATAATCGATATTGGCACGTAATTTATGCAACGGCATTTGACCTTGACGGAGGTTCTCAGTTCTGGCAATTTCGAGCCCACCAAGTCTTCCCTTGCACATTATCTTTATTCCCTTAGCACCAGCTTGCAGAGTTCGGAAGGCTGCTTGCCTCATAGCTCGCCGAAAAGGGATTCTCTCTTCAAGCCGCCCAGCTATGCTCTGAGCTACCAAAGAGGCTGCGAGCTCAGGGTGCTCAACTTCCCTAATGGTCAACCTAATTTTATCACCACTGATCTCCTCCAGGTCCGACTTTAGTGCTTCCACATTTTGTCCCCCTCGACCAATCAAGATACCAGGACGAGCCGAGTAAACGATCAAATGTACCTCGTCTCCCGGCCGCTCAATTTCCACCTGAGCAACTGCTGCTCCAAAACATTTTTGTACCACAACTCTGCGCAGCTCTAAATCATCCAACAGAAACCGAGCATAGTTTTTCTCAGCATACCACTTAGCTCGCCAATCCTGGTTGACACCAAGTCTGAAACCGCAAGGATGAACCTTATGTCCCAAAATTATTCCTCCTCTTCAACAAAAACTGTAATATTGCTAGACCGCTTTAAAATAGGACTCACTCTCCCTCTCGACTGAGGGCGAAATCTCTTCAAGGTATGCCCTTGGTCAGCAAATATATCAGTGATTCTAAGCTCAGCAGGCAACATTTGAAAATTGTTCTCGGCATTAGCGGCTGCCGATTTAATCACTTTAGCCACGGCTTTAGCTGTGGGGGTAGGCGAAAAGTTAAGGATAGTCAATGCCTCCTCGACTTTTCTGCCTCTAACCATATTTATTACTAAACGCGCCTTCTGAGGCGAAATGCCGACATCCTTGGCTACAGCTCTTACCTTCATCGTCCCTTATTATTTCCTCGCTTGCACAGCCGCTTTAGCTTTGGTAACGTGGCCCCTATATGTCTTGGAAGGGGCAAATTCCGCTAATTTATGGTCCACCATATTTTCAGTTATGAAAATTGGTACATGCTTCCTGCCATTATGCACTGCAATAGTATGACCTATCATTTGAGGCAAAACAGTAGAGGAACGAGACCATGTCTTTATCACTGTTTTTTCGCCCGAATTATTGAGCGCTTCTATTTTCTTAAGCAATTTAGCATCGCAAAAGGGGCCTTTCTTAAGAGACCGTGACATCCTGCCTCCTCCGTCTAAGGATCATTTTATCCGACGTTTTACGGCGACGTGTCTTATATCCTAAAGCTGGCTTTCCCCACGGAGTCTTCGGAGGCATTCCTCGCGGAGCTCTGCCTTCACCACCTCCGTGTGGGTGGTCACGAGGAGTCATAGCAGAACCCCTGACCGAAGGTCGCCAACCTGACCATCTCTTCCTTCCAGCTTTGCCTAACCTTATATTTTCGTGGTCAACATTGCCTATCTGCCCAATAGTAGCCCAGCACTTATGATGAAATTTGCGAAGCTCACCCGAAGGGAGTTCAAGTACAACATAGTGGCCCTCCTTGCTTATGATTTGGGCAGCACTCCCTGCGCTGTGAATAAGCTTTCCTCCTTTGCCTGGCTCAAACTCAACATTATGCACTAAAGTTCCCACGGGAATGGACTCCAATGGCAGAGCATTCCCAAGTCTTATATCAACATCCGTGCCTGCCTGTATAGTATCACCCAACTTGATGCCCAAAGGGGCAAGTATATAGCGCTTTTCTCCATCAGCATAATGAATTAGGGCAATACGAGCTGACCTATTAGGGTCATATTCAATGGAAGCTACTTTCCCTGGAACGGTGATTTTATCCCTCTTAAAATCGATAAGGCGAAGTTTGCGCTTACTGCCGCCACCTCGATGACGTACAGTTATCACACCTCGGCTATTACGCCCTGCCTTTTTTTTCAGCGTCACCACCAAGGATTTCTCAGGAGCTACCCTGGTTAGCTCTTCAAAAGTCGCGCCAGACATAAATCTCCTGCCTGGAGAAGTTGGCTCATAAGTCCTTAATCCCACGAATCGCTCCTTATTTGTGCGCCCTTTGCCAGCGAGTTTTTTTAAGAAGTTTCTGATGTCTGTGTTTTGACATCTTCTTCTTTCTCCATTTAACGACTGAACCCATTAGACACCCTCATAGAAAGTAATTTTGTGTCCCGGTACCAAGGTAACTATTGCCTTTTTCCAGGGTGAGCTAGTTACTTGTCTCCTGCCGAATCTTCTTGTCTTGCCGGGCACCATCATCACATTGACTTTGCTTACCTTTACCTTGAAAGCCAGTTCCACTGCCTCCTTAATCTGAGGCTCGGTGGCTTTGGTCACTACCTCAAAGGCATATTTATCTTCTTCCTTAAGCAAAGTAGCCTTCTCTGTAATTAAAGGACGCCGCAGAACTTTATAAGGATGTAATTTCCTTATCATCAATTTATTTACCCCAAATTTGCTCAATGTTGCGTATTGCCGGTACAGTGGCTACCAGCACCTTATAGGAAAGCAAATCCAATACATTAATTAGATCTGAAGGTAGGACTTTGACTTCAGCCAAATTAGCCGCTGATTTGACCACATTGGGTGTGGACTGTGCAGTAAGAATCAATGTGGAAGAATCAATGCCGAGCGAGGATAGAACATTTGTCATGTCTTTTGTCTTTGGTTCTTCAAAATCAAGTTCCTGTACCAGCTTTATATTTCCCTCTCTAGCTTTAGCGGAGAGGAGGCATTTCAAGGCTAACTTCCTCATTTTCTTGGGCATCGCCTGGCGATAGGTGCGTGGCTTGGGGCCAAAAACTACTCCACCCCCCCTGAGCAGGGGTGATTTTACATCCCCCCTTCGCGCTCTGCCAGTATGCTTTTGGCGATAGAGCTTTCTCGTACTGCCACTCACCTCCCCCCTTGTCTTGGCAGACGCACTACCCTGGCGTCTGTTGGCTAACTGTCTGACCATTGCCTGGTGAACTACCGCCTCATTAAAGGGAAGATCAAAAATAGCCTGGCTAAGCTCTATTTGGTCAACAACTTCACCATTTAAACTATAAACTGGCACTTGCACTTCCATCAAACTGAAGAGACCTTCATTTTTTTACTTTTTCAATTATTAACAGCCCCCCATTGGCTCCAGGCACTGCACCCTTCACCAAAAGCAAATTGTGCTCCGGGTCAGCTCGAATTACCTCGAGATTGCGCGCTGTTACTCTCCTATTTCCCATATGTCCCGCCATATGTTTTCCTTTAAGCACCCGACCGGGAAATGTGGTAGCTCCAATGGAACCAGGGGCGCGATGGCGGTCAGTTTGGCCGTGGGTCTTTGGCCCACCAGCAAAATGATGCCGCTTAACCACGCCAGCAAAGCCCCTGCCCTTAGAAAAGCCAGTTACATTAATCAAGTCACCTTGCTTCAGGAAGCCAACATCCACTTTGTCACCACTCTTGACCGAGTTAGCTCCGATGAAATCGGGATCGGCCCTGAATTCGCGAAGATAGCGAACATTCTCTAAGCCTCGAAGATGTCCCTTCTCAGGAGAGCTAAGCTGAGATTGCTTCACTTTGTTCTCAATAAAGCCCACTTGAATAGCATCATAACCATCTCTGTCCCGGCCCTTTACCTGAGTTACCACGGAAGGCCCAGCCTGAATAGCGGTTACTGCTACTGCCTCTCCGTTTTCCTGAAACAGTCGCGTCATGCCTATTTTTTTACCAATAATGCCTGGAACCATGGTTTTAACTATAACTTAATATCTATCTCCACTCCAGATGCTAAGTCAAGGTGACTTAGAGCATCTATAGTCTTGGAACTGGGCTGTAAAACATCAATTAACCTCTTATGGGTCCTGATTTCAAACTGCTCCCTGGAATCTTTATCGATGTTAGGGGAGCGAATAACACAAAATTTTTCAATATCTGTGGGTAAAGGCACCGGGCCAACCACTATGGCCCCAGTACGTTCCACTGTTTCCACGATTTGCCTTACTACCTGATCAGCCAATCTGTGATCGAAGCTTTTGATTTTGATACGAACCTTTTGCTCAGTCATCTGGTTTTTCTCATTCTAGACGTAATTTGCCCAGCCAAGTCCTGAGGCAATTCCTCATAGTGATGAAAGTGCATAGTGTAACTCGCCCTACCTTGACTGAGCGACCTCAAATCTCCAGCGAAACCGAATGTTTCCGCTAGAGGAACTAGACAACGGACAGCGGAGGACTCAGCGCGACTCTCAATACCTGCGATATGAGCTCTTCGAGAGTTTAAATCGCCAATGATATCTCCTAGGAACTCGTTGGGAGTCGTTATTTCCACTTCCATAATTGGCTCGAGAATAACAGGTTTAGCTTTATCCATCCCATCCCTCATAGCCATGAAGGCTGCCATCCTGAAAGCTACATCTGAAGAATCGACCTCGTGATAACTCCCATCATACAAAGTCACCTTTACATCTATTACAGGGTAACCAGCCAATCCTCCACTTTGTAAAGCTGATTTGACACCGTCTTCTACTGAGGGAATAAATTCCTTAGGTATAGCTCCACTTCGAATTTGGTTACGAAACTCAAATCCGCTGTCACGCTCGCCCGGCTCTATTCTAAGCCAAACGTGCCCGTATTGTCCCCTGCCACCGGATTGGCGGATAAATCTCCCTTCAGATTCGACAGGAACGGTGATTGTTTCCTTATAAGCAACCTGAGGCTTACCAGCATTGACCCTCATGCCATACTCGCGAAATATGCGCTCCATTAACACTTCGAGATGAAGTTCCCCCATCCCTGAAATCAGAGTTTGACCTGTTTCTTTATCATAATTAACCCTGAAGGTGGGATCCTCCATAGCAAGTTTAGCCAGGGAATCATCTAGCTTGTCCTGGTCGACTTTGCTTTTGGGTTCAACAGCCATGGAAATCACCGGCTCAGCAAATCGTATAGCCTCAAGAAGCACTGGCCGTGTGGATTGGCAAAGGGTATCACCTGTCGAGGTCATCTTAAGTCCCAGACTGGCTACAATGCTTCCGGTCTCAGTGTGTTCGATCTCTTCACGGTGATTGGCATGCATAACATATAGTTTTCCCACCCTCTCTTTTTTATCTATGGTAGCGTTCAAAACCTGTGCTCCAGCCTTTACCCTGCCTGAGTATACACGCAAGTAGACCAGTCTGCCCATAAACGGGTCAAAAACCGTTTTAAACGCCAGCGCAGCAAAAGGCTCATCATCACTCGGCAGACGCAGGATTTCCTCTCCACTTTCAAGATCTGTAGCTGAGATGGGAGGAACATCTATTGGCGAAGGAAGGTAATCTACAATAGCATCAAGCAATAGCTGGATGCCTCTATCTCTTAAGGCACTGCCACAAAGGACAGGCACGATGCGGTTAGAAATGGTCAGCCTTCTTATAGCTGCCTTAATTTGAGTGGCAGAGACATCTTGCCCATCAAGGTAGAGCAGCATAATCTGTTCGTCGAGGTCAGCCAAGTTTTCAATTAATTCCTGACGATGCTTGGCCAGCAAAGTCTCACTTCCTTCGATTGAAACCGAATTAGAATCAACCGGAAAAGTAATGATTTTGTTTTCCACAAGGTCGATGATGCTTCGAAAGTCCTTCTCATTTCCTATGGGGAGCTGTATAGGTAACGTCTTATTCCGCAACCTTTCATTAATCATGGTTACCGTGTGATGAAAATCAGCGCCAGTCCTGTCCATTTTGTTAATGAAGCAAATTCTGGCCACGCCATATTTATTTGCCTGGCGCCATACAGCCTCTGACTGCGCTTCTACTCCAGCTACACCATCGAAAATCACGACACCACCATCTAATACACGGAGGCTACGCTCCACCTCAGCGGTGAAATCTACATGCCCAGGGGTATCAATGATGTTTATACGATGTTTGCGCCAGTGACATGTAGTAGCCGCTGAAGTAATAGTAATACCTCGTTCTCTTTCTTGTTCCATCCAATCCATCACCGCAGTTCCCTCATCCACGCTTCCGACCTTGTAAGTACGTCCTGCGTGATGCAATATCATTTCCGTAGCCGTGGTCTTGCCCGCATCTATATGAGCAATGATCCCTATATTCCGTATTTTTTCCAAAGGGAAATTCCGCGACATGAGTTTATCCTTTACCTCAAGTACTGCTTTTAACACGGCTTTTTACCAGCGATAGTGAGCAAAGGCTTTGTTAGCCTCTGCCATCTTGTGAAGATCATCACGTTTCTTTATTGCTGCGCCCCGACCATGGACAGCATCAACCAACTCGCTTGCCAGCTTTTCTGCCATAGATTTGCCACTACGAGCTCGCGCTGAAGCAATGAGCCACCTCATGGCGAGAGCACGCCCGCGATCCTCTAGCACCTCTACGGGAACTTGATAGGTAGCCCCACCGACACGGCGTGATTTGACCATGAGAAGCGGTGCAGCATTTTTAATCGCTCTCTCTAGAGTTTCTTCAGGATTGCTATCCACTTGTTGAGCAGCGACCTGCAAGGCATTATAGACAACGCGCTCGGCCGTAGCTTTTTGCCCTCGCAGCATAAGCCTATTGATGAATTTAGCCACCGTGACGCTGTTATATTTAGCATCGTTTGGTGGTATTCTTTTTACTACTTTTCTAACTCCTCTTGGCATTTGACATCCCTGCTATTTTTGTGCCTTGGCCCCATACCTGCTGCGACCTTGCTTGCGATTAGCTACTCCTTCAGTGTCCAAGGTGCCACGGATAATATGGTAGCGAATTCCGGGAACGTCCTTAACTCGGCCACCACGAATCAAGACTACCGAGTGTTCCTGCAAATTATGTCCTTCGCCAGGAATATAAGCGGTTACTTCCATACCGTTGGTCAGCCTAACGCGGGCAACCTTGCGCAATGCCGAGTTGGGCTTCTTAGGTGTAACCGTCTTTACTAGAACACATACGCCTCTTCTTTGAGGTGCTCCCTGGATCCATCTAATTTGCCCTTTCATCGTATTTCGGGTGTAATGCAGTGCTGGGACATCGGTTTTCTTTCCCGGCTTCTGCCGCCCTTTACGAGCAAGTTGATTAACCGTTGGCATTCCTAATACTCCTCTATTTTAGACAATCAAAAAGCCGTCTGGTTATGTGCCGGTCTACTCTAGGAAAATCTGCTCGGCTTCAGCCAGCCGGCTTTTATAACTCTTTACGTTTTTACCTTCTAGTAGACGCCAAGTTATTAATTTAACACAAGGCAATTAGGCTGTCAACTAGGGCGATTGAGGCTGTTGATTTTATGCGATTTTGTCACCCTTAAATGTTTTGCGAAAATGTCACCCTTGAAGGAGAAGAGTAGGTTAATGGTGTTGAACGGGATAGAGACAGTCAGAATCACCGCCAGGTAGGCAGTTGAGGTATTTAGGTCTCTCGCTACGTCATGTTAGAAGAATATTGGTGGCGTATAGGAAGGAGGGCGCTGTTGCATTGGCGCATGGCAATCGGGGGAGAAAGCCCAGGCGTATCCTGAATGCAAGTATGAAAAGGAATGTCCTGGATTTATTCCAAACAGTCTATGAAGGCTGTAACCACCAGCATTTCAGTTTGCTTCTGGTGGTTCGCTCTTGGTAAAACAATACCTTAATCACGGTGTTAGGGCAAGTTTGACATTAAGCAAACTTTCTATTATATTTTGCCATAGATTCCCTATGAGGCCCCGTGGTGTAGCGGTTTAACATGCCACCTTGTCACGGTGGAGATCAGGGGTTCGAATCCCCTCGGGGTCGTATCTATAATACACAGTTTGACAGCCTCTCATACCGAGCATAAAAGAAAGGCCTAAATTCGAATACCCATTGTAAACCATGCTGCTGCAGCCTCTGTTTTTGAAGACCGCAAGACGTTCCTGCACTCGCCACATCTTGCCGCTCCCGATGTAGCCCTGTATCCCAGAGAAGTTGGCTTTATCGCTACAGCCTTATCACTTTGCTTTTTGCGCGTGCGACTTGTGGTTATAACTTTGGAAAGGCAAGCGGTGTTGATTAAAGACTGGGTGGCATTTCACCCTATTGTTGGATATTAACGTGTGCTTACATTCGGCTCATAGAAGTCCTGTGTGAAGATTATGGCAAGATAGGGCCTATTGGTCTACCTTGCCATGCATTTATGGCATTCAGTTTTCGCAAACCGAAGTGGCCTGAGATTTATAAAAGCAAATCGTTATTGAAAGAATCGCTTATTGTCGGCTTTTGCATCCGGCAGTTAGCCTTGGCGTAGTCAAAGGCCTCTTCGACAACCACATCTGTCGCCTCTGCCAAGATACCGTTGTCGTCATGGTCATATCTATCGGCTTGGCCCCACAACATGCCTTGTTCAACAAAGAAATAAGTAAACTGACCGTTCTGCCATGAGCCCCCCTCGTAGGACACCCCCCTTTCAGAGCAAGCCATATTAATGATCCTATTTGTACCTTTCAGGTCGGTCATTCCACCAGCAAGGCAGCTATCAAATATGAAAATAATCCTTGTGGTATTGAAGCCAGCAAACCATTCCCTTAGCTCCCCATCCCATATATAAACAAAGCTCCCGGAGGGATTACCATCATGACTGACAATGGCTTCATCAATTTTTTCTTTGTCGCCATCGTCTGCCTTGCCCTTGGCGCCATGCCCGCTGAAGAAGAAGACAACTTCATCGCCAGCTGCTGCTTGCGACTTGATGTCGTCAATAGCTTCCCGAATCGCAGTAACACTGGCATCCATATGCAGAAGTAGACGAATATTACCTGGGCCATATCCGTAGAGCGTAAGGGGATCAGACATGTCGCGTGCATCATCATCAGAATACTGAAGGTCATTGGCTTCACCGGGGTAATCGGAAATGCCAACTACAATAGCGTATTTCTTGGCTCCCGTCCCCAGTTCTTCTCCTGGAACACCGGTGGCTGCCTGCTTGACTGGCTTACCTCTGCCAGCAGGCCTGCCACGAAGTGTGACCTTTTTGACCAGCTCAACATCGGTTGCCGGCAATGGCTTATCCTTATCGGGTTTAGCAAGCGCGGCTGGTGTTAAGAGCACCAGAACAAGCACTGCCACTAAAATTGCAATTAATAATTTTTTCATCTCAGCACCTCTTTACTTTATTTGTTACCTATACATTTATTCTAGCACCTAGACTCACCCTTCAAGTGTCTGTCGCTGGTTTGGGAGTTGGATGGTCACGAGTCGCTATGTTGTTGGGTAACTATCTACTATATTATTACCCTTGGCTATTGAGCTGGACGATTCCTGATTCCTGTTTAGATAGCGGCTCTTCCGAAATAAATTAGTACGATGACGATGACGAGTAAAAACCAGTATAAAGCAGGGACCGGACCCCACCACGGTTTGTGCCACCAGATTTTTCCTTTGCGGAAGTTTTTAATCCCATAATGTGGATTTAAAACAAACCACAAGAAGTCTTCTAGAAAAACCATACCTGCATAAAACCCAAGCAGCAGACTTTCTAACCGCCAACTCCATCTTCTCCCGTATTTTGTGGCTAGTTTACCATTTTCCAATTCGCTTTGATGAAATGAATTATAAGACAAGAATGATCGGAACCGGGTAGTGTTGAGTTTATGATGCCCTTACTTACTAATTTAAATGGCGCACTTTTAGTTTTTGTGCAATTCGGCAAATTGCACAAAAGTCAGGATTGTTCAACCAGCATGATTCCATCGAGTTACTTTGCTGTCCACAAGATCCCGGCGGGCCTCTCTCATGCCTCTCTTATCTCTCTTGCCTGCCGTTTCCATTTTCTTGTATCATTGGTCCGAACAATTCAGATAAGAGGAAAGGAGTGTCATGGTAGTAGAAATACGGCCAGCCAGGCCGGAGGAAATGGAGGAGTTTTATCGAGTCGCCAGCACCGCTCTAGTGTTACCCCAAGGGCAAATACGGGGGATTAATCCTGAATGGACGCTCTGCGCTTTTGAGGATGGAAAATTAGCGACTGCCTATGCTGCATGGCCGTTGACCATGCGTTTCAACGGTGAAGGCATTCCTGTTGCCGGGGTTACTTCTGTTGGCACACTGCCTATTTATCGGCGCCGTGGCTACCTCCGCAAAATAACTGCCAGACACTTTGAATTGCTCCATGAGCAGGGGGAGCGGTCAATCGCTATTCTTTATGCTTCCACGGCAGCCATCTATCAGCGCTATGGCTACGCCGTAGTCTCTACACGAAACTCCTACCACGTGGAGCCTCGTTTTCTGCAATTCGCGCTTCCTGTTCAGGTTCCGGGTAAGTTTCGCGAATTGGGAAGTAGTGATGACGAGTTCGGGCTGCTGGTAGACCTCTACCGACGTTTCCGGGTAAATAGAATAGGATACTCTCATCGTGCCCGTGCAATGTGGGAGGCGGGAGTACTGGCACATCCCCCCGCTGGGGGCCTGGTAGGTAAGGTAGTTTACGAGGAGGCCGGCGAACCACTCGGCTATACGGTATATGCCTTGGAGGCTCCAACTACCTGGCCGGTACCGGGACAGCGGCTTACCATCCGCGATGTTATCTGGCTTTCAGCCTCAGCCTATCAGGCAATTTGGAACTATTATGCTCAAATGGATCCGGTAGGCGAGATTGTTTGGGATAGGGTTCCTTCTGACGACCCGCTGCCGCACCTGTTACTTGAACCACGGATGTTACATACTACTTCAGCTGATGGACTGCTGGGACGGATTATTGATGTCGAGAGGGCATTACCAAAACGACCTTACCCGGAAGAGGCCACTCTTATCTTTGAGGTCGTTGATGATCTATGTCCTTGGAACAATGGCCGGTGGAAACTGGAGACTTCTATTGCTGAAGCCTCCATCAAGGGCACCAATGAGAAGCCGCAACTGATGATACCAATCAGTACTTTGGCTATGCTTGTCTTTGGCCAGATCAATGCCACCGAAGCCGTCCGCATGCAACGCCTTGATGTGCTTGACGCTGATGTTCTCCCCATCTGGGATAAGGCAATGCGCACCTTATATCGCCCATTCTGTGCCGATTACTTCTAGTCTTTTTGTTCCGATAGAGCACTCATACGATAGGAATGAGGTGACTATTGATATACATCCAATACATCTGAATGTGACCTCTAAATGGGGGAACTGCGCCTATTACATCTTCTAACGAATGGCTTGTCGTTGGTAGCAAAGAATAGGAGGTGTCGAGATGAAAGCATATTGTGTGAAGTGTCGCGCAAGCCGGGAAATAAAGAACCCTAGAGCCATGACCATGAAGAACGGCAAACCGGCAACTCAAGGAGTATGTCCCGTGTCTGGGACCAAGATATTCCGGATAGGAAAAAGCTAGGACTGAGATTCTGCGTAGCAGAAAATCGGAAAGGCTAGGTATCTCAATACCTAGCTTTTCTATTTTTGACTGAACAATCTGGACAAAAGTTGCCTCCAAACTCTCCTGCCTTTAGGATACCAATGTATCAGTGCCATAATGGACTCACGAGATCCATACAATGTTGCTATGGAACACGAACAAAAGACAGGGATGGTTCGAAGCCGCTGGGTCTTACTCTTCTACTCGATTTGTGGCAGTCGAGAATAGATTTCTAATCGCATCGCGGTATGTGGATATCCATAAAGATAATGCTAAGACATTTTCCTACGAGTTTGGCAGCATATTACGCGACTCTGGCAGCATCTTTGGTTCTATGATGGAGGCGCTTGTAAAGGAGCGCAATACAGACGCGAAAGTAGAGGCTAATTTCAGTGACTACCGTGTCTACCTGAAAAGAGAGATCCCGGACATTCACAAACGCACCATACAGGTACGCCCTCGTTTTCCTACTGGGATGATAATCCCCTTCGAGGCATTGCAGGAGACGAAAGGCACGCCAGAGTGGTGGAATGCGTACAACAGAATTAAGCACAGTGAATACGATGAATTTCGTTCAGGAAACTTGGAGAATTGCTTGACCGCTCTATCTGCACTCGCACTAATGGGATTCTTCATGAGTTGGTTTGTTTCTGACCAACTATTCGTAAACGTTAGAATTGTTTACCCGGAAACATCAATAGATATGTCATCCGAAAGGCGGTTGTTTCTTCAATCCTAAAGATTACCACAGATTCGCCTTCAGAAAAGTGCGCATTTCGAACAATCCGCTATATTGTTGGATAACTTTCTATTAAAGTGATACTTCGTCATCGCATATATCAACGAATTTCCATACATTATAACTGGAATTTGATAAGAAAAGTTAAGATAGTACATCTTGACCACCATAGATGCAGAGACATATAATGAAATGCTCGCCAAGGATTTCTGGACCTCCTGGCAACTAGTATTAATGAGTCGTTGAAAACATAGTGTTATTCCGATGACATAGGGGCACTGAACTGCCACCTGTATATGGTCACTTGGGCGGCAGGGAGCCAATAGTGAAACCGACCTAGAAACGGTCGGTTTTTCTTTTGAAAAGAGGTGATGACTTTCGCAAATATAGTTGCCAATTGAGATGATTCATGCAGAGAACTGATTTAGCAGGCGCTCTATGTTAAGAAAGAGAAATAACCGAATAGCTATACCCATCACTCAGCGCAAGGGGGATTCTTATTTTAAGGACGTGAAGGCATTGAAAGTTCCCCAGTTTCTTCATATTGAAAACCGAACTGTTAGGTATACTCTCTGCGTGCTATTTTGCACAATAGTCGCAGACGGCCTGATAAGCCAGTTCCTGGTGACAGCTGGATACGGGTCAGAAATAAACCCTTTCCTGCTAACTTGGATAGGACGGGAGTCGTTTCTAGCTATAAAGATATCAGGTGCGTTTTTGGCCACGTTGCTTCTATGGATTAAGTATAATGTCAAACCCAGACTCGTATATACAATCACTGTGGTAGCTTTGGCATCTTATACAATCATCCTTTACTGGAACTTGTTTGTATTTCTTTTTGCTGCTTAGCCAACCTATCTGAACAAGGGTTCTGCGATCACACAATAGTCAGAAAAGTTGGGTAACAACGCAGGCAAATGTTCAACTTTAATATATCAGCTTCGCTTGCGATATCAATTCTCTCTAACCAAGCCGAGCTACACATACCTCACCATTTTCTATGACGACGGTCATTGTCCGTCGGCAGTCAGGACAGGTGAGTGGCCCTCTGTAGTTAGCTTTAGATGGCTCCAGAGGGATGTTTTTACCACAGCCCAAGCAGATTACTCCTGATGAGCTTCGTGAACTAGCTTGGTGCTGTCGCTTATGACTGGCTAGCTGCTCTATATTATCGAATTCAATTCCGCAGGTAACACACTTATAACGCATTTCTCTCCTTAGCACATTCTCAATGTCTTAAATTGCCCATTTACTAAGTTCATTATCTTACAATTATAACAGGTTATTGCCCTCTAACGAATAATTTGAGCTTAGGCTTAGCAAAATCACTACAAAGTGCAGCGACGTAGCAAAGCAAGCAATTGTTGGGTAGACTGTATCAGTCGGTGGTTTGGGAGAAGCTCTCGCAAAGCAAAAGGATGGTCTTCCCCAACAATCACACGGCAGTCAAAACTCCGAACATTGACCTGAACCATTATTTCCCTGCAGCAACCACATGGGGGTAAAATGCCATCCTTGGATACAACCACAACAGCACTGATATGAGTTTCTCTATGTTTTAAGGCTTCAGCGCCCGCAGTAGCTTTGGCGCACAACCACAGTTCACAAGCTAGATCAATACAAATCCCGGTATAAATGCTTCCTTGCGCAGTTAGAATCACTACCCCCACCGAACCGGTAGAGAAAGCCTCCACTAATAGAAAACCACCGCATGCAGATCTAGCCACCGTAATTAAATGCGTAGTAGTTTCACCCATTTCTCTCTCCTGCCTAACCAGTAAGCAGGCTTCAATCTGTTGCAGAATATCCTGAAAGCGTAAAACTTCACAACTGAACAAACCTTATTGTGTTAATGCTGCCTGGGAAAGAAAAGGAAATCTTGTTCCTTCTCATTTTGAAACGTAAGGTGCACAGGCCAGACCGTTTCTATCATGAAAAATTACCCCAATCCGGTTTTTTAGCAGTTCTTGACCTTTTGCTGGAAGAAATCGCCTTTGAAGGTCAGCGGGACTTTACTACACTAAGAGAGGCTCAATTCATTGGTGCTCATTGGCAGTAACCGTACCGCTGACTGAAAACACTGTATGGCTCATCCATAAGCTGTTACCGGTTTAACTTTATTAAGACAGAAGCACAGGTTTCCCCCTTTTCATTCATCTAAAATTATTTAAGAATATCAGCCCAAGGACTTGACAAAATTAATGTATCATATTATAATTTATTGAGATTATTAATCTACCTATTGATTTTGCTAATAGAAGGAGGAAAACAAGATGTCTGAAAACCAAAAGAAAATACTGGAGATGCTGGCCAGTAACAAGATAAGCGTTGATGAAGCTCATCGGCTACTCAGTGTGCT
>Ga0209121_10002567_pt1 | contig 18320 bp, 18 predicted proteins | sample Cruoilmetagenom3_FD_187292 | JGI IMG/M metagenome (GOLD analysis project Ga0209121, IMG submission 187292) | Oil polluted marine microbial communities from Coal Oil Point, Santa Barbara, California, USA - Sample 3 (SPAdes) (version 2) | ecosystem: Environmental > Aquatic > Marine > Oil seeps ... | reverse complement strand
CGGCCAAGCCTGCCATCCCCATCCATATCCAGCCCCGTAGGAACACCGGAATTGGGTGGCAGGGCAAAAATATGAGGATAGTCCACGCCACCAACAGCCAGCCATGCCTGCAACGCGCTCAGCGCGTCCAGCCCATGATCAAAATCTACATTTTGCAGCACCAAAATGTCAGGCCCGACCTGTGCCACCACATCCCGAACGGCAATCAGCTGGGGGTCTTTGCCCTTCAAAATATCGCGCAGCAACAGGCCGGGGCCATCGCGTGTCAGCTCAGCATTGTAGGTGGCAATTCGCAGCGTCTCGGCCTGCACTGACACGTCAGGCAGCCCCAGCAGACAAAACAAAGATAGGATCAGGCGCGTTGCAAGGCGTCGGCGTCGTGCTCGGCGTAGGCGCGTTTGCGCTTTTCCTCGATCAGATCGGCAATCCGGCTCATTGCGATGCCACGCATCAACATGCTTGCTGGTAGGAATGCCCATGCCGTTACTGTCCAGACCAAAGTTTGCGGATCCGCCATTGAAATTGGATCAATAAAGGCCGATGCCGCCTTGACCACTGCGGGTATGATAAACGGCAAAAGCGCGCCAAGTACAATGTGAAGACCTGCATCACGTTTCAAACGCGCCAGCACGTCGCCGCCGCCGGTTGGATCAAACAAAGGCAAGTTCATCCAGACATTGAACGCGCCCGAGCGCGTAGGCCACCCCAGCAAACGCACACAGGACAAAAAGGCAAACATCATCACCAATGACACCATGTACGAAATGCCCGATGAGGTGCGCACCAGGCTGACCAGTTCAGGCGTGGAATCCGAAGGCAGCATCAGCACCATCAGGCGCACAGGTGAATAGGGAAAATCAATCGCACTGCCCAGATCATGCCCCAGCTTGGTCAGCAGATACCCCCAGTTAGAGTGAACATGTGTTTCGCGGCAAATCAACGTAAGCAAGATGATCGACGCCGCCAGACCGCCAAACTTCAGCCGGTTATAGGGGGGCGCAAAACGGAACTCGATGATGCTGGGGGATGTGCCATAATATTCAATGAAGGTCATAGACGCGGCAATGATCGCAAGGACCACAACCAGCTGTTCCGCATCAGCGCCTGTTGTTGACAACAACAACGACGGAGTCACCACCAAAAGGGCGACCAAAAATGCACGCACAAGCGCACTTGCCAGCTGTGAAACCACTGCTTTTTTCCCTTCAACCTGGCCCGAAGCAGTGCGATGCTGCGTCGTTGTCCCAACTTGATCCCGCACATTGTGGCGGTATGCCTCATTCTTGCCCAATTTCTGCCCTCTTTCCTCAAGCACCTCAAGAACTTGGTTAATAAGACTTAAAGTTTAGGGCAAATTCATGGGAGGACTGGTGCGGGAATGCATCAATTTTGGTGCGTAATATTGACGGGCTAGTTGGCCAACACAACATGTAGCGGAAAACAGGAAGTCAGCCACAAGTATAACAATTCAATTGGTTAACTATTTGTTTCTACTGATCTCTCTTTTTTCTCTCAAAAGGGAGCGGCGCCGCACCCGAAAGCGCGGCGCTTGTAATCAAACCCAGGGCCTTGCAGCGCTGGCAGCGGCTTCAAATGTGTCAATTGAGGCGACATTGGCCATGGTCAGGCCGATATCGTCCAGCCCTTCCTGAAGGCAATGTTTTTTGAAGGCATCCACCTCAAAACCAATGCTTTCACCATCCGAGGTGGTAATTGTCTGGGTATCCAGATCAATCTCCATCCGCGCGTTGGCACCCTTTTCGGCATCTTTCATCAGCACATCAATTTGCTCTTGAGGCAAGGTGATGAGCAAAATGCCGTTTTTGAAGCTGTTGTTGAAAAAGATATCGGCAAAACTGGGTGCGATGACACAGCGGATACCAAAGTCCTTGATCGCCCAAGGCGCATGTTCACGCGACGACCCACAGCCAAAATTCTTGCCTGCCACAATGATCTCGGCGGCGCGATACTGCGGTTTGTTCAACACGAAATCGGCAATCTCGTTACCGTCGCCATCATACCGCATCTCATCAAACAGATTAACGCCCAAACCCGAGCGTTTGATCGTTTTCAGAAATTGCTTAGGGATGATCATATCGGTGTCGATATTGATCATGGGCATTGGAGCCGCAACACCGCTGAAGTTTTCGAATTTATCCATTACATCATCTCCCTAACATCCGTCAGCTTGCCGGTGATTGCCGCCGCTGCTGCCATTCCGGGCGATACCAGATGGGTGCGTCCGCCGCGGCCCTGGCGGCCTTCAAAGTTGCGGTTGGATGTGGCTGCACAACGCTCCTGCGGGGCCAGCTGATCAGGGTTCATCGCCAAACACATCGAGCACCCCGCAAGCCGCCATTCAAACCCGGCTTCCTTGAATATATCCGCCAGCCCTTCTTCCTCGGCCTGTGCGCGCACAAGACCAGATCCGGGAACGACCATCGCGCGGATACCGTCCTTCTTCTTTTTGCCCTTCAGGATTTCGGCCGCAGCACGCAAATCCTCAATGCGACCATTGGTGCATGACCCGATGAAAACCGTATCAATCTCGATCTCGTTCAGCGGTGTACCCGGTGTCAGGCCCATATAATCAAGCGAGCGCTGCGCCGCATCCACCTTACCGCCCTCAAACTCCGATGCCGCAGGCACGGTGGCAGTGATTGGCAACACATCCTCGGGCGAGGTGCCCCATGTGACCACCGGTGCGATGTCTTCACCTTTCAGCGTCAGCACCAGATCCCACTCAGCATCATCGTCAGAATAGAGCGTCTTCCACCAGTTCAGCGCAGCTTCCCACTGTGCACCTTTCGGCGCGTGCGGGCGGCCCATGCAATATTCAAACGTCTTTTCATCCGGCGCAATCAGACCTGCGCGTGCACCACCTTCAATGGCCATGTTGCAAACGGTCATGCGCCCTTCCATGGAAAGATCACGAATGGCCTCGCCACAGTATTCAATCACATAGCCGGTGCCACCCGCTGTGCCGGTTTCACCGATCACACTCAGGGTGATATCTTTGGCTGTCACGCCGGGGCGCAGCTTGCCGGTGATTTCCACCTTCATGTTCTTGGATTTCTGCTGGATCAACGTCTGCGTGGCCAGCACATGCTCTACCTCGGACGTGCCGATACCATGGGCCAATGCGCCAAACGCGCCGTGGGTTGCGGTATGGCTGTCGCCACACACAACCGTCATACCCGGCAAGGTCCAGCCCTGCTCGGGCCCGACGATATGCACGATGCCCTGACGCACATCGCTTACCGGGTAATAATGAATGCCAAATTCCTTGGCGTTGGTATCCAGCGCTTCCACCTGAATGCGGCTGTCTTCGGTCATGGTGGCCGCATTGTCGCGGTCCAGCGTGGTCGGCACGTTGTGATCCGGCACAGCAATGGTTTTGTCAGGTGCACGCACCGAACGGCCCGCCATACGCAGCCCTTCAAAGGCCTGCGGGCTGGTCACTTCATGCACAAGGTGGCGGTCAATGTACAAAAGGCTGGTGCCATCTTCGGCTTCATGCGCCACATGCGCATCCCAGATTTTATCATAGAGTGTCTTGGGGGACATGAGTCCTCTCCCATAGTTGTTTTAAGGTAAAGTCAGTCGTGACGGGGCCGGCACCTTATAGGTGGGCAAGAATTGTCTGCGATGCACCATAGAACCGCCAAGGCAGGCGGGCGCGATCATCCATGTCAAAAATCCGTGTCATATGTCATGATTTACGCGTGCTACGCCTGAACTTCAAGGATTCTGTGTGCGGAGCAGACGTTTGTGCGCCGATGCCAACAACCGTCGGGAATAAAGTTTGTGCAGCTCTGGCAAGGCAGATCAATCCGGCGCCAGCATGTAGCCTTCGCCGCGCACGGTTTGCAGATAGCGGGGCTGTTTCGGGTCGGCTTCAATCTTGCGGCGCAAGCGGGTGATCTGCACATCCACCGCGCGCTCCTGAGCCTGACCCCCGTCACGGCCCAGATCCTCAACCAGCTTGGTGCGGCTAACCGGCGCGCGCAAATTCTCTGAGAAGATGCGCATCAACTGCACCTCAGTGGCCGTCAGGCGTACCAGTTGATCCCCCTGCAACAACTCAGCGCGCTCAATATCATAGCGCACCGGACCAAGGTTTAACATTTTGGGCGTGGTGCTTTCCGGCTCAGGCTCGGGCATGCGGCGCAAAATGGCATTGATCCTGAGCAGCAGTTCCTTTGGCTCAAACGGCTTGGCCAGATAATCATCCGCCCCGGCCTCAAGCCCGGCAATCCGGTCGTCAGTTTCACCCTTGGCCGTCAGCAGCAAAATCGGTGTTTCCAGCGTTTCGCGCAACGCACGGGTCAACGCGACACCATCTTCGCCCGGCATCATGACATCCATCACGATCAGGTCAAATTCCAGCCCCGACAGGATTGATCTGGCATGCGCCGCATCACGCGCCACAGACACCAAATACCCGTTGCGCTGCAAAAACTTGCGCAGCAGGCCACGGATGCGTTCATCATCATCGACGATCAGCAGATGAGGGGCAGGTTCACTCATATCTCACTATCCTTCAGGGTTTGATATTGCCTGCGCAACTCCGGGTCCATCATCGCTTCCAGCACCTTGCGGAAACCCGCCACAGCCTCGGGTCCGGCCGCCCGGTAGGCCGCGCGCATGCGGGCACGTTGTGCATCAGATAGTTTGCGCTCCAGGGTAGCGCCGTCTTGTGTCAAAAACAGATGCCGTTCACGACGGTCTGATTTACCCACACGGCTGTCCACCAACCCATCCTCAACCAATGTCCGCAACACTCGGTTCAGGGATTGCTTGGTTACACCCAGCGTCAACAACAAATTGTTGATAGTGGTGCCGGGGCTGCGCGCAATAAAGTAGATCGCCCTGTGGTGCGCGCGCCCATAAGCCATGGTTGAAAGTATTCGATCAGGATCAGCCGTAAAACCGCGATAGGCAAAGAACATGGCCTCACTACCCTGGCCCAACTGTTCATCGGTCAGAAACAGAAGTTCGCCGCCACCTTGCACCTCGGACATACCCACCTCCGTTCACTTTCACAGCTTCACTTTGTCATAATAGGACAGCTTTGTTGACATTCCAAGTATCAACTGTTAGCGATTCGCAGCTTATGCGTAATTTAATGTCCGAAACGGACGTATTTTGCGCAACATATGCAAAGCGACTTATTGCAAGGAGATGCGCCATGACTGGCTATGATGATCGTGACGGCAAGATTTGGATGGATGGTAAACTGATCGACTGGCGCGCCGCCAACGTTCATGTCCTGACCCATGCCATGCATTATGCCTCGTCGGTATTTGAGGGTGAGCGCGCCTATAACGGCAAAATCTTCAAAAGCCGCGAACACTCTGAGCGCCTGCATTTTTCGGCAGGCCAGCTGGATTTTCAGATCCCTTACACGGTGGATGAAATCGAAGCCGCCAAGCAAGAAGTCCTGATGGCCAATGGCCTGACCGATGGCTATGTGCGCGCCCTCGCATGGCGTGGTGCAGGCGAGGACATGGGTGTCGCATCGGCGCTTAACCCGGTGCATCTGTGCATCGCAGCGTGGGAATGGGGCGCCTATTACGGCGACGCCAAGATGAAGGGGGCCAAGCTCGACATTTCCAAATGGAAACGCCCCTCCCCCGAAACCATCCCGGTGCATGCCAAGGCTGCGGGCCTGTATATGATCTGCACCATATCCAAACACGCCGCCGAGGCCAAAGGGTGTTCGGATGCCCTGTTCATGGATTACCGCGGCTATGTGGCCGAAGCGACAGGCGCCAACATCTTCTTTGTGAAAGACGGCGAAGTGCACACACCCGACGCCGATTGCTTTCTCAATGGTCTGACCCGTCAGACGGTTATCGGAATGTTGAAGGACCGCCAGGTAAAAGTGCACGAGCGCCACATCATGCCCGAAGAAATGGAAGGCTTTGAGCAATGCTGGCTGACCGGCACCGCCGCCGAAGTTACACCCGTAGGCCAAATCGGGGATTACCGGTTTGAAGTCGGTGCACTGACGCGAGAGATTTCACAAGGCTATGAGAAGCTGGTGCGCAGCTAAGCCACAACGTCTGATAAAGTTTCAAAAACCTCTCACGGCGCGGGTCACCTGCGCCGTGATTTGTTTTGAGACATCAATCATCGACAGCCAACTCGTTGTGCTGAGCATTGCATACACTTCGGTCTTCAAAAGTCGCGCCTAACAGAAAAAGGCCGGGCAACATCACCCGGCCTTCGCCTGATTTTCAATGTCTCAGCGATCAAGCAGGCGACATGCCCCGCAGACGCTCAGACCGGCGGCGCAGCAGTTCCACAGTTGTCAGAAGCAGGATCGACATCACCACAAGGATCGTCGCCACCGCCAGAATGGTCGGTGAAATCTGCTCGCGCAGCCCGGTGAACATCTGCCAGGGCAGTGTCTTTTGGCTGGCGGACCCAACGAACAGCACCACAACCACTTCGTCAAACGAGGTGATAAAGGCAAACAACCCACCCGAGATGACACCCGGCAGGATCAGCGGCATCTGCACCCGAAAGAACGTCGTCACCGGATCAGCGCCCATATTAGCCGCCGCGCGCGTCAGTGAATTGTCAAACCCAACCAACGTGGCCGTCACGGTGATAATCACAAACGGAATACCCAATACAGCATGGGCCAGGATCACCTTGATATAGCCCACCAGGTTCTTACCCATGCCCAAAGTGCCTTCCAGGAAGTTGCCGATGTCAGAGTAGAAAAAGAACATGCCCGTGGCCGAGATGATCAGCGGCACAATCATCGGCGAGATCAGGATTGCCATAATGGCACGACGCCCCGGCACATGAGATTGCGACAGGCCAATCGCCGCCAATGTGCCCAATGACACCGAAATGATCGTCGCAATCGGCGCGATGATCAGCGAGTTTTTAAAGCTGCGCTGCCATTCGTTATTGGTAAAGAAATCCTGATAATGCTTCAGTGAATAGCCTTCCGGATCAAACCGCAGCATCTCAGGCGTGAAGGTAAAGAAATCCTGCGCGTTAAAGCTCAGCCACATCACCGGCACCAGTGGCGACACCAGAAAGAAGAAGATGCACCCGCATATGATACGAAACCCGTAATGCCACAGAACCTGACCGGGGGTCAGATAGGGCAGCAGGCGCGCACGATAGCGTCCCTCATAGAGCCAATAGCTGAACCACCAGAAAAAGAGGCCAAAGGCAACGCCCAACACAACCCCCGGCACGCCAACCAGATAGATGCAAAGCACAAGCGCCACAGCAAGCGAGATCCACATCGCCAGGCGCTCAGTCTTGAGCACGTTGAAATATAGCCAGGCAAGACCAGCAGTGATGACAGCCCCGCCCATCATCCCCACAAAGCCCGAGCCATTGGCCGTGCCAAAGAACAACCCCACAAAGGCCCCCGCCGCTGCCACGATGGGCAGGACGAAGGATTGGGGTTTGCGTGAAATCGGTGTCAATGCAGCCATGTCCGTTACCCCAGCTTCACGTTGTCGATGCCGACGATCTTGTCGTAGCACCAGTAGAGCAGCAGAACGACTGCCAGAAGGATCGCACCCAATGCGGCCGCAAGGCCCCAGTTGAGTGAGGATGAAATGTGATACGCAATCCGGTTCGAGATGAAGACACCCTTGGTGCCGCCGACGATCTCGGGCGTGATGTAATAGCCGATGGACAAAATGAACACGAGGATCGACCCCGCCCCAATGCCCGGAATGGACTGCGGGAAATAGACCCGCCAAAAGGCGGTCCAGTTGGTGGCGCCCATGGATTTGGCGGCGCGTAGGTACGTCGGCTGAATGGTCTGCATGACCGAATACATCGGCAGGATCATAAACGGCAGCAAGATATGCGTCATCGCAATAATCGTGCCTGTCTGGTTGTTGATCATCACCAATCGGTTGGCATCATCAATCAAGCCCAGCCAGACCAGAATTTCGTTGATAACACCTTGTTGTTGCAACAACACCTTCCACGCCGATGTCCGCACCAAAAGCGACGTCCAGAAGGGCAGCAACACAAGGATCATCAGCATGTTTGACGTGCGCATTGGCAGGTTCGCCAGTATCCACGCCACCGGGTAGGCCAGCAAGATGCATGACCCGGTGATGATCAGCGACATCCACAGGGTGCGGCCAAACAGCTTGATCAGAATACGCTTATCTTCGGGTTGGGCCTGTGCGCCTTCCGGTGTGCGGCGCATGTCGATGGCATTCAGGAAATAGCCATTGGTGATGCGCACCGAATGTGTCTTGATTTCGCGCCAGGTTTCAACTTTGCCCCAGCCCTCTGATATCTCGATCAGCTTGTCCTTGAAGGGACCGTCTGTTGCCGGGTCCAGATTTTTGATCTTACGCCCCGATTTGCGGAACAACGACGACATGCCGGTGCTCTCATAATTCAGTCGGGTGCCAAGGCGCGTATGCCTTTTGGCCTCAATGGCGACCACCATATCCGAGACAAAGGCGGCATAGACGTTTTCACCAGGCAATTCGCCACTATCAGAATCCCAGACATTCAGCTCAACCACAGTCAGTGGGAGCGTGTCGGCAACAATATCATTGTTAACCGAACGGGTCAGCATATTGGCAATTGGCAGAATGAAGGACAGCAGAACGAACAACAACAACGGGGCAATCAGCATCAGCGCGCGCATCTTTTGCTGGCGCAAGGCGCGGTTCAGGCTGCGTTTCAGCGGCGTTCCGTCGGCGGCCAGTACCGGGCCGGTATCGGTGGTGTCGCTCATCTTAAGCCCCTTCAACCACTAGGATAACGCTATCAGCTGTGCGCCTGCGGATCTCGGCTACCTTTTGGTACTCCGGATCATCATACGCAGCACGCGCGGCTTCATAGCTTGGAAATTCAATTACGACGTGGCGATTGAGTGTCTCGCCTTCCATCGTTTCAGATGGCCCGCCACGGACAATGAACCTGCCACCAAGGCCCAGCAGGATCGGTGTGTCCTTTTCGACGTATTCTTTATACGCCTCAGGATCATTTACCGTGATATGGCCGATTATATAGCCCTTGGGCATGGTGTGATGTGTCCCTTGTCATATAGCGGTGAGGGCCATGCGTGCAGCCCCCACTCAATTGTTTGGAATGGGGCGCGCTGTGCACGCCCCAAACCGATAGGCTTATTTTGCCAACCACGCCTGGAATTTGGCGTCGATGTCGTCACGATAGTCAGCCCAGAACTCGTAGTTATAAAGGAACGTGTTCTTGGCATTCTCTGGATCGGTTGGCATATGTGGTGCCATGTCGATGCCCAGTTCAGCGTGCTTGCCAACCAGCGGCGCTGAGGAAGCGCGCGCAGGACCGTACGAGATGTACTTGGCCTGATCCGCCAGACGCTGCGTGTCTGTGGCGAACATGATGTAATCCAAAGCTGCCTTCTGGCGCTCTTCGCTCAGACCGGTAGGAATGATCCAGCCGTCAAGGTCAAACACCTGAGCGTCCCACAGCATGGCCACGGGTTGCTTTTGCTCTTCGATCACGCTGAACAGACGGCCATTATAGGTGGAGCCCATAACAACTTCGCCATCGGCCAACAGTTGGGGTGTATCCGCACCAGCCGACCACCAGATAACGCTGTCTTTGATGGTGTCGAGTTTGGCCAACGCCTGATCCTGACCTTCGGGCGTGCCCAAAACGTCATAAACCGCGTCTTTGGCTACGCCGTCACACAGCAGGGCCCATTCCATGTTGTTGATCGGGCGCTTTTCAAGGCTGCGTTTGCCAGGATAGGCTTCCAGATCGAACACAGCACAGATATCGCTGGGTGCGGTATCGCCAACCATATCGGTACGATAGCCGAATGTGGTCGAATACACGATTTGTGGAATGAAGCAATCAGACACCAGAAGATCACCAAAGTCATCCGAGGCAGATGTGCCATCGGGGGCCGGTGCCAGCTGCGTGTCAGCGTCAATTTCCAGTGCCAGGCCTTCGTCACACAGACGGATGGCATCAGCAGCAACCACGTCAACCACATCCCAGGTGACGTTGCCAGCTTCGTTCATGGCGCGCAGTTTGGCCACGGCTTCAGCCGAGCTGTCATCGTTGATAATGGTGATACCGGTCTTTTCGGTATAGGGGTCGTGGTAAGCCAGTTTTTGTGACTTTGAATAGGCGCCGCCCCATGACACAATGGTCAATTCTTGTGCAGCAACCGCACCAGCAGCGACGCTCAGAGCTGTCGTGGCCAGAAGTGTTGTTGTGAGTTTCATTGATAGTCTCCCGATTATGACCCGTTCCTGAAAGTTTCGGAGTCCCTGCCACGGGTTTGAACCTTGGGACCCGCTGTTCATCGCACCCGTTCAGGGTACGATATTCCTTAGCCGTTACGCATCAAGCGCACGGCAATCCTCTGGCAACCAGCCGATCTCGACTGTCTCACCTGGTTTCAGCTTCACCTGATCCGGCCCATTGCGGGTTTTGACAATGAATTCATCATTGCCAGCCACCCGCAGACGCGTGCGAAAGATGTCACCCATATAGATGAACTCCAGCACTTCGGCCTTCAACGTATGGGCTTTGCCTTGCAGACGGTCCTGATTGAACTCCACCCGCTCGGGGCGGATTGACACTTTGGTGCGCTCTCCGGCCTTGGTCACATTGACCGGCGTGCAGTCAATCAGGCTGCCATCGTCCAGCTGCACCACAGCCAGACCGCCTTTGATCTCTTTGACTGTGCCTTCCATCGTGTTGTTCTCACCGATGAACTGCGCAACAAAACTGTTCTGCGGGCTTTCATACAATTCGTCCGGAGGGGCGATCTGCTGAATGCGGCCATCGTCAAACACCGCAACACGGTCGGACATGGTCAGGGCTTCGGTCTGATCGTGGGTCACATAAACCGTGGTGATCCCCAGATTATGGGCCAGATCGGTGATTTCAAACTGCATCTTTTCGCGAAGCTGTTTGTCCAGTGCGCCCAGCGGCTCGTCCATCAACACCAGTTCAGGTTCAAACACCAGCGCGCGCGACAGAGCGACACGTTGTTGCTGACCACCCGATAGCTGCGCCGGACGCCGTCCGCCAAAATCACCCATCTCAACCATATCAAGCGCGCGCTTAACTTTGGCCTCGCGGTCGGATTTGCCCATCTTGCGCACTTCCAGCGGGAAGCTCAGGTTTTCGGCAATCGTCATATGCGGGAACAAGGCGTAGTTTTGAAAGACCATGCCAATGCCGCGCTTGTGCGGCGGGATATTGTTGATGGAAACGCCGTCTAGCAGGATTTTCCCGTGGGTCGCGGTTTCAAACCCTGCCAACATCATAAGGCAAGTGGTCTTGCCCGATCCGGACGGGCCCAGCATTGTCAGGAATTCGCCCTTGGGCATCGACAGGTTCAGATCTTTGACGACGAGGATTTCACCGTCATAGCTCTTTTGCACACGTTCAAACGCAACGAATGCATCGTTGTTCCCAGTATCCGGCAAATCGGACTCCCCGTTTTTATCATTCGCAGGCTATCCCTGCGTTCACTTCAGACTAAACCGCTAAACCCGGCCAGATGCAAGCACGGTGCGACAAAGTCAGCATTAGTTGCGCCATCTGGCCTGTGTTTTCGTTCAGCCATATTGAATTTCAGGCCAGATGATTCGCATTTTCTTAAAAGTGACAACAGTGTTTTGGGTTAGCCCAACACAGCCTTCACTGCCTTTGCAGTTTTTGAAACAACCTCATCCGCCTCATCTCGGGTCAGGCAGAAGGGGGGCGCAAATCCCAGAATATCGCCTTGCGGCATCGCCCTTGCGATCACGCCCTGCGCGCCCAGCGCGGCCGCAATTTGGGGCCCGGTTTTATCAGCGGCGTCAAAGAAGGTGCGGCTATCGCGGTCTTTCACAAACTCCACCGCGCACAGCATTCCTTCACCACGCACCTCGCCCACATGAGCATGATCCCCCAAGGCCGCGCGCATCGCTGCGTTCAGATAGCTTCCCATTTCACCGGCGTTGCTGATCAGGTTCAATTCATCCAACAGCTTCAGGTTGGCCACACCCGCCGCCGCCCCGATGGGATGCGCCGAATAGGTCCAGCCGTGGCCGATAGGGCCGTTCTCGTCAGTGCCCTGTTCCAGCACTTTCCACATCTTGTCACCGACAATCGACCCTGACAGCGGCGCATAGGCACTTGTCAGCCCCTTGGCGATGGTGATCAGATCAGCCTCAAACCCATAGTGATCAGTGCCAAACATTGTGCCCAACCGGCCAAAACCGGTGACCACCTCATCAGCAACCAACAGGATGTCATGTTTGCGCAACACAGCCTGAATGGCCTGCCAATACCCGGCAGGTGGCGGCACAATACCGCCCGTGCCCAGCACCGGCTCTCCAATGAAGGCGGCAATGGTGTCTGCGCCTTCACGTTCGATCAGCGCTTCCAACTCAGCCGCGCAATGGGCAACGAACTGTTCCTCAGACTGGTTCAGGTCTTCCCGGCGGAAATAATATGGCGCTTCAGTATGCACCACCTGCGCCAACGGCAGATCAAATTTCTTGTGAAACAACTCAAGCCCGGTCAGCGATCCGGTCATCAGGCCCGACCCGTGATACCCACGCCAACGGCTGATGATTTTCTTCTTTTCGGGCCGCCCAAGGATGTTGTTGTAATACCAGATCAACTTGATGTTGGTCTCATTGGCATCTGACCCGCTCAACCCGAAATAGACCTTGCTCATATTGTCCGGCGCACGGTCCAAAATCATCTTGGCCAGCGTGATTGACGCCTCGGTGCCATGGCCAACATAGGCATGGTAATAGGCCAGTTCCTTGGCCTGTACTGCAATCGCATCGGCAATATCCTGACGACCATAGCCGACATTCACACAGTACAAGCCAGCAAAGGCATCCAGCATCTTGTTGCCATCACGATCCTCGATATGGCAATTCGTTCCGCCAGTGATGATCCGACTGGCCATTTCGCCGCGGGCAAATTCAGCCAGATGGGTCGAAGGATGAAAGAAATTTTCGCGGTCCCATTGATCAAGTTGGTCGTTTTTCAGCATGCTGCACCTTTGGCCTCGTGTTGGATCATAGGGCGTAAACCTGCCCTGAATGTCTCGGCCTGTGTAACTGAACTCAGGGCATTTTACAGAAGATCCTTCTGCAACTACCCCAGCAATTGATCCAGTGGAGGCCCACCCGGCCCCTTCACCGGCTTGGTCACCACATGGGTAAAATAGCGCGCCAGCCCGACTTGGGCCTCTAAAAGCGCATCCATCACCTCTTGATAGGCCTCAATATCGCGGGTGATCACCTGCATTAGATAATCCAGCCCTCCACCCAGCGCCCAACACGCCGCGACCTCGGGTATTTCGTCAACATGCGCCTCAAACAATCGAAAGGCATGCGCCGTATGATCGCTCAACTCGACCGTCACAAAAACGGTGATCGACGGTCCAAGCTTTTTGAGGTTGATCCGGGCATTGTAACTTTCGATGACCCCGGCCTTTTCCAACCGGCGCACACGCTCCCAACAGGGGCTGGCCGACAGGCCCACACGCGCGGCCAGATCAGCATTGGTGATGCGCCCCTCGGCCGTCAACACCCGCAGAATGGCGATATCGCGTGCATCCAGTTTCATGGCTTACAGTTTGGCACAATCGCTCAGGAAGGGCAGCCGTTTTTGCAACCCCTCAACCAATGCCCTGTCGATTTGCGCTGCAATCAGACAATCCTCCTGACCAGCAATCGCAGGTTCAGACCCATCGGGTGCTGCAATCCGGCTGCCACCGTAGTATCGCGCTCCGTTTTCCTCGCCCGCATGATCGGCGTAGGCCACATAAACCCCATTCTCATAGGCGCGCGTGCCAATCACCTTTTCGGCCACCACCCCCCAATCGGCCCCCAGTGCCGTAGGCACCACAACCAGTTGCGCACCACCTTTGGCCGCCTGACGCAGGCTTTCGGGAAACTCCACCTCGTAACAGGTGATCATCGCCACGCGCCATGCACCCAGATCAGCAAAGGTGACGCCATCCCCACAAGCAAAGGTTTCCACCTCAAAACTGCCGGGTGATGGCAAACGCTTGCGGTGATTGGCCAGCAACTGACCCTGAGCATCATAAAGTGCTGCGGAATTATAAATCACATCTCCCGCGCGCTCAGGATAGCCATAGGCAATCGCACATGCATGCTTTTGCGTCAGTGCGGCGATCCTTTGGCCAAACGCGCCGATAGGTGGCTCGGCCAGATCGGCCAGATCATCCCCAACATTGTAACCCGATGCAAAAAGCTCGGGACAAACCAGCAGATCCAACGATGTGCCATCCAGATGTTGCGCCAACATGGCGATCCGCTCGTCCTGGCTCTTCCCGGCAGCGATGCACTGATAAATCCCCAGCTTCACTGTAGCAGCTCGCCCGCCGGATTTACCGCCTGCATGATGACCTCGGGCTGCGCTGCCACATCCAGAAAGGCACGGGCAAACAAATCGCTATTTCCGCCGATACGCGGACAGCCCAAAAGGCATACAATCTGTGTCATGTTGTTATTCTCCACATGAGTTTGCGCAAACCTATCTCAAAGCCTTGCCCGCCACATCATCCAAAAACGACGTTCTGCGCCGGTTTTCTTGGGGCAATCTGCGAACAAATGCCGTTGCATAGGCAAAACAATTCAACAGTGGAGCCCGCCATGACCCTCAAAGACCTGCCGTTTTCTCAGGCCGAGTTTGACCGCCGCATCGCCAAGACCCGTGCCGCGATGGCCAAGGTCGGCATCGACTGTATGTTTATCACCGATCCGTCCAATCAGGCCTGGCTGACAGCCTATGACGGCTGGTCATTCTATGTGCATCAAGGTGTCCTGTTGGGTATGGAAGGTGAGCCCATCTGGTGGGGTCGCCATATGGATATGCTGGGCGGGCGGCGCACCTGTTGGATGCAGGATGAAAACATCATTGGGTATGCAGACCAGTTTGTGCAATCCACCGTGCGCCACCCAATGCAGGATCTGGCCGAACAAATCCGCGCACGCGGGTTTAGCAATGCGCGTATCGGGGTAGAGATGGAGAATTACTATTACTCTGCCAAGGCCCACGCTGTTTTGTCCCAGGAACTGCCCGACGCCACGCTGGTTGACGCCACCACACTGGTGAACTGGCAGCGTCTGATCAAATCAGACGAAGAGATCGCGTTTATTCGCAAGGCTTCGCGCATCTCCGAAAAAATTGTGCAATCCGCGATTGACCTCTCGGCCCCTGGTGTGCGCAAAAATGATCTGGTTGCAGACATCTTTCATGCCGCCATCACCGGCGTTGATGATATCTGGGGCGATTATCCCGCCATTGTCCCGCTGACCCCTTCGGGTGAAGACGCGACCGCCGCGCATCTGACATGGAACGGCAATCAAATGGCGCAAGGCGAAGCCACGTTCTTTGAACTGTCCGGCGTCTACCGCAGGTATCATTCCCCACTGTGCCGCACCGTGTATCTGGGCAACCCACCACAAGACATGCTGAACGCTGAACAAGCCCAGATCGAAGGCATCGCCGCCGGGCTGGACGCCGCGCGCGCGGGCAACAAAACCCGCGACATCGCACAGGCTTTCATGGATGTGCTGGCCAAACACGGCATCAAACGCGAGGGGCGCATGGGCTATCCCATCGGCCTGTCCTATCCCCCGGATTGGGGTGAACGCACCGCCTCTATTCGCCTTGAGGATGAGACTGTTCTGGAACCCGGCATGGTGTTTCATTTCATGCCAGCCCTCTGGATGGACAGCTGGGGGTTGGAAACCACCGAAACAATCCTGATCAAAGACGACGGCCCGGCCGAAGCATTCTGCGATTTGCCGCGCAAGCTGTTTGTGAAGAACTAAACCAGGGCAGACGCCGCAGAAAACAACGCCTAACGATACTACAATTGCAAAGGCCGCAACAAAAGCTGCGGCCCTTTCAACACAGGTTATCAGTTAAACGCCTTTAACTGGCGGCTTTCATCAGCCCTTCTTCCTTCAGGCGCGCATGGGTAGCATCAAGCGCCTTCCATGCACGATCAGCCAATGTGTCTATCTCATCCTTAGTGATCACCAGCGGTGGCGAAATCACCATCCTGTCACCGACATGACGCATGATCAAACCATTGGCGAAACACGCATCGCGGCCAATCACCCCGGCTGTGCCAGCATCTGCGGCAAACATGGCGCGGCTTTCCTTGTGAGGTGTCAGCGCGATGGACCCCATCATGCCCACAATCGGTGCTTCACCCACCAACGGATGATCTGCCAGACCCTCCCATTTCTGTTTCAGATAGGGCGCTGTCTCAGTTCCGACACGCGCAACAATACCTTCTTCGTCCAGAATACGCAGGTTCTCTAGCGCCACAGCACAAGCCACCGGATGGCCCGAGTATGTATACCCATGGCTGAATTCACACTGGTTAATAACCGATGCCACCTCATCGGACACAACCGAACCGCCGATCGGCATATAGCCCGAGCTAAGACCCTTGGCGATGGTCATGATATCAGGGCGGATACCAAAGGTCTCAGACCCAAACCACTTACCGGTTCGGCCAAATCCACAGATCACCTCGTCCGCAATCAACAGGATCTCATACTTGTCGCAGATGCGCTGAATTTCCGGCCAATAGGTGGCGGGTGGAATAACCACACCGCCAGCACCCTGAACCGGCTCGGCAATAAAGGCCGCAACATTATCTTCACCGATGTCATTGATCGCCTTTTCCAGCAGCTGCGCGCGCTGAAGGCCAAATTCTTCGGGGCTGGTGTCGCCGCCTTCAGCATACCAATGCGGCTGGTCGATATGGTGAATGTCGGCGATGGGCAGACCACCCTGCGCATGCATCGCTGACATGCCGCCCAAGCTGGCCGAGCCCATAGAGGAGCCATGATAGCCATTCTTGCGGGCAATGATGGTTTTCTTTGACGGCTTGCCCTTTTGCGCCCAATAGGTGCGCACAAGGCGGATGTTGGTGTCATTCGCCTCGGATCCGGAGCTGGCAAAAAACGTATGGTTCAGATCACCCGGCGTCAGCTCGGCAATCCGCGCGGCCAGTGCAATGACAGGCACATGTGTCGTTTGAAAGAAGGTGTTATAGTACGGCAGCTCTTTCATCTGACGCGCTGCGGCTTCGGCCAGCTCATTGCGGCCATACCCCAGATTCACACACCACAGACCGGCCATTGCATCCAGAAATTCATTGCCATCACTGTCAGTCAATGTTGAGCCATTGGCCCGCGTGATCACCCGCGCGCCCTTGGCGTTGATTTCGTCACCGGTGGTGAACGGGTGCAAATGGTGCGCCGCATCCAGCGCTTGTAATTCGGCTGTGGGCATATGGTTGGTGATCATGGTCATGGGTCATCCCCTCACATCAAAGAAAAAGAAAGCTTCCGCTGGATCGCGCGCCAAACGGACCTGCGCCTAGAATATGATCAAATTATTCAGTGTCAATCGAATCAGTACCTGACCCTTAAATTTGCAAAGCGTGCCGAACTTGTTCCATTCCCTGGATCACATCTTCCCGGATCGCACGCGCTGCGGCCTCGGCATCACGGGCGTGCATGGCCCCCAGCATGTCCTTGTGTTTATCGGGCAGGTTCTGCGTGCCCATACGTCCGCAAACCACCCTTAATGACGGGCCAAACCGCAGCCACAACCCCTCGGCCAGATCGGCCAAAATGGGGGCATCTGCGATACGATAGATTTGCTGGTGAAAGCGGTAATTCAGCTCCAGATAGGCGCGCAGATCACCGGTGGCTATGGCCTTGTCCAATTTCTCATCCATGGCGGTCAAACCATCCAGATCTTCCAGCGTCGCACGCTCTGTCGCACGCAGGGTCAAATGTGGATCAAGCCATTGCCGGGCAAGAATTAATTCACTGATGTTATCTGCCGAAAGCACCGGAACACTGACCCGCCTGTTGCCCTGAAACTCCAGCGCGCCTTCGGAAATCAACCGTCGAATTGCCTCGCGTACAGGAGTCATGCCCGCGTCCAGCCGATCAGTCAGCCCCTGGATGGTCACTGCCTGTCCCGGCACCAGATCACCAAACAGCACCAGATTGCGCAGCTGACGGTAAATCAACTCATGCGCAGGCAAGCGGTGCGGTGTGTTTTGCGGGGTCGGCGTATGACGCGCAGTTTGGGGCATATCGGCTCGGGTCCATCCGTAGGTCGGTTTCAATAACTTGCGAGTTTAACGGTTGCGTGAAACCATTACCATATTGCCAAGTGTGGATTTTTTTGATCAAATCCGCGCGCACGGCTCGACCAACCAAAGCCGACCAACGGGAGACCACCATGAAGAAACTGATTCTGACCACCACCGCCGCCTTGGCGCTGGGCGC
>Ga0209121_10002566_pt1 | contig 18320 bp, 16 predicted proteins | sample Cruoilmetagenom3_FD_187292 | JGI IMG/M metagenome (GOLD analysis project Ga0209121, IMG submission 187292) | Oil polluted marine microbial communities from Coal Oil Point, Santa Barbara, California, USA - Sample 3 (SPAdes) (version 2) | ecosystem: Environmental > Aquatic > Marine > Oil seeps ... | reverse complement strand
AAAGAAGGGCAGCGGCGGCTGGTGGGACTGGCACCCGTCCAAAACCGCGTTGGAATACCTGTGGCGCTGCGGGGCGTTAACCGTGACCGGGCGGGAGGGGTTTCAGAAACGCTATGACCTGACCGAACGGGTGATTGAGACCAGCTTGCTAGACAAAGACAATCATCCGCATGCGGATGAGACCATTGACTGGTGTTGCAATGCTGCATTGGACCGTCTGGGATTCGCCACATCGGGAGAGCTGGCGGCGTTCTGGGCCAATATCACCCCGGCAGAGGCCAAGGTGTGGTGTGCAACCGCCGTGGCGCGGGGCGATATCACCGAGGTCGATATCACCAACCACGACGGATCAACCCGGCGGTGTTTTGCACGGCCTGAGGTCCTGGAACAGGCGGATGACATCGCATCACCACCGGGGCGGATCAGGGTGCTTAGCCCGTTTGACCCGGCTTTGCGCGATCGCGCGCGGGCCGAGCGCCTGTTTGGGTTCCATTACCGGATCGAGGTGTTTGTTCCGGCGCCCAAACGCATCTATGGCTATTATGTTTTCCCGTTGATGGAAGGCGACCGGCTGATTGGGCGTATCGACATGAAGGCGCAGCGCGACAGTGGCGCGCTGAATGTTACCGCGATGTGGCCCGAACGCGGGGTGCGCTGGTCACCGGCGCGGACCGCGCGGCTTGAATCCGAACTGGCCCGCGTGGTGCGGTTTGCCGGGTTGGACAGGGTCGTGTTTGCGCCCGATTGGCTGCGCGATCCGGTCTGAGCTTACACAACAACCACCCCGTCCGGAAATCCCAAACCATAGCGCAAGACCTGGTTTATACTCTCACCGCTCGCCGCAGCTCCGTCGGCCAATATAGCCCTGGCTTCGTCCCTTAGGGCTTGTACCAGTTGCGCCTGAAGGTCAGCGGCGGTGAAGATGCGCGGATGGATACCGGCAAACCGGGCCTCTTCGCGGATCAGATCCTCAATCAGCGGGTCAATCACCGCGCCGCCGCCGCCGGGATAACGATACCAACCAACGCCAACCTTTTTGCCCAACCGCCCCTCGGCGAGCATCCGGTCCGCAATCAGCGCATGGGCGCACACCGGGGCATTGTGGCGGTTGCGATCAGCATGGACCACATCCAACCCGATCAGGTCCTGCGCTTCGTACACGCCCATGTCACAGCCCATATCCACCATCGCTTCGTCCAGCTCGTGCGGGATAGCGCCGTGCAGCAGCAAGTGGTCTGCGGTTTCAGAAAGGCACTGGGTCAGCCGCGTACCAATCGACGGGCTGTGAGGGGCCAGAACTGGCACCCGACCAATATCGCGGATCAGATCGAAAACGACCTTGGTCCTTTCGGCAGGGGTGTCCGGGCTGGGGGTGACCTCGACCAATCGGCGCAGCTGGATTGGGGCGTAAAGGTGAATGGCGATGCTTTGCGGGGGCGCTTGCGGACCCACCGGGTCAACCCGGATCAACAGCGCCTGGTCCGGCAGATCGGGAACGCCATCGCCTTGTGCATCAAACACGATGTCTGTTTGCGTCAGATTTCCAATATCCGGCGATACCTGCGGGAAATTCCGATCTGCCCCAGATAAGCGTTCCAGAAAGAACGCCGCGCGGTCCGCCGCATCTGCATCTGGTTCGATAAGTGTCGTGCAAAACCCCGGCTGCATCAGCGCCAGCGCCAGATTCACCCCCGCCGGACCGCCCCCCAGAATCACCACATTGCGGGTCATATCGCGCCGATCAACCCAGAAACTGCCGGTCGCGGATCAGCGCCAGCAGTTGCGCCAGCGAGGTATCCACCGTGCGTGCCGAGGTTTCCAACTGTGCCAGCGCCTTGGCATATAACGCCTCGCGGCTGGTCAGGATGGATCGCAACTGGTCCATCGCTTCGGGGTTGTCGGCCATTGGCCGTTCGTCGCCCTGGTCGCGCACCCGCATCATGTGTTCATCCGGAGTGGTGCGCAGCCAGATGGTGTGGAAATGATCCAGCAGCAGGTTATACGTATCGGGTTCGGCCACGATGCCGCCCGCAACCGCCATGATCATCCCGTCATGGGTGGCAATTACCCGGCCAATCGCCTGCGCCTCTAGCTTGCGATAGCCTTCCTGACCATAAAGCGCCATCACCTCGTCCACCGGCATGCCGCTTTGTTCTTCGATCTCGCGGTTCAATTCAACAAAGGGCAGGTCCAGCGCCTGTCCGGCCAGCGTGCCCAGCGTGGATTTGCCCGCCCCGCGCAACCCGATCAGACAAATGCGGTGCGCCCGCCGGGTTTCCACCGGTTCCGGGCTAAGCGTGCGCAACACGGCCTGTTGCACATCCGAATTGGCGCTGCGAAACAGTTCGGCCACGCGCAATGCATCGGACGCCCACGGGTCTTCTTCGCCGGTCAGCCAGTCGATCCGGTGATCCAGCGCAATCGCCACCCGTTGCAGCAATCCGATGGAAATATTACCCTCGCCCGCCTCTAGCTGGGCCAGGTAACGCGGCGACACCCCGGACATTTCCGACAGCACCCGGCGCGGGATGCCCTTGCGTTCGCGCGCCTTGCGCACCCGTTCGCCCACACGCGTGATCAGGTCCGAAACCGCCGCATCAACCTGCGAGGCCTGCGATTGCGATGTGACCTCGCCGCGAAAGTTGGTAATTTCGGTCATTCGACCCGCCATGTGTGAACAATATTGCACAAATCTACGCCGAGGACCCCGGACGATCAAATAATTTCCCTCGGGATCAGGCCAAAAACTGCATTATCTTGCGCTTAAGGGCGTAAATGCGCCTCGACAATCTGGCGAATGTCCTGCGGGGCGGGTTGCGATTTTAGTTTGTCCGCGATGGTGAACACACAGACAAATCGCCCCTCAAAGCACAATACACCATTCTGTCGGCCCTGCACCCGAAACTCGATAGATGAGGTGCCCAGGCGTGACGGCCAGACGTCGCAAATCAGCCGATGACGCGGGGTGATCGGGCTGCTGAAATCCAGGCTTAGATGCACAAACGGCGTGCCGACATTGCGGTCCAGTTCCATCTGGTACCAGCCATCTCCGCCCAGATTCTGTTCCCACCAGGCATTGATCGCTTCCAGCGCAAACAGCGGGATACGCCCGGTATAGGCGATGCGCGCCGGGTCGCAATCGCCCCAACTGACGCGAATTTCGTGCTGAAACACGGGCTGGTCAGCCCCGGGTGTTTTGTCCGTCATGATCAGTAGGTTTCCACGTGATAGCGGCCATCTTCGCGCATGGTATCGCGCAAGCTGGTCCAGTCCAACCCGACGCTGCGCGCAATGTCTGACAAGGCCTCTTCGACGCCTTGCTCCATCGCCTTGAGGCCGCAGATATAGATATACCCGCCGGGATCCTGCAACAGGGTCGCCACCTGCGCGGCCTCTTCGCGCAGTTTGTCCTGCACATATTGCTTGGGGCCGTCTTCCCGTCGGCTAAAGGCAAACAGCTTTTTCATAAAGCTTTCCGGGACTTTTTTCAGCGGTCCGAAATAGGGCAATTCGCCTTGGCGGCGGGCACCAAAGGCCAGCGTCAGCGAGCCGGTCAGCGATGGATTTTCCCGCTGGCGACGCATGGTAAAGCCCCGGAAGGGGGCCGAACCAGTGCCGGTGCAGATCATCAGCAGATGCGCGTCGGGGTCCGACGGCAGCAGGAATGTTGCGCCAAACGGGCCGGTCACCTGCACAGTGTCGCCCTGTTTCAGGTCGCAGATATAGTTGGAACACACCCCGCGGTCTTCGCGTTTGACGGTCAGAGACAGGTTGTTGAAATTCGCCCGCTCGCCGTCGCGCGGGCTGGACACCGAATAAAGCCGGGGCAGATGTGGCTTGCCATCCGCATCTGTGCCGGGGGGGATGATGCCGATGCTTTGACCTTCGAGCACCGGAAAAGGCAGGTTGGCGAAATTCAGGATGATATGGCGTACGTCACTGTCGCTGGTTTCATCCGTCAGGCGATAATTGCCCTGCACTGTGGCCTGGGCCGGTTTGCCCAGATTATACATGTTGATCGTCGGCTTGGACGCTGACGCCGGGGCCTTTGCCTTGCCGCCTGCACCTTTGTGGGCCTCGGCCAGCAGGGCTGCCATGGTCTCGTCTATTGCCTCCAGCCCGGTATCGGCTTCGGTTTCACCGATCTCTTGCTGGTCGGGCAGTTCGTCCCAGCCAAATTGATCTTCGACCGAATAAGGGTCCGTCACCACGCGCCATTCGTCGATTGACCCGGTGGGGCAGACGGGGATGCAATCCATGCAAAAGTTACATTTGCTGGCGTCCACAACGACATTGTTGTCGTCATGTTCGATGGCCCCCAGCGCACAGGTCATTTCGCAGGTGTAACAGCGAATGCAAATCTCGGGGTCGATCAGATGCTGTTTCAGCGGTTTGGTCATATCCGCTTCCTTTCCCTAAACAAAAGCCGGGGGCACCAGCCCCCGGCCCAATATCATGCCTGATCCGATATCACGCCATGTGTAGCTTGACGTATTCGAAATCGCCCGGCTTGTTGTCAATCCCAACCTTGGGCGGCGCGATCCAGCCTGCGTATTTGCCCGGCTCTGTGCAGGGTTTCATCAGTGACTGGATAAAATCCCCATCCGCATGGGTCGGCAACCAGTTTGCTTCACCTGCGTCATATTCCGCACCGCTAAGCAGGTTGCCTGTAGGGTCAAACAGCTTGTCAGCAAACACGCCGATCTTGCGGTTAAAGGATTCATGCGGCAGCGTCATCTCAAACTGGACCCCCAGCTTTGCGATGATTTTGTTCCAGCGGCCAACACCACCGGCGGCATCGCGGGAATAGTCATCACGCAGGCGCATGTTGATGGCGGTCAGGGCCGGCACCTCGTGTTGCACCATCTTGCCGTCAACCATATCCCAGACTTTATAGGTGTCGCCTTCCAGCTTGTGATCATCGTCAATCCGCTGCTCCATATAGCGGCCCTTGATGCCGGAATTGAACGCATTGGCGGCGTTGGTCGATACCTCTTGCCCGAACAGATCCAGCGACAGCGTGTAATGCATGTTCAGCTTTTTCTGGATCAGTGGCAGGTCGATAACCCCCAGATCGCGGATCTTGTCGATGTCATAGGGGTCGGTGATCCCGGCGGCATTCATCGCCTCGCAGGTGCGCTGAATGGTACGGCCCACACCGGTCTCGCCAACAAACATGTGATGTGCTTCTTCGGTCAGCATGAACCGGCAGGTACGTGACAGCGGGTCAAACCCTGATTGCGCCAGGCTTTCCAGCTGCATCTTGCCGTCACGATCGGTGAAATAGGTGAACATGAAGAAAGACAGCCAGTCCGGCGTTTCTTCGTTGAACGCACCCAGCATCCGCGGGGCTTCTTCGCTGCCTGACGAGCGGCGCAGCAGGTCATCCGCCTCTTCGCGCCCGTCGCGGCCAAAATATTTGTGTAGCAGGTAAACCATGGCCCACAGGTGACGGCCCTCTTCGACATTCACCTGAAACAGGTTGCGCATATCATAAAGCGACGGGGCGGTCAGGCCCAGGAACCGCTGTTGTTCAACACTTGCAGGCTCGGTATCGCCCTGGATCACGATCAAACGGCGCAGCAATGACCGATATTCGCCGGGAACCTCCTGCCAGGCGGGTTCGCCGAAATGCTCGCCACAGGGGATGCGCCGGTCTTCGACCTGGGGGGCCAGCAACACGCCCCAGCGGTATTCCGGCATCTTCACATAGTCGAACTTGGCCCAGCCTTTGGGGTCCACGCTGACGGCGGTGCGCAGATAGATCAGGCTTTCCTGAAAGTTCTGCGGGATCAGGTCGCTCCACCAGTTGATGTAACCCGGGTGCCATTTTTCCAGCGCCTTCAGAACACGTTTGTCTGAGGACAAGCCCACATTATTGGGGATCTGCGTGTCATAGCTGACATTGATTAGATCGAGCATTCTGGTTCTCCTAAATCTGGCCTTTGAGGTAGGCTGTGCATTTTACGCACCTTGGTTTCACACACGTTCCATATTGTATTTGCCGCGAATGCCGGTGCCATAGCGCTGCAACGCACCTTCGGGTCCAACCGCGTTGGGGCGCTGGAAAATCCAGTTCTGCCAGGCGGTCAGGCGGCCAAATATCCGCGTCTCCATGGTTTCAGGGCCCGCAAAGCGCAGGTTCGCCTCCATCCCGGTCATCGCATCGGGCGAGAAACTGGCGCGTTCTTCCAGGAAAATCCGCACCTCGTCTTCCCAGTCAATATCGTCAAACGCATAGGTCACCAGCCCCAACGTTTCCGCATCCGCAGCCTCCAGCGTCTCACCAACCCGCTGCTTCAGCGCCCCTACGGCATCTGTTTCCCCCAGAAACCGGGTTTCTAGGCGCGTCAGGTCATTGCTCATCGGGAAGGTGCCGAAATTGCTGGCCGTCAGGGTGATTGCCGCTACCGGGCGATTGTCGCCATCAAATTCGTCCAGCATCATATAGCTGCGATCCACCGACCACAGCAATTCCGCCAGAACCCCGGTAAAGCAGGACCCGTGCTCGACCAGCGCCACCAGCGACCGCGACGTCATATCAACCCGTTTCAACACGCGTTTCCAGTATTTCAGGGTCTCATTGGCCAGCCAGTGATCGGCATTGTCCAGCAGCAACGCCTCATGCGCCGCCAGCTTTTCGCCATCCCCCTGGGTACGGAAAATCACCAGCCCAATCTCGCGTTCATTCAGGCGCAGGTGCAAAATGGCATCGTCTAATTCTCGGGCCAGCCGCAGCAGATAGGCGTCCGACCCTTGCGCCTGAACCTCGTCCATCGACCCCGGCGCATCCGCGTCAGGTCCGGCGAGGGTAATCGTCACCTGTCCGGCTTTGCGGTCCACGGCCACGTCAACCAGCGAATAGGCCAGCGATCCGTCGTCGGCGATGGACCGGCTGAGCGGTTTCAATTCAATCCCTGTCAGGCCCGACGCCTTGCCCGATGCCTTGGCAAATTCCTGGGCCCGGTCCCGCACGGCGTCGTCAAATTTCGAATTTGCGACCACCTCGTCCACCAGCCGCCAATCGACGGCGCGCTGGCCTTTCACACCTTCTTCGGTGGAACAGAACACATCCGCCAGATCGCGCCGCACTTTGCGCTTGTCTGTCACCCGTGTCAGGCCGCCGGTGCCCGGCAACACTGCCAGCAACGGCACCTCGGGCAGGGCCACCGATGACGCGCTGTCATTGGTCAGCATGATGTAATTGCACGCCAGCGCCAGTTCATACCCGCCCCCCGCACAGGCGCCACGCACGGCACAGATGTATTTCTGATCGCTATCGGCTTCGGCGGCCTCAAACGTGTTGCGGGTTTCGTTGGTGAATTTGCAGAAATTCACCTTATGCGCGTGGCTCGCCCCGCCCAGCATCCGGATATTGGCCCCGGCGCAGAACACCTTGTCTTTGCCCGATTGCATAACCACAACCTTGACCTCCGGGTGCTCGAACCGCATCCGCTGCACCACATCGGCCAGCTCAATATCGACGCTTAGATCATACGAATTCAGCTTCAGCTTATATCCGTCAAACAGTCCGCCATCTTCGTCCACATCCATAAACAGATTGGCCACCTCGCCATCATATTCGACCCGCCAGTGACGGTATTTCGACGGATCGGTCTGAAAATCTATGACCTTGGACATGAGCGCGCACTCCTGAAGGGATGTTGTTGTCTGCAGTTTAGTCTGTTGTTGCGGGTTGGTAAACCCGAGCATGCAAGATAGTGCCTATTAGATATGACCATTTTTCAAAGCTTTACGGGAATATGGGAAACTTGAGGTGCAAGTAAGAGAAATCGTTGATGCATTATTGTGCACAAAATACTCGCTCGACAGAATCACAGCCCGCCGCACCTATTGCGGCACAACCTCGGCTGTCTCGATCCGCTCCAGCCGCATGGCAAAGCCCGCAATGGCGTTCAGCGTCAGGTCCGGCTGTTCGTGATGTGGCACATGTTTGCAGGCATCCAGAATCTCGACATCCACCGGCGAATAGATGCGGTTTTCGATCTCTTCTATCTGCGCCTGGGTGCCGTACTGGTCATCACGGCCCTGGATCGCTAAAACCGGAATGCGGATATAATCAATCACCTCGGCCACGTTCCAGTCCTTAAAGCCGGGGGCCAGCCAGGTGTCGTTCCAGCCGCGAAACGCGCCTTCGGGGTCACGGTGATATTTCGCCATACGCGCCTTTAGGTCGCCCGCATCAAACGCCGCTTTCGCCTTGGCGATCTCGGCCAGGCCGCTGTCCTCAGTAAAGAAATGCGGCGCCATCACGATTAACCCGCGCACCCGGTGATCTGCGACACTGCCGGTATAGATCGCGGCAATCGTCGCCCCATCAGAATGGCCAAACAGAATGCCGCGCCGGAACCCGATCTGGTCCAGAACCTGTGGCAGGACATCCATCGCCTCATGCGTCATGAAATCCAATGGCCGTGGCAATTCAGCCGGGTCGGATTGGCCATAGCCCTGCCGGGAATAAACCAAGACGCCCATGCCGGTCCGTTCCGCCACCCGTTGCGGGAAATCACGCCACAAGGCGACACAGCCCAACCCTTCGTGCAGCATTACAATGGTCGGTGCCTGATCGGGGGGCGGGCCGTAACAGGTGTATTCCAACGTCGCGCCATTCACCACCAGCGGCGTTTCCGGCTGCGCAGACCAGTCCAGATTGGCCATCATGCACCGCCCCGCAGCTTGAACCGCTGGATCTTGCCAGTTGCGGTTTTGGGCAGGTCAGACACAAAATCAATCCAGCGTGGATACTTCCATTTGCCGACCTTTTCCTTGACAAAGTCTTTCAACTCAGCGGCCAATTCGCTGTGATCCACGCCCTCTTGCAGTACAACATAGGCTTTGGGTTTCTCCAGCCCGCTTTCATCGCGCACTGCAACCACGGCGGCCTCCAGTACCGACGGATGGGTAATCAACGCCTGTTCAACCTCAAACGGCGACAGCCAGATACCCGAGACCTTGAACATGTCATCAGTGCGCCCGCAATAGATATACCGGCCCTCTTCCGTCAGCTCGTATTTGTCGCCCGTGCGGGTCCATTCGCCCTCAAACGTGACCCGGCTTTTGCCGCGCTGGTTCCAATAGCCATCGGCCGCAGATTCGCCGCGCACCAGCAATTCACCGATGCCACCGATGCCAACCTCTTGCCCGTCTTCGTCCACCAGCCGCACCTGATACCCCGGAACGGCCCGGCCAGAAGTGCCGTACACCACGTCATCCGGGGTGTTTGACAGAAAGATATGCAGCATCTCGGTTGATCCGACACCGTCCAGAATGTCGACACCCCAGATTTCACGCCATTTCCGGCCAACTTCGCCCGGCAATGCCTCGCCTGCGGAAATGCAACGGCGCAGCGGCGCGTCCGGCTTTCCGGCCTTTTCCAGATGCGCCACCATCGCGGCATAAAGCGTGGGCACGCCGCCAAAGATTGTTGGCTTTTTGGCTGCAAAAATCTCGGCCATGCTGTCCGGGGTTGGCCGCCCGTTGAACAGGATCGCCGTGGCACCAACCGACATTGGAAAGGTCATGCCGTTGCCCAGCCCATAGGCAAAAAACAGCTTTGCCGCAGAAAAGATCACGTCGCTTTCGGCGATCTGCAACACCTGCGCGCCATAAGTATCTGACGTGGCCTGCAGGCTGGCATGCACGTGGCGCACCCCCTTGGGCAACCCGGTGGAGCCCGAAGAATAAAGCCAGAACGCCACATCATCGGCCGAGGTTTTCACCGGGTCAGAGGGCGCGCATCCCTTCAGGAAATCGGCGTAGCTTTGGGTGCCTTCGGGGGTGTTTTGCCCAATCACCACAATTTGCGTCAGATGCGCCGACGCTTCGGCTGCGAGCTGCACAACCGGCCACAATTCTTCGGATACAAACAAACAGGTCGCGCGGCTATCGGCCAGAATAATCTCGTAAACCGATGCCGCTAGCAAAGTGTTCAGCGGCACGGGAACCACCCCCGCCTTCAGGCATCCCCAGAAAAGCACCGGGAATTCCACCTGGTCCAGAACCAGCATCAAGGCCCGCGATTCCCGTGTGATCCCGGCCCGGCCCAACGCAGTGGCAACCTGGCCCGATTGGGCGGCCAGATCGCCATAGGTCAATACGCACTGGCCTCCGGCAGCCTCGCGAAAGGCCGGTTTGTCGCCGCGCCCTTCGGCGATGTGGCGGTCGACAAAATATACGGATGCATTCCCGGTGTCGGTCATGGCCCAACCTCCCTGTTCGGTACCAGTCTTGTTGCGTCTACCCGCCCGATATCCTGGGACGGTGACTCATTCGGTGATATAATGCATCTAAACTTCACTTATGCAAGATAATGCCTATTTCTCGGCGCAAGTTCTTGCTATCTCGCCCTCGAAATTGTGGATTCAGCCGCGAAGAAAGCCCGCAAGGGCTTGATAAGCAGATGATTTAATTCAACCGCAATGCATTAGAAGCGATCACCTGGCACAACCTGCCGTCAGACAATCACATCCATGCTTTCCTGCGCACCAACCCCAAATACCCGCTTATAGCGCTCAATCTGATCCGGCGGCCCCATCGCTTTTTCCGGATTATCCGACAGCTTGACCGTGGGCCGCCCATTGGCCGACACTGCTTTGCACACCAAAGAGAACGGCGCCAACGCATCCCCCGGCACCAGCCCACGGAAATCATTGGTCAGCAAAGTGCCCCACCCAAAAGAGACATTCACCAGGCCGGAAAACTGCGCGTGCAGTTTTGCAATCTTGTCCACATCCAGCCCATCCGAGAAAATCACCCGCTTTTGCCGCGGATCCTCGCCGCGCTCGCGCCACCAGTCGATGGCGATGCGTGCGGCCTTGGTCGGGTCGCCACTGTCCACCCGAATACCCGTCCAACCAGCCAGCCAGTCCGGCGCGTTTTCCAGAAATCCCCTGCTGCCATAGGTGTCCGGCAGGATGATCCGCAGATTGCCGTCATGTTCGTCCTGCCAGTCCTGCAGCACATCATAGGGGGCTTGCGCCAGGGCCGCGTCATCCTTTGCCAGGGCTGAATAGACCATCGGCAGTTCATGCGCGTTGGTGCCAATCGCCTCGACCTCGCGGCGCATGGCGATCAGACAATTCGACGTACCGGTGAAATTCTTCCCCAGCCCTTCCATCATCGCCTGCACACACCAGTCCTGCCACAAAAACGAATGCCGCCGCCTTGTGCCAAAATCGGCAATGCCCAACCCGTCAATCTTGCGCAGCTTCTCGATCTTTTCCCAGACACGCGTCATCCCGCGCGCATAAAGTACCTGCAATTCAAACCGTCGCATCCCGTCCAGAACCGCCCGCCCTCGCAGTTCCATCAACACCGCCAGCGCCGGGACTTCCCACAGCATCACCTCGTGCCACTTGCCTTCAAACGTCAGCTCGTACTGATCGCCCTTGCGCTCCAGATGATAGGGCGGCAGGCGCATTCCCTCGAACCATTCCATGAATTGCGAACTGAACATCTGGCGCTTGCCGTAGAACATATTGCCGCGCAGCCAGGTGCTTTCGCCCCGGCTAAGCGACAAGGTGCGGATGTGGTCCAGCTGTTCGCGCAGCTCGCCCTCGTCAATCAGATCGGCCAGCGGGATGTGGGTGGCCCGGTTGATTAGCGAAAACGTGACATTCGTGTCTGGCTTGTTGCGGAACACCGACTGACACATCAGCAGCTTGTAGAAATCCGTGTCGATCAGCGACCGGACAATCGGGTCGATCTTCCACTTGTGGTTATAGACGCGGGTTGCGATATCGACCATGTCGGCCTCGTTCACTGTTTCAGGTTAAGAGCATGATAGCCGGACAGGTAAGGTCAAGTAAAACCGATAGGATTTTTTCAGGCCAGTTTCACACCCGCCGCCTGCATCGCCACCTGCGCCACCGCCAGCGATCCATCCAGATCAATCGCCCGGCACAGATCCATGCGCACGGTCACGTCGAACCCTAGCCTGGCCGCGTCCACGGCCGAGAAATGCACACAAAAATCAGTGGCCAGCCCCACCAGCGTCAGATCACTCAGCCCCCGGTTGCGCAGGTATCCGTCCAGCCCGGTTGGGGTGGTCTGATCATTTTCGAAAAACGCCGAATAGCTGTCAATGCCGGGCCTAAATCCTTTGCGGATGATTAGATCGCCATCAACCCGCAGACCGCCATGAAACGCAGCCCCCTCTGTGCCCTGAACGCAATGATCCGGCCACAGAACCTGCGGGCCATAAGGCATCTCAACCATCTCATATGGCCCCTTGCCGGAATGCGAGGACGCAAAGGATGAATGCCCCGCCGGGTGCCAGTCCTGCGTCAGGATCACCGCATCGAAATCATCCATCAGGGCGTTGATCCCCGGTACGATTGCATCGCCATCCGGCACCGCCAACCCGCCGCCAGGGCAAAAATCATTCTGCACATCAATCACAATCAGGGCCTGGGTCATGGCGTTCTCCACTTGCGCCCCTATTCGGTAGGCCCAAGCGGCCCCCGCGTCAATCCGGGTCCTTGCGCACACATCCGCACAAGATTAAACCGCCACGCATGTATACTATTGCTGCTCTTTATCATTTCACCCGGTTCGCGGATCCCGCCGCGATAAAACCTGCCCTGCTGGAGACCTGCACCCAAGGCGGGGTCAAAGGCACGCTGTTGCTGGCGCACGAAGGCATCAATGGCACGGTTGCAGGCCCGCGCGCCGGGATTGACACGGTGCTGGCCCATATCCGCGCCTTGCCGGGATGTGGCGATCTTGACTGGAAAGAGGCCACAGCCGACCACCCACCATTTCCACGGATGAAAGTGCGCCTGAAAAAAGAGATCGTCACCATGGGGCAACCCGATGTCGATCCAACCGCCAGCGTGGGCAATTATGTCGAACCCGGGGATTGGAATGACCTGATCCGCAGCCCCGATGTGGCGCTAATTGATACTCGCAACGATTACGAGGTCGCCATCGGCACCTTCGAAGGCGCTATTGACCCGGAAACCGATACCTTTCGCGATTTTCCCGCCTGGTGGGCCGCCAACAAGGACCGGTTCCACAATAAACGCATCGCGATGTTCTGCACCGGCGGCATCCGCTGTGAAAAATCCACCAATTTCCTGCTGGGTCAGGGCGTCGAAGATGTCTATCACCTCAAAGGCGGCATCCTGCGCTATCTCGAAGAAATGCCAGCTGATAACAGCACCTGGCAAGGCGAATGCTTTGTCTTTGACAATCGGGTCAGCGTCGGCCACGGGCTGGTCGAAGGCCCGCACGAACTGTGTCACGGTTGCCGCCGCCCGATCCTGCCCCAGGACAAACAGCGTCCGGAATACGAACAGGGCGTATCCTGCCACCAATGCGTCAGCGAAACCTCCGACGCCGACAAGGCACGGTTCCGCGAACGCCAACGCCAAATCGCCCTGGCCCGCGCCCGCGGCGAGGATCACCTTGGGTGCGAAACCCCCTCTGTCTCTGGCTAAAGGGCTCCAACCGGCCTCGGCTAAAAGCCCCCGGCCCCCCTTTTTCTGACCAAAAATATCCCCGCCGGAGGCTCTGCGCTCAACTGCGCGCGCACCGAATCAGAAAAAGAACCCTACGCCATTGCCACCTTCGGCGCGCGTGGCCGTGACCGCATCAGCAACATCACCATGATCGCGATGTTCATCCCGTTCCAGACAATCCCGTTCAAAAACGCCATTTGGTAACTGCCGGTCACATCGTAAATCCACCCCGACATCCACCCGCCCAACGCCATGCCCAGAATTGTCATCATCAGAACAAATCCAACCCGCGCCCCGGCCTCCTGCGGTGCCATATATTCGCGCACCACCAACGCATAGCTGGGCACAATCCCACCCTGCGCCAGGCCAAAGACCATGCTGATCACATAAAGCGGCACCATGCCGTCATAAGGCAGGTACAAAAACAGTGCGATGCACTGTAAAATTGACCCGATCAACAGCGTTGTCACCCCGCCCAGCTTGTCTGCCACCAGTCCGGAAATCACCCGGCTGACCACCCCGCCCAACAACATCAGCGACAGCATTTCCGCACCAACCGCAGGCCCGTATCCCAGGCCGACACAATAAGCGACGATATGCACCTGCGGCATCGACATCGCCACACAACAGCCAATCCCGGCCAGCCCAAGCAGATATTGCAGCGTGCGCGGTGAAAACCCGGCACTACGGGCGTTCAGCGCCGACGCGTCCGCAGCCTTGCCATGCGCTTCTAGCGGCACACGTCGTCGCAGCAGAAAAGATAGCGGAATTAGCGCAACCAAGGTCACGGCGGCCAATGTCAGATACACCGCACGCCAGCCGCTGTCGGCCAGAATGTCGGCCAGCAAGGTCGGCCAGATCGCACCGGACAGGTAATTGCCACTGGCCACCAGCGCCACGGCAATGCCGCGCCGTTTCAAAAACCAGTGGGAAATGTCAGCGATCAGCGGGCCAAAACCTACCGCACTGCCCAGTCCCAGCAACAGATGGGTCAGCGACAAGGTTGCCATGGACGATGCAAAAGTCGACAGCACAAACCCCGCCGCAATCGCCACCGCCGCCCCGTTCAACGCCAGCGTCACCCCATACCGATCCACCAGCCGCCCGATCAACAGATTACCCAAGGCGAATCCGATCATCGTCAGGGTATAAGGCATCGACGCCTCGGCCCGCCCGGCGCCAAACTCCACCTCGACGGCGGGCATGATCACAATCACCGCCCACATGGCCACATTGGCCACCGTCCCGATGGCCAATGTGACGATCAGGCGGGTCCAGGAATAGCGGCTGTCATGGATATCTGTTGTTTTATTCATAACCGCACGCTAGGGCGCAGGCGCGGGTTTGCATAGGGTCAGCTACATCACTGGATTCGCGAAGGGAATCCCTGCTGCAGATATTTGCAACAACGCCGATCACACCAAGCAATCCACCGTCAGCCGGGTCCGGTTCTGCGAGATTGGCCAGATCGGAACGCTGGTGGCCGACAATACTTCTGCTCCGGCGCAGTTGGACCCATTTCGCCGCGCCGGGATCAAGGTCGTCATCTGAGGGCTGCAAGGGTCCGGGCTGAGGTCCGGGCTGACATCGCGAACCGCGCGTGGGATCGCCCGTTGCGGGCAACACCGTCTTTAGGGCCTCAGGCAAACGAAAGCCGCTTTGATGACCATCTGGAAAGGGCTTCGACTGCGATCCAAAGGCTCAGGGAAAGGCCGGAGAGCGCGATCAGAGCCGCGAACATCAGGGCGGTCTGGCCACGGCCGTTCGACATCAACATCAGATGCCCCAACCCTTGCGACGCCCCGACCCATTCACCGATCAGCACCGCCAGCGGGCCATAGACCGCCGCCAGCCGCAGGCCCGAGAGCAGCCCCGGCACCGCATGGGGCAGGCGCAGCAGCACTGTTTCGCGCCAGCGCCCGGCGCCTGACAGGCGCGACAGGTCCCTCAGCCCGGCAGGCAAGCTCATCAACCGATCAAACAGCGCCGAGGCAATCGGGAAATAGGTCACAAGGGCGATCGTCACGATCTTGGACGGCATGCCATAGCCAAGCCAGAGCGTTATCACCGGTGCCAGCGCAAATGCGGGAACGGCCTGTGCCAGCACGAGCATCGGGCGCAGCAGCCACCGGGCGCGCCGTGACAGCGCCAGCAGCAATGCCGTTTCAACGCCTAAGGCGATCCCGATCACAAGACCAAGGCCAAGGTTGGACGCGGACCAAAGCGTATTCTGCCAGATCAGCCCGGCATTGTCCCACAAGGCCCGGGCGACAAGACCGGGGCCGGGCAGGATAAAGCGTGGCACACCGCTGAGGCTCACCACCGCCTGCCAGACCGCGAGCGTCACCAGCAGCGGAACGGTGGCGCGCCACAGACCACGGGCTGCGCGCGCGATCATGCGGCCTCCGGTGCAAGCTGCAGGCGCATCCGATGCAAAAGCGCGGCCTGTGCGGTCAGGGTGGTTGCGGCTTCTGGCGCGCGCGGTGGGGCCGTGGGCGGCAGCGGACATGGAGCGATGCCCGCGCGCGTCACGATCCAGGCGCTATCTGCCAGCCGGATCGCCTCGGCGGGGTCATGGGTGATCAAAATCACGGTTCGACCGGTCAGAAGCCCGGCGGCCAGATCCTGCATCGCGTGGCGCGTCATCGCGTCAAGTGCCGAGAATGGCTCGTCAAGCAGAACGATGGCCCGATCCTCATAAATGGTGCGCGCGAGGGCGACGCGCTGGCGCTGCCCGGCGGACAGGTGTGAGGGCTTGCGGGTTTCATGACCGGCAAGCCCCACATCCGCCAGCAGCGCCGCCGCCCGTTCGGGCTGAGGGCGTTCCCCGCGCAGGCGCGCGCAGATCGTGACATTGTCCAGCGCACCGGCCCAGGGCAAAAGCTGATCGTCCTGTGCCATCATGGCGACGCGCGGGGCCATGGCGGCGCTGTCCTGTGCCGCGATCCGGCCGTCCAGACGCGCGGCACAGGGCAGGGCGGCGATCAATCGCAAAAGCGAAGTCTTGCCGACGCCGGAGGGCCCCAGAAGCGCGCTCCACCGGCCAGCGGGGAGGGTCAACTCGAATGCCTCGATCAGGCACCGCTCACCGGCGTGCAACGACCCCGCCATATGGATGGCTGGGGCGATCATGCCGCCACCGGACGAGAGGCCATGCCCCAGAATCCGATTTCCAGTCGCGTTGCCGTGGTAAACCGCGCCTGAAGCTCGGCGGCGCGCGGCAGATCAGCCCAGCCGGGGCCAAGACGCTGCAAAATCGCCCCGTCGATCAGCGACCCGACATTCCGGCACAGGGCCTGATACGCGGCCCCGCCATAGGTTGCACACCAGTCCGAATAGGCCCCGCTGTTGCCCGCCAGCCGGGCACCGATTTCGCCATACCCCAGCACACAGGGGGCCAGCGCCGCCAGCAGATCCAGAAAATCGCCGGAATAGCCCGCGTCCAACACATAGCGGGTATAGGCCAGATTTTCGGGGGCCTCGGGCGTCGCCTCCAGCAGGGCGCGGTCGATGCCCTGCGCGGCGCAGGTTTTCACATGCAGCGGCATTTCCTCATGAACCAGCGCGTGAACCGTGGCGCTGGCTGCGGCCATTTCGTCCAGCGTATTGGCCTTGGCCGCCGCCAGTGCCCAAGCGCGGGCGAAATGGATCAGGAACACGTAATCCTGACGCAGGTATTGCAGATAATTTTCCTGCGGCAGAGATCCGTCGCGCAACCCTTCGACAAAGGCGTGATGGGTGTAGCGGCTCCAGTCCTGCGCCGCGCCCGCACGCCAGCGCGCGAAGGCACGGCCATAGTTCGGGTCGCTCATTGCGGGACTTCTGCGGTGACATCGCGGACCAGATCGGCGGCCGGAATGGTGGCCTCCACGGCGCCTTGCGCCAGCAGAAACGCCTCGAACCGCGCGTAACGGCCGTGATCGACAGCGGCGGGGCGGTTGGCAAAACGCGGCCAGGTATCGGCCCAGGCGCGGATGTTCAGCTCGTTACGCAACTCGGCACTGGTGGCGAAGAACGTTTTCCCTGCGGCCTCGGGATCATTCAGGATGTAGGCGACCGCGCGCTCGGTCGCGCGCAGGAAGCGGGCGATCAGGTCGCGGTCCAGACCCTCGGCGCGCGCGATATAGATCAATTCGTCATACGCGGGCACGCCTTCGGTCTCGGGGTAGAAACAGCGCCCTTCGTGCCCTTCGATCTCCATCTGGTTCAACTCGAAGTTGCGAAAGGCCCCGATCACACCATCGACCTGTCCTGACATCAGCGCCGGTGAGATCGACCAGCCGATATTGATCTGTTCGACGTCCTCGGGGGACAGGCCGCTATGGGCCAACATGGCCGACAACAGCATTTCCTGCACCCCGGCCACGGAAAAGCCGACCTTGCGCCCGGCCAGATCGGCCACCGACTGCACCGGCCCGTCGGCGCGCACCACAAGGCAGGTGAGCGGGGTCTCGATCAGGGTGCCGACGCGGACCACGTCCAGCCCTTCGCGGCGGTTGAGATGCAACTCGGGCTGATAGCTGAGCGCAAGATCGACGTTGCCTGCCGCCACCATGCGCGGCGGATCATTGGGGTCGGCGGGGGTGACCAGTTCGACCTCAAGTCCGGCGTCAGCGAAAAAGCCCAGCTCTTCGGCCAGAATGATGGGCCCGTGATCGGGATTGATGAACCAGTCCAGCATGACGGTCATATGGTCCTGTGCGAGAACCGGGGTGGCCAGCAGGGTCATTGCGAATGTTAAGAGTATCTTTTTCACGACTGTCTCCGTCATGTGGTGTGGGGGGAGGGGTCAGGTGCCGGGCAGCGCCAACAGCGCGATTTCCCCGGCCCAGCGGTGGC
>Ga0209121_10002564_pt1 | contig 18329 bp, 18 predicted proteins | sample Cruoilmetagenom3_FD_187292 | JGI IMG/M metagenome (GOLD analysis project Ga0209121, IMG submission 187292) | Oil polluted marine microbial communities from Coal Oil Point, Santa Barbara, California, USA - Sample 3 (SPAdes) (version 2) | ecosystem: Environmental > Aquatic > Marine > Oil seeps ... | reverse complement strand
TAAATATAGAATGTGATTATCATTAGCATAACTACATATATATTACTAACCTTAATTTAGCAATATATATTTATAAATCTTCAATTATTACATGATAGCTATTGTAACTTTATCAGTAATTACAATATACTTGAATTATGAAACAAAGTCATTTTAAATTTCTCGATTACTAATAATTTTAGATATAAAATACTTCCCCCTTACTAAAAAGTAAGGGGGAGGAGGTTGTATAAAAAAGCGAGGGAATAATAGTGATATATCACTATTGCATATATAATATCATATTAAATATTTAGTGTCAAGTATTTTGAATGATTTAATCCCCTGATATAAAGAATTTATATTTGGTACCATTAATTTTCCTTTAATCAGCCTGTCTGCGCATATATGCGGGAATATTTATTCTATTTTCATCCTGAATAGTATCAATATCAATATTTCCTTCTCTAAATCTCTGAAATGCAGGTTTATCGATATTTTCTTTACTATGTTTAATGAATTTTTGCATCTCCTTCTTTTTGTCAATTTTTGGCAATCCGGTACCTATTACAACTATTTCCAATTTCCCTTCCATATCATCTCTTTCTACAAGTCCATGTATGATATTTGCATTTTCGTCTGCTTTTTGACAAATAAATTTGCCAATGTCTCCAAACTCTCTCATTGTCATACTGTTCTTACCATTTGTAATAACATAAAGTATATTCTCTGCTCCGGAAAATGAAATACCTTCGAGTAAAGGATTGGCAAGTGCATTTTGAACGGCATTTATAGCTTTGTCTTCACCTTCTCCAACACCAACTCCGATTATCGCATCTCCTTTATCATAAAGGATGGATTTAACATCTGCAAAATCAACATTAATTCTTCCCGGTTTTACAATAACATCTGTAATGCTTCTTACGGAATTGACAAGAATCATATCAATATGTTTAAATCCATCGCTTATGCTATCATTCGGAAACACTTCAAGACTTTTTTCATTAGATACAATTATTAAGGAATCTGAAATGCCTTTTAAGTCAATAACACCTTTTTCAGCCACTTCTTTTCTTCTCTTGCTCTCATAAGCAAAAGGTTTTGTTACAATACAAACCGTAAGGATATCCAATTCCCTTGCAATTTTAGCTACTACAGAGATAGCTCCCGTCCCTGTTCCTCCACCCATTCCCGCTGTTAAAAAGATCATATCGGAACCTACCAATAATTCTCTGATTTCATCAGCATTTTCTTCTGCTGCGGCTTTGCCTTTTACCGGGTCTTTCCCCGCTCCTTGCCCTTTTGTCAATTGATCACCAATCTGTATCTTGTGATCATTATCTACAGGATTTTTAGCAAGGGCTTGCAAATCAGTATTCATTACAAATAACTCAACTGATGAAATGTTTTCTTTAAACATTCTTTCAACCGAATTGCCTCCCCCTCCACCTATTCCGATAACCTTAATATTAGCCGGTTTTCTCACTCTTTCTTCACTTACATCAAACATGGTACCCTCCTATTTCTAAATGTCTTTTAACCATTCAAAAAACTTTTTAAATACATTGTTGCCTATATCAATCTTTCTTCCATCTGTTTTTCTTGTTGATTCATTAATTATTCCATAATATAACAAACCCACAGCAGTTGCATATGATGGATCATTAATATTATCCGAAAGTCCTGCTATATTTCTCGGATTTCCAATTCTCGCTCTTAAATTAAAAACTTTTTCAGCTATATCACAAATACCGGGAAGATTTCCGGAACCACCTGTTATTATTATTCCGGCGCCAATTTTATCAAGATAATCTTTTCCCTCTTTTTCTATTTTTTCATAAGCTAAATCAAAAATTTCTTCTACTCTACACTGTATAATTTGTACAAACTCTTGCTTGCTTATTTTTCGAGCTGATCTACCGCTAACACCCGGGACTTCAATAATTTCATTGTTATCAACCATTCCTACATATGCACATCCAAACCTCTTTTTAAGTTCCGATGCTTTAACTATTGTTGTACTCAATCCATATGCAATATCCCTTGTTATATGCTCGCCACCGATTTCGACTACACCGACATACCTTAAATTTCCCTCGTTATAAACCGAGATACTCGTTGTTTCCGCTCCAATATCCAACATAATCACCCCTAAATCCTTTTCCTGTTCATCTACAACAGCATAAATCGATGCAATGGGATTCACAACAAAATCTGCTATTTTAATATGTGATTTTTCAAGACATCTCTCTATATTCTGGACACTGTATGATGATGTTGTTACAATCTTAATTTCCGCCTCCAATCTAATACCCGTCATACCTACAGGATCATTAGTTTTTGTTTCACTATTAACTATAAATTCCTGTGGAATGATATGTGAAATTTCTCTGTCCGAAGGAATGGCAATTGCTTTTGCTTGTTCAATAACCCTGTTAACATCATCTCTGCCTATCTGAGTGCCAATCCGCGAAACTGCAACCATACCCTTTGAACTGATTGTTTCGATATGACCTCCTCCTATGCCAACGAATACAGGCGGGAATTTAACTCCTGCCATTAGAGTTGCGTTTTTGATAGATTCCCGTATTTCATTTGTTGTTTTGTCAATATTGATAATTTGCCCCTTATTCACACCTGAAGAAGAATGCTGTCCTATCCCTATGATTTTCAGTATATCTTCATCAATTTCTGCGATTAGAGCAACGATCTTATTAGATCCTATATCTATTGAACTTATAAATCCGCTTTTATTCATGATTACCTCTCTATCTGATTATGACTTGATTTTTAAATCTAATATCCATTGTATAACTCTCTCCGTTTTCAATTTTGGCAACTCTATTAATTCTTTTTGCCAAAGTATTATCTATATAATTAAAAACAACATTTATATCATTGTCTCTTTTCCCAATATAATAGCCATTTTTCACATATACTCTTTTAAATATTCCTCTATTTGATAAATCAATCATCTTTTTAATCTTTAAATCAGAAACTTTTCCATAAATCTTTAGTGGGGAATAAAACTGTTTTGATTTTACACGAAATTTTTGCCCATAATTATTAATATATATATTTTCGTCTACAATATGTATTATTGGCTCTATTTCTTTCTTCGTTATAACCAACTTTCCAGGTATCAATTTGGATATTTTAATATCATATGACATATATGTGGAAGAAATTAATTTCGTTATCTCCCTATATTTTATTGAGAGAAGTGATTTCCCAATTACTTTTTCCTCAACAGCTTGTTTAATATCATCACTTGATTCAACTGTTTTTATTATAAATAATTTATTATATATTATATAAACAGATACGGTTAACATAAATAAAATAAAAATAATTATGAGTGTTTTAATAATAAACAGGTTCCTTCTATGCTTTTTCGCCCTTTTAACGGTTAATATCATATAATCTTTATCTCCAATTGAAGATCTACTTCATACCTGACATAGACAGCATCTTTAATAATATTTATTAGTTCCATTATATCCTTGGAAGTTGCAGAACCTTTATTTAATATGAAATTTCCATGTTTATTCGAAACAAATGCATTCCCAACCGACTTACCCTTAAGATCACATTGGTCGATTAACCAACCAGCGGCATATCCTTGAGGATTTTTGAATATAGATCCCAGTAAGTAATTCCCACTTGGTTGATGTATTCTTCTCTGTTCTGAAAATTTTCTCATCTTAGTTTCAATTTCCTTTTGTGATTTTGTTATTAACTTAATCACTCCCCCAAGTATAATCATATCATTGGGAATATTGCTATTTCTATATTCGGGATTCATATCGGATGTAAATACTTTTATAATATCGGATGATTTTTTATTATATAATATAACCTCTTTAAGTACATCAAAGATAGTTTTCCCAAATGATCCGGCATTCATCTTAATGGCTCCTCCGATACTTCCAGGTATTCCTATAAGGTTTTCTAAACCAGAAAGTTTATTTTTATAAGCAATTTTACCAATCCTTGACAGTTTGCATCCGGCATAAAATCCTATTTTTTCATTATTCACATTAATTCCTTTTCCATATTCACATAAATTTACTAAAACACCCTTGTAATCTCCATTAAACAATATATTCGAGCCACAACCTATGATTTTATAATTCTCAATATATTTATTGATTAAATCCAAATCACGCAAATCAAATGGCTCTAATAAATAATCTCCATATCCACCGACATGCATAAACGAGTATCTTTTAAGATCTACATTTTCAACTATATTACCTTTAAAATTTAGATCTTTTAATATTTTAATGTTTTCTATAATCATCAATGTATTTCTCTCCAATTTTATAAATATCTCCTGCTCCCATTGTTATAATCATATCCCCTTCCTTTAGAATATTCGCCAAAATAGTTGGTATATTATCCTTATTTTCCTCATATATAACATGTTTTTGCCTGTGCTCGATACAGGAATCTGCTATTGTTTTTCCCGTAACTCCCTCTATTGGTTTTTCCCTTGCCGGATATATATCCGTGATTATAACAATATCTGCATTATAAAATGCTCCACCGAATTTCTCTCTTAACATCATTGTTCGAGAAAAAAGATGAGGTTGAAATATGGCAATTATCCTACCTTCCCATGCATCTCTTGCCGCTTTTAATGTACTCTCGATTTCTGTCGGATGATGTGCATAATCATCATATAATTTACATCCTTTTACCTCCCCTTTATATTCGAATCTTCTGTGAACTCCGTGAAATTTTTCAATCGATTGTTTGATTATATTATCAGGAATCCCAATTTCAATACCAACGGCAATTGCAGCAAGAGCATTCTTAATATTGAATTCACCCGGTATATTCAATTGTATTTCTTTAATTTCAAAATTCTTATATGCAACATCGAATTTGCTGCTAAAATTGTGTATTTCGATATTTTTAGCTCTGATGTCTGCTTGAGGTAAAAATCCATATGTTATGTATCTCTTATTGATATCAGGTAAAATCGATTGTATATTTCTATCATCCATTGATAGTATCGAACAGCCATAAAATGGTATGGAATTGATATATTCCACAAATGATTTTTTTATATCATCGATACCTATATAATTATCAAGATGATCCTCATCTATATTTGTCACTACAGCTATTGTGGGAAATAATTTAAGGAATGATTTATCACTTTCATCCGCTTCACAAACAAAATATTTACCACTACCGAGTTTTGCACTTCCTCCGAAACTTCGTACAATTCCGCCAACAATAACAGAAGGATCCAATGCATTTTCTAACATTTCAGATGCTATAATAGATGTTGTAGTTGTTTTTCCGTGCGTTCCTGCAATAGCAATGCTAAATTTTAACCGCATCATCTCCCCCATCATTTCAGCTCTTCCGATAACTGGTATCCCAAGTTTTCTCGCTTCAACAATTTCAGGATTATCAAGTTTAACAGCAGATGAATAGACAATTACATCCACATCCTTAATATTTTCAATATTATGTCCTATATCAACCTTTGCACCTATTTTATGCAATTTATCGATTATTCCACTCTCTTTAATATCCGAACCGCTTACATTAAATCCTAAATTGATCAACACCTCTGCAATTCCACTCATTCCTATCCCACCAATACCGACAAAATGTATATTTTTTGTATCCCTAAACATAGGACAATCTCCTATAAATAATTTTTATCATATCATTAACAGCATTATTATTATGTAATACTCCGGCATTTTTACCCATTACGGATAATTTCTTATTGTTGAAAATAGTATTTTCTATAATATTTTTCAGGATAATTCCGGAAAGATTCTTTTCTTCTATTATAATCGATGCACCGTTGTTTTGATAATTAATTGCATTCCTCATCTGATGATCATGTGTAGCATATGAAAAAGGAATCAATATCGAGGGTTTATTATTGTCTGAAATTTCCGCCAATGTACAAGCTCCTGCTCTTGAAACAATAAGATCGGATATAGAATATATTTCACTCATATTATAAATAAATGGTTTTAAAATACCATTAAAGGATGTATTTTTAAGTCTTTTCATTACTGTTTCATAATTAATTGTCCCTGTCTGAAATATTATATATATTTTCTTATCTATTCCCGATTTTATCATCTCAATCACTGCATTGTTTATAACTGCTGCTCCTCTACTTCCACCAATAATAAACAGGACCCTTCTATTCTTTTCTATATTCATTTTCTTTCTTATCAAATGTTTATCTATCTTATCCCCTTTATTTTCAGTAATCGTACCTATAACAGAAATATTATTCCTATTCTTAATATATTTTCTTGACTCTTCGAACGATAAAAATACATTTGTTACAACTCGAGAGAGTAATCTGGTAGCAGTACCCGGATAACTATCCTGCTCGGTTATAAATGAGGGAATTCGCAATAAAAATGCTGATAATATCAGTGGAATCTCTGTAAAACTACCCGTTCCAATAACAAATGCCGGCTTATATTTAATTATATATCGATAGCATACAATAAATGATATTAAATTCATAATTATTGCTTTACACTTATCATATAAGGATTTACCTATAAAACCAGCTGAAGGAATATGAAGAAACTTGAATTTATTACGATTTACAATTTTATATTCCATTCCCAATCTGTTACCGACAAATAATATCATATAGTTATCCTTTAATTTATTTGCCAAGAGGATTCCAGGAAATATATGACCTCCTGTTCCTCCTGATGCTATCAAAACTTTTTTCATTTAAATTAACTCCATTATTATTTCTTGATATACTCAATAATATCCCCATAGCGATTAATGTAATTATTAAACTTGAACCACCTACACTAACAAGGGGAAGTGGTAATCCTGTTATTGGAAAAAGTTTCAATGCAATCAATATGTTGAAAATGATATAGTATGATATAATGATTACAATACCGTATGATGCATAACAACAAAAATAATCGGTTACCCTTCGAGCTATTTTCATCCCTCTAATTATCATTACCAAATATGCGACTACTAATACAATAGAGCCTATGAACCCAAGTTCTTCCCCTATTACGGAAAAAATAAAATCCGTATAAGCTCTTGGCAAAAAGAATAATTTTGTCATTCCGTTCCCGAGTCCTAATCCAAATAGTTTTCCCGAACCGATAGCAAAAAGTGAATATTGGGATTGTGCAGTAGGAATATTTGTACCTTTTGAATTAAAGAATCCCATTATTCTCATTCTTGCATACGGTTTCATCATAATCCCTATGCTTAAAACTATCATTGTAAGAAGAACTATAATACCAAGCTCTCTAACATCAAAACCCATTATAAAAAGTATAGTAATTGAAATAAATCCAATAACAAATGCTGTTCCGAAATTAGGTTCGAGTATAATTAAGCCAATAGTGATTGCAATGGGGAGATAAAAATATAGCAATCTTATCTGTAATTTATCTATCATATTCTTTTTACTATCATAGATCGCTGCCAGGAAAATAACCAATGAATATTTGGCAAGTTCGGACGGTTGAAAACTCATAGGACCAAGTATTAACCATCTTCTAACCCCTTTCCCTTTCCCTATAATGAGAACAAGGATAAGGAGAAGCACGGAAATAATATAAAATATTTTTGAATACTTTTTAAAATAGCTATAATCAACTTTACTGAGACCTATCATAATTAACAGCCCGATTATAGCAATTACTATCTGTTTAATAAACATAATACTTCCATCAATGAAATTATCACTAAACATTATAAAACCACCCAATGATGATAACACCATTAATAAACCAATAAATAAAATAATGATAATATCATACAACAGCACCATATCAACTTTCATTATCTTCTTTCATCCTCTTAAATATATTCTTGAATCGATCTCCTCTATCTTCAAAATTTTTAAACATATCAAAACTCGCAGCCCCAGGTGATAGTAATATTACCTCATCTTTGTTTGCATGCTTAAAAGCTATACGGACTGCCTCTTCGAAATCATCGGTTTTACTATAATGTTTATAGCCATATTTTATTATTTCCTTCTCCAATTTGTCTTTAAGCTCTCCTATGAGTATGGTATATTTTGTATGTTCGACTATTGATTTGCCCATTTCTCCAAGACCAGTGCTTTTCTCTCTCCCACCTGCTATAAGTATTATATTCCTGTTTGAAAGCGATTCTAAACTACTTTTAAAAGCAACAGGATTGGTACACATTGAGTTATTATAAAATAGAATTCCATTAACACTTCCAAGACATTCTAATCTATGAGGAATACTATTGGTTGATTTTATAGTTTCCCGGATACCTTCTACATTTCCACCTGCCAATACTGTTGCACAGGATGCAGCTAATACATTTTCGATATTATGCTTTCCTATAAATTTAATATCACTTACATTGAACAATTCATTATATGTTTCATCATCATAAAAATATATCTTACCTTCTTTAATGTATGTCCCCTTTATATCCCTGTTCCTTAAGGAAAATCTATACACTTTCCCTTTAATCATAAATTGATATTTCCTTGAATTAAAATCCATATCGTTAAAAATCGAGATATTATTTTTACAATGATTTTCGAAAATCCTCATTTTCAATTTTATATATCTATCCATAGTAATATGTCTGTCTATATGATCGGGAGTAATATTCGTTAAAACAGATATTATCGGATTGAACCTTTTGATAGTTTCCAATTGGAATGTGCTCACTTCGGTAACAATAAAGCTCATATTTTTATCCTGCCCTATAAATGAAGATAAAGGTATGCCAGGAGCGATATTTCCTCCGATTAAAACATTTATTCCGGAGTTTTTCAACATATTATATATCAATGTTGTAGTAGTAGTTTTACCATTCGTTCCGGTAATTGCTATTAATGGAACATTTAAATGTCTATATGCGAATTCTATTTCACCAATAACCTCGATACCATTATTATATGCATTCTTAATAACCTTTGCATTAATTGGAATACCGGGACTAACTACTATGAGATCCGAATCATATACATTTGGCGAATGTCCCTCTGTTTCGAATGGTATATGTAACCTGTTCAATTCCTCCAAATAGATATTATCCGGTTCACCAATATCACTAATAAAAACATCATATCCTAATCTCAGAGCTGCTTTTGCAGCAGACAAACCACTTCTTGCAATTCCTAAAACAGTTACTTTCATAATTATCTTATCTTTAAAGTACTTAAAGCAAAGAGGACAAAAAGAATCTCAATAATCCAGAATCTGATTACAATCTTGGTTTCTGTCCATCCTTTTGCTTCAAAATGATGGTGTAAAGGTGCTATCTTAAAAATTCTCTTACCTGTTATTTTATAACCTATAACCTGTATCAGTACCGAACTTGTTTCAAGTACAAACATACCTCCGATAATGATTAGCAATACCTCCTGTTTAAGGAGAACTGCGGAAAGGCCTAATATTGTTCCTAATGTCAGCGAACCTGTATCCCCCATGAATATTTCGGCAGGAGGAGCATTAAACCATAGAAATCCAAGTGATGCCCCTACTGTGGATGACAAAATAATCGCCAATTCTCCACTTCCCGGTAAATATAATAAATTAAGATATCGAGAGAAATTAACATTTCCCAAAATATAACTAAGTACAATAAAACTTGAAATTGCAATAGCAAAAATCCCTACTGCCAAACCATCAAGACCATCTGTTAAATTTACAGCATTCGAGCTGCCAATTATGACAACCATTATAAATGGAATGTAAAAAACACCTAAATTAATAAATAGATTTTTAATAAAAAGAATATTTGTAAGGGTTTCATAACCTGGTTTTAAATGAGCATATACTACCCATACGCCGAGTATAAGAGATATAATAATCTGTGTAAGAAATTTCACTCTGGTCCTGATACCTTTATTCTTCTTGAGTTTCATCATATCATCTACAAAACCAAGCACTCCCGCCAATACTATACCTGAGATCATAATCAAAACATATTTATTAAAAAGATCCGCCCATAAAAGAGAAGGTATTAGTATTGATAAAATAATAAGTATCCCTCCCATCGTAGGAGTTCCTTTCTTATGTTTGTGACTATCCGGAGAATATTCCCTTACATTATCCTCGATTCTATGCTTTTTAAGCATTTTTATGATATAGGGACCAAGTATGAATGAAATGATAAGTGACGTTACAGAAGCTGATACCGCTCTAAATGTAATATATTTTAAAAGATTGGATACAATCGAACCTTCAATTAATGGTACTATAATATTATATATCAAACTTTACCTCTGTAGAAATTTGTTTATCCATATTTCAATTCCAATACCTCTGGATGCCTTAAACAGTATTACATCACCTTCATTAACTTCTTCTCTTAAATAATCCATATCATTATCTTCAACAGGCTTTATATATATGCCTTTAGCTCCTTCTTTAACTGCTTCGATAAAATCACCACTGTAGAATATTTTGTTAAAATGTGCTTTTTTTAAATTTTCTCCTAACTTCCTGTGGTAATAACCGGATAATTTACCCAATTCAAGCATATCTCCTATTACCGCATATCTATTTTTTTTAAAATTTCTATCAATATAATCAATCACATTTCCAAAAGCATTAGGATTTGCATTATATGTATCATCAATTAAAAATACATTACCAACAGTCTTTTTAATATTCATTCTCCCATTTGATGATTTATAGTTTTTCAAAACCCGTGAAGTAATAGAAAGTTCTACTCCAAGATAATTTGATAGAGCTATTGATAGACAAGCATTAAAGGCATTAAATCTCCCTATTAATGGAATATCGAATTTAACATTATTTATATTAAATGTGATAGATTCCGGCAATTCATTGATATTATCAATATGATAATCACAATTGTTGCCAACGGTAATATGCTTTAAATCATTTCTTTTCTCTATATTTCTTAATTCCGTATCATATTCATTTAATATGAATAATCCTCCGACCGAAATATTTTTATACAATTCAAGCTTTGCAATGAGCACCTCTTTAATATCATTGAAATATTCCATATGGCATGGCGATATAGTTGTAATTATACCTATATCCGGTTTTGCAATTTTTGCCAATTTATCTATCTCCCCTAAATGATTCATCCCCATTTCAAGGATCACATATTCAGTATTACTATCTATATTAAATATTGACAATGGTAATCCTAATAGATTATTTAAGTTCCCTTCATTTTTCACTACTCTAAACTTTGCAGATAAAAGGAGATACAACATATCTTTCACAGTCGTTTTACCTATACTACCTGTTACGCCAATAACATGAAGATTAAACTTATTTCTATAATATCCTGCTAATTCGTTTAATGCTACGATAGAGTCTTCAACAACAAAAAGAGGTAAAATATCAAGATCTCTTTCTGATATTACAAGTGATGCTCCTCTGTTTATTGCATCCTTTGCGTAATTAGCCCCGCTTGTTTTTCCACTTTCAATAGCAATAAACAGATCTCCCGGCTTTATTTTTCTGGAATCTATAGAAACACCCGTAATCTGCCCGTCTAAGGCAACCATTGAGTGTTTTGGATTTAATAAACACTTTATCTCTTCAAATGATAAACTGTTCATTTTATTACCTTTAATATTACTTTACGATCGCTAAATGGTAATTTTTCTCTTCCAACTATTTGATAGTCTTCATGCCCTTTGCCTGCAACGATAATAACATCACCATTATCTGCGATTTCAAAAGCCTTTTTTATTGCTTTTGCTCTTTCCTTGACTATTATATAATCACATTTCATTGCCTGAGTTATCTCTCTAATTATATGTTCACTATCCTCGGTCCTCGGATTATCATTTGTTATAATAACCTTGTCAGAAAGTTTACATGCAATTATTCCCATTTTGGGTCTTTTTTCTCTATCCCTGTCTCCTCCGCAACCAAAAACAAGGATGATTTTCTTCCACATCCTTACCTCTTTTACCGATTTTAATAACATTGTAAGTGCATCCGGAGTATGAGCGTAATCAATAATTGCATCAATATTATTTTTCCCTCTTATTATCTCTGTTCTCCCCTCAATACTAATTAACTTTTTTACCCCCATCGCTATTTGCTCTTTAGGTATACCGTTAAGGTAAGCTATTGAAGCGGCAATCACAATATTAAGTACATTATGTTTGCCAATAAGATTGGATTTGATATAAATTTTTTCCTTCTTAAGATTAAGATCAAAACAGGTCCCATCTTTACCAATGTTTATATTTTCAGCATAAAAATCCGATTTTGTCCTGATTGAACAACTATATTTTTTACCTTTAATAGATTTATAGAGTTTATTTCCATATTTATCATCAATGTTTACTACCTTATATTGCGAATTGTAATCGATAAACAAACTTGATTTCGCTTTAAAATACTCACTCATTGATTTGTGAAAATCAAGGTGTTCGGATGTCAAATTTGTAAATGCAATTGTTTGGAAATGGAAGCCATCTATCCTTCCGAGAGCTAAGGAATGTGATGAAACCTCCATAATTACATTTTTTACCCCCTCATTTACCGTTTCATTCAATAATTTATTAAGCACTAATGCGTCCGGTGTAGTATTAGGGGCAGATATTGTTCGATTTCCAATTATGTATTTTATTGTACCTATTAAAGATACTTTTTCCTTTATATTATAAATATATTTTAAAATATATGAGATAGTTGTTTTTCCGTTTGTTCCTGTTATACCAAATATATTCAACTTATCTATTGGATTATTATAAAAATTCGATGCAATTTTTGCCAATATTTTATAACTATTATTTACTTTAACTATTGTTATATCAGAATCCGGCAATTTAATAGCCCTGTCAACAATCACCGCTTTAGCCCCTTTGGATATTGCTTCATCAATAAAGATATGCCCATCGACATTAGTCCCTCGAATTGCAATAAAAAGATAATTATCGATTTTATTTCTGGAATCATAATCGATACCCTTAATATCAATATTCAAATCCCCCGATATTAGTTCATAGTAAATATTCTTTAGTACATTTCTTAATATCATCGCTTTGCATATACCTCACTACTATAAGGATACATTGATGAAATCTTACTTCCAATGGAGCTAAAACAGGGAGCTGCCACAATAGAAGCAAATCTGGCTTTTTCAGGCCTATCAATTATAATTGCTATAACAAACTTTGGTTTTTCCACAGGGAAAAATCCGACAAAACTTGAAACAATCTCATTTGTATAACCTATTCCCGGCTCACTCTGCTGAGCGGTTCCGGTTTTACCGGCAACATTTAATCCGGCTATACTCGCTTTTTTTCCTGTTCCACTATCTACAGCAGTTAAAAGCATATTCTTTAATATATTCAGTGCTTCCTTGTTGGGGATATTCCTTATAATCTCTGTTTTTCTACTATATTTAATTTTATTTCCCGCTCTTATCTCTTTCACAATATGCGGTTTGAATACTTTTCCTCCGTTTGCTATTGCAGAATATGCAACAACCATTTGTATAGGAGTTACGGCAATACCTTGTCCAAAGGAAATTGTAGAGAAATCTATATTCTTCCATTTATCCGGACTTCTAACGATGCCCCTCTCTTCACCTGGCAAATCAATACCTGTCTTAGATCCAAATCCAAACAATTTAATATATGAATAGTATTTCTGTTTTCCAACCATTTGAGCAAGTTTTACCATTCCAACATTACTTGAATGATAAAATGCTTGATTAACTGTAAGAATTTGATGTTCTTCAGCATCCTTTATCATAATATTATCAATAACAATCCTGCCTATTGAATCTACTAATGTATCACCTAAATGAGCCACTTTTTCTTTTAAGGCGGCAAAAAGAGTAACGATTTTAAATATTGAACCGGGTTCATAATTAAATGATATTGCACTATTGCTTTTATAGTAATTACTCTTTTCATTACTTGTATTTGAAGAATAATTTACCATAGCAAGAATATCCCCATTATTCGGATCCATAACAATTGCACAACCTCCAAGAGCTTTATACCTGTTTACAGTCTGTTTTATTTCATCATATACCAAATCCTGTAAGTTTTTATCTATGGTTAAAATTATATCATCTCCATTTCTTGCCTTTTTTCTCGGATAATTTCCCTTCATATAAATGTTACCATTGGGATGCATTTGAAACAAAACCCATCCTCTCTCTCCTTTCAAATACTTGTTATAATAATATTCGATTCCGGAAAGACCATCATTATCATCCCCAAGTCTTCCTATTATTGTTTCGAATTCATCTTTAAATGGATATTCCCTTACCCTGTCAATATAATATCCTATCGAATCGCTTTTTATCCCATATTTATTGATATTTTTAACAATTCTTTTACTCTTCTTCTTTCCCACCCCTCTTATTAGCCATTTAAATCCCGGTTTTTTCAAACGATTTATTGCCATCTCATAACTAATCAAACCCGTTTTAGATAGCTGTCTTGCCATAAAACCATTACATTTTACCCATTCTCTATATGTAAAGATTGAATATGTTCTATCGGATGAAGCAAGAACCATTTTATTGACATCATCTATTATTTTACCTCTCTCAGGTTCGATTATCACCCTTTTCAGTTCGATTGCTACTGCTTTTTTCAGATAATAATTCCCTTTGAATAATTGTATATATGCCAATCTTACAGTAATAATCGAAAACATAACAACTATAAATATTTTCACTATAAATATTCTATTATTTATATTCATTACTTTGACAGAATAGTTTTCTGCTCCTTCTTAGGAAATACCATATTTATTTTTCCTTTTGCAATATCAACTATACGCGTATAAGAAGAAAGTGAATCACAACTGCATTTATATACATCATGTATTTTCTTGCATTTAATTAAATTGCTATTTGATCTGCTATATTCAATAATGCTTCTATCATGTACTATTTTGGCAAAAAGATATATAAATAACCCGATGGCAATTAATCCGACCTTTAACCATATTCTCATAATATTTCAATCCTGTATAACTTACCGCTTCTTCCCCTCCTGTTATCCTTAATTTCCTTTTTCGATGCATTGACTTTTTTTACTTTTATATTATCTTTTCCTGCTGTAGATTTACGGATAATATTTCTCTCGAGTGAGTGATATGTAATTACACCTATCCTCGCACCACTTTCCAATCTTTCTAAAACGGAATTTAATGATATTTCAAATTCATAAAGCTCATTATTTACAGCTATTCGAAGAGCTTGAAAAATCCTACTTAATGTTTTCAACTGCATTTTAACAGGTACGGAACTCCTGATTATATTTACAAGCTGCTCCGTTGTTTCGATTTTTGTATATTGTCTTTTATCCACTATATTAGCGGCAATCCTTCTTGAGAACTTCTCCTGTCCGTATTTATAAAAAATATCAGACAGTTCATCCTCATTCATCTTGTTTATTATTTCATTTGCTGTTATCTTTGACTTTCCCATTTGCATATTAAGTTTTTGGTTCTTCTTATATGTAAAACCTCTCTGAAATTTATCAATTTGCATACTTGATATACCTAAATCATAAAATACTCTTTTTATATTGTTGCTTTTATATTTATCAAACAAACAGCTAATTTTACTGAATTTCATATTGAGAAATTCAACCCTATTATTAAAAATAGTTAAATTTTCTTTAGCAATTTCAATAGCATCCTTGTCCCTATCGATACATTTTAGCAATATACCCTCACCTGTGTTTTCAAGAAAACCTTTTGCATGTCCTCCGGCTCCACATGTACAATCCAATATTATCCCTTCATTTAATTCTTCACAAATAAACTTTATAGATTCCTCAAATAGTACAGGGATATGATCAATCATATTTTCTCCTGAATTTGGTAATATTGCCAAGTGCTGTTTTCTGACTTGAATATGAATATAAATTCCAATTTTCACCTGAAAGATTCAAAAGATACATAATATATGGAGATTTAACTATTACATTCATTACACCCCCACGGTTTTCTATATACTTTTTGAATTTTTTCAGCCTAATCCCAAAAATATAGTGTATGTGTGAAACATGTCTCATATCTATTACGAAATCCTTATATTCCTTTTTATAATATGAATTTAATGTTCGAATAACATAATCCGCATCAGATTTTGATAATCTACCATTCAAACTAACAACTACTGTACAATCGTATATTTTTTTTATAATCTTCATATTAAAAACTCAACTTCATATCATCAAGGTTTTTATTTAAGGTCGATTCTATCTCCCCTATATAATCTGCATATATTTCAGGATTCCAAACAAGTAAAGAATTTTTATCCTTTGTAATAACTACATGTTTTTTAATATTAAACTGAACAAGAAGAAATTCGGGTATTTTTATTCTTCCCTGAGCATCTATATCCATTGTTTCGGCAACACCAACAAACCAATTAATAATTTTTCTATATTCCGTAGTTCTTGAATACCTAAACAAATTCTCCTTGAATTTTTCCCATCCCTCCTGATTTAATATCATTAAATTTCTATCAAAACCTCTTGTAATGGTGATTTTCTTGATTTTATCATCATTAAAAATATAATTTCTCAATTTTGCAGGAATCATTAACCTGTTGTCACTATCAATTGTATATGTGAGTTGGCCCGAATAACCCATAAAACTCCTTATTATTAGACTTCCCGACTTTTCCCGATTTTTACCTAAATTTATTTTATGATAAAAAAAAATAAATGTCAACTACAAAATTACATTTTTAGTAGATAGGTATAGATATATGACAGTTACACTAAGACCATTATTGTCATTGCGAGGAATGAAACAACGAAGAATTAATTTTTTTACTTGACTAAAATAAATTAGCAATCTAAATTCTCTCTTGTTGGATTGCTTCACTTCGTTCGTAATGACATTGTCTATATCTCTATTTCTTCCCCTTTTTCCCTTTCAGTTGTTTTTCCCCTTTTTCAATCATTTTTACTGCTTTATCAAAATCACTATCTTTCATATCATTCAAACGGATGCGTTTACGATTGAATTTCTCATATTCTGTTTCTGCCAGTTCTTTTGCCATTTCATGGGATATTTTACCTGCATTATTTAAAATATTACGGTCATTCAAAGTCAAAAACCCGTTCAGTTTTTTTATCCAATCCTTCATATACATTGGAATTCTCCGCATCGCCTGTCCTTCAGCAAAAATTAAATATTGTTCTACGAGATTATTTAATGCTCTTAATTCCTTTTCACTAAAATAATTTTTAGCGATTATAACATCCTTTTTTCTAATCTTTTCACCACCCAATTAGTAAGACCCATATTATGCTTTCTGCTGTTTGCCCTATTATGGATAATTTCTGCAGCTGTCATCCTTGTAATAGCCCAGTGCATCTTATTCTGGACGGTTTTGAAAAACTTTATACTATTTTCTGTTGTAGGGTCATAATCAAGGCTAGTTGAGTAAATATCTGTGATTTTTTGGTAAAAACGCCGTTCCGAAGTCCGAATATCCTGGATACGCCGCAAAAGTTCATCAAAGTAATCAAAATGCAGTTCCGGGTTCTTCAACCTTTCATCATCAAGAACAAAACCTTTGACAACATATTCTCTAAGCCTTTGAGTTGCCCATTGGCGGAACATAGTGGCAATATGGGATTTTACTCGATAACCAACGGAAATAATTATATCGAGATTATAAAAATCAACAGTACGGGAAACTTCTCTTTTTCCTTCTTTTTGAACTATTCGGAATTTCCTAATAGTTGCATTTGGTTCCAATTCCCTTTCATTAAAAATGTTTTTTATATGTTCATTTATAGTTGAAACACTTATTTGAAAAAGCTCTGCCATTAGTTTTTGTGTCAGCCAAACAGTTTCATTTTCAAGGCGTACCTCTATTTTTGTCTGACCGCTTTCTGTTTGATAAATCAATATTTGAGAGTTGTTTTTCATTGGAAGATTTCCAGTCATTACATACCTCCCCAAAATAATGATTGATTCAATGATCTACTGCCTGTTATAGTTTATAATCATATAATATAACTTTCATTATATATCAATAAAAATTGAAAATCAAGTTCTTTTTAAAACTTGATGAATATAGATATATATTCCAGTTACACAAAACCCATTATTTTCATTGTGAGGAGTGAAACGACCTGTCTGCATGTAATGCACAGGCAGGCTAATCAATCTATATTTAATCTTGTGGGATTGCTTCACTTCGTTCGCAATGACACAGTATATTTCCCAATATTTCTTCCTCGCCCTATGTCACCTCCTTTTTCTGTCATACTGGACTTGATTCAGCATCTCATACCAGATCCTGAAATAATACTGAATCAAGTTCAGCACAGGACCCAGGATGACACATTTGTAATTTGTTTCCCATTTGTGAAATAG
>Ga0209121_10002562_pt1 | contig 18339 bp, 17 predicted proteins | sample Cruoilmetagenom3_FD_187292 | JGI IMG/M metagenome (GOLD analysis project Ga0209121, IMG submission 187292) | Oil polluted marine microbial communities from Coal Oil Point, Santa Barbara, California, USA - Sample 3 (SPAdes) (version 2) | ecosystem: Environmental > Aquatic > Marine > Oil seeps ... | reverse complement strand
TGCACACAAAAGTTGAAGTTTACCAGTTAAATGAAAGACATACAAATGAAATGCCCTTCACATAAAAAGGGATTCCTAATAAGTTGGAAATTCTTGGCTCCTGATCCTGTGGCAACAGAAATGTTTATTAATAAAGAAAACCTATAATGTTAATTGGAGAAAAAAATGACACTACTCGATTACTGTTGTTGCTGTTTTGGAATTTGTTGCCCCCCTTTTCTTTGTATTTCGCCATCTGCTATTATAGAACCCGTTATAGATTGGTTCGTTAGGATGCTGTTGCCAAACGTAATGGGGGGAATGCTAGGAAACTGCCCATGCTGCTCATTTATGGGTGAAGCTGCATGGCAATCATATCCACCAGCGCATGGACCCTATTATTAGATTGATTGAAAAGTAAGAAAGAGAGGAATAAATCTTTATCCCTCTGCTGATTTTTGTTGAGTGCTTACTAGATGAGTTTATTACATGAACAGATACTGCCGATAAGTTATACCGAGGGCTTTTTGATGAAACCTTCTTTCATTAAGAATTTTGTTTTGTCCCTCGCTTCTTTTATAATGGCTTCCGCTCTCTCTAAAAGTTCCTGTCTTGACAATTTCTTCCTAGCTATCCCCTGTTCGATTGCTTTCATTCCAACTGCGACGGCCTCCCTGGGAAATACCTCCCATTCATCCATCGTTGGAACTATGTAGTCTTCTTGCAGTCCTTTGTCATCGGCAGTCTTTGCCAGTTCATAGGCTGCAGCTATGCACATCTCATCTGTAATTGTCTTTGCCCTTACGTCTAGAGTGCCCCTAAATATACCTGGGAATCCTAGGGAATTATTCGTCTGATTTGGAAAATCTGACCTTCCAGTAGCTACGATCCTGGCCCCGGCCTCTTTAGCCTCCCAGGGCCAGATTTCAGGTACTGGATTTGCACAGGCGAAAATTATTGGACCCTCTGCCATTCTTTTCACCCATTTGGGTTTAACTGTTCCCGGGCCAGTTTTTGAAAAACAAATCGCTGCATCTACATCTTCCATTGCAATCCTTTTTGCTTCTTCCGGATCATCACACTTTTTATTTTCGCTATTTGTCTTGATAAGTAATTCGCGAATAGGCGCATAAGGAAATTGTTTTTCGAAGTTAGGTCGTTCTCTGGATACCATTCCGTAGATATCAGTCATTATCACATTCTCGGGAGGAAAACCATAATAGACCATTACTCTCAAATTTGATATGTTTGCAGCACCTGATCCTATCATTGCTATTTTTACATCTTCCTTCTTTTTACCAACAATTTTTAATGCATTAATCAATCCAGCAAGTGTTATCGCCGCTGTCCCCTGCTGGTCATCGTGCCAGACAGGAATATCCATCTCTTCTCTTAACCTATCAAGTATATAAAAACACTTGGGGGAGGCGATATCCTCCAAGTTTATCCCGCCAAAGGAAGGTTTTAGCAGCTTTACAGTGTTTATTAGCTCTTCAGGATCCTTTGTATCCAAACAAAGCGGTACCGCATCTACCCCTCCTAGATACTTAAAGAGCAGAGCCTTTCCTTCCATTACTGGCAATCCTGCTTCGGGACCAATGTCACCGAGGCCCAAAACCCTTGTGCCATCCGAGACAACAGCCACTGTATTCCATTTGTTTGTATACTCAAAGACCTTTTCCTTGTCTGCCTTTATTGCTTTGCATGGCTCAGCAACTCCAGGGGTGTACCAGATTCCAAAATCCTGGAAATCCCTTATACAACATTTTGGCAAGACCTCTATCTTCCCGTGGTAAAAGGGATGTAGTTTCATAGCATCTTTACCAGGTCTTGCAGCTTTCTTCAACAATTCTTCCTTGCTTATTTTCTTTTCTTCTTTGATTTTTATCACCTCTTTTGATAACCTTCTTACTCCTTAACGCCTCTTGCCAGCTCAATTGACTTCCTGGCTGCTTCCTCCATGGAATCAAACACATGATATCCTCTCTCTTCCAAGATCCTTTTTCCATCTTGTTCGTTTGTCCCCATCATTCTTATCGATAGCGGGACTTTTGGGCCGAACTCGACTATCCCTTTTGCGATTTCATCACATCTGGTAATCCCCCCAAAGATGTTTATGAAGACAGACTTTATGCCCTTTCTCAGGGATACCACTTCAAGTGCCTGCTTGGTATTTTCTTCGTTTGCTCCGCCCCCCACATCCAAAAAATTAGCTGCTTTCCCTCCAAACAGCTTGAGTGTGTCCAGAGAAGCCATCACCAATCCAGCTCCGCAGCCTATCACGCCTATGTCTCCCTCTAGATCCACATAAGCTAACCCGTAATCTCTGGCTTTTCGTTCTATTGGATTGAGCTCAACATCTGCCCTGTATTCCTTGTGCCTGAAAGCAGAGTTATCATCTATGTTAAGCTTTGCATCCAACGCTAGAAGCCCGTTTGGAGTTATTGCCAGGGGATTTATCTCGCACAGCTCCGCATCAACATCCTTGACGATTCGGTACAGCTTGTGAGCGATTGACGCAAAGGTAATCATATCTTTCCCTTTTAAACCGATCGATTTTGCCAGCTCTCTCCCTTGATAGAGTTGCAGCCCTAAAAAGGGGTCTACCTCCAGTTTGTAAATCTTCTCGGGATTCTTTTCGGCCACATCTTCGATCTCGACTCCTCCCTCGGCTGATGCAATCATTGTGAGACCCTTGTTTTCCCTATCGACGGTGAATCCTAGATAGTACTCTTTGAGAATGTCGGCTTCTTCTCTTATCAAAATTTCTTTTGTTTCCAGATCTTTGATTCGCAGGTCGAATATCTCCCGCGCTTTCCTGATTGTTGACTCTCTGTTTTTGGCAAACTTTATTCCCCCTGCCTTCCCTCTTCCACCGACCAAAACCTGGGACTTTAGGACGACCGGTTTTTTTACCTCCCTGACCTCTCCCGGCTCTCTGATCACATAGAAGGGGAGGACGGGTATTCCATACCTTTCAAACAGTTCCATGGTCTGGTACTCGTGAAGCTTCATCCTTGTTTATCCAACTCCCGTACTCCATGCTTGAATCCTTCCGCAAATGCGTGCTTGTTTAACCCGACAAATCGTTTGGGAACAGAATCGAGTATCGCCTGTTCCATCGCATCTTTTGGCACAATTCCTGTGATTCCGACCAATGCCCCGAGCATGACCATGTTTGCAATTATCTTGTTGCCCAGATCACTCGCGATTTTAGTTGCTCTGACTTCATAAATCTTTTTCCCGCCTCGCTCGATCTTGACCATATCCGGATCGATGACTATTGTGGAATTCGGCTTTGAAGTCTTTCCGTACCTGTCCCAGGCCTGCTGAGACATCACGACCAAAATATCTGCCTTCTCTATTCCGGGATATCCGATCTCTTCATCTGAGATTATCACTTCTGATTTTGATGCACCGCCTCGAGCCTCAGGTCCATAGGATTGGGTCTGGACCGCGTTGTAGTTTGAGTAAACAGAAGCTGATTTTCCCACGATAACTCCTGCGGTGATTATTCCCTGTCCACCAAACCCGCACAGTCTTATCTCCTTCTTCATCTTAACCTCTTAACATACTTCTTCCACTCGCTGGTCCACTCAGGCCTGTCAATGTCCTGAAAAACTCCGATTTTTATCTTTTTTTCTATCGCCTGCTTTTCCTCTTCAGTTCCGTACTTGTTTATCATTTCCCAGTCCTCCAGCAGCATCGTGTTATCCTTATACCAGTCCCAGAGGGCCTTTATGTCTCTCAGCTTGTTCTTCCTTCCCCACTGGATTGGACAGGGTGTCAGGAGCTCCACATAAGAAAATCCCTTCTTTTGAATTGCTTTCTTTATGGACTTGATGGGCTTGTAAGGATAAGTAACTGTCCATCTCGCAACATAGGGAACACCTATCGCTTTTGCAATCTCGCAAACATCAAAAGGAAATTCTATGCTTCCATAGGGGGTGGTAGTAGTTATTCCACCGAGTGGAGTGGTTGGAGCTGCCTGACCGCCCGTCATCCCGTAATTATAATTGTTTACCATGATGACAGTCATATCTATATTCCTTCTTGCCGCATGGATAAAATGGTTCCCACCTATCCCAACGCAATCCCCGTCTCCAGTGAAAACTATCACATCCAGTTTGGGGTTTGCAGCCTTAACTCCAGTCGCAAATGCAAGAGCCCTTCCATGAGTTGTGTGCAATCCATCGGAATTAATATACCCCGGTAGCCTCGAAGAACAACCTATCCCTGACAGAAAAACGGTTTGATCGAGATCAAGCTCAAGTTCTTCTATTGCTCTTATTGCATAGTCCAAAACGTTCCCAATACCGCATCCATCGCAAAAGACGGTGGGAAACATCTCCTTTCTAAGATATTTTTCCTTTAATTCCTCTCCACTCAACATCTTTACTCCTCCAAGCGGGCTAGTATCTCCCGGGGCTTGTGAACCTCTCCGCCTATCTTTGGGCACAGCTGAACCTCACATCTCGCGCTCTCCCTTACGAGGTGAACAAGCTGACCCAAATTCTGTTCTGCTACCAGAATTCTGGAGCAATTGAGGTTCTCTACGAGCTTTTCAGGGAAAGGCCACACAGTTATGAGTCTGAGATACCCCGCTTTTATCCCTTTCTTCCTTGCTAACTCCACCGCAGTTAGTGCGCTTCTTGAAGTAGACCCGTAGGACAAGACAACAACCTCAGCATCCGATAGATATCTTCCTTTGAAGTCTTGAAGTTTCTCTCTGTCATCAGATATCTTTTTGCATATTCTGGTGACCAGTTTAGAGTGAACCTCGGGATCATCGGTGGAGGGCAGACCAGTTTCTGAATGGGTCAAACCTGTCGCGTAAACCCTGTATCCTGAACCAAATGTTGCAAAATCTGGGATCTTTTCTCCGGCAAAGGACAGATACTTCTCCTTAGCCATTTTTGTTTTTTCCCTCCCAACAATCTTGATCTTGCTCGGAATAACAATCTTTTCTCTCATGTGGCCGATGATCTCGTCCAGCATGACCAAGACAGGATTTCTGTATTGCTCTGACAGGTTAAATGCTTCTATTGTCAGTTCCATGGTTTCCTGGACCGAGTTCGGGACCAGTGCTATTATCTCGTGGTCTCCGTGTGTTCCCCAGCGCGCCTGCATCATGTCCCCTTGGGAAGCGCGGGTTGGTTGACCCGTGGATGGACCGCCCCTCTGAACATCAACCAAAACGCAGGGGGTCTCAGTCATGCAGGCGTAGCCGATATTCTCCTGCATCAGAGAGAACCCCGGACCAGAAGTGGCTGTCATGGACTTGACACCAGCCCAAGATGCGCCAATGATCGCTCCGACCGATGCAATCTCGTCTTCCATCTGGATGCAAGTTCCGCCCACCTTTGGCATTAACCTTGCCATCCCTTCTGCTATTTCGGTGGCAGGAGTGATGGGATATCCTGCAAAAAATCTGCATCCCGCAAGCAGCGCACCGTAGGTCACAGCAGTATCACCAAGGATGAACTGCGCATCAGGTCCCAAAACTTGCTTAACCTTTGAAATCATTTTAAATTACCAACCCTGAGTTTTTCTACTTTGACCCCTTTTTCACTACTGTTAAAATCGTTCCCTTCGGGGACCACTGTGATGGCGAAATCTGGGCATATGAGCTCGCAGAACCTGCACCTGTTGCACTTGTTTTCATCCGCCAGCACAGGGGGATAGACCCCCCTCTTGTTCAAGTTTTTCGACTTTTCAAGAGCATGGCTCGGGCAAAAATCGATGCACAGTGCACAACCCTTGCAGAGTTCTTCATCAACCCTTATTATCATACTCGTCTCCTTTTTCATATTCCAAGGTCCATGTATTTTTCGAGTGCTTCTTTGCCACGGTATTCGGGCAGAATCATGGGCGCTTTTCTTTCTGTTTTTATCCCAGCTTCAGCCAGGGCCTTCCTATATTTGGTTACGTGGTCTAGGGTCAGCTTCCCCAGCTTGACATTTTTGATTGTCTTTGCGGCGCTGATCCCTGCTCTTCTTCCAAAAACATTATAATCAAGTGTGGAGTTTCCCATCAGCCTGTTCTTGCCGTGAATTCCGCCAGCAGCCTCTCCACAAGCAAACAAGCCGGGTATGCTCGTCCTTGCCTGGTTATCTATCTCAATTCCCCCGTTTTGATAGTGCAGGGTTGGGAACACCAAGATTGGCTGCTTGCTCATGTCTATTCCAAATCTCTCAAACATTCTGTGCATTGCCGGGAAACTCTTCCCCACGGTTCCCCTCCCATGCTTCAATTCGATCAGTGGGCTGTCGAGCCACACTCCCCTGCCTGTGAGTGTTTCGACTCCGTTGTTTCTTTCGTAACACTCCCTTATGAACGCTGAGGCCTCAACATCTCTCGGTTCTAATGGATGAACAAACAGCTCGCCGTCCTTGTTTACTGGAACAGCTCCCATTCCTCTTACTTTCTCTGTTATCAACAATCCAGCTATTTGTAAAGGATAGGCTGCACCTGTTGGATGATATTGGACGGAGTCTAGATCAATCAGTCTAGTTCCCGTTCTGTAAGCCATTACCAGTCCATCGGCAGTCGCTCCATAATGATTTGTAGTTTGGAAGTTCTGGATGTGGAGCCTACCAAATCCCCCAGTAGCAAGCACGATAGCTTTTGCTCTAACGACTAGATATTCCTTGGTCTCTAAATTTGATAGAATAGCTCCCGCAACCTGACCATTTGTATCCTTAATTAGCTCAACAGCTGGAGAAAATTCCAGCACAGGCACGTCTAGGTTTCTGGATTCGTCCCTTATCACTCTCATCTGCTCCATTCCCGTGTAGTCCTTTGAGTAATGGAGCCTGAATCTTGATGTACCTCCTCCAGATATTTCATCGAAGTTTCCTTCCTCATCTCTGTCGTATATCACCCCGAGATCCTCATGCCATTTCAGGATCTTTGGGGCATCAGCGACCAGAGCCTTCACCAGACTTGGATTATTTGTGAAGTGTCCCCCACCAATCGTGTCGAGGTAGTGAAGCGCGGGTGAATCTTCTGGTCTGTCTGCGACTTGAGTTCCACCCTGGGCCATCATTGAATTTGAGTCGCCGTGCCTGAGCTTGGTGACGATGAGCATGTTGTCGGGCTTTATCCCATTGTAGTACGCCCAAAGAGCGGCGACTGTTCCTGCTCCACCCCCGCCAATGAGCAAAAGGTCAACATCGTAGTCCACGTTTGAAAGATCAATCTCAGAAGGATCTATCAACGGATTGGCTTCCAGAAGATCGGCAACCTCATGAGGCATCTTCATGCCCTTACTCGGTCCCACTTTTACTACTCTCTTTTGATCTTCTTTGTAGTCAGGGTGAAATTTTCTGAGGAGCTCATCGCTCTCTCCGATTTCCATTCTCTTAAAAACTTCTTCCAACCTTCTCTCTCGGGTTTTGTGAACCTTTTCAATCGATTTCCACATCGATTCTGGATATCCTTCTATCATTTTGCAGCCTCAATATCTCTTGATTTGTAAATCTGCCTCAGCTCCTCCTTCGAAGCTCTGGTCAGCCTGTCGATCTCCGAGTCGTACTTGCCATGAGCCATCTCTTTGAGCCTCTTTTCAAGATTTTTGGACTTCTTAGACATGTATTTCCCATACAGTCTTCTAACCAGCTGACCCACATGATAGTGTTTGATGTCGGCCGGGCATCTCACCGCGCACAGCCCGCACTGGATGCAGTCAAAAGAGAGACGCGCGGACTTCTCAATGTCACCTTTTAAGGCCGCCTGGATAAACTCCATCACCTCAAGATCCTGCGGACATGTTTTGTTGCAGGTATTGCAGGTCACGCATCTCGCAATCTCGGGGTAATACTCCAAAACCGTGTTCTTTGAGACGTCCAGCTTGCCGAGGTCATACTTTGCCTTGACTGCTGGAACGAACGGCAGCTGAACCAGCCGCATCCCATCCTGAACCAAGGTCTGACAGGCCAGGTCAGAATAGAGTTTATACTCCCCTTTCTTCCTGTAAATTGTTGAGCATGCTCCGCAAAAGCCTGCTCTGCACCCCGCTCCTCTAATGTACTTGTATCCCGCGTACTCCAAAGCTCCCATTATCGTGAGCTCTTTGGGAACCTGGTGCTCCTTTCCCATGATATATATTTTTGCCATTTCAGGTTTTGTTGCCACTTTTATCACCTCATAACTCTTATTTTCTTTAAAATTCCTTTCTCTTCCAGCAAGTGTTTGGGATCTACCCGATGCTCGCTAAAATCTACCTCCAAACCAAAAGCTAAGGCCATCAGTTCCGTAAAATAAAAGATGGGCAGCCTTCCTGCCTCCAACTGCCTTGTATCCAGATTAAAGTGGCACAAGGGACAGGATAGAACCAGAGCCTCCGCTCCCCTCTCTCTGGCTGAAGACACTATCTGTTTTGTCTTCTTTTCGACTATCTCTTTCCGGTTTACTGTGTGATACGAACCGCAGCACTCGGTCTTGAGAGGATTCTCAACCACCTCCACGCCTAGACTCTTCATCAGCTCCTCCAGAATTCCCGGGTTTTCTGGATCGTCCAGGGCAACCTCTCTTGGTCTCAGAAGCATGCAGCCGTAGTAGGGGGCCACCTTCAGGCCGTTTAGCTTTACCTTTACTTTCTTTTTTATCTCGTTGAATCCGAACTCCTTTAACAGCTCCAACAAATGGTAAACCCTGACCTTTCCTTTGTAATCGACCTGCTCATCAAGAAAAGCATTGATGGTCTTGAGCTTGTCGGGGTTTTCTTTCATCAGCAAGTTGGCCTGTTTTAGAGTGTTGTAGCACATGTCACAGATGGTGACAACCCTGTCCCCCCCTTCCTCTTGAACGTTTATCAGAGTCCTTATGGGGGCTATCTGATGCATCAGATCATCGCTAGAGAGTGAAAAAACCGCACCGCAGCAATACCAATCCTTGAGCTCAACAAGCTCTATTCCCAAAGCCTGGGTTGCTTTTAGAGCGGATTCTTCAAGACTCGTTGCGGTCGTCTTTAGTGTGCAGCCCGGATAATACAAAATATTCATTCTTTCACCCCGTTTGTTTCCTGAAGTTGCTCACAAGCGCTGCCTGTGGCAGATGTTTGATATCCTCGATCTTCTCTATTTTTGTTTCATCAGCCTCTTTTCTTTTTCTTAACTTTATTTGTCTAATGGCTTCCATTATCTTTGCAATGTCGAGTCCCCTTGGACACCTCACAGTGCAGGTGAAGCATGCCGCGCAGATCCATGGAGTTTTTGCACCCAAAACTCTCTCCTTTTCGCCGAGAATGACCAATCTTATTAATCTGTCAGGTAAGATATCCATTTCCTCAACAAATGGGCATCCCGCTGAGCAAGTACCGCACTGGTAGCACTCGTTCAGGTTTTGTCCGCTCAACTCCTGGACTCGATCCAGAAACTCCCTGTCTGTCTTTACTTTCATGCCCCACCTCTCTTTATTCTCTTAAAGATCGTCCCATCCTCTCTCCTCAGAATCAGTTCCAGGGGTTCTTCTCCGGGAATGAAGTGAGACGCGCAGGCGAAGCAGGGATCGTAGGTTCTGTAATCCCTCTCAATTCTGTTGAGTATTCCATCGTTCACAACTCCCTTTTTGATGTACCTCTTCGCAGAATCCCTGACTGTCATTGAGATTGGTGAACTGTTTTGCGTGGTGGGAACTATCAGATTGACCTTCCTGACGAGCCCCTGTTCATCGAAGGTATAATCATGAAACAACGTTCCTCTCGCTGCCTCGGTGATTCCTACTCCTCTCGAGGGGGTTTTGAGATCTGGATTTCTCAGGTCTTTGTTGAGCAGTGTCTTATCCTCCGACAATTCTTTTATCCTTTCCGCCGCTTGAAGGAGCTCTATTGCTCTAGCTTGGATGTATGCTCCTGTGAAGTGTGCGGGTCTTTCGTGTTCCTCAAAGAACTCCTTATACGCCTCATTTGCAAGCTTGGTCTTCATCCCCTTCGCAACGTTCAACCTAGCTATGGGCCCAACCTTGTATATTCCAGAATCTTTTCCGTCTTTAAAGCCTTTCCACCCCACAGGCTTTAGATAGGGGAACTTCACGTAAGTCCACGGTTCGACGTGCTCTTTTATATAATCCAGGTAATCGAAGCCAAATCTGCAGAACTCTTTGCCCTCAGGGTCAACAACCCTAACCTCGCCATCATAAAAGCTCACACGGTCTTTGTCGTCGACCAATCCCATGTAATAGGTTTCTAGTTTTCCTTCCTGGTCTACCTCTCTAAACACGCTCGTCTTAAAAAGCTTGTAGGTAAACTCCGCAAACTCAACACACGAGTCTGCGATCACTTTTATCTGCTCAAACTCTTCTTCATCCAATCCTTTTGTAACTCCTCCTGGTATTCCAAAAGCGGGATGAATTGGTTTTCCTCCCAATATTTCTATGATTTTGGTCACTTTTGCTCGGGTCTCGATCACTCGTTTTCCCACGTCTTTTCCTACCTTTTTGATAACACCAAGGATGTTTCTCTCTGCTTTAGGAGCATTCCAACCTACGAGGTAGTCGGGGCCTGCTAGGAAATAAAGATGGAGCAGATGATCCGAGAAAATGTAAGCGTTGTAGACGAGTTCTCTGAGTTTTGTCGCCGTCTCAGTGGGAGTAACGCCGAAAGCAGAGTCCAGGGTCTTGGTGGAGGCGAGGTAATGAGCCTCTCTGCAAACACCACAGATTCTGGAGGTTATCGTGGGCATGTCTTCTGCTCTCCGCCCCTCACAGAATTTTTCGAAACCCCTCAGCTCTGGAACTTGCAAGTATGCGCCTTTAACCTCCTCCTCGTCGTCTAGGAAGATTTCTATTTTTCCGTGTCCCTCCAACCTAGTTACAGGATCAATGGTAATCTTGCTCATCAGCTCCTCCCCCCTATCGTTTTTGACTTGTCAAGATCCCTCCATCTCTTTTTGAGTATGGATTTTGGAAGTGAAAACTTGTAGAAGGTTCCAACCGGATCGATGATCTCGTCTATTAGCTCGTCAACCTTTTTCTCCTCCATCTTTTCCTCGTCCTCAATTCCGAGTGCAGATGCTAATGAAGCTATCATCCTTGCTCCCTGATCTATCGCTTCCTGGGTGGGTCCATTGCACCCGGTGCAGGGATAGTTAGCCTTTACGCACCTTGCGCCGCATCCACCCGCAGTTGCGGGTCCAAGGCAGGGTATTCCTTGCTCGAGGAGGCACCTTCCGTCATCCTGAATCTCGTATATTCTCTTTATTGTGCTTAATTTCTTATCTTCTTTTTGCCGAGGACACTCATCGCAAACGCTCTTGGCAGAGGCAAAGACTTTCTTGTCTGACCTTCCATTTAGCAGGCTGTCCAGCGCCTCAAGTGTTTGTTCTGTCTGGGGAGGGCATCCCGGGATAAAGTAATCGACCTTAATGACCTCTTCCAGAGGTTTTGCCTCATCAAGGAATTCTGGTAGAGTAAGGATTTCTCCATCAAACTCGAATTTTACAGAGGGAAAAACTGCTCTCTCTTCAGTGGACTCGGTATCATATATTCTCTCGAGCATCTCCTTTTTGCTGCTCATATTTGCGAGGCCTGGAATTCCACCAAAGCATGAGCAGGAACCGAAAGCCACCACGTGCTTGGATTTTTTTCTAAGCAAGTCAGCCATCTCAACATCTTCTGAGGTTCTTATTGCACCGTTTATGAAGCTGAAGTCAATGTGGTTATCCCCCATCTTTTCAACATCACTGCGCTTAAAGTCCATTGCGCAGGGCCAGAAAACAATGTCAGCCTTCTCAACCAGGTCCAGCAGCGCCTCGTTGAGATCTAGGATTGCCACCTCGCATCCACCGCAGGATGCGCACCAGTAAAATGCAAGCTTAGGCTTCATACCCACCTCCATGAATTTTTTATCATTTCAATATTTTCCCAATCCGACGGTTTTGGAGGGCCGGCAAAATTAAAGACTATATTATACCCTCTTCCCTCATTATCTGCAAGAATCTCGCAATAAGTATCAGAAGCATCAGAAATAATTAATATTTCCCTTTCATCGGTAATCTCTTTCTGGGTAGATCTATTTTCATATGAGTAGCTAACTTGAAAAGCCTTTCTTCCATCCAAAGTGATATTTTTTATCGCCTCGATTCTCCCTCCTGGAACCCCTTGTTCGGCAGATTCTTCAAGAGGGGGTAAGGAAATCGCTATCGGCTCATCCTCAGGGTATCCAATTTCGACAAACTCTTCAGGAGGAAGTATCTCCCCTTCCCACTCTATAGGTACATAAAAAAATATTGCTTCGCTATCAAATTTAAACATAACACCATTGGGAAAAGGATTAAACTCATCGAGTTTGGTATCGGCTGGACATTGAAGCTTAAATCCAAATTCTTTATTTTCGTACCATTTCCATTCAGGAAGAGTTGCTTCTTTTTTGGGTTCTTTTAAACAACCTATTAAACCAAGGAGCAAAGTTCCGATTATTAAAATGTTCAGTAAGTAAAGCACTCTTTTTTTCATTTCTCACCTCTCAATAGGACCCAGCTCCTTGAGCTCTTCGGTCATTTCCCTCACAACCTCTGCAAACTTGACCCCTTCGGCAGAGGAAATCCACTCGAGCCTGAGCCTTTTTGGGTTGATCCCGATCTGCTCCAGCATCTTCTTGGTCAGCTTGACCTTTCTCAGGGTCTTGTAGTTTCCGTTCATGTAGTGACAATCCCCGGGATGGCATCCTGCAACAAACACGCCGTCTGCCCCCTGGTCAAAAGCCTGAAAGATGTGCTCGGGAGACACCCTGCTAGAACACATGACTCTTATGGGCAACACATTTGGGGGATACTGAAATCTGGACACCCCGGCAAGGTCAGCACCCGCATAGCTGCACCAGTTGCACAGGAATGCCAGGATCTTGGGCTCGAACACCATCAGCTCACCTCCTCGAAGGCTGCCTCTACCATCGAAGAAATCTGTTTGTCGGTGTACCCCTTTTGCTGCAGAGCTCCGCTTGGACATGCTGAGGGACAGGAGCCACATCCCTTGCACAAAACCTCATTTATTCGAGCAACCTTCTTTTCCTCATCAAACTCTATCGCTGAGTAGGGACAGACCGCGATGCAGAGTTTGCACCCTGAACAGAGGTCCTCATCCACACTGGCCACTATCCCTTCACTCTTGGTAAATCCCTTCAGCATCGGAATTGCAGCTCTTGATGCCGCACCCTCGGCCTGGGATATTGCATCGCTCAGGTTCTTTGGATAATGAGCGGAGCCGCAAACATAAACGCCATCTGTCGCAAAGTCCAGGGGTCTCAGCTTCACGTGAGCCTCCTGGTAGAAATTTCCGGAATCTGCCGCGACCTTTAACATGCGCTTTAGGTTGCCCACAGAAGAATCACCCTCGAGTTGGCACGTCAAAACAACAAGATTCGCATCAATTTCTAAAGATTCGCCCAGCAGGCTGTCCAGAACCTCAACGTTCACTTTGTTTCCAACGGTGACTTTTGGATCCTGGTCGTATCTTATAAACACAACTCCAAGCTGCTGAGCACTCCTATAATACTCCTCCTCTTCCTTACCGAACGTTCTCATATCTTTATACAGAACCCACACGTTGGCACCTGGGATCTTCTCCTTCAAGAGCTTTGCATTCTTGAGTGAGTTGCCGCATCCTATTCTACAGCACCAGGGCCGTTCTTCGGTCATAGAACCCACGCAGTTTATGAACACGATGTTCTTGGCCTTTTTGTCTATCTTTCCTTCTTTGAGAGTCCTTTCAAGCTCCAGCTGAGTCATTATTTGGCCGCTCTTTTTGTACCCGTAAGATGCAGGCGGCTCAATTTCCTGGGATCCTGTTGCTATTATCACGGTAGAGACCACCGCATGCCTGCCATTTGTAAACTCAACCTCCCAGTTTCCTATGTAACCATCAATTTCTTTGACCTGGCAGCCGGTGTAGACTCTAATGTTCTTGTCTTCTTTTACCTCACCGATCATTTTGTGCAGGACTTTTTCTGCTTCAATGTCAGATGGAAACAGTTTGTAGATGTCTCTCAGTTTACCGCCGAGTTTGGGCTCCCTTTCAACCAGATACACCCTCACTCCGATATCTGCAAGGATGAGAGCTGCCTTCATTCCTGCAATTCCACCGCCGATGATTAAGGCCTGCCTCCTGACCGTTATTTCGCTCTCTTGCAAGGGAGTTAACAGGGAGGCTTTTGCGACGGCCATTCTCACCAGATCCTTTGCCTTTCCCGTAGCCTTATCCTTTTCTTTGGAGTGAACCCAGGAACATTGATTTCTTATGTTTGCCATCTCAAACAGATACCTGTTCAGTCCTGCCTCTTCCATCGTGTCCTGAAACAGAGGGGCGTGGGTTCTTGGGGAGCACGCGGCCACGACTATCCTGTTTAGATTGTGCTCGGCAATTGCCTGTTTTATTCTCTTTTGAGTGTCTTCGGAACACGTAAACATATCCTCTTCAACCCACTCCACGTTTGGAAGCTTTTTTGCGGACTCCGCAACCCCACCAACGTCCAGGAATCCTCCTATGTTTTTTCCACAGTTGCACACGAAAACTCCGATCCTTGGCTCTGCTTTGCTGACATCAATCTCCTTTCGCTTCTCAACTCGGGTCATTCTCTTTCTGTCTTTGATCGGACCCAGAGCCATAGCCGCAGCGCCTGAGGCTTGGGCTACAGAATCGGGAATGTCTTTTGGTCCTTGAGCGCACCCCGCTATGTAGATGCCTTCCCTGGTTGAGGAGGTTGGATCAAGCAGCAGGTCTTTGGACTTGATGAATCCGTGCTCATCCACCTCAATCCTCAGGACTTTTGCCAGCTTCAAGTTGTCCCGGGAGGGAATTATCGCGGAGGACAATACCAGCAGGTCCACGTCCAGATCCTTGATCTCTCCAGTTTGGGTGTCTTCGTACTTGACTTTCAATGATCTGTCCCGGTTTTCATACACCTTTGCGGGTCTGCTTCTTATGTATTTTATGCCGATCTTCTTCGCCTTGTCGTAGTACTGTTGAAAGTCCTTGCCATATGCTCTTATATCCATATAAAACACGTAAATTTTCTTGGTGGGGTCCTCCTCTTTGGTTATTGAGGCCTCTTTCGTTGCGTACATGCAGCAGACTCTTGAACAATAGGGGTAGCCTTGCTCTTGACATCTGGACCCAACACACTGGATCCAGGCTACCTTTTTCGGGGGTTTTCCGTCTGAGGGTCTCAGCACCTTTCCCTGGGTTGGTCCAGAAGAAGACAACAACCTTTCGTATTGGAGGGAAGTTATCACATTCTCATACACTCCATACCCATACTCTCCTCTTATGCTTGGCTCAAGCTGCTCAAAACCAGACGCGACAATGATGCTTCCGACCTCCAAATTTATCTCTTGTGAACGCTCAAGAAAAGAAATGGCATTGGCCTCACAGACCCGGTCACAAGCTCCGCATCCTATACAATTCTTGTAGTCTATCGTGTAGGTTAGAGGAACCGCCTGGGGAAATTCTATGTAGATTGCCTTGCGCTTTGACAGACGCTCGTTGAATTGATTTACAACCTCAACGGGACACGCTTTCTCACAGTCCGCACAGCCCGTGCATTTTTGGGGATCGACATATTTCGTTCGTTTCCATATTCTAACCCTGAAGTCTCCTGCATCCCCATCTACTCTCTTCACCTCGGAATAGGTCAATAGATCTATATTTTTGTGCCTTGAAACCTCAACCATCTTTGGTGATGAAATGCAGATTGAACAATCATTTGTAGGAAAAGTTTTGTCAAGCTTGACCATCTTGCCGCCGATGCTCGGCTGCTTGTCAACCAAACAGACCTTATAACCCTTATCAGCCAGGTCCAGCGCTGCCTGAACGCCCGAAATTCCGCCGCCAATTACCAAAACATCCCGTTTTAACATCCTTTTGGCATCTCTACGTAATATAATATAACCTATTTTTTATAAATCTTTTGGTAGAAGAGGCTTTTTTATATAATTTTGCTTATTTTCGCCAAAAAAGTTGATTATATCAAAAAAAATTGCAAAGGAAATGAAAAAATATTTAAGGCAGTCTTCGCTTTTATTTTACATGATGGATGGGGTAGATGAAAAGATAATTAAAGCTCTTCAAGCCGACTCTAAGCAAAGCTTTAAAGACCTTGCAAAAGCGGTGGGCGTTTCTGAAACAACGGTCTTCAATAGAGTAAAAAAGTTGGAGAGGGATGGGATAATAGAGAAGTACACAATAAAGCTTAACCTAGAAAAGTTTGGAGAATGGTTTACGGCAGTTGTTGCAATTGACCTGGATTCGGGCAAATGGATTGTGGATGTTGTGAAGAAGCTAAAGGACGTAGAAAACGTCCACGCAATCTATGATGTGACGGGAGATTTTGACCTGCTGGTGATCCAGAGATTCAAGGACAAGAACGAACTTTTTGAATTCATAAGAATGGTCTCTGCAATGCCACACGTTGCTCACACCATGAGTTGGATGGTAATGAAAGTGTTCAAAGAGGATTTCTTCTGCAAGATTTCTTGAGTTGTAGAAAAGGTTTTGCAGGTTTAAAAACAAAAAATTAGGTTAAAGCCTGCTTCGCTCCATTAAAACGCATCTCAATTATTTTTAAGCAGCAATTTTGTCCAATTAATAACAATTAATAACAACACAAATTATTTTAAGAGATAAAGCATAATTAAAGAATAGAAATAAATATTGGAGTGGCATGATGATAAAAAAGAATTCCTATGATAGGATTGAGAAAGATTTGGAAGATTTTAAAAGAGTCTTAGACTCTCTGAAGAAAAACAGGGAGCAGATTGCAAGCACAATGGATGAAAATGAAAGCAAGATTGAGGGGGTGTTGAACGATCTTGTGGAAGACGTTAAGGACCAGTTGACTGAGCTTAGAGAAGATAAGAGAAAAGTGATTGAGAACCTGAAATTTACAGAGAACATAATAGAAAACAGCCCAGGCATGCTTGCGGTGATTGACAAAGAAGACAAGTGGATAAAGGTAAACTCGGCATGGACGAGCACATGGGGATGGAGCCCAAAAAAATTGTTGGGTAACAGGACAATAGAACAGCCCTTTATATTGCCTGAACGAGCTAAAGACGTAGAAGAAGAAAATAAGCTAATCCTGGAAAAGATTCCCAGTGGAGAGATCTTAAAGAGTCAGAGGGAGCTTCTTGCAAAAGATGGAAGCAAAAGAGTTGCACTGGTTATGGAAAAAGCCCTGAGGCATCAGGAAGAAATACTGGGAAGAGTCATGATAATAATGGACATAACTGAGTTTCGAAAGCGTGAGGAAGAACTTGAAGCTGCTAGAAAGTTCAACCAATCATTGATAGAAAATCTTCCTGCTGCAATTTGGATGTCCGACGAAGTAGGAAGATGCTGCTTGATAAACGATGAGTTTACGAGACTTTTGGGATGGGAAAAGGATGAGCTTATCGGGAAACGAGCATTTGATTCACCGTTTGTTTGTCGGAGTGGTTTGCCATACATGGGTGTAGGATACACAGATGCAATCAGAAAATTATGGGATGCGATTGCGGAAAAGAGAAGCGTAGCAGCGGGTGAGGTGCCGTATGGAACAAAAGACGGGCAAATCAGAATACTCAAAACGATTGAAATCCCTTACGGGAAAGGCATGTCTCGTTTGGACGTGTCCATTGATGTCACCGAATTGCGTGAGAGGGAGTTGGAGATCAAAAGAAATCTAGTGCTCTTGAGAGATGGAATAGATCGAGTTGCACAAGAGGGTGAGCTGTCGGCAAGAGTGGATATGGCCTCTTTAGGTGATGATTACAAGAGGATGGGTGAGAACGCAAACAGAATATTTGACGTGTTGGAAAGCAAAGTTAAGGAACTCGGAGGAGCCCAGAGCATAATAGAGAACATTCCGGTTGGCATAGTCACCTATAAAGCGGATGATCCTGAAAGAAAATGGAGCAGGATCAACTCCACAATGGAAAGAATTACAGGTTATGGTATCAGCGAGATGCTGGGGAAAAAAATTGAGTCCCAGCCATTTAACACCGATAAAGCTACCAAAATCATTGAAGAGCAGAGAGAGAAGTACGATGAAATGCCTGCATTCGAAATACCATGGATTACCAAGGGAGGTTTCCACATAGTCGTAAGGATTAATGTAGGGACTATTAAAGATGAAAGTGGGAAAGTCACAGAGTACATTTTTGTTATCGAGGATGTAACCCAGTGATGCAAATCTGACAAAGCGTCAACAACAAACCCGCGTATCGTGCCCGTTTGTTTTTGGCCAAATTAGACACAACAGAGAAGCCCCCGTTTGTACCATTATTGCTACCAAAATCGCAGATTGTTGTAAAGTAAACTTCTTAACTTAATACTAACTTGTGCTTATCTATAAAAAGGAATAAGAAGAAAGGAGATAAAAATGAGAAC
>Ga0209121_10002561_pt1 | contig 18340 bp, 17 predicted proteins | sample Cruoilmetagenom3_FD_187292 | JGI IMG/M metagenome (GOLD analysis project Ga0209121, IMG submission 187292) | Oil polluted marine microbial communities from Coal Oil Point, Santa Barbara, California, USA - Sample 3 (SPAdes) (version 2) | ecosystem: Environmental > Aquatic > Marine > Oil seeps ... | reverse complement strand
CTATTAAGGAGTTTGAATTTGGAGGAAAAAGATTTACCCCTGAGGAGTTTTCGCGATACATAAAATTAAGGAAGGGTAATAGTTTTGGAGATTAAGGAATTTTTTGACCTCTATTGGAAGAGGAAAGATTTTCGTCGATTTGATAGATACTATGATTTTCTAAAGGGTGTAAATAGCGATGTTTTTGATAAACTTTCGGTTTTTGAAAATAAAAAAATTCTTGCAATAGGGATAGGGGATACAAAGGATATTGAATATTTAAAGCGTTTGGGTGGAGATGTTATATCTATCGATATTTCATCTAATGCATTGAAAGCAGATGACCGAATCCATCGTATTCAGATGGATGCAAACGAAATGGGTTTCAAGGAGGATAGTTTTGATACGGTTTTTATGAGGACAGTATTACTTCATCTTCATCATAGGAAAGCATTACTCGAGATTAAAAGAATTTTGCACAAAGGTGGAAGGTTCTTCTGGATTGAACCTATGAAGAATAATTTTTTTCTATGGCTCTATAGATTTATCTTATCATCCGGTAGGTTCACAAAAACAGATTACCTAACCTATAAAGAGGTTCAATCCTTCAATCGGTTTTTTAAGAATATATACCATAGGGAATATTTCTTTGTAACAGTAATTTTTTACCCCATTTCCGTTTTGTTCCCAGGGACTCAAAATCTTATACAAAAATTTGTGGGTATAGAAAAAAGAATTGTTGATAGATTTAAATGGTTAAAAAGATTTTGCTGGTTCAGTTACGGTTACGGTGAGATATGAATGCAATTAATAGTTAACAGTTGACAGTTAAAGGCATTAGACAATAGACATTAAGGAGTAAGCAGTGGGTAAGAGCAACTTTCCAGTCGTGAGAGGATAGAAATGCTTGTTATCGATGTTGGAAATTCGAGGGTCAAGGTTGGAGTTTTTATTGGCAATAGTATTGCAAACGAGTTCATCTTTGATACATCAGCATTCTATAAGGAAGAAGTGTTGAGAAAAGAACTAATCGATAAAGTAGATGAAGATGCAATTGCTTTTTCTTCTGTTGTTCCTGTTGTAAGAGATAGAATTATTTCATTTGCGGAAGGACTCAAAAAAGAGTGGTTTGATGTTTCTCAGGCAGGAAATAAGGTTTTGAAAGTTAATTATAATATCAAACAATTAGGTGGAGACAGATTGGCAAATGCTATAGCAGCCTACAAAAAATACAAACCGCCACTTCTTGTTATCGATTTTGGAACGGCAACAACATACGATGTAGTCCTTGCTGATGGCAGATTTGATGGTGGTATCATTGCTCCCGGTATCAAGGCCTGCATTGATTCACTTGTAAAGAAAACAGGTTTACTCCCAGAGATTTCCTTGAGGTATCCCGATGGATTTCTGGGACATAACACAGACGATGCTATGGTTTCTGGATTTTACAATACATTTGTAGGGCAGCTGAAGGAGATGATTGCAAAGGTTCAGAACCATATAGGTAATGGGTTTATAACGGTGGGAACAGGGGGACTACTCGATTTTGCATTGAGGGAGTTTCCCTTCATTCTACCCGATAAGGACCTGACTTTTTGGGGAATAAAGTTACTCTACGATGCGAACAGAAGACAGAAGAGGCAAATTAAAAATTAAAAGTTAAAAATTAAATCTAAGCAGACCAAACAGACTAAATAAACTAAACAACCTAAAAAGGTCAGACTAAAGAGTTTTTACTATGAAAAGAATTTTCATTTCAAAGAGTGCCGAAGAGACGGTAAAAATCGGAGAAGAGTTTTCGAAGAGATTGAAGAAAGGTGATACTGTTGCATTCTATGGTGAACTTGGAAGTGGTAAAACAACGATGATAAAAGGGATATGCAGAGGTTTTGGAATAGAAAAGAATGTAAAGAGTCCGAGTTATGTTCTTTTAAGGATATATAAAGCAGACTATCCTATTTACCATTTCGATTTTTACAGAATAAATGACAAGAAAGAATTGATAAATGCGGGCTATGATGAGTTTTTTTATAACTCTGGAATTGCTCTTTTAGAATGGGCAGACAGGGTAAGTGACCTGTTACCTGCTTCCCGTTATGAAGTGGTTATGAAGATTAGAGGTGAGAATGAGCGAGAGATTAAAATCTTACACACAACAAATAGTGAGCATCAGGGAGTAAGAAACGTAAAGACAGAAGAGAGAAAAGTGAATAGTGAGTAGGGAAACCAAATAAACTAAATAAACCAGATAGATGAATATTATCGGTATCGATACTACTACGAATAGTTTTTGTATAGGGCTTATAGATAATAAGGAGATTCTGAGCAGGAGAATTGTCAAGAGCAAGGGATTCCATTCCGAAGAATTCCTCTTCTATCTTGAGGCTATCTTGAAAGAGCGTAGCCTTAATAAAGAAGATATAGACGGTTATGCCATATCCATTGGACCGGGTTCACTTACTGGGATAAGGGTAGGACTCGCTTTTTTGAAGGGCATTGCTTTTGCTGTAGGTAAACCAGTTGTCCCAGTGAAAACCCTTTATGCGATTGCCTATGAATTTCGTAAAGGGTATGAATATATTTGCCCTATTATTTCAACAAGGAAAAATAAGGTGTTCAGTGCACTCTATCGTTTTAACCCAGCAATCGTATACAAAAGCCAGCATAACTTTCCAAACTGCGAAGGGATAAAAAAGAAAAGAGATGAAACTATTATAGAACAAATCTGTATTGGGATAGAAGAATTGCTCGATTGCCTGCCAGAGAAAAATATTCTTTTTGTGGGAAACGGTGCATTGAAATATAAATCGGAACTTGAGGGTTTTTGTAATACTCGAGTACATTTTGAAAGGAAGGAAATAACACATCCAGACCCTGTCGTTATTGCCGAGATAGGACTTATGAAAATAAAAGAAGGTAATCTACCTCCAGTAGATAAACTCGAACCAGTGTACCTGTGATGGGTATATGGGTGTATGAGTAGATGAGTGGAAGGAGGAGAAGTGAAAACACATAAGGATTTAAGGATTTGGGGGAAAGGGCTTGATTTAGTGACCAGTGTTTACAAACTTACCAAGGAGTTTCCTAAGGAAGAAATGTATGGATTAAGTTCTCAGATGCGGAGGTCTTCTATTTCATATCCCAGTAATATTGCAGAAGGAGCAGCAAGAAAATCAAAATCTGAGTATCTTCGTTTTATTTATATATCTTTAGGTTCTTTATCAGAACTTGAGACACAGGTTATAATATCAAAGAATTTAGGATATGTTTCCAATGTTGAAAAATTGTTAAATGAGATAGAGGTACTACGCAAAATGACACTGAATTTTATAAAGCATTTAAAGGGGAAGAAAAAAACTTAATATAATGTTGAACATATCAGAAAAGGGGTTTATGGATATAAGGATTACCCATTCACTCATCTACTCATTTACTCGTTCCCACAACACAACCATCATTATGACAAAACCCAATTATGTTTAGATTCGATATTCTAAAACCCGAGATTAAGGAAGAGATTCAAGATAAAGAGGTATCGAAAGAGACGTTCAGGCAGGTTCTATTTTATAACCTTCTTGAACTCGAGAGATTGCGTCTTCATATGGAGGAGCTTGAATTTGAGATAAATGAAGAGGGGGACCTCTATTTGTTACTTGGGTTAGGGGAGAGGAGGATTTTTACGAAGGAAAGTATCGGGAAGAAAAAGGAATTGATAAGAAGAATATTACCTCTCATTATCAAGATTATCCTTGAGGAATACTTGGCAAAAAAGGATATAGATAGGTGGGACTCTTTTATTTTATTCGGACAGAAAGGGCTCGAAGATTTTCTTTCGGGAAAGATATCATATAACGAACTAATCACACACACACTTTTTTCTTGACTTTTTTTGTCTTATGTTGTAAAGTATAAAAAATGAAGAAAGGAGGTGATTTAATGAAACAACTAAGAACAGTGATGGTTATTCTTATAGTAGTAATTGTTGCTTTACCTTTGTTCGGAAGGACAATTTCGAGAAGGGGAAATAGAATGCAAACATCACCGCTAACGCTCAGTATCTACGGTGGTTTAGAGGACCTTACAACAGATGCATATCCTGAGATGTATTACACCATTGGTGCCAATGCAATAGTTCCTGTAGTCAATCCAATAATGCTCAGGTTTGGTCTTGGAAATGTTGCACTGCATGAGGACTTAACCATTATGTCTTTTGGAACAGGTATTGGTACTGATGTTATGTATTATTTTCAGATGCCTATGGCATTTACTCCCTATGGTTTTGGTGGTATCTGGTATGATAGTTATTCAGATGGTGTATCTTCTTCTACCCTCCATCTTCGTGCAGGAGCAGGAGCTGAAATGAAACTCGTATACAATCTCTTTGTCGAGGGTGGTCTTGATTTCATACAAACAAATAATGGTTCATCGAATTCAGTTACCCCTATCTTCGTCCACCTCGGAGCAAGATTTCCACTCTTCAGGTAAAGCAGGACTATGATTGTAAAGAGGGGTGTTCTATAGACACCCCTCTTTTATTGGGTTTATTTAGTTTATTTGGTTTGTTTAGTCTCTTTAGTTTATTTATCGGGACTGTGGAGTTCCTCCTACAACAATAATTCACGCAACCTAAAGGTTGCGGCTACCCTGTTTCTCTCCCTCTATGCTCTCCTATTACACTGTAGACAACGGGAAGCCTCCTTTTTTGCCTCCTCGCGGGAAAAACCCATTTCAACCTCACCGAATGTTCTTACGGCTTTTTCTTTATCCACTATTTTTTGTTGTTCTCTTTTCCCTTTTATGGATTTCATTCGAGTAACCTTACACTGGATAGGATAATCGAATTTAGCAAGATTCTCAATAAATTTTCTGATTTTACCCGTGCCTCTTAGATACCAGTCTATACCATCGGCTGCCCTTCTTCCCATTTCTATGGCGTCAACGACAGTCTTTTCTAATCCATTTATATCACCAGCAGCGAATATACCTTTAATACAGGTTTCCATTGTGATTGGATTAACAATAATGTGCATATCCTTTACAATCCTATTCTGCACTTCCTGAGGGAGGAATGAAAGGTTCGGTCTCTGTCCTGTTGCCACTATTACCATATTAACATCTGTAATAAAATTCGTTCCTTCTAAAATCTTTATTTCTGAACGGTTCTTTCCTTTAACCTTGATTAATTCTGTTCTGATGAATTCAACACCATTTATCTTTTCCTTTCCAAGAAATTTAACAGGTGCAGTTTTATATATTACTTTTATCCCCTCCCTTAATACCATTTCCATCTCTTTTCTGTTTCCTGGCATCTCCGATTCGTTCCTTCTATAATATATTGTTACATTCTCTGCACCACATCTCAATGCAGTTCTTGCTGCATCGAATCCGGAGTTACCACCGCCGATAACCGCCACTGTACCCTTTAATAAAGGTTTATTCCCTTTGTTACTCTGCATCAGAAAATTAAGTGCATTATAGACGCCGTTCAATTCTTTCCCCTCTATATTAATACCTGTACTTCTCGAATTTCCTATAGAGATAAGAAGAGCATTATGTTTCCTTGTTAATTCAGAAAAAGTGATATCTTCTCCAATAAAAACATCTGTTTTTATAACAATTCCCAATCTTTTCAGAAAGTTTATATCTTCTCTTACGACATCCTTGGGTAGTCTATATTCAGGAATACCATAGATTAGTAAACCACCCGGTTCTTTTTGTTTTTCATATAGGGTAACAAAATATCCTTTTCTTATAAGGAAGTAAGCCGTACTCAAACCTGCAGGACCAGCACCGATGATGCCAATGGTTTTCTCCATTCCTTTAGTATTTTTTATCTGAGATAGTTTATTCGCGCCAAAATCACTTGCTGCTCTCTTGAGGAGTTCGATAGCAAGTGAGTCATTATTTTTTCTCAAGGAGCAAACCGTTTCGCAGGGATGGTGACATATTCTACCGCACACAGAGGGGAGAGGCATTCTGTCTCTTATGATTTCGAGTGCTTCATCAAACATACCCTTGGATATAAGTGCAGAATAGAGGGGAATATTAATACCCACAGGACATTTCACTTCGCAGGGAGCTTTCACTTTAGAAGGTCCTTTATATGCATCTATAATATTCAGAATGTAGAGTATCAATAAACCCCCGAAAAATCCGATGAGACCGTAATTTACCTGCCAGATATTGCTAACAAACCAGATGATGGAGAAGAAAACAATGAAAAAGAAAAGACCAGATGCGACCCTTTTTCTCATAAATTGTCCAAGTCCTGGAATAAGAATGGAGAGCAAAAAGCTGATTCTTCTTTTTCTTTTTTCCGTCTCTTTTGCAGTATCTATATCAAACATAATTTCTTATACCACTATAAAATTTTAATGTCAAACAAAAATTTACAATGTTCTTTTCTATAGTTTTTCTATACCTTTTTCTCTTTCCATTTTCCTCTCAGGAACCATCCTGACATAGTTATACCCTGAATAATATCGGATACTGCTAATCCAAGCCAGATACCGACGGTTCCCATTATCTTTGCCAGGAGTATCACAAATGGTATGCGAAAGAGAAGAAGACAAATGCCTGTTATTACCATAGGAGATATGGTATCTCCTGCACCGTTAAATGACCTTCCTACAACGATGGAGAGAGCAAGAAAGATTAGTGTCAGGGAAAAAATCCTTATGTACTGGATTCCTATTCTTAGCACTTCAGGATTTGTATTAAAGGCTTTTACTATAAAAGGTGCTAAGGTAAAAATGACGATAGCCAGAAAAACCATCGCTATTTCGTATAAAGCAACGGTTAACCAGGCACTCTTCACAGCCCTTTGTGGTTTTTTTGCCCCTAAATTCTGACCTACAAGCACAGCGGAAGCCTGAGCAAATCCAAAACCTGGCATCATCGTTGCCATCCTTATTCTCATCCCTATTCCGTATGCTGCGACAGCAAAGGTTCCAAAGAATGCCACAATCCTTATAAGGATAAGAGCGGATATATTTCTTAGAAGTGCCTGCAATGAACCGAAAAAGCCTATTCTTATAATTCTCCACATCATCCTGATATCCAACTTAAAATCATTAAATTCTATATGAAAGTAGGAGCGTCCTTTTATGAAGATGTTAAGAAGAATAAACATCCCAATACCTCTTGCGATGACCGTTGCCAATGATGAGCCGGCAACCCCCATTTTTGGAAAGAACCATATTCCAAAAATCAGTAGAGGGTCCAGTATTATATTGAGCATGGTCGAAAAGATGAGTACCTTCATAGGGGTTACTGCATCACCAGCACCTCTTAAAATAGCATTTAGGGAAAAACTGAGAAACATCGTGAATGAGCCTACTGCCATTATTTTAAGATATATAGTTCCTAAATCTAAAACATCACCCTTTGCTCCCAAGAGATGTATCAAAGGGAGAGCAAGAAAGTAACCAGCTATTCCTATTACTATGGAAGCAAAGACTGCGAGAAAGATTGTCTGGATTACAACATTGTCAGCAGTGTCATAATCCTTTGCACCAAAAAATCTGGAAACGAGAGCAACGGTTCCTGTAGCTATTCCAATAGATACCGTATTTGCAACACCAATGAGTATCCCACACATAGCAACGGAGGCAATGGCTGAAGGGCCTAATTTGCCCACATATATCATATCGACGATGTTAAACAGGTCCTGCAGTGCACTTGTTACCATTGTAGGAAATGCCAGAAACCAGATATTTTTTATGATGTTTCCTTCTGTGAGGTCACGTCCTTTTCGCATAGTTTTCCTTTTCTCCTATTCTTTATCCATCTATCTTCTAAAAAAAAAGCCTCTTTAAAGAGGCTTTTTTGTCTTCTTTTATCATTGTCTATCTCACAAGGACTACCTTATTGAGTCATAGTAAGTCACTCTTTACTATTTCTTTAATTCCTCAGATTTTTTTATTTCGCCTTTTAACCAGTCTGAAACTGTGTCACCATGATATAGATTTGCAAGTTCCTCTTCGAGATTTAAAGGCTTTAGAAGCATTATCCATCCCTTTCCATAAGGGTCTGTATTGATAATCGTTGAATCATCCTCTAATTCTTCATTAACCTCAAGAATCTCACCGCTAATAGGTGCTATAAGTTTTGCAATCCATTTTGCTGATTGGAGTTTACCACAGGTATCACCACTTTCTACCTCATCATTTTCAAAGGGAAGGTCGATATAAGTAACATCACCGGCTGTTGCAGCCCAGAATTGATTCATCCCAATCCTTATATTACCATCGTCTTCCTTTTTAACCCAGGTATGTTCTGAATGATAGTAAAGTTCATCTGGAAGTTCATAACCCTCTATATTTGCCATAATTCCTCCTTTTTTATGAATGGGTACTGTGAAAAGATTCACCCCAGAGAGTTACAGACCTACCTGCCGAAGCTTCGGCTCAGGCAAGGGTTATTCTGTTTTACAATTGGAGTATTTAATTAATTTTTTTAAATCGATCCTTCAATTTTTTCATTACAGCAGGAAGAGTGGTATATTCCATTTCATCAAGTGGTAGCCTGTGTGGTTCAAAAGGTCCGTGCCTTCTCATATAATCGGCTGCATCGAGCGCCATCTGTCGAGCATTGTTAAAACTCGGGTCACAGAAAAGGTCCTGTGGACCTATCAACCTTCCATTTGAGAGTTGAAATCCAGCTGCTATAACCCTTGGAGGTCCATCAAACCTTGAAGGATGTGCATCCTCGAAGCTAACGGGCATAAATGGTCCATGATGGGAACCCCTCATCCACCCTGAAACCAGATGAGGAAAGGAGAAAGGTTCAATAACTTCACCCAGAGCAGGAAATCCACTCTGACATCGGACCATCATTACGGGGTCATCTTTTCCCACATATTTACCAGCCAGCAGGTTTAATTTCTGCGTTGAAGAGGTTGCAGCAATCTCGTTATCGCTCTTCCTATGAATACTCTTGATAATATAGTGTTCTGTTGCTCCAATGAGTATCAATAAATCATAGAGTTCTTCAGGGCAGTTGAAGGTAATCTCTCTATTTTCAAAAATATCGAGAACCTCGAAGATAAATCCATCGTGCATACTAGGGTCTATCACAAGACCTGCTGTGTTAAATGGGTCTGCAAACATCTTAAAAAGAGGATAATTCCAGGCTCCTGGTGATGTCTTATCAGCCATAAAGATGATAATAGGTTCACTTCTTCTTTCGAGAATTTCCATTTCAGCACAACCGGGTCCCATACCTTTAACATTACCTGAAAATGCATCGGATAACAAATCCTGACCAGCTCCATAGAGTTTCAATTCCTTTGCTACCTCCGTGCACTCTACAAAGATATCCCATGCAAGTTTATGTATCTCACCGTTCTCGGTTCCCTTTCTATGGGTCATAATAAGTTCTAAATCATCACCACAGTGTGTTACACAGAAGTCTATTAATGTTCCTTGATTCTTTGGACTTTCGAGTAATTCTTTTGCCTTGTCCATCAATGCCGGATGCATTGATGAATGTCCTACATAACCGCCCACATCCGCCTTTATTGCAGAAATGGTAATTTTTTCATCCATCTTAACCTCCTTACTATTTTTGTAACATATAAGACCTTAAAACGAAAAAGTCAAGTTATTTTTTAAAAAAATTTTATTACTACTTTTCCCCTTGACAAATATCAAAAAAAAATCTATAAGATATAATGGAAGTTATTGTATTATGTCTTAATAAAGAAGAGGTAATGAAACCATGTTTATAAAACCGTATTGAGAAAGATATGGGATGGTGAATCTTTTCCCAGTACTAGAAAGATAAAAAGGAGGTAGAAAATGTGGGGATATGGAGAGAGTATTTGTCAGAGTTGCGGTTTACCCGTCGAGGATGATAAATTCGGAAAAAATCCTAACGGGACATACAGTGAGGATTACTGTCAGAGTTGCTATGAAGATGGAGAATTTAATGAGCCAACCATTCGGATGGAGGATATGATTGAAAGGTCAGCAAGAAAGATGGCGGAAGATACCGATATTTCCGAGGAGGATGCTAAAAGAAAGCTTGAAAAACTATTTCCAACATTAAAAAGATGGAATGATGCATGGTAAGGTGTAGGGGTTAGGTGAAGACCTGACCACTACAGTTGATTGAGGAGGCTATGTGAAAAGAATGTTTTTCTCACTTTTTATTTTTTTGATTCCTATAACTCTTTTATCTTATGATATTTTGCCTGTTGATTCTATAAAAGTAGGAATGAAAGGATATGGGATTTCGGTATTTAAAAATAACGAGCCCGATACATTTGGTGTAGAAATTCTTGGTATCCTTGATAAAATTGCTCCTGGACGGAGATTGATTATTGCTCGGGCGAGCGGCTGTGGTCTTGAGAAAACAGGTATCATTTCGGGTATGAGCGGTAGTCCTATCTTTATCAATGGAAAGATTATTGGTGCAGCAGCTTACGCCTGGTCGTTTTCTATTGAACCTATAACAGGGATTACCCCTATAGAGGAAATAATAGCAACCAAAAGAGATAGTATAGAAGGAGGGGAGAGTGGTTCTGATATAAAGATTCCAGGGGAAGGAAAGATGTCTCCCTATTCGGGCATTACACTTACGAGAATACAAACACCTCTTTCTATATCCGGGGTTGATGAATATCTTATTGGAGAAATAGATAAATTTTTTGGTAAAAAAGGATTTAATGTTGTTTTGGGAGGAAGTCAATCAGGTGTAAAACAAGAAAAAGATTCCCTCTTTGTGGGGTCTGCAGTTGCTGCGAAACTTGTAGGAGGTGATGCATCAATGAGTGCCATTGGAACCGTTACATATGTCGATGGTAAGGATGTCTTTGCCTTTGGACATCCTCTCTATTTCTCAGGAACAACATCTATTCCCATGGCTACAGCATACGTGCATACGATTATGCCAAGTCAATATAGTTCTTTCAAAATTGCAAGTGTAGGGAAGGAGGTTGGGGCAGTATTACAGGATAGGGGTACTGCCATTTATGGTCTGATAGGAGAGAAGGCTAAAACGATACCTCTCTCTATTACGGTAACCCAAAAAAGGAATTGCAAAACCTTTCATTTTGATGTTATCGAACATAAGGAGCTTACTCCATTCCTTACAGGAACAACATTATTAAATGCAATTCTTTCCAATGCCCGAGGATATGGTGCTCTTTCCCTTTCTCTTGGAATAAACTTAAAACTGGCGAAGTATGGAGATGTAAAACTCAAGAATTTCTTCTCGGGTGAAAGTGCATTGACACTGAGTCTAAACAGTATTAGTCAAATGCTTCATTCAATTCTTAATGATGTTTATGAAGAAATAGAGATAAACGGGGTTGAAATAACCGTAGATGTTACGGAGGAGATAAAAACTGCTCTTATTGAAACCGTTAAACCAGGGAGTTTTACAGTTAAAAGAGGTGAAGAGACGGATTTAGTGGTTTTTCTCAAGGAGTTGAGGGGGAAAAATCTGAAAGAAAGATTTACCGTAAGGATTCCCGAGACATATACCGATTCCATTGTCAAAATTGCTGTTGTTGGTGCTGAAGGATATAAGAATCTTGAATCGGAAAGAAGAGCCGGTATGTTTATTACGGAAAAGCCTGGTGATGTTATTAAACTCTTGAAACTTTCTCCGAGAAACAATGTACTTTACTGTTTGGTCCTCTCGACAAAACCCGGTATGATTATTAAAGGGTATGAGTTTGGTTCCCTACCATCTTCTATGTTGCATCTTATGAAAGGCTCCCAGAACCTTGGGGAAGGTAGATTTACAAGAGGGGATATCATTACAAGGATTGAGAGGGAATGTAATTTTGCTGTTTTCGGAGCCAGTGTAGTTATATTAAAAGTTATCGATTAAGGGAGGTTTGATGAAAAGAATGGGATTGGCTTTTATTTTCCTTCTATGCAATATCGTTACACTTTATCCATCCCCTTCGAAGATTTACAGATGGAAAGGGGAGAAGGTTTTAAGTAAGGGTACGGTTGAGAATGTGACAATTGACCATAAAGGAATTGTTTCTCTCTCCCCCGGTATTGATACGGTTTTCAAATCTACAGAGATTTTCCTTTGGGATTGTGTATATGACAGTAGAGGTAATAAGTATGTTTCAAGTGGAAATGAAGGAAAGGTTTTTAGGATTACTCCCAATCATCAGGTTTTTACGGTTTTTAGTTCAGAGAAGGGTGCAGAGGTCTATACACTTGCAGTGGATAAAGATGATAACATCTATATTGGAGAGAGCCCTTCAGGTATAATATATAAACTTTTGAAAGGTGGAAAACCTAAGGAATTCTACAAAACAGGAGAAAAGTATATCTGGAGGTTGATTTTTGATAGAAATGGAACCCTTTTTGCAGCGACAGGTGATAGAGGAAAGTTATTGAGGATTTCACCGGATGGAAAAGGAGAGGTTTATTATAGAGCGAAAGAGAATCATCTTATAAGTCTTTATATTTTTAATGATGTAATGTATGCAGGTACCGAACCCAATGGACTCTTCATAGAAGTCCAGGGCAAAAACAGGGTAGTTGTTCTTTATGATACAAAGGAGGATGAGGTTCATTCCATTGTTGGAATGGACAGGTCCATATTCTTTGCTACGGTTAGTAAACCTGCTGATGGAGGGCAATCTTCTTTTACCTCTTTTTTTGGTGCCAATCCCTTACAGGAAAACAAGAAGAACGAGAAGAGCATAGTTTATAGATTCGATATAGATAAAGGGACGGTTACACCATTATGGGAGTGTCCAACACCACCCATTTATACTATGGCAGGATTCAAGGCGGGTAAGTTCTTGATAGGAACAGAAGATGGAAGATTATACGTTGCCGATAAGGACGGATGGGTAGATAGAATTAATAAATTCGAAGAGTCACCTGTTCTTAACATCGTTAAAGGAAAGGAAAATCAATATTTTATCCTGACGGGTAAACTTGGAAATGTCATAGAGATGGGGAATTGTCTTTCTCTGAAAGGAAAAATAACATCGGATGTTTTTGATACAGGAAGGAAATCGATTTTTGGTAGTGTCGAGAGCGATGTTGATATACCTAAAGGTACCTCTTTTTCTTTGTCCTTAAGGGTGGGGAATAAGGAGAATCCGGGTGAGGATTGGACGGATTGGAAGGTTATGAAAAAGGATGGTAAGGTGAATCTCCCAACAGCAAGGTTTATCCAGATACGATGTGAACTCAGAACAGGGAGTGGTGGAAAATCACCATTTTTAAGAGGGGTCACAATTTCTTATCTTCCAGAAAATAGGTCTCCTCTTGTTAAAGAGATTATCGTCTGTCCTGTTGGAGTGAGTGGAGGCGAGAATTCGGGATTTACAGTAGTTCCTTTATCCTTATTACCCGAAAAGGAAAAAAATTTCTATAAGGCTCTAGGATACAATTTACCTGTGAATTTGTATAGACTCGAAAAGGGAAAAAGGTGTGCCTGCTGGAAAGCCATAGACCCTGATAAGGATTCTCTCAGTTTTTCCTTCTTTTACAGAGGGGAGAACGAGAAAAAATGGAAATGCCTGAAGGATAAATTGAAAAAAACTTCTTATGTCTGGGACGAAACCACTCTTCCAAATGGCATCTATTATTGTAAGGTTTTAGCGAGTGATGTGAGGGAAAATCCTGCTTCCCGTGCACTTAAATATGAGTTGATTTCTGAACCTTTTGTTATTGATAATTCACTACCTGTCGTTCAGGTTAACCAGATAAAGGCAAAGGGTAACAAGATTGAAGTTAAGGTGAGTGCAAATGATGATTTGTCTATACTGAGGTCCGCTGCCTATGCTGTGAATGGTGGAGAGTGGAATGTTATTATTCCGGAAGATGGTATATTTGACAGTAGAGAGGAAAAATTCTTTTTTACATTAGTGAATAAAGAAAAGGGAGAATATACCGTTGTTGTTAAAGCAAAGGATATGGCACTTAATACCGGAACAGGGAAGGGAACAGTGGAGTTGAAGTAGGAAACAATGAGAATTGTTGTTGCTCCGACCGCATTTAAGGGCTCCATTGATGTTATAGAAACTTGCATAGCAATCGTAAAGGGTATAAGATCTCTCTATCCTGATGCGGACATTATTCAATTTCCCATATCGGATGGGGGAGATGGTTTTCTGGAATCCCTGCTTTTTAATTGTGGAGGTGAATTCATTGATGCAGTAGTCACCGGGCCCCTTGGAAGGAAAAGGAAAACTGTTTGTGGTTTACTTAAAGATGGAACAGGTATAGTAGAAATGGCAAAACCATCCGGTATTGCACTATTGAGCGAAGATGAAAAGAATCCTTTTTTGACGACCTCTTATGGAACGGGTGAGCTCATAGATATTCTTGTAAAGAGGGGAGCCAGAAAAATAATAGTCGGTGTTGGGGGTAGTGCTACAATAGATATGGGGGTTGGGTGTATGCAGGCACTTGGTGTCAGATTTCTTGATGAAATTGGGAAAGAGGTTGGGTATGGAGGGAGGGAACTTGCAAGAATAAGAACCATTGATATAGGAAAAGCTAAGAAGAAATTAGAAGATCTAAAACTTGCAATTGCTGCAGATGTCAGAAATATCCTTTTGGGTGAAAAAGGCGCTGTCTATACCTATGGTGTGCAGAAGGGTCTGTCTTGTGCGGATATGCCATTTATGGAAGAGGCAATAAAGAATGTTGCGGAAATTATTAAAAATGAGTTTGGTAAGGATGTAACAACAATAATTGGTGGAGGAGCAGCTGGTGGGATTGCCGCAGGGCTATATGGAATTATGAATGCAGAAATTAACAATGGTATTGAATTCCTCTTTGAAATGATAGGTTTTGGTGAGAAGGTAAAGGGTGCAGATTTAGTGATTACAGGAGAGGGAAGGGTTGATAGGCAAACCGGATATGGCAAGGTGGTGAAAAAGGTTCTTGAACTCGGACGTTTGAATGATATATTCGTACTTGTTCTATCGGGAGAGATAACAGAGGAGGGTAAAGAATTATTTGAGGAGGGTTATTCAATGGGTTTCTGCATAAATCCCCAGGGTCTGTTACAAAGTCGGGAAATGAAAACAACAGGCGAGCTGCTGCAAAATGGAACAGTCAAAGCATTAAAGAAATTATCTTTATTTCCTCTTTAATCTATGTAATCGTATTGTAAAATCTGCTTGCCCCGTTAGATAATATTTTATATCTAACGGGGTGAATAATCAGGTATAATGAATATTATACCAGGAGGATATAGATGGAGAAATTTTTTAAGAATAAAAGAATCGCTGTTTTGATGGGTGGATGGTCCAATGAAAGGGAAATATCGTTAAAATCTGGTAGGAACATTCTTGATTCCTTAAAAAGACAAGGTCTTGATGCGGTTGGTATGGATATGGATACGAATTTTATTAAAAGGTTAAAAGAGGAGAAAATAGATATTGTTTTTAATATACTTCATGGAAAACCTGGTGAGGATGGGACTGTCCAGGGTTTACTCGAACTCTTAAAGATTCCCTTTACAGGAAGCGGTCTCCTTGCTTCTGCAATAGCAATGGATAAGGTAATGACAAAAAGGATTCTTTCAAGAGAAGGTATTCTTACTCCAAATTTTTATGTTTTTGAAGAGTGGAAAGGGATAAAAGATTCACTCGATGAGGCAATAAGAGAGGTAAAGTTTCCTATGTTTATGAAACCAGTTGAGGAGGGCTCGAGTGTAGGAATAGAGATTATAAAGGGTCGAGAGGGGATAGAAGAAAGATTTGTTGAGGAAAGAGAGAAATACGGAACCTTTTTTGTAGAAGAATATATAGAAGGTATGATTGCAACCTGTGGAGTGCTTGGTACAGGCAATGATGCGTATGCTTTACCAGTTCTTGAACTTGCTCCTAAAAATGAATTTTATGATTATGAAGCGAAATATACAAAGGGTATGACAGAGTTTATCATTCCTGCAAGGTTGGATAATAAAGTTGCTGAGAAGATAAGGAATGTGGCTCTTCAGACACACAGGCTCATAGGTTGCAAGGGATTTTCAAGGGTAGATATGATAATAAAGGAGAATCAAATCCCCTATGTGCTTGAAATCAATACTATTCCTGGAATGACCAAGATTTCTGACCTGCCAGCAGAAGCGAAGGAGCTCGGGATGTCTTATGATGATTTGGTTTTTGAGATACTCAAAAGCAGTAGACAGTAGGGAGTTACACACCCCTAAATCCTCCACCTTCGTTGAAACTTCGGTGGACTAGAATCTGCTGGAGCCTTGGCGTAAGCAGGCCTCTTATTAGAGGGGACTTTGAATTCCCACTTCTTCTTTAGAATGGGATAACTCTAAAAGAGACATTGTTTCTATGTGTTCTTCTGGGGCTAAAAAAACGAGAGACATCTGTCTCTCGCTTCTTTTTATGGTGGAGATGAGCGGACTCGAACCGCCGACCCCCTGCGTGCAAGGCAGGTGCTCTCCCAATTGAGCTACATCCCCATATTATTCAGACATAAGACATAAGATCAAATAGTATTGTATTTTTGGAGTAGCAGAGCTTGCTCTGCGCTTTAGAGCGAAACAAGTTTCGCTACTCCTTCTAAAACAGATATGTTGCACTAACCTTTGTAAAGATGTTTCCTTTCTCTCCACTTATAAAATAGCCGTGTGTGAATGGTAGATCTTCATTAAGAATTGCATCTATTTCCAGTGAAGCCACTCTGATGCCCAATCCTGCATTTAATTTGAAGGGAGCGGTTTTATCCGTTAGTACACTCTTGATGCCATTTGATGATTCAGTTTTGTGAATCAAAAATGATTTCGTTATCCCTGCCCTTACAGTAAACCATGATTTTAGTTCTGATTCAATACCAGCAGATATTGCGGGCATACTTTTATCCGTTATAGTGGAATCAAAGTTTGCACTTGATTTTTTAAGGATGGTACTGTTATAAATCAAACCCACAACGAGCCTGTTTTCCTCAAAAGGCGAAAGGTTTATCCCGATGCCCGTTCTTGTTTTCGTTGTTTCTCTTTCTATTTCTCTTATTGCTGAACCCATTTTTTCTATTGAACTCATATCTACTTTGTAGTAGTCAAAGAATGGTATAATGCTGAGATAGTCATTCAGATTGTAGAAAAATCTTCCCTTAGAATCTATTGATGCGTTATTATTGTTATTAAAGGAAAAGTTATCACCCAGTTTGTAGCTAAATTCATATTGATGCATACCTCCAGCTATTTCCAATAAATGTTCTGCTTCTCCCCAAAAATAGCTAACACTTACTTTTCCGGAGGTGAGACACGATTCGTTGGTTACATCGTTTGCAGTTCCTTCTTCATCAATATTTGAAGCAGAAATGCCATACCCACCTGAGATACCAACTGTAAAATTTTCATTGATTTTGAGTGAATAGAGAATATTGAACAATGAAACAGGTTTTTTTATCATAGTTGATGAGGATGTGGCAGGATAATCTGGTATACCTGTTTTGTTGAGAACCAATCCTATATTACCAAATTTTCCCATCTCTTTAAGCAATGAAAAATAGGCAAAGGAGTCCGAATATGGGTAAAAACCATATTCGACTATAACTCTTTCTACAAAGTATTCGAGAGAGGATGGATAGTTAAAGACATTTATATCATCAATAAGAAGTTCTTCCTCTGAACCGAGTGCAGCAATACGAGTCTCTGTTCCATTCAAGAATAGGGAGGTGGATATTAACAGAGTAATTATAAGAAGTATTGTTTTTTTCATGTTCCCTCCTTACTGAGTTCAATATTCCCATTTTTTATATCATATTTTATCAGGAATTTGTGGGCCTGAGTGGAATTGAACCACCCACCTCACGCTTATCAGGCGTGCGCTCTAACCAACTGAGCTACAGGCCCTTAAGAGATATTATAAATAAAAAAAGCGTGCATTACCCTTTTGTACTCCATAGAAAGGAGGTGATCCAGCCGCACGTTCCCGTACGGCTACCTTGTTACGACTTCGCCCCAGTTACCGACCTTACCTTTAACACTTCCCTCCCATTGCTGGGTTAGGACGGTGTTTTCGAGTACTGCCGACTTCCATGGCGTGACGGGCGGTGTGTACAAGACCCGGGAACGTATTCACCGCGGCATGCTGATCCGCGATTACTAGCGATTCCGACTTCATGTAGTCGAGTTGCAGACTACAATCCGAACTGAGACCTATTTTGTAGGATTTCTTCCACCTCGCGGTTTAAGTTCCGTCTGTATAGGTCATTGTAGGACGTGTGCAGCCCTGGACATAAGGGCCATGATGACTTGACGTCGTCCCCACCTTCCTTCCGCATTTTCTGCGGCAGTCTTCTTAGAGTCCCCAGCACCACATAGGGTCTGCTGGTAACTAAGAACAGGGGTTGCGCTCGTTGCGGGACTTAACCCAACACCTCACGGCACGAGCTGA
>Ga0209121_10002559_pt1 | contig 18341 bp, 14 predicted proteins | sample Cruoilmetagenom3_FD_187292 | JGI IMG/M metagenome (GOLD analysis project Ga0209121, IMG submission 187292) | Oil polluted marine microbial communities from Coal Oil Point, Santa Barbara, California, USA - Sample 3 (SPAdes) (version 2) | ecosystem: Environmental > Aquatic > Marine > Oil seeps ... | reverse complement strand
GTGAATCTTCCTGTCCGGAGAACATTCCTATCAATACTATAATGCGTTATAACCATTATTTTGAAGCAAACGGAAGTGAAAAATTTGCCATGCAGAAATATGCGAGTTTATCCGTCTTGAATTCAGATGCATGTAAAAAGTGTTCGGGAATTTGCGAAAAATCATGCCCCTTCAATGTCCCCATTAAAGGATTACTGATACTAGCTGATCATAGGCTTACACTGGGATAAAGATAAATAAATTACCTGACCTCAATGGTTGACTAGTTTAGAAAAAGATTATATGCTTATTATATGCTGAAAATATATACTGGACTTTATAAAGGTAGAAGATTAAGATCCCCAAAAAATCCTGCTGTCAGGCCAACTACTGCAAAAGTCAAACTCTCTTTCTTTGATATAATGCAAAACGAAATAAGAGAAAAAATATTTCTTGATGGGTTTGCAGGTAGTGGAAATATTGGAATAGAAGCTATATCAAGAGGGGCAGAATATGTGATATTTATTGATGAGCTTGCAGAATCGATAAAATTATTAAAACATAATATAGATAAAATTGGCATCCCATCAGATTTCTATAGAATGATAAAGGGAGATTTCAACAGGACAATAATACATTTAAGTAATAATGATTTTAAATTTGACATAATCTTTCTTGACCCTCCATACAAACTTCTTGAATATGCAAACCCTCTTAAAGTAATATTTAAGAGAAATGTACTTAAAGAAGATGGAATGATTGTTCTCGAAAGACCAACATCCTTAAAATTTGAAAGTAAATATTTTAATTGTTATAGAACACAAAAAATTGGTAAAAAGAGCCTTGATTTTTTCAAATATTGAATAAAAACCTAAATAATATAATTTATTTAAGCCCTGTTTCTTCCAATATTTTATTAAAGACCTCTAAAGAAACTCCTGTTTTCGGATGTTTCGGAGGAATACAACCTTCAGATTTTATTATTGATATATCATAAGTTCCAATTTCTTTTGCAATCTTAATTGTCTCTTGTTTATCAAAACTTATGAGTGGACTGTAAACCGGAAATCCAGAAACAGTTGTATAAACAAAAAGGTTTTTTAATGTTTGTGAAGCAACTTGAGCAAGATTATCTCCTGTTATTATTCCCTCAGCATTGACTTGTTTTGCAATTTCACCGGCTTTTTTATGCATCAGGTATTTGCATAAAACACACATATAAGGATAAAATTTCCTATTATTATATAAAGTTGAAAACTTTTCATCAAACAATTCATCTCTATTTATAACATATAGTTTTATTTTTTTTCCACATGTAAATGTCTCTAATTTTTTTTTCAATTTTAACACTTTTTCATGATCCTTATCAGTTATTTTAAAATGAACAAGAACAGGTTCAACCCCTCTTTTCATCATTAAAAAGGTTGCGACTGGCGAATCAATTCCAGCAGAGAACAATGACACGAGTTTACCAGCAGTTTCATATGGTAAACCTGCAAAACATTTAATTTTTTCAAAAAAGATATATATATTATCTTCTCCAATTTCAATCTGAAAATTCAGGTCCGGTAAATTCAGTTTTACTGGAATTTTTGTGCCCTCAAACAAAATTTCTCCAATTTTTTTTTCTATATCAACAGATGTATAAGGAAATTTCTTGTCAAGTCTCTGGCAGCTTACTCTAAATGACCTTTTCCCCTTTAAAATAGGGAAAAAATTAACAACCTCTTTTTCTAATTCTTCTATATCTCTTTTTATCTCTAATGCAGGGCTGTATGAATAAATTCCAAGAATATTCTTCAATTCAGGAACATCTTTAATCCCTTTAATATATATCCTTCCTCGTTTTAATATAACTCTTGAAAAATCTTCTCTTTGGATTTCTAATGTTTTTTCTATGTTGGATTTAAGTTTTAATTCAAAATCAATCCTATTTTTACCTTTAAGGCTTATCTCACCATATCTTACAATAATAGAATTGAAACTTAGCATGCTGTTTATTTAAGTTAAATTTCGAACATAATCAAGAAGTATTTTTCCTGTTTTATTCTTAAAATATTTTTTTAATGATTCTTGCTGGGATTTTAATATTTTCTTTCTTAAATGCGAGTCTCTTATTATATGCTCCAACAATGCAGCAATCTTTACAAAATCCCTTTTATTAACAAGAACTCCACCTTTATTCATTGTTTCCTTAACAGCACCAGCATTAAATGCAACAACAGGTATATTCAGATAATAGCTCTCAGGTATTGGAGCACAGAAACCTTCATGTTCACTCATATGAAGGTATAAATTTGACAATTTAAAATAGGAAATAAGCTCATTTTCTGGCACATGACCTATAAAATGAACATTTTTTACCTCTAACTTTGATTTAAGACTATAGAGTGATGATAGATACCTTTCAAAACCTCTATATTCACCTACAATAAACAATCTTGAATTCCCATCAAAATATTTTTGATAAAAGGAAAATATTTTTATTATGTCCTCAATTTTTTTATTAGGAATAATCCTACCAACATAAAGCAAATTATTTTTTCCGTCATTGAATAACTCTATTAACACAGGATCAGCTTTTCTATCAAATTTTTCAAAATCCATTACAAGAGGTAATATCCCTGTATTTGTGAATCCCATTTCTTTTAATTCTCCTTCATTGTATTTTGAATCCCCAAGAGCAAGATCAATCTTATTGACAAAGTTTTTTAGCTCAACTCTACCCTTATAACAATCTTTAGCAAGTACTCTATGATAATCCAAAAAAAAAATATACGGAGTGATATTATGATAAATAATAACCTTTTTATCAGGCATTCTTAAAAACTTTTTTGTTACAGGTGAACCAATTGAAAAGTGGAAAATAATTATATTATCCTCATTAGAAAATTTATCATATTCAAGATAATTAATGATTTGATTTGAGTACTTAGGGTGATAAAATAGGGAAAATATCTCTGATTCTATTCCATTTTCTCTTAAATAATTTCTTATTTCAAAAGCTTCATTCCCAATTGCATCACCATAAGAGTAAGATGTTAAAAATTGATGTATTTTCATTCTTTAAACAATTTTTTTTCTACAGCCCTCTCTCTATTTTCCATAAATTCCACTTTATCTTCCATAACCTTTATCTTTGTTTTTAGTAATTCCTCTTCAATTTTAAGTTTCGATAGTTCTACTATCATATTATTCATAAAATTGTGAAGAAGTTTTATATATTCCTTACTCTGAAAAACAATTGGAATTAACTGCTTTAATTTATGAATTTCCTCTTTATTCTGATTGTGAAGTTCAACTTCTAAATTTTTTAGATCATTTAAAAAAGGCCTTATCATAAACCTTGTTAAAGGAGAGAAGATTTTTCTTATTTTTCCAAGAATCTTTTTTGCAGTACCAGTTTCTAATTCAAAATCTAAATTAAATGGTTCAAAACCTTCAATCTTATGTTTAGGGTATAAATGAGGTTCATATACATTTGGTATTTCTAAAAAATCTGGTAAAGGTAGTAATTCCATATCATTAATTTCATCTATATCTTTCTGTTTTAAAACTCCTGCTTCCTTTTTTTCTTTAATCTTTTTCTTTATTGAGTCTATTATTTCCTCAACATTAATTTCTTTACAAGTTGAAATAAAATCTTCTGAACCGTTATCAATATTTTCAGACACTATCTCCTCCTTTTTATAAATTTAAAATGCGCCTGAAGGGATTCGAACCCCCAACCTTTTGATTCGTAGTCAAATGCTCTATCCATTAAGCTACAGACGCATTTTCCAAATTATATAATCATTCCTTCTTTATTTCAAGTTAAATATAAAATATAAAAAATCTTAAATTACAAATTATTCCTTGACAAAATAGTAGTAAACATATAATATTCTATATAGTAAAAAAATGAGCTTAAGTGGATCACTTACATCTGTAAATTTGGCTGAGATTATGCAACTGATTTCTAATTCAAAACAAAGTGGCAGGTTTATTATCACAAAAAACACAGGCGAAAAAGGTTCTATCTTTATTGACAAAGGTAAAATTATTCATTCTGAGGTTGAAAATTTCAAAGGAGAAGATGCTGTGTTTACATTAACTGCATGGGAAGAGGGTGATTTCGTTTTTGAAGAAGGAATTTTCAATTCAAAAACATCAATATCAAGTTCAGTAACTTCTTTACTTATGGAATCTGCTAAAAGAATCGATGAATGGAAATTACTAAGAAAAAAAATTGGCTCAACTGATTCAATACCAGTTTTCAATGAGGTTGACAAGAATGAAAGAAGAAAAATTTCATTATCAACTTTAGAATGGATGGTAATTTCAAAAATTGATGGTAGGAAAAGTATTAACGATATTTCAAAAGAAACAGCAATTAATGTATTCGATACATCAAGAATGATTTTTGGAATGATGGCATCCAATCTCTTAAAACTTAAATAAGAAGAAAGAATAGAATTGTTCTTTCATATATCTCAAGCTTGGTAGATTTAATATGAAAAATAATGTCTTAATTTTAGACTTTGGGTCTCAATATACCAAACTTATCGCAAGAAGAGTGAGAGAATTAAAAGTCTATTCTGAAATAATGCCGTTTAATGTAACTATAGAAAAAATTAAAAACTTTCAACCAGGTGCAATTATCCTCTCTGGAGGACCTTCAAGTATTTATGGGAAAAAATCTCCTAAAATAAAACCTGAAATTCTTGGATTAAGTATACCAATTTTAGGTATTTGCTATGGTCTCCAATTAATAGCATACTTGTTTAAAATGAAAGTCGCGCCCGCAAAAAACAGAGAGTATGGTTTTGCAAACTTAGAAATCGTAAAACCCAGCAGACTTCTCAAAAACGTTAATAACAACTCAAGGGTTTGGATGAGTCACGGAGATAAAATATCTCAATACCCTGAGGATTTCATTGTAACAGGCAAAACAAAAAATACAGAAATCACTGTTATTGAATCAAATAAAAGAAATATATTTGGAGTTCAATTTCATCCTGAAGTCATTCACACTAAAGAGGGGAAAAAAATAATTTATAATTTTTTATTTGAGATTTCGAATCTAAAGCCTGATTGGAATATGGATAACTTTATTAAATCATCTATAACAAAAATCAAAAAAAAGGTTGGAACTCAAAAAATTATGCTCGGATTAAGTGGAGGAGTTGACTCAACAGTTCTTGCATTATTACTAAGAAAATCAATAGGTGATCAACTAATACCAGTTTTCATTGATACAGGACTTCTTAGAAAAAATGAATATAAAGATTTAATGGATAAATTCAAAAATCAACTAAACCTTAATGTCCATGGAGTAGATGCTTCTAAGATCTTTCTAAAAAATTTGAAAAAAATCAGATCTCCCGAGCGAAAAAGAAAAATAATAGGCAAAACATTTATTGATACATTCAGATCAGTTGAGGAAAAAATAGGGGGGATCAATTTTTTTGCTCAAGGCACACTCTATCCAGATGTTATTGAATCAAATTCAGTTAGCGGACCTTCTATGAAAATAAAAAGCCATCATAATGTTGGCGGTCTTCCTAAAAATATAAAATGGGAAATTATTGAGCCATTTAGAGAATTATTCAAAGATGAAGTGAGAGAAATTGGAAAAGATCTGGGGTTGAGTGAAATATTTATTAATCGCCACCCTTTCCCAGGACCCGGTTTGGCAGTAAGAATAATCGGAGAAATTAGAGAAGATAAAGTAAATAAATTACAATCTGCTGATGAAATATTAATAGAAGAATTAAACAATTTCAAAATCTATAATAAAGTATGGCAGGCATTTGTAGTTCTTTTACCTGTTAAAAGCGTGGGAGTCATGGGAGATATAAGAACATACGAAAATGTAGCTGTAATTAGAATAGTTGAAAGCATTGATGGAATGACTGCTGATTGGTATCCTGCTCCATACGGGTTTTTAAAAAAAGTTGCTAATAGAATTGTGAATGAAGTGAAAGGCATAAATAGAGTGACCTATGATTTAACCTCAAAACCACCAGGAACAATTGAATGGGAATAAAATTAAATAAAAATAGATGAAAAGTTTTATTCATTTACATGTCCATTCAGAGTACAGCCTCCTTGACTCATCTTTAAAAATCAATTCATTAATTAAAAGAGCGAAAGAATTTAATATGCCAGCTGTAGCACTTACTGATCACGGTAATATCCTTGGCTCTGTTAATTTTTACAAAACTGCCAAGCAAAATAACATAAAGCCAATTATAGGCTCAGAGTTATATGTGGCTCCTGAATCAAGATTTGTTAAACCTAATAAAAACAAACATGAAATGAATTATTTCCATCTAATTGTATTAGTTAAAAACGAGCAGGGTTACAGAAATCTTTCTGAAATAATGACACTCTCTTATATAGAAGGATTTTACAGAAAACCTCGCATTGATAAGAAAATTTTAGAGAAACATAAAGATGGCCTAATTATTCTTTCCTCCTGCATACAGGGAGAAATTCCATATTATCTATTATGTAATAGAGAAGATAAAGCATATGAAGCTGCAAGATGGTACAGGGAATTATTTAAAGATGATTATTATATAGAAATACAAAACCATTTCTTAGAAAAACAAATTGAAGTCATGCCTAAATTAATTAAGCTCTCAAAAGATTTATCAATTCCTATTGTCGCCACAAACGATGTTCACTACCTAGATAAAGAAGATTCAGATGCAAGAGAAATACTTATATGTTTACAAACCAACAATGTCCTGTCAAACCCAGAAAGAGCAATGAAAAAACAAACTGACGAGATGTATTTCAAATCTCCTAAAGAAATGCGTGAACTGTTTTCTGAAATACCCGAATCCATAGAAACAACTTTAGATATTGCTGCTAAATGTAACTTTGATTATAAACTTGGAACATATCACCTACCAGAATTTAAGGTCCCTGATGATACAACAGTTGATGGTTATTTTGAAAAAATATGCAGACAGGGCTTTGAAAAAATTAAAAATAAATTAAAAAATAAAAAAAAGAGTCTACAAGAATACAAAACACGCCTTGATTATGAAATAGAGAAAATAAGAGAAATGAGATTCCCGGGATATTTCCTTATTGTTTGGGATATAATAAGCTTTTCAAAGGAAAATAAAATTTCAATAGGTCCTGGCAGAGGATCTGTAGTAGGAAGCTTGGTCGCATATGTAATGGGTATTACAAACATTGATCCCCTGGAGTATGATCTAATATTTGAACGTTTTTTGAATCCAGAAAGGATTTCTTTACCTGACATAGATATTGATTTTGACCATGAGAGAAGAAACGATGTTATTGAATACATAAGAGAAAAATATGGTAAAAAAAATGTTGCTCAAATCGTTACTTTCGGAAGAATGAAAGCAAAAATGGCAATACGTGATATAGGAAGAGTACTTGAAATCCCATTGATTAATATTAATAAACTCGCAAAAATGATACCTGAAGGACCTAAAGTAAGCCTAAAAAACGAGATTAAAACAAACAAAGACTTAATGAAAGAGATAAAACGAATAAAAGACGTACCTAAACTTATAGATTTTGCTTTAAAACTTGAAAATAATATAAGGCATACATCAATTCACGCTGCAGGAGTTGTTATAGCTCCAAAAAAATTAACTGAATTTATGCCTTTATACAAAACAAAAGATGAAATTGTCACTCAATTTGAAAAAGAAGAGGTTGAAGATATTGGCCTTTTAAAAATGGATATACTTGCTCTTAAAACCTTGACAATAATCAAAAATATATTAAATGAAGTAAAAGAAATCGAAGGCACTGATATTGATCTTGAAAATATCAAACTTAATGACAAAAAAACATTTGAGATATTTCAAAGTGGAAATACTGATGGTGTTTTTCAATTTGAGAGCACTGGAATGCGTGATTACTTGAAAAAAACTAAGCCAGAAAAAATAGAAGACCTGATTGTCTTAAATGCTCTTTATAGACCAGGGCCTCTTGAATCAGGAATGGCCAATTCATATGTAAAAAGGAAGCTAGGTAAAGAAAAAGTTACTTATATCTTCGTTGAACTTGAGGAAATTTTAAAAGACACTTATGGAATCATTGTCTTCCAGGAACAAGTAATGCGAATTTCAGTACAAATTGCTGGTTTTTCAATGGGCAAAGCAGACGAACTGCGCAAAATAATGGGTAAGAAACAGGTTAATAAAATTCCAGGTATAGAAAAGAAATTCGTTTCAGGAGCTATAAAAAAAGGATATAATAAAAATAAAATTAATAAAATTTTTTCACAGATAAAAACTTTTTCCAAATACGGTTTTAACAAATCTCATTCTACTGCATATGCTTTTCTTGCTTACCAAACAGCATATTTAAAATCTCATTTTCCAGTATATTTTATGTCAGCACATCTAACTTCTGAATCTGAAAAAACATCCACTTCATCTAAAATTATTCAATATATATCTGAATGTAAAAAAATGAAGATCAAAATCTTAGCCCCTGATATAAACAAAAGCTATGAAAATTTCAGAGTTGAAAACTCAAACTCAATAAGGTTCGGACTAAAAGGTCTAAAAAATATAGGAGATGCGGCAATAAAAAGCATTCTACAAACAAGAAAAGTTGATGGGCTATTTCAGGATTATTTTGATTTCATTTTAAGAACAGATTTAAGTAAAGTTAACAAAGCAGTTATTGAAAGTCTAATTAAGTCAGGTGCTATGGATTCTTTTAATATAAAACGTAGAGTGCTTTTTGAAACTGTTGAAGAAGTTATTAAAAATGCCTCTATTATTGATAAACACAAAGATAAAAATCAGCTGCCTCTATTTTCAAAACAGGAAAACCCTTCTAATATGGTTATTCCAAAAAAATACTTAAAAGAAGATGAATGGACAGAAAATGAAATAATAAAAGGCGAAAAAGAAATCACAGGGATATACATAACTCACAATCCAGTAGAAAAATACAGAAATGAAATAGAAAAAGTATCAAACACTCATATCTCCCAGATAAAAAATTTTAAAGGTGAAAAAATAAAATTAGGTGGTGTTATTACTGAAATTAAACAAAGAAAATCAAAAAAGGGAGATTTTTATGGCGAATTGTTCTTTGAAGATTTAACAGGAAGAATAAAAATTTTAGTGTTTAATAAAAAAAATAAATGGAATAATCATTCCAAAACTCAATTAGCAGAAAAAAAAGATTGGGATGATATAAAAAATGACATAAAATTAGATTTCCCATATTTTTTAGAGGGCTTTTTGCCTGATAACGGTGATACAACACCTAATATTTACCTTGAAAATTTAACTGAACTCGAAACTTTTCTTAAAAAAAAGGCAAGAAAAATTGTAATAAAAATAGACTATGATCAACTAACAAAATCCTTTAATGAAAAATTAAAAAATGCAATAAAAAAAAATAAAGATTCTATTCCATACATTATTATAATAAACCATAAAAATGGCTATAGGACAACAATAAAACCTATAAAAAAAGAAGGGTTAAGGGCTACTATCTCAATGAAAAAAGATATAGAAAAACTAACTGGTAAAAATAGAGTCATTATTTTATATTAAAAATAATTATAAGTAAATTTTATTCTATTCAGCACTTATCAAATCAGAAATTGGTTTTAAAGGTTTTATATTAGCAAATATAATTTTTAAAGCAGAAGTAAAAGGTACAGCTAATATCATTCCAATAATACCCCATATCCAACCCCAGAAAATTAAGGAGATCAGAATAACTATAGGTGATAAATTTAACCTCTCACCCATTATTTTTGGTTCAAGAGCATTTCCCATTATCATTTGAGTTAAAACCAAAGCACCTGCAACAATCAGCATTCTTACTGAAAAACCATATTTGATCAATCCTATAATTATAGGAAATGATGTTGCTACAATAGAGCCAAAATTTGGAATAAAATTTAGAATAAAAATCAATAAACCAGAAAAAATTACAAAATCCACACCTCCAACCCATATAATCAATCCACTAATAATTGCAGTTAATAAACTTATAAATGTTTTCATTAAAAGATAATGCTGTACTTGATTTTCAATTGAATTTACAATAAAAATCATCTTATCTGCCTTTTTATTATCAAATGCTCTATACACTCTCCCTGTCAGTACATTTCTTCCAGAGAGCATAAAAATCAAAAATATAATAACCAATACTAAATTCCCAAGAAATGTAGCAAAAGAACCAAAAGCTGTGGATACAAATGATGTTATTGCATTTACTGATTTTGTCCAATCAAAATTATTCAAATAATCATTTACATCACTTAAAGGTATACTTAACTGTGCTGAAAGACCCTTTAACAACCCCGTAATATGATCGCTGTATACGGGGAATTTATTTATAAAAGAAGTTATTCCAGTAAAAATCAATAATCCAAAAAAATAAAAAATTATAAATATAAATATCAATAAAAAAATCAATACAATAGCTTTTGGAAATTTTAAAAATAGTAATTTTTTTACAACCCCATTAAATAAAAAATATAACAAAAGTGACATACACAATGGAATAAAAATAGCTTTTAGCTCCTTTAAAATCATAACAAAAATCACAGAAGCTATAAAACCTAAAAAAAACTTTATATAAAAGAGATCTTTATTTTCGTTAATCATAGCTTCTTATTTCTTTACTCCCTTTAACAGGTCTAATTTTTTTAAATAGAATAAGATCTGATTCAATTTTATATTCAAAACGATATTTTATCCTGCCTTTTTTCCTATCAATAGTCACCTCAATAACATCTTGCCTTTTATCAAATATAACAGACTTGTGTTTCAACAAGATATCTATGATAGCTTGCTCACCTTTTTCTGATGTAAAACCAGGACCTCTTAAAAGCCCCATTTCATCAAATATTTCATTTTCAATTTGAGATTGCATATATTTCGCACCTATTAATTTCACTGCAACAAACCCTCCATATGCAATTAATAATAATAAAATGAATCCTCCAAATGTAATTTTCCCGCTATTTTTCATCCTTTTAAACCCCCTATATTTGTTAGTTAAATACAATTCAGATCACCTTAAAATTCTTTTTGAAAAACTTTATAATTCCGAAATTCATCCAATACCTTAATAAATACAATTTTTTGTGAATCTTGATTTCTTAGATCAAATTCATATTCCTCAGACCTTGAATCATTTATCATATCCTTTGGAAAGAGAGGTAACCATACACTCCCATTAAAAGAATAATACACCTCAGAAATAATAGAAGTTTTATCAAAAGCCTTAAAACTTACTCTTCTGTTTTTTATTATAAAGTCAGTTAATATTGGAGCGGTTGAATCAATGATAAATGGTTGATATATCATTGTATATGATTTTGATTGTGATTGTGGGTTAGCAAGGCTATCATCTGCAACAACTTTTACCGAATATTTTCCATCCTCAAATAATTCAGTCCAGATCTTTATTTTTTTTCCAGTTATATTTTTTTTGAAAATAACCCAATTTTTGTCCATACTCTTTTTTATAAAAATCCTATATTTTAATAGATCATTATTTGGATCATTTGCTTCCCATTTAATATTTAAATACTTTTCATTTTTTAATATTCTCTTCTCTTTATTATCATTAATTTTTGTCCTGTCAGGCTTACTGATTTCTATCTTTTCTATAGTAGGTTTCAAATTTGCCTGGATATAAAACAATCTAAAATTCTTTAAGAATGGGCTTTTAGCCATATTTGATGAGTTCAGTAAAACTTTTATTTGAATGTATCTATATCCAGAAATATTCAAGTCCGAATTTTCTTTATCAATAAATGGAGGTGACCATTCAGACCATGTTTTATCAGGTATATTAGAATTTCCTGCTCTCACAAAAAAGGAAACCGCTGAATTATTTTGTGTTAAACTATCCCAGTAAATTCTTCCCAATCTTGATTTCACTTTTAAATCAAATATTTGTGAAAGATATGTACCTTTCGAATTTAACTTATCTTTAATTTTTATTACTGATGCTGAATTATTGCTTATTAATGTAATTTCATTTCCATTGCCCTTAATTTTGAATAATTGAGCTGATTCACTCTCAAATATTAAATTAAAACTTCTATCTTTTTTTATCTTATACAACCTTCCAGAATTCCCAGTTGCTACGATAACTCCATCATCTCTTTTATCATAAAAGATTGAATATATATATTCTTTTTCAGATGACCATATTTTTTCAACTATCCCATTTGTATGTATACAATATAAAGCACTTTTTTCATTATCTACTTTTTTGCTTGTTTTATTTTTTTTATTATTAAAAAAAGGTTCAACCTTCCTTATATTTATTTCTTTATAAGAACTTACACCTTTTGTAGCAGAAAAGAAAATATTCCCATTCATATCCTCGCAAATCCCCTTTACTTCTTCAAAAGGAGAATCAAATAATACCTTAACTTTTCTATTATTGATTTTATATATGACCCCCCTATCTCCACTTCCAGCTAGTATTGAATTGTCTTTTGTAATAAAAAGAGTAACAATATGAGAATCCTCTGCTGCAAAAATTTTATGCCCATCTCCATGGCCATCTATTTTGTACACACCTCCACTATTACCTACTGCACAAATAATATTTCCTTCTTTATCTTCCTTCATATCCCATATAAATTTTTCATCAGGGTTAAAAAACTCAATAACCTTCTTGTCTTTTCCTATTTTATAAATTTTTCCACTCGGAGAAGTTCCTGCATACACTTCTCCATTACTCTTAACTAAAAGACCATATACATCAAGCTGATCTGCCTTAAAAATTTCTTTAACATCACCTGTTTCTAACACTATTTTATAAACTCCTGCACCATGCCCTACTCCAATAAAAATTTCTTTTTTATTTATGAAATCAAGCGACAGATAGTACTCTCTCTCTGGTCCCTTTATGATTTTTATTTCATGCCCAATAGAGAGCATGCCTCTATTATCAATATTTGTTCCTATACAGTTTCCTTTCTGAAAATCTTTATAACTCTTTACTTCTATTTTCTTTACTTGAACAGGATATAACCTACAAATAAAATATGTGAACAAAAATAAAACAAAGAGAACAATCCTAGTTTTTCTCATGTTACCTCTCTTTAATTTTCAACTTAAACAGTTTTCTCCCTCTCACAACAGCTGGAATTACCATTTGATACTCCATCAATGTAGAATATTTCATTTCTGATTGAACGTTCGAAGAAGAGTTAAAAATAAATATATTTTTTAAACTCTGTGGGAGGTTTGAGTATTCGTACCCCTTAATGAACAAACTTTTAACTGGAGCCAATATTTTAAAATAGACTCTATTGTTCTTTCTAAGGTTATTAATTGCTCTTACTAAAGAACTCAATTTAATGGGGAAATATGAGGATTTGATATTTTTTGATTCAAAAATTGCCATCTCATTTTTATCTGCTACCATTAGATAAAAATCCGAGCCTGGTTTTAGTTTCGGAACTTTTACATTTATGTTCCTTACAGTCCTATTTCCTCTTTCATTTCTAAAAATAATTTTAACACTTATAATTTCACCAGGGGAAAAAGAATTCTTATTAATGATTACATTTTCAATATTTGTTCTTCTTACTGTCTCAGAGCTATTTATTTCAAAATCTATTTTTTGAATTTTTATCCTTTTCTCTCTATTATTCATAAGAAAGAAATTTATAGCAAGTACTAAATTTGTAAATTCATTAGAAGAATCCAGGCCACTAAAAAGATCATCCAAAATAATATTCTTTTCGTCTTCTATAAATATTTTCCCCTTTATTCTTAATGACTGGGAACCATATTGCTGATATTCAGATGAAAGTATATTCATTAATGAAATTGCAGCAAGAGAAGGAGTTAAAAGGGGATGACTTACTATCTTAATATCAAATTTTCTATTTCTGTTCTTCAGAAAAACTTTCATTGGAATCATATAAGGTTTTCCACCCAATTCTCCCTGAACACCTGAAAATCTGTCCTGAACCACAGCTCCTATCATATTTCTTGAAGCTGTAAGTTTAAATCCACTTTGATAAGATGGAACAATCGAAATTATCTCTGCTTTATGTAAAGGAAAGTCAACTGTACCTAAATTAAAAAAAGGATGCCCGAATAAATATATCTTTTTACCATCAACATAACTAACTGTACCTGAAGCAGAATACTCAAAATCACCTTTTATTAGAGGGATCGAAACTGCATCTCCCTCTGATATTTTGAATAAATCATTGTTAATATAATTTTTTTTTATCTTTTTAGAAAATTCAATATTATTTAAAGGAGTAAACATGGGTTTCAGATAGGATAGTGCTGAAGGATTCATCCCCTTACTTGTTGAAATAAGCTTTATAGGTAAAATACTCTTAACATGGGAAAAATTCATTCTATTTATTAATTCTTCTTGAATTAAATGTACGACATTTTTTATACTTTTTTTATCAAATCCGAGCTTAATGTCTGAAATATCAATAAAATATGCCTGATTATTATAATCTGAAGTCTTTATGATATCTTCAATTGGGGTAACTCCTGCAATTGGTTTTTTTGAAAAGCTAAATCCATAAGATACTGCCCCTATTATTTTCCCATTGATATACAAAGGACTTCCGCTCATACCTTCTAAAATCCCACCTCCTTCAAGAACGGACGATTTTATTTCAACAATAATTAAATTTTTGTTAGGAACAAATTTTTCAATAAACCCGAGTACTTTGAACTTAAAAGTTTCAATTTTTGTGTCTTTGAATATGGTTTTACCTTCACCTTGCATCCCGGGTTGTATTTCAGCCAATTTCATTATTTCAGGATATGAACTTTTCACACAAAAACAAACGATAAACAATAAAAAGAGTAATTTTTTTTTCATTTCAACCTTAAATAAGAACTTATTTTATTCATAAAACCATCATATTGAAAAGGTTTAGATATAACTTCACATATACCTAGCTCTTTAAAAGAACTCTCAGAAAACTCATTTTCTCCAGTTAGCATTATAATCGGGGTTTTATTATTTATTTTTTTTATTTTTTTAATCATATTCTCTGATTTGAAATTTCTTAGATTCCTGTCCAATAATATTAAATCGTAATTATGTTTTGATATTAATTCTAAAGCGTCATCTTGATTTTCAGCCTTATCACAATCAATTTTCCTGAATTCAAGAAAATCATAAACTAAATCTCTTATGAACTCTTCATCATCTACAACTAATACTTTTTTCTTTTCCATTTATTGTTAATAATAATAAAAATTAATAAATAAATCAAGTAAAAGTATACCAATCATTTATAAAAAATAATCTTAAAAGTAGCACCTTTTTTTGAATCTAAAATAAATATCTCTCCATTTAAAGAATTTACAATCTTTTTAACAATTGCAAGTCCCATACCTGTCCCTTTATCCCTGGTTGTAAAAAACGGATACCAAACATTTTCTATATTCTTCTTATCAATACCTTTTCCATTATCTTTTAAGATTATTTCTAAATTGTTTTCATCATAAAAAGTAACCTCAATCCTATTAGCCCCTGCTTCCCTGGAATTTTTTAAGAGATTCGAGAATACTGAAATTATTAGAGTCTTTTCAAAATAAATAAAATTTTCTTTTTCAGAAATTTCAATTTCAAGCTCATTTTCACAGGCAAGTTTACTCAACAAGTCGTACAGATTAATCCTTTCTTGTTTCTCTACTTTAATTGGTCTCGAAAAACTCAAGAAACTCTCCATCATGCTTGATAGAAATCGTATTTCATTATTTACTTTACCCAATTTTTCTCCTTTAGATTTCATTGTTTTCGTATATCCATAAATAACACCAAGGGAATTTCTAATCTCGTGTGCAAGAAATGTAGTCATCTCTCCAAGCATTATGAAATTTTTATTCCTTCTTTCTATCTCTCCCCTCATTTTCTCATCAGTGATATCCTTTACTAAAATCAAATTCCCAGTATCCCCTATAGGGATCAAGTCTATCTTAAATATTTTAGTATTATCAACTATTTGAGAGGATATCTTTTGATCCCCCTTTACTTTTATAAAACTCAAAATTTCAGGAAATTTTTTTAATATATTTTCCAAGCTGTTATTTTTTGCATTAGCATAACTTTGAGAAAATATTACTTCTGCTACTGAATTAAACATCTCAATCCTATCAGATTTATTCACAAATATTATCCCAGTGTTGATTTTATTTATAATGATTTCATTTAGCTTTTCTTCTTTAACTACTTTCTCCTGCTGTTTTTCAATAATATCCTTTAGTTCTATTTCACTATCCTTTAATTCCTTTAGATAATTATGAAGTGGAGATATGCTTTTTGTTTTAACATCACTTTTAACTTTCTTTATCAAAAAAATCAAATAAAATCCTGTAAAAACAAAAAAAGCACCAATAACAATCAAAAATCCCAGAAAGATGTTTTTTAGGTTTTTTATAATCTTAAGATAAGATGAATCAATATTTTTTTCAAAAATTATACTCTTCTTATTATCTTTTAGAGGTTTTATAATATAAATCAAGCCTTGCTTAATTCCAGATGTAGATTTTACAGATTTTAAATTTGGATAAACCGAAATTCGATCAAAATATCCTTCCTCTCTCATTTTATTTATATTTAATTTAAACTTCTCAATAAACAAATCTGACATTAAATCATACTTTGTCTTAATCTCAATAATCTCTTTGCCTTCCATTTCCCTTAATATAGAATAAACATTCTCAAAAATAAATATTAATAGAATCTGAATTATTAAAAGAAATATTAAACTGTTTTTTTTCATTTAATTTTCCATTTTATCCATCATCACTCTTAACGTAAAACAGATTGGATAAACCTCAAAACACAAACTCCCCAAAAAACAGAAACATAGGCTCCTAAAGCAAGAAAAGGACCAAATGGTAATTTAGTTTTCAAATCCTTACCCTTGAATATAATAAATATAAATCCAATAATTACACCAGATAAAGAGGCTAATAAAAGTGCAATTAACAATCTATTTACACCCAAAAATGCACCTAAAAGAATCATCATCTTCACATCTCCAAAACCAAGGCCTTCAATCTTTCGAACCTTTAGATAAAAGAAATATAAAAGTGTAAAAACTAAAGCTGAGCCAAAAGCAGAAATAAATGCATCTTTATATGTAATTAAAGGGTTAAAAAAGGAGTATATCAGGAAGAGAACACCCCCACCAATTGTAAGTTCATCTGGAAGAATCATGTGTTTGAAATCAATTATTGCGAGAACAACCATTATGCACAAAAATATAATAGTAAAAAGAGTATAAATCGGAGAGATTGAGAAGTAAAAAGAATATGAAATCCAGAAAGTAAAAGCAGTAAATATTTCTACTAAAGGATATTGTAATGATATTTTTGCTTTACAGTCCCTACATTTTCCACACAAAACAATAAAACTTATAACTGGAATATTGTCATAAAATTTTATAGGTTTCTTGCATTGAGGACAATAAGAGCGCGGTTTAACTATACTTTTCCCAATAGGCATTCTGTAAATCAAAACATTTAAAAAACTACCTATAATAAGTCCGAACAATATTAAGAAAACTTCTTCCATCTAAATACCTTCCTTGCCTTAATTTTACCTGTTTTAAAATCATATATATAATCATCACCATTAAAATCTTTAGGAATTATATTTAAAATTCCTTTTCTCTTCAATGCCTCTAAATTATATGGCCTTTTTTTAAATCTTTGGTTAAAGAGTTCCACTTTGTTTTCAAGGTTATTCTTATCAATTTCAAATTTAATTTGATAAAGATGATTTAATGCGGAATTTTTTTCCAATTTGCTTTTTGCACTTTTTTTAATCTCCACCCACATTTTAAAAGCATATGTTAAATTATCTTCCATATAAACGGAGTGTGCTTGCCACCTCTTTACAAATGAAGGCGCACCAGGTTTCCCAGCAGCTTTTCTATAATATTTTTCCGATAGTTTATAATCTTTAAGATATTTAAATGCATAATAGCCTGATTCAAAATCAAAATCCCATTCGTTCTTAAAATTTTTTGATGCTTTTTGAAGAAGCCTTATTGCCATTTTATAATCATTCAACTCCAATGCCATTATCCATGAGCCAACATAATATGGAGCTTTATATTTTGGAGTTAGATCAGTTATTATATTATAAATGTCTTCAATGTATTCAAATCTGTTCTTCAAATTATAATTGGAATAGAATTGAATAGACCATATAAAAATCATATCAGCTACAAAATTTTTAAAACCAAAAGATAATATCTCTAAACTTTTCCCCTTAGGTAAAGTAACAAAAATACTCTTTTCAGCAAAGTAATTGATATGTGAATCATAATCATATTGAAATACACCTGCCAATATAAAGAATATAACAATAAAAATAAAATA
>Ga0209121_10002558_pt1 | contig 18342 bp, 15 predicted proteins | sample Cruoilmetagenom3_FD_187292 | JGI IMG/M metagenome (GOLD analysis project Ga0209121, IMG submission 187292) | Oil polluted marine microbial communities from Coal Oil Point, Santa Barbara, California, USA - Sample 3 (SPAdes) (version 2) | ecosystem: Environmental > Aquatic > Marine > Oil seeps ... | reverse complement strand
ATGAACAATTACAACCGAATGACCGATTGTGAAATCCTCCTTTCTAATACCGGTAGGCTCAGCGATGCCTCTGCTCAGAGGTAAGCTTGTAACTAACCCTCCGGCGTTTCTTGCCTCCGCCCTGTGGGTGCTGATGGGCTTCACACAACCTCAGCAACCTTATTCTTGCTCCTAAAGCCGCTTAAAATCCTGACCTGGCCCTGGGGAACTTCAAAATGCTCGGCTAATAATCTAATGACTGCCCGGTTGGCTCTGCCCTCTTTGGGAGGCGCTTTGACTTTTACCACAAAGCTGTCGCCTTCCTGGCTGACTTCCTCAACCTTGGAATTAGGCTTTACCTTAACTTGAATTTTCACTGATTAGCTCGCCCCACATTCCCTGGTCATAAAATCCTACCAACTTAACCAGCACTATTTTGTTGGTTAAGGGTTTCCTGCTTTGGGCAAATACCCTGATATAGTTATCGGTCAGTCCGGAATATATGCCGCTGCCAAGATTTGTCTCCTTCTCCCATAAGACCCACATGGTTTGCCCCAGGAATCGCTCACAAAAGCTGTGCCTGCAGCTTTGAGCTAGCTCCAACATCTTATAGGTGCGTTCCTTCCTCACTCCATCCCTTACCTGATTGGGCATCCCAGCTGCCTCGGTTCCCGGGCGAGGCGAAAAGGGGAAAACATGGATATTGGCAAAGCCAGCTTGCTGGCAAAAACTATAGCTCTGCTCAAATTCTTCGCCGCTTTCCCCAGGAAAGCCAACCATAATGTCGGTAGTGATAGCTACTCCAGGTATTGCCTCGTTAACCAAGTTCATCGCTTCTTGGTAATCATCCAAGGAATAGCGCCGCCTCATCCTCTGGAGCACAGTATCACTCCCACTCTGGAGGGCTAAATGGAGGTGGCGACACAGCCTTTTGTCCTGCCATAACGCAAGCAAATCAGCCGAGATTTCCTGAGGCTGAAGAGAGGAAAGACGCAACCTCTCAATACTCGTGTCGCCAAGAACCCGTTCCACCAGCTGCCTTAGGCCAACACCATCATTCTTGTAGCAGCCTATTTTGGTTCCGGTAAGAACAACTTCCTTATAACCCATGGCTATTCTCTTCTTAATCCCCTCAATTATCTGGAAAGCAGGCAGGGAATATTCATGAGACCTTACTTTGGGCACAATGCAATAAGTGCAAGGGCTATAACAGCCGTCCTGAATCTTTATCAGGGAACGAACTCTGGAGGTGCTATTGGGTACGATAGGGGAGGCCGTCCCTGCACCATCCGTTACTTGACAGGGGGCATGAGATTGCTTTATTTCACCCTCACCTTTTCCCTCTCCCTTCAAGGGAGAGGGAATTTGTTTCCGCAGTGACAAGGCTTGTATAATTTCAAGCAGATGCTCTTTGCTTCCATTATCAAGAACAAGGTCAGCAATCGGAGTTAACTGTTGAGGAGCCCTTTGAGCATAGCAGCCAGTAGCAACGATTAGAGCCTCAGGATTTCTGCTCTTTGCCAGCCTGAGCCAATGGCGCGATTTACGGTCGGCAATGTGAGTGACGGTACAGGTATTGGCAACATAAATATCAGCCATCTCGCTGGGAGATACAAGACGAAACCCAGCCTCGGCGAACTGATCAGCCAGGGATTCCGTCTCTGCCTGATTAAGCTTACAGCCCAGGGTGTAGAAAGCTACCGTAACGCTGTTACTCATCAATATGGATTATATTTACTCCCTATTTGAACGGTCAAATTTCCAGAGTTCAGGGTTGCCTTTCACGATGAGAATCCTGCGAATTCCCAGGAAACCCATTCTGCTTCCTCGGCGATCGCTCTTGGCCACAGCTCATCTGTATGATATAGTTACTGGCTCTGAGCGAAAGCGGCCAGACCAAGAGATGAAATCGAATCATCAAGCTACATGGGAAGTCCTACCGCCAGCACCGGCCGAATACTTGAGTGCCGCCGATATTCCTGCCGTGATTGCCCAACTGATGTACAATCGGGGCGTCAAGCCAGATGAAATCAAGGCATTCTTGGCCGCTGATGACCGCCTCCACGGCAATCCATTCTTGCTTCCCGATATGTCACCGGCCGTAAGCAGAATCTACCAAGCCTTGCGCTCGCGAGACAAAATAGCCATCTACGGTGACCTTGATGTTGACGGAGTTACGGCCACGGCTGTCCTGGTGGAGGCTCTATCACAGCTCGGCGGCAATATCACCACTTACATTCCCGATCGCCTCTCCGAAGGGCATGGGCTAAAGTCACCAGCTATAGAGGGACTTCACCACGACGGTGTGGGACTGGTTATCACGGTTGACTGTGGCATCTCAGACCTGCCGGAGGCAAAGCAAGCTGACCAAATGGGGCTAGATATGATTATCACCGACCACCACATGCCACTGGCAACACTGCCCAAAGCCGTAGCTGTAATTGATGCCAAGCGGAAGGATTCACGCTATCCCTTCTCAGAACTAGCCGGGGCGGGCGTTGCCTTCAAACTGGTACAAGCACTGTTTCACAAACACCGCAGGGAGACATGGCTTACTGAATTGCTCGACCTTGTAGCCCTGGGCACCATCACCGATATGGTTCGCCTTACCGGGGAAAATCGCTATCTGGCCAAGGAAGGGTTACGAGTGCTTAATAACACCCAGCGCGTTGGGCTTCAAGAAATGATCAAGCTAGCCAGGCTAAACCTAGGCGAACTCAACGCCGATGACGTTTCCTGGGCTTTGGGACCTCGGCTCAACGCGGCTGGCAGAATGAATGATGCCTCCACCAGTTATCGCTTGCTCACCACTCGTTCGTCACAAGAAGCCTACGGCTTAGCCAAGGAATTGGAAGAAACCAACGCTGAGCGTCAAACAGTAACGGCTGAAGCGTTGAGCAAGGCGCAACAAAGACTAGCCTCAAGGCTTCATCTGCCACTGCTGATTGAAGGTGACGAAAGCTATCCTGTTGGAGTTATCGGGCTGGTGGCTGGTAAACTGAAAGATGAATTCTACAAACCAGCCATCATCATCAGTGTTGGGACTGAGATATGCCGGGGCAGCTCCCGAAGCATTCCCGAATTCAATATCGCCAGTGCTCTAGAGGAGTGTCGGGACTTGCTCATCACCTTCGGCGGCCATCCCCTGGCTGCCGGCTTCACTGTACAACGCCAAAATCTGGCCCAGCTAGAGGAAAGGCTTACAAACATGGCAGAGAGCCAGCTATCTCGCGTAGACCTGCGCCCCAAGCTGGTCATTGATGCCGAGGTTCCCCTGTCCACGTTCACCGGTGACACTTTCAACCTAATACAACAATTGGAGCCCTTCGGGCAGGGCAATCCATATCCCACCTTCCTCAGCCGGCAAGTCAAGGTAATCGAATGTCGCAGTTCTGGAAATCAAGGCAAATGGCTGAGGCTAAAACTCAAACAGGAGGACATAAGCTGGGAAGCGATAGATTTTGACTCACACAAGACACAAGATGAAATCCCGTCCTATATAGATATCGTCTATAAGATGGAGAAGCGCCTCTGGAATGGAGAGGAAGTGCTGCAGCTCATTCTTCGTGACTTTGCCCCATCTGACTAGTCCCATTGATGGATTCAGAAGCTAGAATCCTACAGGTAGCTGGTTCACGAATTACTGGAATTCTATCTCCGCTTGAGATGTTGCCCTAACCCGTAGCAAAGGCTCTCACAGATTCTTCGCCTGCGGCTCAGAATAACGGGAGAGCTGAGCTCTACGCATTTTCATGATAAACAAAGGCAACACCACCAACAAAATACCTAAGCTGATGACTTGCCCCTGATAAAGGCCCAACAGCCAAATATCATTCACACGGAAAAACCTTAAGCCAAAATCACCAGCAGCATAAAGACAGAGATAGAGCAGGAATAGAGCCCCTTGAGGTTTGATTCGCTTACGCATCACCCATATGACCGCGAAAACCACCAGATTCCACAACAGGAAGTAGATCTGCGTTGGGTGCAATGGAATTCCCCGAAGACCACAAGCGCTCTGAGGATTGGTATAGATAACCGCCCATGGTAAAGAAGCAGGCTTGCCATAGCAGCAACCATTTATGGTGCAGCCAATTCTGCCTATTGCCTGGGCCACAGGAGCTCCGACAGCGACTGCGTCACCAACAACTGCCATGCTGGACCAAGTAATCTTCCTCACCCTGGTGTAGACCCACACTGCCAGCACAGCCCCGCCAATAGCCCCCAACAGGCTCAGGCCGGCAAAACCAATGATTTGGATAGGTTCTCCAGGATGAGTTACCACATGGTCAATAACATGAACCAGCCTGGATACAATAAGTCCGCCGATAATGCCCCAGAGAAAGACGCCATAGATAAGATCCTGGGAAATGCTCAGCCTTTTTGCTTCCCGAGAAGAGATAGCCAGCAGTGCCACCACCGCCAGGGCAACCATGATTCCATACCACCTTACAGTCAAAGGACCGATGGTAAAGGCAATTGGATCTACGTCAATGGTAAACAATTGCTCTGCGCCTTAGCCTCTATATAGTAGCACAAGCATGAGCGCCCCTTAGTTCATGAATCTCTGGGTAGCCAAGACCTCTGGGCCTTGCAGACCTGCTTAATCTCTCCCCAGGAGCAGGAGGGGATACACTATGTCGCTTGTGCAGCAGGGAATCAACACCGCCAGGAATAGAAATAGAAATACAAACGGCAGCAGAGGGATCCAATCAGCTACGCCAAACGCGGTAAAGTAGAATAACGAGGCCCACGTGCTCAATAACACATGTCCCGAGTGCGGGATTCTAGTTGTCTGCTTCCAATAGCCAATGCCAATACCAAGAAGCGCTGCCGAATTCACAATCTTCCACTTCTCAATTCCAATAACGGGCATTTGGGCGGTTTCGATAAAAGGCACATGGAATTCCATTGGAACATGAAGCAAAGCTCCCCCTAGATAAGGAATTATGACATCGCTTATGGTAGCGATACCAATTGACCCGGTCCAACCAACCAGGATAGCTACCCAAATCTTGCTTTGCCGGTATCTCACATACATCGCCGTGGTTACAAGTGCGCTCAACACGATATGAATTGGGTGCAAGGTGTAAAAAACGGTATTGGAGATGCCTGAGGGAACCTCACCAAGAACTATCACAGCCATGATGATGATTCCAGTGAGCGCCCCTAAGGCAGTAAAGGGAGCATGTTCCTTCAGTTCAGTTATTATTCGCTTGAGCATTTCCAGAAACCAACTCAACTTGTGGGATTCTGTTTGCGCTGTTCTCTATAGCAATCGGAGCAGAGTCCAGAAGACTCGGAGAGGTGGGATTCAGTGTGAAAGCCACGACTTTCGGCAAACTTATCTTCTTCCTGGCATAATCCCTTATCAGCAAACTCCTGAATGGCTCCGCACTGACGACAGACCACAAACCGATGACACCCTTCCTTCTTGCCCAAGCTACACTTCACAAACCCGCCACTGGACAAGACCCGGTGAGCCAGATTGAGGCGGCAGAACAAGTCAAGTATGCGATAGATAGTAACGTGATTTAGGTGTTTACCCTGCTTACGCAGTAGCCTTTGTATGTCGTAGGGCGACAGGGGCTTTTGCGCCTCATCAAGAGCCTCAAGCACCTGCTTCCGCGGCTTGGTCACCTTATACCCCTGAGCTTGCAAAACGCGTATCGAATCTCGAACCACAAGCGTTATTATACAAAGTTGCGATACTAAATGCAACAATATTGCAATTAGCTACTCCAAATGGGAGTAAAATTCCTGCGGTGCCAGCTCTCCAAAACCTTCTTTGACAAGGTGCCTTCTCATATCGAGACAGAGGTGGCACTTAGAGACGTAACCTTCCGATTTTTCCTCATACCCAAAATCCTTAGCGGCGAACTGGAAGAGGCCCTCAAAATCTCCGCCAGCGAGGAACCCAAGGACAGGATAGCTATCAGCATCAATCCCTTCTTCACAAATCAAATCCAGATTTCGAGCATCACCTAAAGAAATACCGCCACAGTAGCCAGGAAGGTAATTGCCATAATTATCAACATGATTGTGCCAATTTCTGAGAAAAGGAGGCTGACAAGGCTTATCGAAGAAATAGCTAACTGGACATTTGGGGTAAAAGTCCTTCAGCTTGTAAGCTGCTCTCCCCGTCAGGAAAAGCTCCGCCCTCCTTTGTATATCGTCCAGTTTCACCATTCTCAAATATTCATCGAGAGGCAGAATCTTCTTGATGCCAAGCTTTTTGAATTGAAGGAAATATTCCATTTGATAAACCATTACATTTCCCGGGAAAACCTGTTGACTTATCCTTATCGCTCTTTCCGTCCTATCAAACGGGATATATTCCAGGTAAAATGGGTTGACACTAATTAAGATCCCTCTTAGCCCTTTGTTTCTTAGCAGCGTCAATTTTCCTCTACTAGCTTCATCATTTACGCACCAATAGCAGTTGGTCTCGACAAAGGTCGATGGAATTCTTAGTTCATCAGCAATTTCCACCGCTTTCAGTAGGAGGTCGAAATTAAGGAAGGGTTCCCCACCGGTGAAGTGAAGTCCATAATTTAAGCTGACCCTGTCTGATCCATGAGGGCTAGGTTTGATTCTGCCCGCTAGTTGGTTTAGAACCCTGTTCAGGTCTCTCTCAGAAACCCAGTCAGAACTCCAATCTGGGGAGCAGGCATACATGCAATAGCGACACGTGCTATTACATTTGTAGGAAAGGAAAATGCCCACGGAGATAGGCGCGGGGACAGGTATTCTCGCCATCTATTCTTTCTTTGACTCTAGCAGCTCTTCAAGCAATATTACCGCCGCCTTCTTATCCAGGGGCTGGTTATTATTGCCGCATTTCGGCGACTGGATGCAACTGGGGCAGCCATGCCGACAGGGACATTCTTTAATCAACTTCAAGGTAGCTTGCCAGAGCTTTTCCACTATCTCGAATCCCTTCTCAGCAATGCCAATACCCCCAGGATAGGCATCGTAGATAAATATTTCCGCCTTACCGGTGTCGGGGTGAAAGGGAGTGGAAACACCGCCGATATCGTTTCTATCGCAAAGGGCAAATAAGGGCAAAATACCAATGGCAGCATGCTCACAAGCGTGTAAGCCACCATGAAAGTCAAGCCCAGCACCAGCTACCCTATCAATCGCCTTCTGAGGCAAATCAAACCAGAAGGCTTTGGTGGGGAAGTTCAGAGGCGGCAAGTCAAGTGGCTCCTCACCGATAACTTCCTCGGTGAACTGCCTTTTCTTCTTAAAGCCAATCACTGTGGTGGTAACATCAACATCCCCAAAATAGACCTTTACTCCACGGCAATCCTTTTCTTTAGCCATCTTCACCACCCTGAGATCGGTGATTTCCTTGGTCTGGGTGTAGTAACCAACAGAAGTTGGCTCGGCTAACGCGGTATGCTTAACTAAATCAAGCTCAGTTATGAGATAAGACTCGCCCTGGTGGAGATAGATAGCGCCGCGGTGTATCTGGAAGAAGGCAACGCTCGCCTCTACCGTCTCCAATAAACAACCTTGAGCATCAATAATGGCATACTGCCCTGACGTCGCCCTTATACTTACATCTTGAGCGGGATATGTGATAGCGGGGGACAGATACCACTTCTCCTGGCGTTTCCTTAGCTTGCCTTCTTGGTCTAATTCAGCTAACGCAGCGTCTACGTTGCTGCCAAAGAATTCCTTGTCGTTATCATCCAGAGGTTTCTCCCAGGCAGCAGAGAGAAGGTGGGGCTTTAGGATATAGGGGTTGTCAGGATTGATTAAGGCACTGTCGAAGTTCTTAGCAAAGAAGAAATCTGGATTACGCATCAAGTACTGGTCAAGCGGATTATCCTGAGCAATGAGAAAGCTCAACGAGCTACCGGCGCTTCGTCCGCTGCGTCCGGCCTGCTGCCAGGCACTGGCAATACTCCCAGGATAGCCGGTCAGCACCGTGGCCTCCAAATCACCAATATCTATCCCCAATTCCAAGGCAGTTGTGGCTACCAAGCCAAGGAGTTCCCCATCAAGGAACTGCCGCTCAATCCGGCGCCTTTCTTCCGGGAGATAGCCCGCCCGATAAGGACTGATTCTATACCATAGATTGGAGGCCAATTGCTCCCGAGTATAAACATAAATAAGCTCGGTTAGTTTGCGAGTACGAGCGAAGACGAGGCTCCGTATATTGTTCTCAATTAGCTGACTAAACAGAGAAGTTGCCTCAGTATTCGAGCTGCGGCGACTGCTCTTAGTCTCATCAATAATGGGCGGATTCCAAAAGGCGAAATACTTCTCACCGTGTGGTGAACCATCTTGAGTAACAGCCTCAAAAGGCAGACCGACCAGATTTTCGGCATGCTCTTTGGCATTAGCAATGGTTGCCGAGCAACAAATAAACTGTGGGCTAGTACCATAGAGAGCACAGACTCTCCGCAGTCTCCGCACAACATTAGCCATATGGGAGCCAAAAACGCCGCGATAGACATGAGCTTCGTCTATTACTACATACTTCAACTGGCGGAATAGCCTGGACCAGGACTGGTGATTAGGCAAAATACCGAGGTGGAGCATATCCGGGTTAGTAAGCAGCACCCTGGCTCGTTTCTTTATGCCTGCCCTATCCACCCGCGGCGTGTCACCATCAAAACTAGCTACCGCGCCTTCAGAAAGCAACTCAGGGCAGGCAATTTCTTTCAAGCCGCGCAGTTGATCCTGAGCTAGAGCTTTGGTAGGGAAGATGTACACAGCGCGACTATCTCTATCCACCAGCATTCCTTCAAGCGTTGCCACGTGATAACACAGTGTCTTCCCGCTGGCACTAGGTGTAGCTACGATAACGTTCTTGCCAGCAAAAATAGCATTCAGTGCTTCCGACTGGTGGCGATAAAGAGGCCAAATGCCCAGGGATTTCAGGCGTGCCTCAAGGACAGAATGAAGAGGCTTGTCCAGTTGGGCAAAGACAGCATCCTGCGCTGGAATATGCTCGGTGTGAACCATCTGCTGCCGGTAGTCAGGTAGAGTGACAAGGTAATGAAGAAAAGCAGCAGCATCCATCAACCCATTAGGGGGCAGGGAGAATCTCTATTTCGGAGTTCAGTAATTCCAAATTAGGATAATTCTGAGCAACGAACCTGACCACGCCTGCCAAAGTCTCGTCAGCGTGTCTTCTGTGGTTACTAACGCACGCCACGCCCAGGGTAGCTATCTGCCACAAACCTTGATCATCAATTTCGGCCACAGAAACGTTATACCTGTTTTGCAGCCGGGTAATAATAGACTTAACTACCTGCCGCTTGCCTTTGAGAGACTCATTCTCAGGAAGACGAAACTGCATTCGGCATACGCCAACGTTCATGGATCGCTACCAATGTTACCAACGCGAACTTCAATTGAGGCCTTGCTCGACTAGCCAATATACACGCAGCAGGCACTTTAGTCAACAATTTCCACCAATTGACGCTCCACCCGCTGCCTCTGTATACTACCTGAAGCTGATGCGGCAACGGTCAAGAGCCTCGGCCCAAGCACGAAAATTCCGGTTACCAAGAAGCAGCAATAGGAGGTATTTTATGGCAAACATAGGAGAGATAGACAAACTAGTAGTTACCACTGTGTTGGAGGACTATGCTGGTTACAACACGAGTTTCTGGGGGCAACACGGCGTATCCTTTCTAATAGATGTCACGCTGGGAAACACCACCAAGAGAATCCTGTTCGACACAGGTCAATCCGCTGAACCGATTGTCCACAACATGAGGATACTGGGAATCGATCCCAAGACAATAGACATGATAGCCATTTCTCACTGCCATTTCGACCACACAGGTGGACTGGTAGGAATGCTGAAGGAAATAAGAAGGCAAGATGTGCCGGTGCTAGCCCATCCCGGATTGCTAGGACGCCACTTCATTATGGGTATGCCTGATCCAAAGTATTGGCTCATGAGCGAAATTGGAATGATCCGTGAGAATACCGAGCAGAACGTAAAAAAGTATGGTGGGTATCTGACCCTGGTGGCCCGGCCGTTCGAACTAATGCCAGGAGTGCTGTGGACCGGAGAGGTGGACAGGGTGACCGACTTTGAAAAGACGGTTACCCTTGCCACCCGTACCGTGAGACAAGGAGAAGTCGTTGACGACCAAATCCTGGACGATATCTCCCTGGCAATAAACGTCAGAGATGAAGGGCTTTTCGTGATATCGGGGTGTTCCCACGCCGGGATAGTGAACATAGTCAAGCAGTCAGTGAAACTAAGCCAGGTAGAAAAAGTTAGTGCTGCCATCGGGGGGTTTCATCTGATAGATGCCAGCCAAGACAGGATCAGAAAGACAGCCACAGCTTTGAAGGACTTAGGAGTGCAGAAGGTATATACCGGACACTGTACTGGATTTGAAGCAGAAATGGCAATTTGCAGTGAGTTCAAAGAGGACTTTGTGAAGCTGCAGTGCGGAACAGTCATACGGTCTCATGTTTGATACCGGATGACGTTTGGCATCATACCGAATACAGCACAATGTGATTGGTTCAAGGAGGGCAAAAAGACATGGAAAGGAAACTAACTGAAGCGCTCAAGCTTGTCTCCAAGGATGAAGAGGTTATTTCGCCAGCTGGCCGAGTCCCCTACTATCCCTTCGTTATGAAACGAGGGAAAGGGGCAACAATAGAGGACATTGACGGTAATCGCTACATAGATTTTCTCTCCAGTGCTGCCGTTTTGAATACCGGGCATGCTCACCCGAGGGTAGTGAAGGCAATAAAAAAACAAGCGGATAACTTCATTCATTATACGCCGGCCTATATGTACCACCAGAATATGGTGGAGCTAGCGCAGCAGTTATGTCGGATAACACCTGGCGACATGGCTAAGAAGGTGGCCTTTGGACAATCTGGTTCAGATGCTAACGACGGGGCGATAAAGCTTGCCCGCAGTTTTACTAAACGCCAGAAAATAATCGCTTTCCTTCGTTCTTACCACGGAAGCACCTATGGGGCACTCAGCCTTTCCGGCGTCAGCCTCAACATGCGCAGAAACCTGGGACCGTTTCTACCCGAGATATACCACATTCCCTTCCCTGATTGCTATCGCTGCCCGTTCAAGCTCCAAACGACGAAGTGCGGCCTGGCTTGCCTGGAGTATTTCAAAATGCTATTAGACACCATCGTTCCAGCCGAAGAAGTGGCCGCTGTCATCGTAGAGCCAATCCAAGGAGATGCTGGAATAGTGGTACCACCTGATGACTATTTGCCTGCCCTCAAAAAGATATGTGAGGAAAATGGCATTCTTTTCATTGCCGAAGAGGTGCAGACTGGTTTCGGCAGGACAGGGAAATGGTTCGCCTCAGAGCACTGGGACCTTGAGCCAGACGCCATTATTCTGGGCAAGGCTATTGCTTCTGGCATGCCGCTCAGTGCGCTCGTGGCCAGGAAGGAGATAATGGACTCATGGGTGGCCCCGGCACACCTTTTCACCATGGAAGGAAATCCCGTTTGCTGCGCCGCAGCGTTGGCCACCATAGAGACCATAGAGCAAGAAAAACTGGTACAGAAGTCCAAGCAAATGGGAGAATATATCCGGGGCCGCTTCAATGAGTTGAAGAAAGAACACGAGGTAATTGGCGATGTTCGAGGCAAAGGTCTGTTAATCGGGGTTGACCTGGTAACAAATAGGGAAACCAAGCAAAGGGGTGAAAAGGAGGCAGCAAAGATTTGCTGGCGCTGCTGGGAAAAAGGACTGATTCTCACCTTCTTCAGTAAATCGGTACTGCGGGTGGCACCCCCGTTGGTGATAACCAAAAGTGAAGCAGACCAAGCTTTGGACATAATAGAGGATTCGCTGAAAGAGCTAAAGGCAGGCAAAATCTCAGACGAGGTACTAAACAAGATACGTGGTTGGTAGCAGTGCCGATTTCTCCTACCACGTTGCCAGCGCTGGAAACCACCAATGGAACTAAACCCAATAGAATGGCTTGGCAACAAGCTGAGAATACTGGACCAGAGCAAGCTTCCCTGGGAAGAAACCTTGCTGGACTTAACCAACTGCCACGATGTGGCTCTGGCCATCAAGGAAATGAAGGTGCGGGGAGCACCAGCCATAGGCATCGCCTGTGCCTACGGTATAGCCCTAGCAGCACAGAGCATAACAACGACCAATAGGGATGAGTTCCTGGCTCAATTGAATGAGATTACGGGGACCCTTGGCGGCACTAGACCCACTGCGGTCAATCTTTTCATGGCTATCAGCAGGATGAGAAGTGCCGCCATAGGCGACAATATTCCGGAAATAAAAACGGCCCTTATCGCCGAGGCAAAGCGAATTCAACAAGAAGAAATAGCGGCAACCAGGCGCCTCAGCCAGTTAGGAGCCGAACTTATTCACGACGGCTTCACCATTCTCACCCACTGCAATGCCGGCCGTCTGGCTACGGGCGGTTATGGCACTGCCCTGGGAGTAATCAAGACCGCCAAAGAACAGGGAAAGAAAATAAGCGTCTTCGCCACCGAGACCCGTCCTCTTCTCCAGGGAGCCAGGCTCACCACCTGGGAGCTAATGCGGGAGGGTATCTCGGTGACGTTGATCACCGATTCTATGGCTGGCTATTTCATCCGCCAGAAGACAATAGACTGCGTTGTCGTTGGTGCCGACAGAATCGCCGCCAACGGCGATGTGGCCAACAAGATCGGCACCTATACCCTGGCAGTGCTGGCCAAAGAAAATGACATCCCCTTTTATGTGGCTGCGCCCACCAGCACTATTGACCTCTCCCTGTCATCAGGAGACAAGATCCCCATCGAGGAGCGCGATCCAGAAGAGGTAACTCATCTACAAGGAATACCCATCGCTGCACAAGGCGTAAAGGCAGCTAATCCTGCTTTCGATGTGACCCCCCATGAGTACGTGTCTGCCATTGTAACCGAAAAGGCGATAGTAACCCGTTTGGGCTCCGATTCCCTCTCTGCCCTTTCTTAGGCTGCGAAAGCAGCCTCAACCATACTTGAAATCTGGCCTGTGGTGAAGCCTCTCTGTTGGATGGCCCCTGAGGGACAAGCAGCGCAGCACATACCACAGCCTTTGCACAGAACTTCGTTGACTTTGGCCACTCGACTAGCCTCATCGAGGGTGACAGCCCTATAGGGGCAAAGAGCTTCACAAATACCACAGCCGCTACAAACCTCTTCGTTTACCGAGCAAACAACGCCTCCAGCGCTAATGCTCTCTTGCGCCAATATGGTAGCCGCCCGGGAAGCGGCAGCCTGCGCTTGACTGATGCTTTCGTCAATAAACTTGGGGTAATGAGCCAGCCCACACATGAAGATACCGTCAGTGGCAAAATCTACCGGACGCAGCTTCATATGTGCTTCCATAAAGAAATCATCCTCATTTAAGGGCACTTTGAGCAATTGGGACAGCTCTCGATTTCCAGATGAGGCAACCGTGGCAACGCCTAAAGCCAGCAGGTCCGCATCTATCATCAGGCGTTGGCCTAAGCTGGGCTCGGTCACGCTCACTCTCAGCATGTCCCGGCCATCTTCCTGGACTGCCTCCACGTTAGGCTTGTCATCCGCATCAAAGCGAATAAACTTGACCCCACGCTCGGCAGCTTCGCGGTAATAGTCCTCCCTGAAACCATACGTTCTCATGTCCCGGTAAAGGATGTAGACCTCCATCTCCGGTTTTATCTGCTTCAACTTCAAGGCATTCTTTACAGCCTGGCTACAACATACTCTGCTGCAATAGGGTCTCTGGCTATCCCTCGAGCCGACACATTGGATTATTACCAAACAGTGGCAGTCCCGAAACCTTTCGCTGTTCCTGACTATTTCCGTTTCCAATTCGAGCAACGTTAACACCCTCGGGTCTTTGCCGTAGAGGTACTCCGTAGGTTTGAATTCCTCCGCCCCGGTGGCAACAACAGTTACACCGTGAGCCAACTCTTGCACCATCTTCTCCGGCCCGGCGGCAATCTTAGTGATGAAATTGCCCACATAACCAGCGAAATCAACAATATCCGCTTCAGTATATACCTGAATCAACGGATTTTGGGAAACTGCCTCGACAAGGTCTTGAAGGTAAAGTTGGACATTCCTTCCATCCACGGTATGATAGATTCTCCTGGCCATACCACCCAGATCTTTGGCCTGTTCAATCAAATATACCCTGAATCCCTGCTGCGCCAGGGCTAGCGCACTCACCATTCCTGAGATTCCACCGCCGATTATCAGTCCAGCATGGCTTATCTCATAGGATAATTGCGGCAATGGCTTGAGCAGCTTGGCCTTAGCCACTGCCATCCTCACCAGATCCTGCACCTTCCGGGTAGCCACTTGCCTATCCTTCATATGTACCCACGAACACTGCTCTCGGATGTTGACCATCTCGAACAAGTAGGGATTCAGTCCAGCTTCCCTGAGAGCCTGTTGAAACACGGGCTCATGCGTCCTCGGCGTGCACGCAGCCACCACAACCCGGTTCAGCCTCTCATCCTTAATGGTTTCCGCCATGTGGTTAACGGAATCAATAGAGCAAGCAAAGGCGTTATCTTCCACATGAACAACACCATCCAGTTTTTTGGCATATCTGACCACCCTGGATACATCCACCACCCTGGCAATATTAGTACCACAGTGGCAAACAAAGACGCCCACCCTGGGCGGCTCTCCAGTGACATCTTGCTCCGGGGGATATTCCTTCTTGGTAGTCAGCGCTCCGCGTTGACTGGAGAGAAGCTGCGAACAGAGTGATGCCGCCCCGCTGGCCATAGTAACTGAATCAGGGATATCCATAGGCGCATGAAATACTCCGCAAGCATAGATTCCTGCCCGTGTGGTCTCAAGAGGCGAGAGGCTAGAACTCTGACAGAATCCGTGTGAATCGAGTTCCACCGACAGCGTATCTGACAGCTGCTTGGCGCTGGCAGGCGAACTCAGTCCCACTGACAGCACAACGAGATCGAATTCCTCTTCCCTCACCCCGCTGCCATTGACACGATATCTAAGCACTACATTTTTCGTCTCTGGCAGCTCTCGAAGTATTGATACCTTACTCCATATAAATCGAACTCCAGGGGTATTTTTGGCCCTTTCGTAATATCTCTCAAATCCCTTGCCGTAGGCGCGAATATCATTATGGAATACAGCAGTCTCGAGTTCAGTATCGTGTTCCTTGGACAAAATTACTTGTTTTATGGCATACATACAGCACACCGCTGAGCAGTAGGTATTACCGGCGGTAGTATCCCGAGAACCAACACACTGCACCCAGGCTATCCTCTTTGGTCGCTTCCTGTCTGAGGGACGCTTCAAGTCGCCACGAAAAGGGCCAGAGGCGCTCAATATGCGCTCGAATTCAAGACTGGTAATTACATTGCTCAACCTCTGGTAGCCATATTCACTCTGTAGCTGAGGCTTAAATGTCTCATAGCCGGGGGCCAGGATTATGCCCCCAACCTCGATTACAAGTTTTTGCTCTTTCTGATGAAAGTCTATCGCTTTATTCTTACACACCGGCCGGCAGGCCTGACACTCATTTCTAAGAAAGAACAGACATGTTGTCGGGTCTATTACCGCCACGTTTGGCACTGCCTGGGGAAAGGGTATATAGATGCACCTGGTGAGGCTCAGGTTTTCATTATAAGCATCAGGGATTTTTACCGGGCAATATTCAACGCAAGTGGGGCAGCCTTTACATAGTTCTTCGTCAACGTACCGCGGCTTTTTGGTCAGGCTTACTTTGAAATTACCTGCCTCACCGTCAACACTATCAAGCTCAGCGTAAGTTATCATTGATATATTCGGATTTCTCTCGCATTCAATAAATTTGGGAGAGAGAATGCACATAGAGCAGTCGTTAGTGGGAAAGGTCTTATCCAGTTGAGCCATCTTGCCCCCAATTGCTGGGGCCTTATCCACCAGGTAGACCTTGAAGCCAGAATTAGCCAGGTCTAGAGCGGCTTGTATACCAGCGATTCCGGCGCCGAGCACCATAACCGCACCAACTTCGCCTCCAACCGGCACCGGTGCTTCAATTCCATTACCCATGAACAGTAACTACTCCTCTGCTAGCCAGTTTAACCTCCAGGCAGCAACAGTCCTCTAGTCTACCAATTTGCGCCTGAACAAGATGAAAACAGAGCAATATGCTCTGCTAAATTACCTGTTGCACGATCTCGGAAATATCTTTAATTTCAAGCACATCACCCTTGTCCAGTGTCAACAAGCTATCCTGGAAGTTCAGAATACAATATGGACAGGCGGTGGCGAGTATATCGGCTCCTTGCGAGATTGCCTGTTCCACCAGGATATCGGAGAACCGCTCACCCTTCTTGGTGTCCATAAAGATCCTTCCTCCTCCTCCACCGCAACAAAGGCTGTTTTCACGACAGTCAATCTCATCCATCAGCTCCAAACCGGGAATGCTGTTCAACACCCGTCGCGGCTCCTCATATATGCCGTTGTGACGGCCCAGGTAACAGGGGTCATGATAGACAACTTTCTTATTCAGCTCTTTAGTAAACTCCAGCTTGCCTTCGTCAATAAGCCCGGCCAAGTATTGGACGAAATGAGTTACTTTGAAACTACCACCAAGCGTGGGATATTCATCCTTGAATGTAGTATAACAATGAGGGGAGCTGACGATGATTTCCTTCACTCCGTTTTCAGTGAAAACCTCGATATTGCTTTTGGCTAAACTCTCAAACAGGCTATTGTTTCCTGCCTTATGGATGCTCTCACCACAACAGCTTTCCCTAGGACCTAAAATGCCAAAGTCCGCTCCCGTCTTTTTCAGAATACTCGCTGTGGCACGAGCCACACCCCTCACACCAGAGTCATAAGCCGGTGTACAACAAGGGAAATATAGTAATTCGGTATCACTGGTGAAAGTCTTTATGTCGAGGCCCCTGGCCCAGTCTGCCCGCTTCTCTCGCCCTTCGCCCCACGGATTTCCCACACTGCCAAGACTGGCCACCACATTTCGAAGGCTAGCCGGCATCATTTGAGCCTCCATCATGATGCTGCGAACAGCTTTCATGATGTCTATTATTTCCACACCGCGGGGACAGCGCTCAATACAAGCAGCGCAGGTAGTACATAACCACCACTCTTCATCCTCCAGGTCGGCCAGGCCAAACTGCGCCTGCCGGATCATCTTGTGGGGAATAAAAGTCCTGACTAGGTTCCAGGGGCAAGTGGCAGTACATAGACCGCATTGGAAGCACAACTTGGCTGTCTCGCCACCTACCCCCTTTATAAGGTCCTCTCCTTCTTTAAATGGAGCTACCGCTTCCAATCGTTTTTCCTTAATTCACAATTCCTGACCATTGGCGAGACAACGCACCCTGGCTTTGAGCAACAGTCGGCTGCCAATTCTGCTGAGAACTCTAATCTTCCAGCAGAGTTAGGCAATCGGACGGGCATATTTTGACGCACTGAGGGTCCGGGGGCTCCCCACAGAAATCACATTTCAGGGGAATATCAACCTCAGGCTCTTTGAAAATAGTTTTGGCTGGGCAAGAGGCGCGGCACGGAATACAGCCGTCATACTGATGCCCGTCAATGATAACATCAGTCTTTGCAGTGCATTCCGCCTCGGTATATGGGCCAGCTATCACCGGATAGCAGTGGTCTCCCATAGTGAACACCCTTATCCGCGACCTCTTAGGGTTAAATGTATTTTCGATATGTTGCAAAGAACAGGCCATCTCGCAAAGCCGGCAGCCAGTACACTTATCACTGTCTATTTTTATCCTTGGCACGATCTACCTCCTTAACATACTAACTCAATCGCGGCTACATCCGCGCTTAACTGCATGGCAGTAGACAAGCTCTTACTCAATCCAACCCCAGTTCCACCAGCTTCCCCTTGGAGGGAACACCGTTTTCATCCCATCCTCTAAGCCGGTAATACTCGGGCAGCATCTCAGGGAGCCTGTTCACCTGCCCTTCGAATGTTTCCTTGAGCATAGGCTGCTCCAGCAGTCTCTCAGGCAGAGTATCATCCTCAGCAGTAAGACCAGCGGCTAGATTGAACAGCCGCTCCAGATTCCAAATCCTTTCACCAGCAAGCATCAGGCTCTCCACCGTGTAATCCATGCCGGTGGCAGCATTCAACAATGGCACTATATGCTCCGCTTCCACCTTCCCGAAGATGATGTACTGGCATAACCCTACGGCATCAAGCACCGCCTTGTAATGCTGGAACTCCACACACATAGCTGCCTTGCCTTCCATGGCCAGTGGATCAGTCTTGTAAGGGTAACCCCAGAGCTCGCTGGCATAGACTCCAGCCCGGTTATGGGAAGCACCACTATTAGCAGTGGCAAATGCCAGCCCCGTTCCCTGAAGCGCCTGAGGATGATACGCAGGCATTTCCTGCTTCTTTAC
>Ga0209121_10002556_pt1 | contig 18349 bp, 20 predicted proteins | sample Cruoilmetagenom3_FD_187292 | JGI IMG/M metagenome (GOLD analysis project Ga0209121, IMG submission 187292) | Oil polluted marine microbial communities from Coal Oil Point, Santa Barbara, California, USA - Sample 3 (SPAdes) (version 2) | ecosystem: Environmental > Aquatic > Marine > Oil seeps ... | reverse complement strand
AGAATATGATGGAGCTATAATTATGTACCATAGTTTTGGATTCTTCAATGATGAAGAAGATAGAATGGTATTAGAAAAGGCTTATAATGTTTTGAAAAAACAGGGCAGATTTCTTCTTGAGATACTAAGCAGGGATTGGCTTTTAAGAAACTTTAAAGAAAGGGAAGAAATCGAAATAAATGGTATTAAGGTAGAAGAAGAGAGGAAGTTTGATATTTTAACAAGTAGAAATAACTTTACTATCAGAAGATATGAGAAAAATGGCATTATTACCAAAAAGGGTTCATGGAGATTTTATTCTGCCCATGAGATAAAGAACATACTTGAACTTATTGGTTTTAAGTTCATTGCAGGTTACGACAATCTAAATAAGGGACCACTTACAAAAGATACAAGGTTAATGCGATTGGTGTTTGAAAAATGATGATAATGTCAATGGGATATCAAAGCACCTATAATAAAGGCTAACTACCTCACTCATTGCCTTCTTGTGCATAATGTATGCGATAGGGGTCATTTTCCCTTTGATCGCACCATCATATATTATAGGAAAACTACCGATTTAGGAGATTGTTAGTGAAAAACATAATGATTATTTTCATAATTCTTTTATCTATATTATTTTTTCCTATTTCAGATGCATATAGTGATGTAGGTTCTTGCGCTCGTTTCAAAGTACAGGTAGTATTAAAAAGTGGGAATGTAGTCAATGGCTTTGTTCAGATATGTGGTTATGACGAACCACAATTAATAAAAGGTGATTCTTTAATCGAAAGGATAACGCGAGTCAAAAAGACTGATAGTATTATGCTTTATAAAAAGATACAAAAAGTTAATTATCCTAAAGATCCTTATTATTGCTTTCATTTTAAGTATTCAGCAGCAGCTATTGAAGATAGAATCTATATAAAGACAAATGATATTAATAATATAAAAATATTAAATGTGATGCCATGTGAAAATATGGATCATATAAATTGTAAAGATTCTATAGATTTATATTTAATAAATTACACATCCCAAATACTTGATGAACTCACACAGTATGAAATTAATCTTATGCAAACCAAACCATATGCAATTAATAGGATTTATATACAGTGTTCATATAGTTACTATTTGTGTATGAATTACAATTCTCAAATATCAGATAAAGAATTTAAAATATTATGCGCAAAATACTTAAAAAATCAAAATGCTGATTCTTATAAAAAAGCAAAATTATCATTACATAAAAAAAGCGTTATAATTCATTATATTTTGGGTTATAACTAAAAATAAATAAGGGGGTAGAGAGTGATATTTCGACATTATATTTTTAAGATATAATATTTACTAATAAATGCATAGATGAAAAAGTTGTTTCTATAGAGTCTAAATTATAACATCATATACTTATCAACTATGTTGACTTTTATTATTTTGTATTATATAGTTAACTATAGGAGACATAATAGATAATAAAATGTTTTATGTAATGCATGTTGTGGATACTGAAAAATATAAAGAGTTAAACCAGAGGGTGTATATCCAATAAGAGGAAGGATATCCTATATTATTTGGGCATAAGTGAGTATAGGGCAATTTTGTAATATGATGTTTTAATTGATTTTGGAGAGTTATTATATGGAACTATGGAATACTGAAACTGAAATTAAATTCTTTGAAGAAACATTAAAATCTATTGGTTCACCGGAGAAGTTATTTTATAAGTTAAATTCTGAATACTATGCATATATCCCAAAATCAGTAAAAGGTGATGGAAAAACTTTACAATCAAGAAATTCTCCAATAGGTAAATTTACTGAAAAATGGACTAAAGATTTATTTGCACCTATTGCTAAAGAATTTGGTTTATATGCTGTTAATGGTGTTATTTGTGAAGAAATTGGATTATCAAAAAGATCTAATGCTGATCTCGCATTTTGCAAAAGTAACAATGTAAATCAGAAACATGAAGATATAAAAATCATTTTTGAAATCAAAATGAGTATAGTTTCGAATTACAAGTTAAAACCTCAGAATAGGATTGAATATGTAGGAGATTATAAATCTCATAAAGGAAATCCGTCATTACTCCGTTCTGATTCTATGTTGAAAGCAATTGGTAAGTCAATTAATATTAGAGTTTCAGGAAAAGAATCTGCAAAAATTCCAATTATAATATTAGGCAATAGCCCAATTACAGAGAGTTATTCAACAAAAGTTGATTTATTAAAAACTGCAGGAGTAATTCAAGGATTTTTGTCTTTATATCCTAACCCAACAGAATCAGATCATATTCAAAATACATCTAAAAATGGATTTCAAACAATTGAAAACATTGATACATTAAAAAATTTGTGTAGTGATTTTCTTGAGGAAGAATTGACCTATTTTTCTTCAATGTTAACAAAGACAAGACTCGGAGAATTGATAAGAATATCAAATAGGGAAAAATCGGATGAAGAAAAAGCTGAAAAATTTCTAAATATGATAAGGGAAGTATGAAAAAATATAATAGAAATGGAACAAAAACAAGTTCTTTTGGAACTAATGGTCGAATAAGTCATGATTCATCTAAATTTTATAATTCCAAATTATATAAAGAATTGGATAATGATATAAAAGTTTTAAAAGAAATAAATTACTTACCTGAAGCATTAATTAATACTATAATACATGGTTCTTGTGAAAATATGAAAGAAATTCCAGACAATTCTATTCATTTAATGATTACATCTCCACCTTATAATGTTTCAAAAGAATATGATGAAGATTTATCATTAAAAGAATATTTACAGCTTTTAAGAAATGCTTTTACAGAAACATTTAGAGTTCTTGTGAATGGAGGTAGAGCTTGTATTAATGTTGCTAACTTAGGAAGGAAACCATATATTCCTCTTTCTGATTATATTTCTAAAATGATGATTGAAATTGGATATAATATGAGAGGTGAAATAATTTGGAATAAATCAGCAAGTGCAAGTCCTTCAACAGCTTGGGGAAGCTGGAAAAGTGCTTCAAATCCAACTCTAAGAGACATACATGAATATATTCTTATTTTCTCAAAAGGGGATTATAAAAGAGAAAGGAAAAAAAAGGAAAAGGAAATAATAAAGGATACTATAACAAAAGAACAATTTATAGAATGGACTAAATCTATTTGGACAATGAAAGCTGAAAGTGCTAAAAAGATTGGACACCCAGCACCTTTTCCGGAAGAGTTACCATATAGACTTATTCAACTTTACTCTTTTGAAAGTGATGTTATTCTAGATCCTTTTATGGGTAGTGGTACAACAGCTGTATCAGCATTGAAATCAAAACGCCGTTTTATCGGATATGATACGGAAGAGAATTATATAAAATTAGCAAATAAGAGAATAAAGGAAGTAAAACAAACACAAATGGATTTATTCTAAAAATGTATCTCATTATTTTTCATTTATTTCTATAACATCTTTAACCTTTGGCAATTTCCAAAGCAAATCAAATAATTTATTTAATTCATTCATTTTATTTTGAAATTTTTCACTATACTTGTCATATTCTATATCAGGTAAGTTAATTACAGAATATTTTTTTACTTGCATATTGTTGATTTTTTTTAAATAGTTGATTTGATTAACTTCTTTTACTATCCTTAAATACAGACATTTAATTCTTACTATTAAGACTTGAATGGTTTTTCCCTTCATTACCAACAATTCATATATACTCCTATCATTGAAACATTGCATTTGAAAAATATAATTGATTATTTATTCAATTTGGATTATAATGAATAATATATGAAACATATTGGTGCAATAAGAGATGCAAAAGTCAGAATGGAATATATATATAATAGTATTACAATTTATAGTCTCTATAATGGATTTGCTACTTATTTATTGGAAAAGAAAAAGCAAATATATGCAAATAATATTTTCTTTAAATACAATAGATCCAGAAAATCATTCGATGATTTATCTGATGATGAATTGAATAAAATAATAAATTGCTGAAAATGGATAGTAATATGAAATACAAAAATTTAATTACAAGTAAATTTAGTTTAGACAAACAAGTGGTTCTTTACAATGGTGATTGTCTCAATCTTCTGAAACAAATACCTGATAAATCTATTCAATTAATTGTTACATCTCCACCATATAACATTGGTAAAGAATATGAAAGGAAAATCTCTTTGGATGAATATAAAGAACAACAATCTATAATTATTAAAGAATGTGAAAGAGTCCTTTCAGAAACTGGAAGCATATGTTGGCAGGTTGGGAATTTTGTGAATAATGGTACTATTGTACCAATTGACATCATTTTGTATCCAATTTTTGCTGAATTAAATTTAGTGATGAGAAATCGTATAATTTGGCATTTTGAACATGGTTTACATTGTTCAAAAAGACTTTCTGGTAGATATGAAACCATAATTTGGTTTACTCGTAAAACGAAGAACTATGTTTTTAATTTGGATCCTATAAGGATACCTCAGAAATATCCTAGGAAAAAATATTTCAAAGGTCCAAAATCAGGGCAATTTTCATGTAATCCTCTTGGGAAAAATCCTGGAGATATCTGGAATATACCAAATGTGAAGAATAATCATGTTGAAAAAACAGAACATCCTTGCCAGTTTCCAGTTGAACTTATTGAACGACTTACTCTTTCTTTGACAAATAAAAACGACTGGATATTAGACCCATTTCTTGGAGTTGGCTCTTCAATTATTGCGGCTATATTACATAATAGACGTGGTGTAGGTGCAGAAATAAATAATAAATATTTGGAAATTGCTAATGAGAGGATTAACAAAGCATTAGAAGGGAATCTAAGAACTCGACCAATGAATAAACCAATTTATGACCCAAATGAAAATAATGAAAATAATATATCAAAAATTATTACAAAAAAACATAATAATATTCAACTAAAATTATTTAAAAATAAAAGGAAATATAATTATGAAAATAGTTGAAAAATACTCACATTTAAATGGGTTGGAATTTATTCTTGTACATAAACCAAATTTATGGAATGAAATTCAAAATGTGATAAAGAATGTTGACGGGAAAAAATGCCGTACTAAAATATCAAAAGAAAAAAGGATGAAAGGAAAAATCTTTTTAGTCCGATTGATATGAACAAATCATTTAAAAATAAACTTGAAAAATTAGATTGGAAAGAAAGTCGAGTTAGTTATTGGGTTACAAAAGATGAAAAACTTATCAGAAAAACTTATAATTTACCTGCAAATGAACAAAAAACAATAATAGAAAGTAATGGAAAACATCCAATATCAAGCTATAACCAGACAGATTTCGTTAAGGATAGGATTGCTATTGAAGTTCAATTTGGTAAATATTCTTTTGTTGCATACGATTTATTTGTCAAACACCTTGCTTTCTATATAGGTGATAAAATTGATGTTGGGATTGAAATATTGCCAATGAAATCACTTCAAGCACAAATGAGTTCTGGTGTATCTTATTATGAAGGCGAACTATATAATGTAATTAGACAAGGTAGAGGTGTCCCAGCTGTACCACTTGTTATTATAGGGATTGATGCATAGTTGAAGCTACTCAATTTCGTCATAATAACTGAAGTGGGAAAAAGGGTGTATATCAGAGGTATAATTTAGATAGAACAAAGTGGTTTAAGGGGTCGCGTCTCGACATTCAACAATTTATAAGCATCAGACATAAGAAAAGAGAATCAATAAACGAATTAAAGTATAATCACCCTCTCCTCAGTCTTCTCCCTGCCTACGCTAAAGCTTTGGCGGACAGGCCTGCCTATGCCGAGGCTTCGGCAGGCAGTTTATAAAGGGCGAGGAAGTAAAAGGGAATATAAACTATATCATTTTTTTGGGGCACGGGGTAATATTTTAATTTTAAGATATAATATCTATTAATAATGCATAGATGAAAGTACCGTCACTATATAATTTAATTATCATTATAACATCATGCACTTAAAAATATAATTGATTATTTATTCAATTTGGATTATAATGAATAATATATGAGATATATTAGTGCAATAAGAGATGCAATAATCAAAATAAGTATATATAAAAATGAACAAGAGGGATCTGTTAAAAACAAATTTATTCTATAATAGGGATGTATGTGAGATACTGGCAGATATAAACAATTCGAGAAAAATGGTGGCTTTAGATATTGTATAAAAATGGAGTTAATTACATGGAGATGAAACATAAGATTATAGTTGGAGATTCAAGAAAGATGATGGAGATTCCTGATGAATCAGTACATTTAATAATTACCTCACCACCATATTGGCAATTGAAAGATTATGGTAAGGATAATCAAATAGGGTTTGATGACACTTATGAGATGTATATAAATAATTTAAATTTAGTATGGAAGGAATGTGAGAGGGTTTTGCATAAAGGTTGTAGAATGTGTATAAATATTGGAGATCAATTTGCTCGTTCAGTCTATTATGGAAGATATAAAGTTATTCCAATAAGAACGGAAATAATCAAGTTTTGTGAAACTATTGGTTTTGACTACATGGGGGCTATTATTTGGCAAAAGGTAACTACATGCAATACAACGGGCGGAGCAACAATAATGGGTTCATTTCCATACCCACGAAATGGTATTTTAAAATTAGATTATGAATTCATATTGATATTTAAGAAGTATGGAACTTCTCCAAAAGTTACTAAAGAGATTAAAGAGCAATCAAAAATGACTAAAGAAGAGTGGAATCAGTATTTTACCGGACACTGGAATTTTTCCGGAGAAAAGCAGGATAAACATCTCGCAATGTTTCCGGAAGAATTACCAAAACGGATTATAAAGATGTTCAGTTTTGTTGGGGATACTGTTCTTGATCCATTTCTCGGAAGTGGTACAAACTATTTGGGGGAAGTATCATGAATGAATCTTTAGTACAATGGACGCTCTTAAATAATATAGATTATCTTTCTAACGCGTTAAATTTTGAGATTGCTTTCAAAAGAGGACAAGAAATTACAACTGATTACGGAAGAATAGATTTTGTAGTTGAGGATTACCAGAAAAAACAGCTAATTATTGAATTAGAAACAATACTTAACAATAAAAATAAATTAGATTATTGTTTTAACCAGGTTCTCAATTACAAAAACGTTAGTTTTTCTGATAAAACCGAATATTGCATCCTATATGCTTGTGAAACGAATGAAAAATCGAAAGAAATGATCGATGGGTTTGGGAGAGATAATAATATTTTAATTAGATCATATTCTATTAACGATGTCAAAAATCTATATGTAAAAACAATCGAACGATTAAGCTTAAGTTTTGGTTTAGCTCTACCAAAACCAAGGAATTATACTATTTGCTATTTAAGGTGGTTAAATAAAATCCTGAAACCATTTTATGATTCTTCAAAGGATACCTTAACGGTAGATGAATTGGCGTATTATTTTACTTCGCCCAGAACAACAAATTTCAGATGTTATTTGAGGTTAGCACTGGATTTTGAGATGATTGAATCTGATGGCGATTCTTATGTTATCACTCAAAATGGAAGAGATTATATCGATAAATTTAATATTGATATTAATGCAGTTTCAAAATTGTCATCAGTAGATATGACAAATGAACAAAAGAAAGTTCTTTTGAGAGTCATTACTAACGGTAATTGGACCGCACATAAGGTCAATATTTACTGGTTCTTAAGATTTATAGAAGTAACCAATGGAGAATGGTTGCCTACTATAAAAGATTTTGACGATTTTAGACTGGACCTTGTAAATGGATTATTTAACGTAACTTATAGAAGCCGAACAATGTATGAATTTTTAAACTTTGCCTGTAACTGGTGTATTGAATTGGGTTTAGTGGAAAGGATAAAATCAGCTTCCAATTATGATAGAATATATCTCACACCACTGGGGATTGAAATCAACAACATTTTCAGTCTTGATTTACAAATTAAAAAGAGCAGATTAAATCTGAATTTCAAGTATCTAGAATAATGGATTACCGTGAAGATATTGCAGAGGAACTAGAAGATTACATTAAGGAGAATTATGAAGTATATGACAGATTCACATTTGATTACCTCTTTAGAAAACTATTACAAGATGGATACAATCATGAAGAAGCACTGGATATAATAATTTATAATTGTGCTTTAAGCACTTTAGTGATGCAAGAAAGGATTTATAACAGTTATTTCTTGAAAATTTCTGTTAATGAGAAAATATCCGATGATCTACTAGAATTAAGGAATGAAATTTTCAATAAATATTTCAGAAATAGAGTATTTCATATTGGTGGTTAATTTAAGTGAATAATAGGGTCGGGGGACGACATTTCAACATTTCATAAACATCAAACATTTGAAAAGGGAATTAGTAAACGAATTAAGGTATAATCACCCTCACCTCAATCCTCTCCCATAAAGGGCGAGGAAGAAAAGGGAGGCGTGAAAAAATACGAGTTACACGAATAAATAGTAATAGACACCAGACGCCAGACATCAGACTTCAGCCGAGAGGGGAAGGGAGAAAAACAACGAATTACACGAGGAAAATAGGGCAGACACAGTGGTCTGCCCCTACAATGTCATGAATTTGCAAATTACGATTTACAAACATGCTACTTGCAAATATTATACACATTTATTGTAATATATTGACAATTCGGGTATAAACATGTAATATCCATGTATGAAATATTTTTACTTTATAATTAGTATAGTTATATTAATATTTTTTCAATCATGCAGATTCGAACCGGGCAAGGAAATTAGTTATCAATCTGAATTCGGTCAGGATATACGGAAGGTTCGTAGTCTTATACTGAATGATAAATATAAAAAAGCTGAGAAATTGATTAGCGATTTATCAAAAAAATACGATGAAACGAATTATCTCAATCAGATAAGTTACTATAAAGCATTATTGTATTATAAAAAGGGTAAATATACACACTCGGATTCAATATTGGATCAATTAAAAACAGTCAAAGTTCATAAAGATGAATTCTTATTTTTAAGGGCTGATAATAGATTTCATCTTAACGATTGGTATAAATCTTATAAATTATTTATTAAATTACAAAAGAGCAAGGAATATGGCAATCTATCAAGGAAAAAGATTAATGATATATTAAAAAAATCAAATGATAAAGAATTTATAAAAATAGCATCGTTACAAGCGAAAGGAATAAAATATACGGATAAGGAATTGTATTTTATTATAAAGAAATTACATAGCTTAAATGAAAATTCATTAAAATCATTTTATATAAAACAATTGAAACGATTATATGCGGATTCGGAAATAATAAAATTAATTGCTCCTTATGAAGAAAAAGTAAAATTAAAGGACATACGAATCACACTACTTTTACCATTTTCAAATATAGGTTCAAAATCTGCTATGGATTTCCTTAATGGTTTTAAATTGGCTATTGATTTTGAGCAATTGAATATAGCTTTATATGATACAAAAGGGGATCCGATCGAGACATATTTAGGTTTAAAAAAGCAATTCTTGAAGAATAAACCTGATATTGTAATAGGTCCGTTATTTAGCATGTCAAGTATTGCCGCTTCGATACTTAGCAATGAGGAAGATATCCCGATTGTATTGCCTATGGCTAAAGATATTAGAATATCAAGTATCGGAGAGAATGTATTTCAATTTGGAAAAGGTTTTGGAGAAGAAACTAATATACTTGTAGATTATTTAGTTAAGAACAATATTAAGACAGCTGCAATATTTAATGTTAATACTAAAAAGGGTTTGGATGAAAAGAAAGCCTTTGAAACACTTTTTAAATCAAAGGGAGGAAAAATAATTCGTGAAGAATTTTACTCAAAAAATGAAACTGATTTCTCGGTACAGATGGAGAGTCTAAAAGTAGTCTATGATAGTATTGGATATGATATTATATTTATTAACGGTTCACCTGATAATTTAATTATGGCTGCAACACAGTTAAAGTATTATGGAATTGGAGCACGAATTGTCGGTTTAAATGAATGGGACGATAATAAGGTTGTTAGATTGGCTAGTGCCTATATAGATAGCGTTATCTATGCAAAAGAAAAGTGGGTGGGACAGGAATTATTGAAAAAGACAATAACAAAGGAATATCGCAAAAAGTATAAAATATCTCCGGGAATAGCATCCTTCTATGGGTATGACGCCGGGTTGCTAATAAAATCATTGAAGAATAGAGAAAAACTGAAAAATGAACTTAAAAATATGGAGGGATTTTGGGGGACAACAGGATATATTTCATTGAATGATAATATACTACCTCCGGATATATATATATATACGATTATAAATGGTGTATCTAAAAGAATAAAATAGGAGAATATTATGAAGGATAAACTAAACAGGAGAGAAAAAGTCAAGAGACTATCAAGTAATAAAATATTTAATATTAAATTTCAAAAGAAGAATTATTTAACATTCATTGGTGGGTTAATATCGATATTTCTTGGATATATCTTACTTTCAAACGGTTCTATAACATTGGCACCCATACTTCTTGTTCTTGGTTATTGTGTTATAATTCCCGTTTCAATTTTGATCAAATAGACTGAGAGTTTTATGGATAAAAAGATCCCTCTTTCTTTATCATTCGATGATGTTTTATTAATACCTCAAAAATCCAGGGTGTTGCCAAAGAATATTATAACCGAATCAATATTTAGCAGGAACATAGGACTGAATATTCCTATTGTGTCCGCTGCAATGGACACCGTAACCGAATCCAAAATGGCAATTGCTGTGGCAAGAGAGGGAGGGATAGGGATTATTCATAAGAATATGTCCATTGAAAGACAGGCTGAAGAAATAGATAAGGTCAAAAGATATGAAAGTGGAATGATCACCAATCCTATTACGCTTGGACCGAAAAATAAAATCCATGAAGCAGTTGATTTGATGCATAGATATGAAATATCAGGTATACCTATTATAGATAAAGCATTGAAGATAGTTGGTATTATCACAAAAAGAGATATCCTGTTTCTTGACAATTTGGAAGAGAATATTGAGAAACGAATGACGAAGGAAATTGAATTGATAACAGCAAAAAAGGGAACTACATTCGATAATGCAAAGAAATTACTTCAAAAATACAAGATTGAGAAATTACCGATTATAGATGACAATAAGCGTTTAATCGGACTTATAACAATAAAAGATATTATCAAGAAAGAGTTGTATCCTATGGCTGCAAAAGATAAATTCGGGAGATTGTTTGTAGGTGCGGCTTTAGGTGTTACAGAAGATATAATTGAAAGAGCTAACGAACTCGTTAAGATGAATGTTGATTGTTTTATAGTCGATACGGCTCATGGGCACTCAAGTGGTGTAATTAATGCTATAAAGAAATTAAAATCCAAATTCTCAAACATTGATATTATTGCCGGTAATGTAGCTACAGCAAGAGCAGTTAAGGATTTAGCCTTACTTGGTGTAGATGCTATAAAAGTAGGTGTTGGTCCTGGTTCTATTTGTACGACAAGGGTAATAGCCGGTGTAGGTGTTGCACAATTCACTGCAATTTATGAATGTTCTTATGAAGCAAAGAAATATAATGTACCGGTCATTGCCGATGGTGGAATTAAATACTCGGGTGATATCGTAAAAGCCCTGGCAGCCGGAGCAAGCTCTGTAATGATTGGAGGATTATTGGCAGGTACCGATGAAAGTCCGGGAAGTACCGAGATACATGAAGGAAGGAAATTTAAAATTTATAGAGGAATGGGGTCAATAGATGCTATGAAAGCCGGCAGTAGTGATAGATATTTTCAATCCGATGTGAGTAAATTCGTACCTGAAGGTGTAGTTGGGAAAGTTCCGTATAGTGGAACTGTAAAAGAAGTAATATACCAATTAACTGGAGGAATTAGATCCGGTATGGGTTATGTCGGTTGCAAGACAATCACTAAATTACAAAAGAATGCTAAATTTATAAGAATTACATCAGCAGGTTTAAGGGAATCACATCCTCATGATATTATTATGACAAAGGAGCCACCTAATTATGAACCAATGCGATAGTTTTAAATTAGCGTCAACGACAATAATTGCAGTAAAGAGAAATAATCAAATTGCATTTGCAGGGGATGGACAGGTTACACTTGAGCATACGGTATTAAAAGGAAATGCAGTTAAAGTTAGAAGAATGTATAACAATAAAATATTATCAGGATTTGCAGGTGGAACAGCAGATGCTCTTACTTTATTCGAAAGATTGGAGAAAAAACTGAATGAACATGGAGGAAATTTAAGAAGAGCAGCAGTTGAACTATCAAAAGAATGGAGAATGGATAAAGTACTTAGAAAACTTGAAGCAATTCTTCTTGTTGCCAATAATGAAGATATACTTCTAATTTCAGGTAATGGTGATGTTATAGAACCGGAAGGAGATGTGATTGCTATTGGTTCGGGTGGTCCGTATGCGCAAGCTTCCGCTCTTGCTTTATTAAAACATACAGATTTAACTGCAAAGGAGATTGCAAAGGAATCATTAATTATAGCATCATCTATATGTATATATACAAATAATAAAATTACTGTGGAAACTCTGGAGAAATAAATGTTTACACCGAAAGAAATAGTAAAGGAATTGGATAGATATATAATCGGTCAGGGTGATGCAAAACGAGCTGTTGCCATTGCTCTAAGAAATAGATGGAGAAGGATGCAGGTAAGTTCTTCCTTGCGAGATGAAATTATACCGAATAATATAATATTGATTGGACCGACAGGTGTTGGTAAGACGGAAATAGCAAGAAGATTGGCAAAATTGGCAAAATCTCCATTTGTAAAAGTTGAAGCTTCAAGATTTACTGAAGTGGGTTATGTAGGGAAAGATGTCGAATCGATGATAAGGGATCTGGTAGAAATTAGTATTAATATGTTGAAGGCTGAATATGCAATTATTAATGAAGAAATTATTGATATATCAGTTGAGGAAAGATTATTAGATGCAATTTACCCAAAACCAAAGGGTTTTGAAGATAAGGATTATATAAAAACAAGAGAGTTTTTTAAGGAACAGCTAAAATCGGGATTGCTTGATGACAAAGAGGTTGAAATCGAACATAAGAGAAGTCTTAAATCTACGATGAAAATGTTTACTACTGCTGGGGTTGAAGAAATGGATTTTCCTATTCAAGATCTCTTTAGCAATATTATGGGACCACATGATAAGAAGAAATCAAAAATGAAAATTAAGGATGCCAAAAAAATTATAAGAGAAGAAGAGCAACAAAAAGTAATTAATATGGATAAGATTATAAATGAAGCAAAAATCAGAGTTGAAGAAAATGGCATTGTTTTTATAGATGAAATTGATAAAATCGTTTCTTCAGGCGCTCAGCATGGACCTGATGTGTCCAGAGGCGGTGTTCAAAGGGATCTTCTGCCAATTATTGAAGGAGAGAATATAATGACAAAATATGGCATTATAAAAACAAACCATGTTTTGTTTATTGCAGCAGGAGCATTTCAATCGGTTAAACCAACAGATTTGATACCTGAACTTCAAGGGAGATTTCCAATAAGAGTTGAATTAAGTAATTTAACAGAAGAAGATTTTAAAGAGATATTAACAAAACCTGAAAATGCTTTGATTAAACAATATTCTGCCTTACTCGAAATTGACAATTGTAAAACAGTATTTACAGGTGATGGTATTAATAGGATTGCACATTATGCAACATCATTAAATGATACGACTGAAAACATAGGAGCAAGGCGATTACAAACGGTTTTATCCTATATTTTAGATTCGATTATGTTTGAAGCAGCGGGAAAGAAAAAGATAGAAGTTATTATAGACGCAAAATATGTAGATAGTAAAATTAAAGAGCTAATCGAGGGTGATGATTTAAGGAAATACATTATATGAGATATAGACTTATCAATATAAAATCAAAGAGCAAGAATGATTTAATCAAAGAAATGGTGTGGGGGGCAGATATTAAAAAAGAATTAAAGGGTGGGATTATTGATGGTATAAAAGAATTCGAAGCTAGATTTAATAAATCATTTTGGGAAAAATTCGTAATTTTACATCACATAGGTAGCCATATTGAAGAAGCACAGATAATACTTGGATTGTCTAAGGCGGGTTTAAAATATAATTATTATGATAATTATAGCAAGCATATTTTTATATTAATAATAGCAAATGAAAATGATAATTTGTATCCATCAATTGTCTCATTTTATATAAAAATACTATCGGATGATGAAATGATTGAAAAGATATTGGAGGATAAGGGAGAGTTATTGTTTGAAGACATTCTTAGATTCAAACCTGAAGAAAATATTTAATAAAAATTTATTACCTGCTTATATTTGGCTTATTGTAATATTTATCGTTTCGTCTATCCCCCAGTTACATATTACATCCAGGGAGATAAGAAACATGGATACAATAGCACATTTCTTCGAATACTTTATTTTTGGATTGTTATTTAAAATCGGATTGTATAAAATAGATAAAAGTAGAAAATATAATATTATAACAGTCGTTATCGTATCGTTGTTCTTTGCAGCTTTAGATGAAATACACCAAATTATTGTTCCCGGAAGAACACCGTCAATATTCGATTTTTTTGCAGATTTTATTGGAGCAGGTATTGCAAGTCAGATTTACGAATTATATCTAAGGAGAAAATATGGGAATAAAAGCTATTAAAGGAACAAGAGATATCTTTGGAATCAATATAAAGAAATGGAGATATGTAGAGGATAGGATTTTTAATTATGCAAAGAGATATAACTATAGTGAAATCCGTTTGCCTACATTTGAATCGACTGAATTGTTTTCCAGGGGAATCGGTGATGCAACTGATATAGTAAATAAGGAAATGTATTCATTTAAGGATAAAGGTGATAGAAATATTACATTAAGACCTGAAGGAACGGCTAGTGTTGTAAGAGCATATATTGAAAATAAAATGTATATTGATAAGGGTGTTAGAAAATTGTTTTATATAGGAAGTATATTTAGACAGGAGAGACCACAAAAAGGTAGATTCAGAGAATTCTATCAGTTTGGCATAGAGAATATAGGCTCATTATTTCCTATTGCAGATGCTGAAGTAATTTCATTCGCATATAATCTTTATAAGGGATTGGGGTTAAAATCTATAAAGGTTGAATTAAATTCTATCGGATGCAGGAAATGTAGAGTAGAGTATATAAAAGCATTAAAAAATTATTTAGAACCCAATTTAAATGATCTTTGTTCTAATTGTAAAGAGAGATATAATACTAATCCACTACGAATTCTGGATTGCAAGAATAAAATATGTAAAGATATAATTGAAAATGCCCCAACTACTGTAGAGTATATATGTGATGAATGCAAAAAGCATTTTGATAAACTTATTGCATACTTAAATATTTTAAAAATCCCTTTTATAATTAATGGAAAACTTGTAAGGGGTTTGGATTATTATACAAAAACTGTTTTTGAAATAACCTCCGATAGGTTAGGTAGCCAAAATGCAATTGCGGCAGGTGGAAGATATGACTACCTTATTGGAATGTTTCATAGTGATGAAATACCTGCTGTTGGTTTCGCGGGAGGAATAGACAGACTAATTTTATTAATGGAAGAGGAAGGATTGTTCGATGGATTTAAAGAGGATGTCCCTGATGTTTTTGTTGTATCCGTAGGAGACGACAGCAAATCCAGAGCCATTGAAGTTGTTTCAGAGTTAAGGAGCAGGGGGTATTCCGTGGATATTGATTTTATGCGTAGGAGTATAAAATCACAGTTAAGAAAAGCTGACAAGCTTGGTATAAAGAATATTCTGATTATTGGGCATGAAGAAATTCAAAAGGGAATTATAATCTATAAAAATATGAAAAAACATTTCCAGAAAGAAATTGATATAAACAATTATGATGAAATAGATAAAATTATGGAGTAATTATGTATAAAACAAAATTAAGAACTCATACATGTGGCGAACTGAATATGGGCAATATAGGGGAGGATATCATTCTTACCGGTTGGGTTAAGAGGAAAAGAGATCATGGAGAGATTGTTTTTATCGATTTGAGAGACAGGTATGGTATTACACAAATAATTATTGAAGAGCATCAAAAAATATTAAAGGAAAGACTCAGGGATGTTAGATCGGAATATGTAATTCAGGTTTTCGGAACGGTAAGAAAAAGACCGGAAGAGATGATGAATAAGAATATGTCCACAGGTACAATAGAGGTAGTAGCTAAAAATGTGTCAATTTTGAATAAATCCGAAGTTCCTCCATTCGAAATTAAAAACAATATTAATATTCAGGAGGATTTAAAACTTAAATATAGGTATCTCGATCTTCGCAGAGATGAATTAAAAAACAATATTATTATAAGACACAAAACCATTCAAAGTATCAGGGAGTTTTTATCATCTAACGATTTTCTTGAAATCGAAACCCCTGTTCTTACAAGAAATACTCCGGAGGGTGCAAGAGATTATCTTGTCCCAAGTAGAATACATAAAGGAAAATTTTACAGTATGGCTCAATCTCCTCAGCTATATAAACAACTATTGATGATAGCCGGATTTGATAGGTATTACCAAATCGCAAGATGCTTTAGAGATGAAGATATGAGAAGCGATAGACAACCTGAATTTACTCAAATCGATATAGAGATGAGTTTTGTTGATGAAGAAGATATATTTATAATGACAGAAAGATTAATGAGAAAGGTATTTAAGGATGTTATCGGTATAGAACTTGAAATTCCCTTTGAGCGATTGACATATAAAACAGCTATGGAATCATATGGTACGGATAAACCTGATTTGAGATTCGGATGTAAGATAAAAGATATTACAAGTATTGTAAAAAACACTGAATTTAAGGTTTTTCTGCAATCCGAATATACTTTCGGTTACAATGTGGGAGAGAATCTGAGTAGAAAACAGGTTGAATCTTATAATCTTATTGCTAAAAAATATGGTCTTCCCGGTGTGTTTAATGCAAAGCTTGAAAACGGGGAATTAAAGGGTTCATTTGTTAAGTATTTAACACAGGAAAACATCAGGAGTGTTACAGATGTATTTTCAATGAAAAATAATGATACAATACTTATTGCTTCCGGTGGATGGAAGAGAACATTAGAAGGATTAGGAGCCTGTAGAAAGCAGACGGGTTTGGATTATTATGATAAAGATAATAACGATTTTATATTCCTATGGGTTACGAATTATCCTTTGTTCGAATGGAATGGTGATGGGAACAAATGGGAACCCTGCCATCATATATTTACTATGCCAAGAGATGAAGATGTCGAATATATAGACAAAGATCCGGGAAGGGTTCATGGTAAACTATATGATCTTATATGTAATGGTATTGAAATATCATCAGGAAGCATTAGAGCATTTAGAAAGGATATACAGGAAAAGATAATGAATGTTATTGGTCTTGGTAAAGAGGATGCGGAAAAGAGATTTGGTTTCCTTATTGAAGGACTAAAATACGGAGCACCTCCGCACGGTGGGATTGCTCCGGGACTTGATAGATTAATTATGATTATGCTTGGAAAGGATAATATTAGAGATGTTATTGCATTCCCTAAATCGTTGCAGGCGTCCGGCATTATGGAAGAATCACCCTCATGTATTGAAGTTGATAGACTGAAAGATCTTGGATTGAAAATTATAGATGAAAAAAAGGATTCCTAAGAGAAGGGAATGAAGTCAGGCACGAATGCACGAATTTATAGCGAATTACACAAACAATAATGAATAGACACCAGACGACAGACTTCAGCCGAGAGGGGAGTGAGAGAATCACCCTCACCTCAGTCCTCTCCCGTCGAGGGCGAGGAAGGGTAGGGGAGGACATAACACGGAGAAATAACCACCACTAATTCACGAATTTGGAACGAATTTCACAAAGAGAAGAGAATAATTTTTACATTTAATTTCACGAATTGAAAACTAATTTCACTAAGAAAAGAGAAAATCTTTTTACATTGATTTCACGAATTAGGGGGAATTACACAAATAATGGGGAATAGACATAGGACGCCAGAGGGCAGACACAGGGGTCTGCCCCTACAATTTCACGAATGGGAGACAAATTACAAATGTGTCATCCTGAATCCTGACCTGCGTCAGGACATGTTTATTTCAGGATCTGGTATGAGATGCTGAATCAAGTCCAGCATGATAGAAAAAGTAGGCAACAGAGTGCGAGGAAGAAATATTGTGAAATATATACCATATTTTAACTTTCCCGCCCCATTGCGGGAGGGAGTAGAAGGGAGGGGGAATTAGATTGTGAAATTGCGAACGAAGTGAAGCAATCCCACAAGGGTAAATTTAGATTACTT